>FWWL01002450.1_pt1 | contig 38572 bp, 21 predicted proteins | sample 2228331 | NCBI WGS metagenome assembly FWWL01 (sample SAMEA103939775, study PRJEB20133) | metagenome
CACCGAGGTTTATTGGCTAGCGGTTAAAACCGCGCCTGCTGTGGGGGCCGGGCTTGTCCCGCCCCCCTGGGCGGGATAAATTTCGCCCCTACTGCGCTTCGGGTATCCGCTCGCCTTAGCGGGCCACCGTCCCCTTTTTAGGGGGGACTACAGGGGGGTCAGAGACGCCCGGCTATAAGCCCATCAGAGGCGATTTCAATCGCTATGAGTAGGCAGTTACTAATAACCACTTTAAATTTTACGCGAAATGGCAGCTCAAAAGCTCTGTCTGTGGCTTATCTGGGCGTGAGCGCCCTGACTTTGCCCTTCCGTCGGGCGCATCTCGCGCCCGAGCCGTTACGTCAACTTGATGACCGGATAATCTTTGTACACCAGCTTGCCGGAGCGCAGGTCGCGCGCCGTGAGCAACAGGCGCTTGTTGGCGTCTATGCTGAACACAATCTCAAAACGCTTTTCGCCCTGTTGTGCGGGCGGATCGGCGACCAGGAAGGTGGGTTGCGCCTCGTTCATCCAGAAGTACTGGCGCTGATACTCAGCCTCTGCGCTCAGGGGGGTCAGACGCGCCGCGCCGGTGGGATCGAACACCAGCTCGAAGGCACCCGCGGCGTTCTGGCGTGTTTCGCTCACCTCGAACAGCGCCACGCCCAGATGGGTCTGCCCGTCGTACGAGGCTTTGACCGTGAGACGGGCGATGGCCTGCGCGGGGTAGGGCGTGCCGCGTTCCACAATCGTCCAGTAGGCGTAATCCCCTTTGGCCCGGTCCAGGTAGCGGATGGCGTAGCTGTGCTGGATGTGGTCGTAGAAATCCGTGCCGGCGACGAACGCAGCCGCCCCGCGTGCAATGGCATCCAGCGGGCGGTTGAGCTGCACCCGCTCGCGTCCGAAGCTGCGCTGGAGCAGGCGCTGCACGGCGGGAATCTGGCTGCTTCCCCCGACCATGAGCACAGCCTTGATGTCCTCCTCACGGTAGCCGCGTTCGTAGGCCTCATTGAGCGCGCGGCGCAGGGTGCGCTCGATCACCGTGAAGCCACCGTGCTCATCCAGCAGCGCTTCCAACTGCGCGCGGGTGTACGTTGCCCCCAGCGCCGTGCCGCGCAGCGGATCTACCACGCTCAGCGTCGCCTGCTCCTGGGTGGAAAGCTGGACTTTCAGGCGTTCGCATTCCACCAGCAGGGCATTGCTGATGCGTCGCACCTCCTCATCCGCTTCGGAACGTTTGTTCTGGCGCAGCACATCCATGAACAGCCACTGATCAATGACCGCGCCCCCCAGATCCGCGCCGGCCTTGCCCAGCACGCGGCAGCGACGTCCACCCTCCGCGCGCTCTTGCTCCTCAATGCGCACGACCGCCGCATGCACCGTCCCGCCGCCGAAATCGAAAATCAGGTACACATCGCCGGGGCGGATGGGGGCGCCGTAGCCCAGGGCCGCTGCGGACGGCTCGTCAATCAGGCGGAAGCGTGGCATTCCCGCTTCGCGGGCCACTTCCGCCAACCAGTTCTCGTAGTGCTCGAAGGCCTCCACGGGCACACTGAACGCCACCTCTTCATCCGCGCTGCCGCTTTCCTGGGCAGCGAAAATCAGCACCGCCGTGAGAAAATCTCGCGCTGCCATCGCCGGGGTAATCTCGCGCTCGCCCACGCGCACGTAGTAAGGCGAAAGCTGGGAAATGTAGCGCTTCATCCAGCGGAACGTACCCGGCGCCTGGAGCAGATTCTGCTGCACCACCTGCTGCCCGATCCAGCGCCGCCCATCGGGGTGGTAGTGGATGAGGGAAGGCACAATCGCGACCTGCTCGCCGCCTTGGAGGTAAACATGTCCGTAATCCGGGATGAACAACGGCTTTCCATCCTGGGCCTGCGCATCCCATTGCGCAATCACGGTATTGGATGTGCCAAAATCTATGCCTAAACGCCCCGCCATGAACTTAACGCCTCTCGTTAGAATTGAGCGCGGAGAAGGTCCACGTCACGTTTCAAGGATAGGGGCTTTTGGGATTTTTGCAAATCCGTGCGAGGCGGTTGCAAAGGCATGCCACGCGCCGAACGGCATCCCCATCGCTCAGGCCAGCGTCTCCACCCCCGCCTTGACCAGCACCCGCCCGCGGTAGCTCAGGCCGGGGAGGCGTACGCGCACCGGCGTGCCGGGCGTGCACACGCCGCTCAAGGCCTGGTGATAGTTCGGATCGAAAGACACCTCGCTCCCGATGGGCGCACTGATCTCCAATCCATGGGCGTTAAGCGTTTGCAACAGGCGCTGCGCCACAACCCACACATCCCGCGCGGATACGGCTGTCCCGCGCTCGATCAGGTCGCCCTGGAGCCACAATTGCGCCGCGGGCGCTGCGACGGCGCTCAACAGCGCCTCCACGTGGAGCGCGCCCTGTTGTCCGGCCTGGACTCTGGCCTGCTCCACCTGGGCGCGCAGGGCGCGCAGCTCCGCCTCGCGCTCCTGCAGGCTCAGGCGCAAGGCCTGGAGCTCGGCTTTCAGGCGCAACACCTCTTCATCATCGGCTGCACGCTCTTTGGGACGACGTGACCAGAACGGCATCGCTCCCCTCCTATCCTTCGATCTCGATATCAAACTCGCCGACGGCCAGCTCTGGTGCCGCTTCCAGCTCGATCTCGTACCGCCCGCGGTGCTGCAACACCTGGACGATGAACTCGATCGCGCGCCGTATCTCCGGCAACACCTCCTCATGCCCGGCCAGGCGGCGCAGGCGTGCCGCATCCCCGGCGCTCAATTGCGCCAGGGGGCGCTCAAAAAGCTGTGGCAGCTCCAACAAACGCAGATCCCACAGCGAAAAAGCCGTTTCGCTCAACCCCAGGGCCATGAAAGCTCCATCGGGGGAGATGCACAGGGACGTGGCCTTCCCGCTGTGCACATCCTGCTCAAAGCGCTGGTGATACGTTTGCGCATCAAACCCGCGCAGCAGCCCGTCCCCATCCAGCGTCAACACCAGCCCGTAACGCGGCAACGCGGCTATCCCGACGACCGGGCGTGGATACTCTGTGACGGAACGCTTGGGCGCGCGCCCCATATCCGCCAGCTCCAGCGCGATCACGCGCCCAGCGTAGGTGCCCAGCACCACATCCGCCCCGTTCACCGCTGCCGCCGTGATGCGCTTTTCGCTGTAGCGCCAGTTCACCTGCTTCAAGTCCGGCAAATGGAGCAAGACCATCAGGCGCCCCAGATAGAGTACGTGTTCTTGATCCACCACGCACAATTGACGGGCCCAGTCGCCAGGCGTATCGCGCTGGCCGAGCTGCCGGTCGCTAGCGACATCCCACAGGCAGAGCCGCCCCTCCTGACCGGCGGAAAGCGCCCATGCGCTGGCCGGAACGCTGGCCAGCGCCACCTCCCTCTGGTGGTACCCCAGGCGGCGGAATTTGTTGGCCGGCAAAGGTGTGTACAGGTACAGGCTGACATTCTCCTTGCGGTTCGTGCGCTCGCCCAGCAGGATCTGTTCATCTTCCGTGATGGCGATACTGCCGATGGCGTGCTCCTTCTGGTTGAGCGCGAAGATGCGCCGCCCTTGCGTGTAATCCCACAGCACCGCGCGCCGCGTGCCCAGCGCCACCGCCAGCCAGGGGGAACGCGGTGCAAAAGCTACATCATTCACCCGCCCCGTCGCGCGCACCAGGGTATGCGAGGCCAGTAGCGCCTGGCGCTGGCGGATCTCCTCCGGCACCGCCAGCAAACCCGCGCGCGTCAACGTGACCAGGCGCTCGAACAACGCGCGCTCCCTCGGATCGAGGGGGAGCCATCCCGCTGCGGCCAGACGCTCCACCGCCCAGGCGCTCCAGGCCGCGTGCATGCGCGGCACCTGCTCCCACAGCTCCGCCCAGGCCTCCTGGCCAGCCAGCATCTCCGCCACCAGGCGCACTTCCCCCGCGCTCAGCTCGCCGACGCGCAGGCGCGCCTCGCCGCCGCTCAACACCGGCAGGAAATCCGTCCGCCCGGCCAGGCGCAACTGCTCGTGGATGCGTGCCCGCAGCGCCTCGGACGCCGTCGCATAAACGGCGCGCAGGCGCTGGCGGTCAAAGTCCAGCGCCGCGTAATCCTCCCAGCGTCCCAGCAGGAACCAGTACAGCGCGCGCTCACCATCATCCTGCACCTTAAAATCGCTCGCCGCCAGCGCCTCCAGGGCCAGGGGATGACCTTCCGCGCGCGCGATGGCCCACAGGGCGGCCAGGGCCTCCTTGCGGCGCAGCAACCGCAACGCCTGGCGCGCCCCTTCTGCCAGGCGTGCATCCGCATCCTCACAGGCCCGCAGCAGGTGCGGCACCAGTTGACCACTGATGCGCTGTGCCACCTCCTGCGGGGATAAGTGCAACACCATAGTCAGCACGCGCAGCTCCGCCGGGGAGCTCGCTATCCATCCCACCTCGCGCAAAAACGCCTCCAGGCGCGCGTCGCGGCTTTGATGCCAGAGAGCGCAGACCTGGTTTTGCTGATAGGGTTGCAGCTTGCGCAGATGCAGCATGGCGCTGCGCTGCACCACCGCATCGGGGTGATGGAGCAGGCGAACCAAGCGCGCAACCTCGGCTGGCCTCCTTGCCTTCGGTAACAGGCGGGCCAGCAAGCGCTGCGCCAGGCGCACCCCAGGCGCATCCGACGGATAAAACAACACCCGCTCAAGCAGATTGCCCACGCTCACCCCTCCAGCTCGATGTCAAACTCCCCCACCTGGATGGTGGCCGGAGCTTTCTCCAGCTCGATCGCGAAGCGACGGCGCCAGCGCAGCAGCGCCGCGGCAAAACTCCACCAGGCGCGCTCCTGCGGGGCCTTGACCGTGTCCAGCGTGGCCTGCACCGCGTCCAGGTCATGCGCCGTTGTCAGCGCCAGGGGTAGGCCGGGCAAGGCCAGGAGCGTGGTACCCCACACCACAATCTGGTCATACTGCGTGCGGCCTACCAGCAAACGCCCGTGCCAGCCCGTGCTTAACTGCGTCAGCGCTCCTGGCCCATCCAGCTCAAGCACCACCTGACCATCCTGCACCTGCCAGAACTTAAGGCGCGGATGGGGGCCGACGTTAGCGCTAATCATCCAATCGCGCCACGGGTACGGCAGCAGGATGGACACCGCGCGCTCATGCTGCAGTCGCCAGCGCTCCTCCCCGCTTTCCGCATCCAGAGCGCGCACCATGCCCCACGTATCCGCAGTGATAAAACTCCGTCCGTCCCCGCCCGCCGCCAGCGCCAGCACCTCGTAGGCCGGGCCCTGCCGTGTCTCCTGCGGGTACTGGTCAGGGCGCATGCCCTGCAGGGCGGGGAGGCGGCTCAAGCGCAGGCCATCGCTGGCACTGCTGACGAGCGTATCCGCCGTGCCCGGCGCGGACGTGTCGAGCGTCACCAGCGCGCGCACCGGGCCGGCATGCAGCGCCTCGCGGGCCAGCAGCTTGCCCGTCCCCACCTCCCACACCGTCACATAGCCCGCCTGATCTCCGCTCACCAGCCAGGCCCCATCCGGTGCGAACGTCAGGCACGTCACGGGAGCATAATGCCCCTTCAAGACCCGCACCACGCCCTCCTGCGCATCCAGCATTACAACGACATCCTGCGCGATCGCCGCGTAGCGTCCATCCATACTGCGCGCGTTTGCCGTGGGGGCTCCGCGCAACCAGCGCTTGGCCTTGAGCGTTTCCTCCAGGCGTTGCGCCTCAAAATAATACGATTTACCGAACATATTCGTCGCCCACACGCGCCCGCCCGGCAGCCACACGATATGGGCAAGCGTGGACGTGCGCTCAATCGTCATCCACGACTCATCCATCGCCTCCTCGATATAAGCGCTCACCTCGCGACCGCTGGTAAACGCGGGCAACGTGTAGCTCCAACCTGTCCCATCGAGCAGATGGCGCATGGCGATTTCGTCCCGCACCTTGCTCAGACTCCAGGCTATTTGGGGTTGATCGAAAGCGGCCGCAACCACCTCACTTTCTGCCGTATCCAGCGCGGGCATGCGGCGCGGTACAGGGATGGGCAGCGCCTCCGCAACTTCGGCGTAGCTCCGCACACCCCGCCAAAGCGCCTGCTCCGCCTCCTGGCGTGGCTGCCAGCCGCGTGCCGGCAGGGCGCGGACGATGCGCCAGCCGACGCTCAGGGGCGCACTCTGCGCCAGCCACCACAGCTCATCCCAGCGCTCCGCCGCGCTGAGCGCGCTCACGATGACCTCCCATTCGCGCGTGCCGAGTTGCTGCACCGTCAGTGGCCCGCGCGCCACGGCGCCCTGGCTCAGCCAGGCGATGCGTCCCGTGCGCCGTGCCAGCTCCATCACGCGCTGTTGGATGGGCGCTTCCGCGTGCAGATAAGCCTCCTGCAGGCGGCGATGGTCGAAATCCAGGGCCTCGTAGGCCTCCCACTGCTCCGTGAGAAAGTAGAACAGCGCGCGCAGCGCTTCATCCTGGGGATAAAGCCCCTGCTCAAGGCAATAGCGGGTGAGGGTGGGGGTGGCGTAAGTCAAAACGGCCTGGCACAGGCCCTCCACGGCGTTACGATTGCCGCGCTGGATCTCCTGTTGCCACTGGCGCCAGAGGCGCTGTTGAAGCTGCGTGTCCTGGCTTGTGTGGAGCACATCCGCCAGAACCGCCCACGAAGCCGGCGTGTTATCCAGCACCAGCTTATCGAGCGCGTCCAACTGGCGCAGGGAGCCCAACAGGGCCGCCGGCTTGAGCACCAACTCGCGCAGGCGCAGGCGGGTGGCCGCTTTCATGCTTCGCTGCTCAAGGGCTCGATTTGTAACGGCACAAAGCGGTGTTGCGCTTCGCGCACCTCGCGGAAGGAGGCCGATTGCGCGCGCCCCTCCATGAGCCAGGCGCGCAGCGCCTCGATGCGCTCGCGCTGCGAGACGGAGAGCGGCACTTGGCGCTTCAGCGCGTCCAGGATATCCTGGGTGGTGAACTCGCGCTTCTCGCCGAAGCCCACGTACATGGCATCAATCACGGCCTGCTCGATCTCTGCGCCGACGTAGCCTTCCGCGTGGCGGGCCAGCAGGGGGATGTCGAAATCCTGCGGCAGGCGCTTGCGTTTGCGCAGGTGCACGGCGAAGATCTGCTCCCGCTCCTCCTGGGTGGGCAGATCGAGGAAGAAGATCTCATCAAAGCGGCCCTTGCGCAGCAATTCCGGCGGCAGGCTGCTGATGTCGTTCGCCGTGGCGACGACAAAACAGGGGGCCGTCTTCTCCTGCATCCAGGTGAGGATGGTGCCGAAGACGCGCGTGCTCGTGCCGCTATCCATGCCGCCGTGGGCGAGGGCCTTTTCGATCTCGTCAATCCACACGATGCAGGGCGCGACAGTTTCCGCCAGGCGCAGGGCGCGCCGCGCGCGCTCCTCAGATTCGCCCACCAGGCTGCCGAAAAGCGCTCCCACGTCGAGGCGGAGCAGGGGCAGGCGCCACAGGCCGCCGATCATCTTCGCGCTCAGGCTCTTGCCCGTGCCGGGGATACCGATGAGCGCGATGCCTTTGGGGGCGGGCAGCCCGTAGGCGCGCGCCTCCTGCGTGAAGGCGCGCTCGCGCAGGCGCAGCCACTGCTTGAGCACGTCCAGCCCACCCACATCATCCAGCGTCTCGGTGGTGCTGTAGAACTCCAGCGCCTCGCTTTCGCGGATGATCTGTTTCTTTTCCTCGGTGACCTCTTCGATGTCGCGCTCGTCGAGGGTGCCGTCACGCACGACGCAGCGCGCGAAGACGCGCTGCGCCTGGGCCAGGCTCATGCCCAGCGCCGCCTGCACCAGCTTCTCCCGTCCCAGCGGGGTGAGGGTATTGCGCACCCCCGGCGTTTTGAGGAGCTGATCCAGCACGGCCTCTAGCTCGGCGGCAGAGGGTGGGGGCAGCTCGGTGAGCACGGCATCATCGCGCAGTTCAGGCGGCACCTTGCTCTGGGGGGTGAGGATGAGCAGCGATTTTTTGGTGTAGCGCAATTTCTGCGCCGTGCTGCGTAACTTGCGCTTGACCTGCGGATTGTTCCACAGCTCATGGAAATCCTTGAGCACGAAGAGGGGCGGATCGGCGCTTTTCTCGATCTGCTCCAGCGCGGCCAGCGGGTCGCGGGTCGAGGCCGGCGCGGCCTGTGGCCCGCAGAGGAGCTGGAATCCATCTGCGACATCCCAGGTGAAGCAAGGGCGCTTTTGTTTCTCGCACACCGTGCGGATAATCTGCAACGCGCGTTCCTCTTCGTAGGTGGATAAGACCATCAGGCTGAAGCGTGCGCGCAGGGAAAGATCGAGCTGTTCTTCAAACGTCATGGTACACCCCCCGTGGTGGATGATGCGTACTTTGTCCGCTCAGCGCGCCGGGTGCCTGGGCGCGGCGCGCTACACGGTATCTTATAACGGAGTGGGGAGAGGTCAAGCGGAGAGGGGGAGAGGGGGAGAGGGGGAGAACGGGAGAGCGGGAGAACGGGGGGGCGGGAGAACGGAGAGCGTGAGAGGTTGAGAGCGTGAGAGGGGCGGATGGGGGTTGCGCCTTTTGGGGTTCGCGCTAAAATTTAAGGGGAACGCGGGCGGTGCTTTTTACCGCGATGATTTGAGGGAGAAGGAGGTGGCTATGACCATTTCTTTGCTGGATGGCGCTTTACGGGTGACGATCTTCTACGATGAACACGAGGGTAAGTTTGAGGATAATATCTGCGTTTCGTTTGTCGAGGATTGCCCCATAGATGAAAAAGTGCTTAAGGGGGATGAGGTGAATATTTACATCACCCCACAGCAGGCGCGCGCTCTGGCGGAAGCGCTCCTGGCTGCTGCGAAGGATAGCGAAGCCGGGGTTGGAGAGGCTGCCTCCAACGATTGATTGGCGCGCGTGCCCGTAGTCAGTACGAGGGATTGTCAGGCACCAGACCTGCAACGGCGCGGGGAGAAACTCTCCCCGCGCCGTTTGGTTTGTCGAATGGTACCTGTTCGGCGTGGCAGGTGTTTCGCAGATGGCCGTGTGGCTTGTGGATGCCCGTTTTCGCGCCACGCAGTCCTCACTGTATAGGACGTCTGTCATAGGACGTCTGTCATGGCGACGTAGGTGCGGGGCTTGTCCCCGCCCTGTGGTCTAAAGCCTGTCGCACAGTCAGCCTGAAAGTGGTGTGTATGGGCCAATACATCAGGTCAGGCAAAGGCACGTCCTCGCCTGGCCGTCGGATGGATGCGCCCGGTTACCGGGGCGAGGGGCGAAAGTCGAAGAGGCCACCCAGCAGAATCCCCAGCACGATCAGGCCGCTGATCAGGCTCAGGACCGGCGCGAGCACGCGGTTGGGATCAAAGCCGCCCGGCTGGGTGCCCTCCTGCATCTGGCTGACCGGCGTGCCGGGCCCCAGGAGTTTGAGGTCTTCCGCGGCCTCGCTGAGGGGGCGCGTGCGGCTGCACAGGCTCACCTGGGGAATGTTCGTGTCCCCGTAGGCGTAAACCATGTATTCCGTACTCTGCATGAAGTTGAACCCGCAAGCAGCACTGCTTTCCGCCGTCTGGACGGTGAGCAGGGATTGATAAGGCCCTTTCCAGACCTCGGAGACCTCAAAGTGGACCCACATCGTGCCGCCGGAGTTTTCGATGCTGTAAACGCGGCCCACAAAGACCGCGGTCGCCTGCTCCATCTCCATCTTTGGATCGCCGGGGGGCATGCAGGAACACGCCAGCACGCTGCTCACGGCCCAAAAGGCCAGGCCTATCACCATTATTCCGAGTCCCATCAACCTGAACGCTTTACGCATCGCCTATCCCTTCCCCTCCTTTGCGCTCGTGCTCTTAAAGTTTGCGCCTTCTTAAACGCCATGAGAAGCACTGGGGTTCCCCCTCGCGGCGTCGGAAGAGGAGAGGTAGGGCTGAACGCGCGGCCACAGGGCAAGGAGGCGTGTTTTCAGGCGCTCCGCCTCCGCGGCGAGGGCGGGCTCATCTGGACGCAGGCGCGCCTGTTCGGCTTTGAAGGCCCATTCCATGCTCAGGACGTGGAAGCGGCGCAGGGCAAGCCAGGCGCGCGGCCCATGCCGAAAGAGGGCGCGCGTTTCGTGCCACCAGCGGCGCTCTGGCTTCAAAAGCGCGGCGCTCACGTCCGCCGGCAGCAGGCGCGGGAGGGTGGCCTGTAACCAGGCGCGTTGGCGTAGCAGGGCCCACGTCCCCACACCAATGAAAAATACCACCCCGGCCAGGGAGAGGATGACCGTGAGCGGCGTGAGGCCCTCCAGTGAGTTGAGCCAGCGCAGGTGCAACAGGTGCACCAGGATGGCCACCAGCATCCCTAGCACGGGCACGGCGATGCGTTTGCGTCGATCGCGCTCCAGGCGCGCCCAGCCCAGCGCCGTGCCAAACAGGGCGCTGTACATGGCGTGATGCAGGGTGTAGAGCAGGCCCTGCGCCCACATTTCCAGGCTCATGCTGGCAAAGCCCCATTGGATGAAGTCGCTGAGTTGACGTAACAGGTGGCTGATCATGGCGTAGCCCAGCCCGACCGCGGCGCCGTAGACCAGCCCATCGAAGACACCGTCAAATTCGTTGCGGTAGCGCCAGGCGATGAAGAGCACGGCTGCGCCTTTGACCAGTTCCTGGAAGACGGCGCTGAGGATGCCGGTGCGCACGGCGATGTGGGCCTCGCGGGCCAGTGGCAGGGCGGGCAGGCGGAAGAAGATGAAGGCCGCCAGGAGCACCAGCACCGCCGGTACCGCGCCCCACAGGAAGGTCAGACTGACCAGGCGCCTGGGTTCGCGCTCGTAAAAGTCCAGGTTGTAGATGAGGCCCAGCAGGAGCAGGGCGGGCAGAATACTGCCGATCAGGATCCATCCCAGCCCGACAACGACTTCCTGCGCGGTCAGAAGCGTACCCATCCACACCAGGTCAGGCGCGTCCCAGGTGGCGGCGTAGGTGACGCGATCGTTCGGGGTGTAGGTATCCTGGCCTATGGCTATCTGGGCGGATTGTGGCCCCAGGATGAGCAGGGCCTGCCCCGTGGCGTCGAAGGTGACGTTGAGGAACGTCAGGCGGGTGACCAGCGCCGTGCTCCGGTCCGGCCAGGTCGCCTGGATGTCGGCGACGGCGTGCGGCGCGGCCTGGAGGGTGATGGCGACGCCCTCTGCCGGCGGGTCGCTGTGGAGGATGAGGCCGTTGCTGAGCGTGGTCACGTTGCCCAGGGACGGGGTGAGGGTGGCGCGCAGGGGGATGCTGGCAAGCACGCGCAGGCGGTGGGCGTACCAGACCTCCACATCCAGCGGTTGCGCCATGCCCCAGGCGTAGGGTTCGCCCCATTGGTCACCCTTATCCGCCGGGCCGTAGGGGCCGCTGAAGTCGCCCTGCGGCGCGTTCTCCCCCCAGCGCCCGCGGTAGGGGAGCCATTCCGCGCCGGGCCAGGCCTGCGGGTTGGCGAGCACGTCCCCGCGTTCGGGCAGCCTGATGATGCGCGGACGGAGCCGGTCCACCCGTCCGGTGCGGTCGAGGATTTCGATGCGCGTTTTGCCGATGGTCATGCCGTTGGGATAGCTTTCATCCCCCACGAAGTAGTTGGCGTGCGAGCCTTTGGCGACAAACACCATGGGGTGGGTTTGCTCCTCGCGGGGCGTGTCCTCCCAGGCGCGCCGCGTCCCGCCGTGATGCTGGCTGTAGACGACCCAGCACGGCGTGCCGTCGGGGTCCAGCATGACCTGGATCATCTCCCAGTCGCCTTCGTGCTTGTTAAACCAGTCGTTGTAGTAGTAGAAGGCCCAGTATTGCAGGGTGACGTGGCCCGCGGCGTCGCGGTGCACGCGCCCGTAGACAGCGGGCTCCAGCCCGCCCGCGTCTGGACTGAGCACCGCGTTGTAGTAACTGCGGTGGGCCGTGTAGTCCGTGGCGGCGCCACTGTCGCCGTACCAGACGTCAATGAAGAAATTCTTTTCCGGTGGCAGGGTGAGAAAGTCCGGCAGGTTGAGCCGGGCCAGGACGTTGACGTCGAACCATAGGGGGGTGCTGCGGCGCAGGCGCGCTTCGGGGAGCATGACTTCGACCGGTTGCGGGCGGAAGTATTCGTCCGGGTGGAAGTAGAAGACGGGCGCGTAGCGCTCCAGGAGCGCCTGATCTGTGTCCGCCTGGGCGTGCGCGGGTACGGCGCTGCTCGTCAGGGCGAGGAGGGCAAGCAGGGTGATGAAAACGAGCGGACTTTTGCGCATGGCGGGCCTCCTTCCCAAGAAATGAAGGGTTTTAAGGGCGGGCTTTACATGGCGTGGCGGATGGGCAGGGTGAAGGTGAAGCGGCTCCCCCGTCCGGGAACGCTTTCGGCCCAGATGCGCCCGCCGTGGCTTTCTACCATCTCTTTGGCGATGGCCAGGCCCAGGCCCAGGCCTTCGTGATGGCGGGTGAGGTGGTCCTCGACCTGGTAGAACGGCTCGAAAATGCGCTCCAGGTGCTCTTTGGGGATGCCCGGCCCCGTATCGCTGACGCTCACGGCGATGAAGGTGGTTTGCGGGACGATGCTCACTTCAATGGTGCCGCCGATGGGGGTGAATTTGACCGCGTTGTGCACCAGGTTGGCGACGATGGTGCTGAGCATGGTGCGGTCGGCGTTGACGCGCACGGGTTTGCTGGGGTAGCGCTCGCGCAGGGTTTGCTTTTTGTTGTCGGCCATGGGGTGCCATTCCAGCACGACCTCGGTCACGACGTCCTGCAGGATCAGGTCTTCGCGTTTGAGCTGCAGGGCGCCCTTTTCCAGGTACTGGAGGTTGGTCATGGTTTCGATGAGTTCCTGCAGGCGCGTGGCGGCGCGCAGTACGGCATCCACCTGGGCGCTCATGTCCGCGCTCACCTGTTCCTGCAAGAAGGCCGCGTAGCCCAGGATCAGGCCCAGGGGGGTGCGCAGTTCGTGGGAGGCGATGCTGATGAAATCCGACTTGAGCTTGTCCAGCTCGGCCAGGCGCTGGTTGGCTTCGCGTAGGCGTGCGACGAGACGCGCGTTTTCGATGGCCAGCGCAGCCTGGGCCGCCAGGTCGAAGAGGAGCTGGGCATCTTCTGTTGTGAAATCGCCGCTGTTTTTGTTGACGACCTCCAGCACGCCGATGCAGCGCTGGCGCACCATCATGGGGGCTCCTATCAGGTTGCGCGTGACGTGTTCGATCTTCTCATCCACTCCTTTGAAGTGGCGCGGGTCCCGCTGGAAGTCATTGGCAATCTGTGCCTGTCTAGTTTTGTAGACGGTGCCGGCGATGCTGCCGTCCATGGGAACTTTGATTTTGCGCAGCTCTTCCATGGAGGTGCCGGTTGCGGCCGCAAAGTAAAGTTCTTCCGTGCGCGGATCCTCAAGGAGGATGGAGGTGGATTCGGCGTTTAAGGCGTCCGCCGCTGTGACCAGGATGATTTGCAGGATCTGGTTCAGGTCCAGTGTGCCGCTGAGCAGGCGGTTGATGTTGACGAGTTTCTCCAGGAGTTGTTTTTCGCGCTGCAGGGCTGCGATTTGGGCCTGGAGAGCTTCGATCTCACGTCGGGTGGCTTCCATCGGAAACCTCCTCATTTCACAGCGGGTCCAGGAAGCGCTGGATTTCGATGCGGTAGCCGTTAGGGTCGCGTAAAAAGGCGTGGTGGATGCGGTACCGTGGGTTGAGCTGCGGGGCGCTTTCGCTTGCGACTTCCGCTGCGGTCAGTTCGGCATAGACGGCGTCCACATCGTCTACCAGGCAGGTCAGGATCACGCTGGCGGGCGGGTCGGGCAGGGTGGCGCGCTGACAGAACCCCACGTATGCGCGTTCTGTCAGGCGGTAGATGCGACAATCGCCCTGGTCACGCACCAGGGGCAGGCCAAGCAGGTTGGCGTAGAAGTGATGGGTTGCCGCCAGGTCGTGGGTAGGCAGAAAGGTGATGACTCCGGTCAGGTCCATCAGGCTTCCTGGGTGGGCTTTTCTGCCGCGTCCTTGCTGCCGATTTCCACCAGTTGCACCTGCACCTGATAGCGTTTGCCGTCAATGGTGATTTTGCCACTGGCGAAAAAGCCGCGCGAGCCAGTTTTGAATTCCTTGGGCATGGCGGCCAGCAGGCCAAGCGGACGGTTCTGATCGTCTTTGAGTTCGGCTACGATATACATGACACCCCTCTGAGAGAATCTGCGAATCGAAAAATCTTGGCGTTCTTCGCGCCTTTGCGGTTTTAAAAATCAAAAAATCAGCAAATCGAAAAGGCCGCCAATCGGGACGTGCACTCCTGTTTATAGCAGCATTTCCAGCGCTTTGACCAGCGCGTCTATATCCTCCTGGGTGTTGTAGGCCTGGATCGAGACGCGCAGCAGCGTTTTGCCGTTCCATTTCAGCACGGGTACTTCAATGTGAAACTCGTCATACAGGCGCTTCTGCAGGGCCGCCGCATCGCAGGGCGGGAGTTGGAATGCGGCCATCTGCGCGTAATAGTCCGGCGTGTCCGGGGTGAGCAGCGGCAGCCCGGTCAGGGCGGTGATGCGTTCCCGCGCGTAGCGCAGCAGCCGGTGGCATTCCTGCTGGATCTGGGGCCAGGTGTGCTCCTCCATGAAGCGGATGGCGGCGGGCACGCTCAGGTAGGCGGCGATGTCGCGCGTCCCCTGGTATTGATGCATGTCAATAAAGCGCGAAGGGCCGGGCTTTTCCGGCTCCCAACCCCAGCTCACAATGAGCGGATCGAGCAGGGGCTGCATTTCCTTGCGCGCGTAGAGGAAGGCGGCACCTTTGGGGGCCATCATCCACTTGTGACAGTTGCCAACGTAGAAGTCCGCGCCCAGCTCCTTGAGGTTGAGGGGGATTTGACCGGGCGCGTGAGCACCATCCACCACCGTGATGATGCCCAAGTCGCGCGCGCAGGCCAGCAGCGATTTGAGCGGATTGATGAACGCCGTGCTGGAGGTGATGTGGCTGATGAACAGGATGTGGGTGTTGCGGTTCACGCCGTTCCAGATCGCCTCCAAAATATCCGTGCTGTCGCGGATGGGCAGCGGGACCGGTTGACGGATGTAGCGTCCACCACTCTGCAGGCAGACGAAGCGCCAGAGACGATCCATCGCGCCGTATTCGTGATCGGTGGCGAGGATTTCATCGTTCGGGCCAATGGGAATCGAGCGCGCTACAATGTTCAGGCCGGTGGTGGCATTGGGCACAAACACCAGGTCCTGCGGATCGGCGTTGACGTATGCCCCCAGGGCCTCGCGCGCCTCCTGCAGCAGCGCGTCATGGCGGCGGCCCAGAAACTCAACCGGCTGACGCTCCAGCTCCAACTGCCAGGCCTGATAGGCTTCAAAGACAGGACGTGGACATGCGCCAAAGGAGCCGTGGTTGAGGAAGATCACGTCCGGGCGGAGGAGGAAGAGCGCGCGCAAGTCCTGGTGAGCCATGCTTTACTTCTCCGATGCGTCAAGGTCCTGTTGTTGCTTCAGGCGCTGGTGGCGTAAGGTGCGGACAGACACCAGTAACGCGACCAGGAGCAGGGCGGAAACGCCCGCGGTGAGCCAGGAGAGGCCGCCACTCAGAGCGACACCTGTCCAGGGCAGGGAGCCCGGCGTGTGCGTTGGGGTTGGGGTTTTGGTAGCCGGCGTGGTTGGACTGGGCGCCGGCGTGGTCGGGCTGGTGGTTGGCGTGGTCGGGCTGGGCGCCGGCGTGGTCGGGCTGGTGGTTGGCGTGGGACTGGGCGCCGGCGTGGTCGGGCTGGTGGTTGGTGTGGTCGGGCTGGGCGCCGGCGTGGTTGGTGTCCCGATAGGCGTAGGCGTGTCGCGCGGCGTGCCGGTGGGTATCACCTGATTGATTGGCTTTGCCTGCAAGTTTGAAGGCATCAACAGCAAGAGCAAAAACATTGCAGCAATCCAGGGTAGCAATTTGCGCATACGTCCCCCTTGTATGGTGAAATCAATCTGCGTCCAACCCGGCCTGATGCTTCCGGCATAACCGTAACATCAGGTTCCCTTAAAGGTATCCGAAATGGCTAAATAGTCAAGCCGCCGGAGGTTTCATCCGTTTTATCACGCGGCGTGGGGGACGGAGCAGCACGCTCCGTCCCCCGCCATGCGCGTGGCTCACGGTTGCAGGGGTGGCACCGGTCGCGGCTGACTGAGCGGCACCGGACGTGGCAGCTCCGGTGACAGGCCTAGCAGGGTCCGGCCGCCGGGTGCGATGTGGAGGACGAGCGGCCCGAATACGTTGTCGTCTTCGTCCCACTCCACCACGTGCTTATCGGTGTCAATTTGCGCGTAGAAGGTCCAGTTCGCGCCAACCGGGAACGTGTACGTTGTGGTCAGAATCACCGGCTTCCAGGGCTCGTACCAGTGACCTTGCACGCCCCATACTCCGCCGTTACCAGCCGTCAGCGGCGGTGGCCTGTAAGGATCTTCAAAGAAAATGTACAGATCCACGTAGAAGTTGTTCCCGTACGCTACGGGCTGATCCCCGATGTTCATCGTGGTCACCGTGATCACGGCTCTATTCTGGGCGTCGAGCGGCCCAACCTGGATGTCCACAACGCGCAGGTTCACGCCGTGAGGCGGATACCCGTTCAGCACCAGCGGCAGGTAAAGCTTGAAAGACGGCGTGCCCTGGACCAGGGTTCGATCCTGCGCCGTGGCGACAGTGTTCGTGAAAGTGGTGGAGCGCGCCTCCACCGTGAGGATGTCCAGCGTGCCGCTGTAGGTTGTGCGCGGCACCTGGAGCACCACGCTGAATGTGGCGGCCTCGCCCGCGGCCAGTGTCAATTGGGCGGGTGGCCGGCTCACGATGGGCCAGTTGTGCGACGAGGTGATGCTCAGGGCGTAGGTGTCCTGGCCGGTGCCGGTGTTGGTGATGGTGTGGGTGTAGGTCACCAGGCCGCCCGGTGCGGCAATCTGCTGATAGCCGGGGCTGAGCGCAACACCGGCCGTAAAGAGCACGGTCGTGAAGTCGCGCACGCTTGCCGGATTCGCGTTGGGATTGGAGCGCGATCGGGCGGTGACAACCGTCTCTTCGACGATCCCACCCATGTTAGGCGCAGGCGTGACGGTCACCCTGACCTCAACCGACTGGTTGATGCCCAGCGTTGCCACCGACGGCGTCACCGTTACCCACTCCGGGTGCGTGCTGGTGTAGGTGATGTCAAAGGTGTCGGTGTAGTTACCGGTGTTGGTCAGCACGTGCGTGTAGACGATGGGCTGATTCGGCCAGGTTGAACCGCGCTGCTCTGTCGGGGTGAAGGCCATGCCGATGCGCTGCGTCACCGTGGTGGTGTCGGTCACCGCTGCCCACACGCTGGCATCCGCATCCGAGCTGGCGGTGAGCGTGAGCACATCAACCGTGCCGCTGATCACATCCGACGGTACAGTCAGCGTGATGATGAGGGTCTGGGTGACGCCCGCGTTCACGATGACAAAGGGCGGCGCTTTCACGGGCCAGCCATGGGCGCTGACCGCGCTGATGTTGAACACGTCACGCGCAGAGCCAGTATTCCTCAGATAGTGGAGGTAGCTTATGGTAAGGCCAGCCGCACGGGTGCCTGTTCGGTCCGGCCAGAGAGCGACCCCCGGCGTCTGCACCACCAGCGTGGTGATGCTCGCCGTTTGGCTCAGGTTCAGGTCCGATTGCGAGGTGACCATGATGGAGCTGAAGTGCTGACTGCCGTTCTCGGCGTCGGTCGGTACCTGCACCGTCAGGGTGAGCGTGGCGACCTGCCCCGGTTGCAGGGCGATAGGCCCGGCCGGGGTCAGGGTGGCCCAGCCGGATGGGGTATCCACCAGCGAGTATGTGTAGGTATCCGGCACATTGCCGGTGTTGGTGAGCACCAGCGTCTGGGTCATGGTGTGGCCTGGCCGGGCGCTGCGCGTCCGCTCCCGCGGGGTGAGCGCGAAGGCGCGGTAGGTGTTCACCGTCGTCGCATCGTTGACGCTGGCGGATACGGCCGCATCCAGTTGCGAGGTCGCCCGCACGGTGGTGACGCACGTCAGGTTGGCCGTTGCACCCACCGGGATGTGGACCCGTACCTGCACGTTCGCAGCGGCATTGGGGGCCAGCGTGACCGGGGTGGGCAGCGTCACCGTCCAGGCCGCGCACGCGGCGCTGTTGCTGTAGCTGAAAGTGAAGGTGTCGCTCGCGTCACCGGTGTTGGTGATGGTGTGCGTGTAGGTGACCACCGTGCCCGGATCGGCGCTGGCGCTGCGGTTCGGCGTGAACTGCACGCCCGCCGTTGGCGCAACCGTGGTGGTGTTCACCGCCTGCGCGAAGAGCGTCGGGGCGCTCTGCACCGCGGCTTTGACGGTCGTCACGTCCTGCATGCCCGGCGTGACCCCGCTGGTGGGAACGGTGACACGCACGGCCACCGACGTGCTGCCGCCCGCGGGTACCGTTACCGGCGAGGGGGTGAGCAGCGTCGCCCAGCCGCGCGTGCTGCTTGCGCTGAGCACGTAGGTCTCGCTGGCACTGCCCGGATTGGTCAGGGTGTGCGTGTAGACGGTGCTCTCGCCGCGCTTCAGGCTGCGCGCGTAGTCCGGTGTGAGCGTGGGCGTCACATTGGCGATGATCGTGGTCACGTCTGTCGCCGTGTCGAAGCGGCCCGCGTCACTTTGCGCCGTCGCCGTGATGACGGTGGTATCCACGCTGCCCGGTGTGGCGCTGGCGGGCACGTTCACCGTGGCGATAATGGTGTGGCTTGCCCCCGGTCCCAGCGTGATGGGGCCGGACGGGTTGAAGCTGACCGTCCACCCCTGGCTGCTGTGATAGCTCAGCGTGTAGGTGTCGGTCACATTGCCGGTGTTGGTCAGCGTGTGCTCGTAAGTCGCACTGCCACCGGGCGCAGCCACACCCGCGCGGTCCGGCTCCAGCAGGGGGCCGCCGGCCATGGGGATGTGGGTGATCGCGCTCGCGTAGGCGCGCGCCGGTGCGGCGTTGGGCACACTCGCCGTGGCAGTGATGTGGGTAGTGGCGCCTTGTTCCGCACTGGGCGGCACCGTTACTGTTAGCAGCACCTGGGCGCTGGCTCCAGGCGCCAGGCTGGAAATCACGCTGGGCGTGAGCGTGGTGGCCCATCCCGCCGTGTTGTCCTTGTCCAGCGTAATGGCAGCCGTGGCATTGCTCTGGTTGGTGACGGTGTAGGTGTACACCACGGTGGTGCCCGGTGGCGTAGTTTTGGTCTGGCTTGACGGCGTGAGGCTGACGCCCGCCACGGCGCGCACGATGGAGGTCACCGTCGCGGAGCGCGTCGGCCCGGCGCTAGAGGTCGCCGTGAAGGCCGTCACGTCGGTCTGGTTCCCGCTGTTAGGCGGTACCTGCAGCACCAGCCGCACCTGCGCCGCGGCACCCGCGTTGAGCGAGAGGCTCGGCGGCAGGATGGTGTAGCTCCATCCCAGCGAGCTTTGCGCGGCGAAGGTAATGGTGGCCGGGGCGTTGCCGGTGTTGGTGACGGTGAAGGTGTAGGTGAAGGGGGCGCCCGCATCCACCGCCGCCTGTTGTGTGGCCGGGGTGAGCTGCAGCCCGGCCGCACCGCCGACAATCGTCACATTCACCACCCCAGCCTTGACCGCCGGACTGAAGGTGGAGGTGGCGGTGACGCGCGTGGTATCCTGGATGCCCTGCAGCGCGCCCGCGGGCATGGTGACGGTGATGCGCACCGTCGTGGTCATGCCCGCGCCCAGCGTGACGCTGGCCGGCGTCGGCGCGGAGGCCCAGCCCTGTGTGCTGTCGTAGCTCAGGGTGAAGGTGTCCTGACCGTCGCCGGTGTTGGTGAGGAGGTGTTCGTAGACGATGACGCTGCCCGGCGCAGCATCGGGCGTCTCGTGGTTGGGTGTCAGAGTCACGCCGGGGATGAACTCCGCCATGGTCTTATCCACGGCGCGCGCGGTCTTGGTGGGATCGGCTTCCGACGTGGCGGTGACGATGCTCGTGTCCTGCAGGCCGCCGACATTGCCGGTTGGCACGCTGACGCGCACCTGCACCTGCGCCGTGGCGCCCGCGGGCAGGGTGAAGGGGCCGGGCGTGAGGAGCTCGCCCCAACCCTGGCTGGAGCTGAAGTTCAGGGTGAAGGTGTCGGTCATTTCACCGGTGTTGGTGAGCGTGTGCGTGTAGGTGATGACCGTGCCCTTGGGCAGGACGCGCGTGTAATCCGGCGTGAGGCGCGCGCCGATGTTGATGACGTACTCGTAAGCACCGATGTCTATCCGCGGCCCCATGCGGCGCGAGGCGTTGCCCAGGTCGCGCGGGAAGGTGGTGTAATCCGTGGCCGGATCGGCGGCGTCACGCGCCGGTGAGGTGGAGCGCAGGCGCAGGTTGGGCGGCGCGGCGGTCGCATTGACGAACTGCGGGTCAAGGCCCACTTTGTCGTTGGCGCCGGTGCTGGTGCCGGAGACGGTATTCTGCCAGTAGAGGTTGTAATCCAGCGTGAGCGTGCCGCTGGCGCGATGCAGGGCGCTGCCCGTGGCCGCGGTGTTGTTGGCGAAGATGGTGTTGCGCACGCTCGCCGTGCCGCCTGCCATGTAGAGCGCGCCACCGGAGCCTGTGCCGGCGCTGTTGTTGTAGAAAGTGTTGTTCCATGCGGTGAGCGTGCCGCGCGTGTAAAGCGCGCCGCCCGTGGTGCCACTGTTGCCGTAGAACAGGCTGTTGGTAAGCTTGAGCGTGCCCGCGTTGAAGAGCGCGCCGCCCTCCGTGGCCTGCCCGCCGGTGAAGGCGATGCGGTCCACGTGCACCGTCACGCCCTCCGGGATGACCAGGGCGCGGCCCTGGCCCTGCGGGTTGAGCAGCGTCGTGGGCGTGATCAGCTCCGTGCTCTGCCAGTTCGCGGCATCGTAGCCGCCGCGCAGCGTGACCGACTTGTTGACGAACAGCGTCTGCGTGATGACCTGGCTCTGGTACGTGGTGCTCATGACCTGCGTGTAGACCCCTGTCGCCAGGTGGATCTCGTCACCCACCGCCGCCTGTTGCAGCGCGTGCGCCAGGCTGTAGCAGGGGGCGATCTGCGGCTGCGTGCAGTTGTTGTCCGGCAGGTCCACCGCGTTCGGGTCCTGGTTGCCGATGGTCTCGTTCACTAGCGAATCCGTGCCGAGCGGGCTGACGTAGCGCACGCCTGTGGTGTAGCTGATGGTGGTGTTGTTTGCGGCGGCGCGCTGCGCATTGTTCTGGTTCAGGCCCACGACGCTCGTCACATCCACCAGACCGCCCGCGGCTTCGCGGTTGATCGTCACCGTGAACGTGATGGGGTAACTCTCGCCCGGCCCCAGGCGCAGCGGCAGCAGCTCCGCGGTGGGCGAGATGATCTGCCCGCTGCCGTAGAAGCCGGCCTTGGGGAAGAGGCGCAGCTCCTGCGTGAAGTTGCCCGTGTTGGTGATGCGATGCGTGTAGGTGATGGTCTGACCGGGCAGCGCCGCGCCGACGTTATCCGGCCCAATCTCGAAGCTGTCGTTGGCGCGCACCTGTACCGTCGCCTGCGCGCTGCTGATTTGCAGCGGGTCGCGGTCGCACAAAGTCGCGTTGACACTGATGGCGATGGTATCCTTCTCGTAGGCGAAAGTGCCCGGAGGTGGCGTCGTCACCACGTGGATGACGGCGGTCGCACCCGGCCCCAGGCTGAAGCCGGCGCTGCGCCCGTTGGCGGCGATGGTCACGTTGGCTGCGTTATCCACGCGCACGATGCGGCTCCAGCCCAGGCGCAGGGTGGTCAGGGAGATCTGGATCGTCTCGGTGTAGCCCGTGCCCGGTCCCAGACTGGTGCGGTAGTCGTAAGGGTTCAGCCAGTACTCACTATCGTTGCGCAGGCTGAAGGTCGTGGTGATGGGCATCTCCGCATCGGTCAGGTTCAACGGCGGGTTGGGCGTATCTACCCAGGTGAGCAGACGTTTGGCGACGTAGTACTCGCGGTAGCCCGCGTCATGGGCGCAGATCTGCGGGCGTCCCAACCCCTGATAATCGTAGTTCACCTCCGAAGCCGGGCTGGGCACGTAGTCAATGGCCGGCGACGTGTAGCGCAGATGGTCGCTGGTGCCGTAGAAGCGCGGATCGGCGTCCTTGATGTGCGGGCCGTTGGCCTGGTGGAAGTCGTTGGCAAAGCGCACCACGTAATCCACCGCCACCGCCGTGGCGCCGTAGATGCCCGCGCCGCTCGCCGCCGTGTTGGATGCGACGATGCTCGCGCTCACCACCGTGCCCGCGCCTAGGTTGTAGAGCGCGCCGCCCTGGTTGGTGGCGCTGTTTTGGTGCAGCGTGCCGTGCAGCACGCGCATCTGCGCGGCGGAGTTGTAAATGCCCGCCCCGTCCTGTGCACTGTTTTGATAGAAGCGGGTGTTGACGAGCTTGAGTCCGGCCAGGGCGTTGTACAGGCCGCCGCCCTGCGTGCTGGCCGTATTTTGACCCAGCGTCGTGTTCTCGAACGTCTGCACCTGCGCATTCGGTGCAATGTAGACGCCGCCGCCGCGCGTGGCCGTGTTCCTATACGCGGTCAGGTAGGTGAGGCTGGCCGTGCTTCCGTCGGCAAGGTACAGGGCACCGCCGTCACCCGTCGCCGTGTTGTCGTAGAACCCCACATCAATCAGGTTCAGGGTCGCACCACTGCTCACGTACATGCCGCCACCGTTGAGCGAAGCCTGGCTTGCGTTCACCTGCGCGTTGCTCAGGTTGAGCGTGCTACCGCTTTCCACCAGCACCCCGCCACCGTTGCCCTGGATGGACCCCTTGCGCAGAATCACGTCCCTGACGATGGCGCTCACACCGTTCACGCGCAGGGTGCGGCCCTGCTCCTGACCGTCAATCGTGGTCTTGATCTCTTCCAGTTTGCTATTGAAGCCCTTATCCCAGGAGCCATCGAGCGTGAGGGCCTTGTTGAGCACCACATTTTCGTAACACACGCCTTCGGCCAGGTACAGCACATCATTGTCTTCCGCCTCATTAATGGCGGGGGTGATACGGCCATAGGTCTTGTTCAGGCGCGGGTTCTTGACCAGACAGTTCATCACCTCGTCCGCGCCGAGGTCCGGGCGCGCGTTGCTCGGACGCGGTTCGCCGTCCATGTCGCGCGTCACGCCCAGCTCGATGCCCACGTCAATGAGCGGGGATTTGTCCTGGAGATGGAAGTCCCCGGGGAACTGTTGCGTCACCTGGGGCTTGACGTACATCGGATTGGCGTTGAAGTTGTTGGTACCGGCGCCCACGCCGCCGCTGACCTGATTGCTCGCATCCGTGGGCCAGTAGTTGTTGTAATCTACCTGGCCTTGGTTGGAGTAGATGGCCTGGCCCTGGGGAGCCTCGTTGTCGCTGAAGATGTTGTTCTTGATTTGCAGCGCAGAGCCGGCGGAGCTGGCGACGTAAATGGCGCCGCCCTCAACGCTGGCTCTGTTGGCGTGAAAGGTGTTGTGCCAGATGTTGGGCGCCCCCGCCGCAACGTAAAGCGCCGCGCCGCGTTGCGCCGTGTTCAGGTACATGACGCTATTGCGCAGCGCGTTGAAGATGCCGCCGGCGTAAATCGCGCCGCCGTTGCGCGCTGCACTGTTCCAATACAGGCGCGGTCCCAGATCCACATAAGCCGTGCCGGTGTTGTAAAGCGCACCGCCATCCTGTTCGGAGCGGTTCTCGCGCAGCGCGCCACCGTACAAGAAGAGCGTGCCGGCGTTGTACAGCGCACCACCGCTCTGGGCCGCCGTGTTGGTGTACATCACCCCCGCGGTGACGGTCAGGGTTCCGCCCGGCGCAACGTACACCACGCCACCCTGCTGGGCTGTGTTATGGAAATACTCCGCGCTGCCGTCCTCCAGCTTCACTGCGCCACCGGCGACGTAGAGCGCGCCTCCGCGCTGGCCGGCGATGTTGTTCCTGTACCAGCTTCCGCCGATCGCTGTGTTGCCGGAGCCGAGCACCGTCACCGTCAGCGGGCCGCTCGCGTTGAAGAGCGCGCCACCATAGACCGTGGCGGTGTTGTTGGCGTTCCAGCTATCCGCCAGCGTGAGCTTGCCACTGTGCTTGTAAAGCGCGCCGCCGTACGTGGCCGTGCCCTCGTAAAAGTCCACATGGATGAAGATGCCGTCCCCGGCGGCATAGAGCAGGTTGCCGCCCGCATCGGGCAGCGTCGCCCCGCCGGAGCCCGCCGGCGTGCCGCCCACCATCTGCACGCGCTCGATGGTGATCATGCTGGTGGCGGTGATGAGCAGCGCGCGGCCCAGGCCCTGCGGCAGCAGGGTGGTGGAGCGTTCCGTAGGATCAGGGTAGCCGTACGGCCCCAGATACTGCTGCGTGAAGTCGCGCGTCCAGCCGCCGCTCAGGGTCAGGCTGCGCGTGACGTGCAGGGTCTGGCTCATCACCTGCCCGCCCAGCGTGACCGGGTGCACGCCGCGGCACTCGCCAACCGTGATGCGGATCTCGTCGCCGTTCTGGCTGGCGTAGACCGCGAGCTGCGGGTTAGCGTAGATGGTGCCCGTGCGCATGTTCTTGGCCCAGCAGCCCTGCCGTTCATCCGCGCCGATGTCGTAGCCCTGATCCGCCGGGCGCAAGTCACCGTCGAAGTCGTGAGCCAGCGCCGTCTGCGGATCGCCGCGGTCGAACAGAGGTGAATCGCTCGCCAGGTGCAGGTCACCCTGCGCGGGGGCGACAAACCGGGGATCCACATAGAGCGTGTGCGGGCCGGGCACCACTTCCGGATTGACCGCAGCGGCCTGCGGGTAGAAGACGTTGTAATCGGGCTGGTAGGCCATAGCGCTGTACAGCGCCTGGCCGCTCAGGCCCGCCGTGTTGGTGGCGAAAATCGTGTTTTTGAGCACGGGCAGGCTGTTGAGCGTGTACATGCCGCCGCCGCGCTCCGTGGCCTGGTTGGCGTAGAGCGTGTTGTTCAGGATCTCCAGGGGTGCTGTGGTGTTGTTGTAGATCGCGCCACCGTTCTGCGCCTGGTTGCCGTAGATGAAGCTGTTGCGCAGGCGCGTGTTCCCGCCCTGATGGTAGTAAGCGCCGCCTTGCTGCATCGCCGTGTTGTTGGCGATGACAAGCGCATCCAGCAACAGTTGCCCATCCTGGTTGAAGATGGCGCCGCCGCGCAGCGCCTGGTTGGCCGTGATCACCGTCTGCCCGGCGAGCGTGACCGTGCCGCCCGCCACGTAAAGTGCGCCGCCGTTATTCGTGGCTACGTTCCCCGCCAGCGTGCTCTGTGTGAGCGTGAAGACGCCGTTCGCCACGTAAATGCCCGCACCGTTCACGCCCTGTCCGTTCACCAGATGCAGGCCGGTCATGGAAACGACACTGTTGCCGGTCAGGTACACCACGCGCCCCTGGCCCAGCGCGTCAATGGTGGTGATGTTCACCAGTGGGTTGGGGGGCAGCGTCCAGTTGGTGTAGGTGTAGCCACCCTGCACCTGTAAGGTTTTGTTGATGAAAAGGGCCTGCGTGACCGTTTGTCCGCCATCCTGGGCGCTGTTCACGCCGGTGCAGGTGCCGGCGACGTGCAGCGTGTCCCCGGCTGCGGCCTGGTTGGCGGCCCGCTGGATGCTCCCATACGTCGGCGGGTTTCCGTTGATGCGCACGTAACAATCGCCCAGCTCGTCCGCGCCGATGTCAAAGCCCTGGTTGGAGGGGCGTGGCGTACCGTCAATGTCCTCCAGGGCGGGACTGGTTGGATCTGCGCGGTCCTCCATCGGCGAGCCGGGCAACAGGTGCAGGTAAGCCGGATCGGTGGGGGCGAGCGCAGTGCGCAGCAGCGGATCGAGGGCGAGGTTGCCCGTGCCGTCGCTCAGCGTCAGGTTGACCATGTCGTTGGCATGGACGTTGTTGTAATCGAAGTGGGGCTTGAGGCCGTCGTTGTAGATGCCGCTGCCGCTGGCCGCGTTGTTGGCGGCGAAGATGTTGCTGTTGATGAGGGGGGTAGTGCTGAAGGCCTTGTGATACAGGCCGCCGCCCTGGGTCGTGGCGCTGTTCCCGTACACCGTGAGGTGGCGCAGCTCCAGCGCGTCGTTCAGGGTGTACAGGCCGCCGCCACTGAAGGCCTCGTTGAGGGCGACGATAGCGTTCCACAGCTTGAAGGTGCTGCCCGCGGCAGCGTAGGCGCCGCCGCCCTTACCGCTGGCCAGGTTGTGGAGCAGGCGCACGCGCTGCGCGTCGAGCGTGCCCGCGGCCACGTAAAGCCCGGCGCCGTGCGTTGCCTGGTTGTCGCGCACCCATACCCCGCGCAGCGTGAGCGCTCCGCCGTTCACATAGGCGGCGCCACCCTCCTGTTGCGCCTGGTTGGCGATAAGCTGGCTGGCGCGACCGCCCTCTTCCCCGAAGGTGACCTGTCCACCTTCTACATAAAGACCGGCGCCGCGCAGGGCCGTGGCGTTGGAGATGACGCTGTGCGCGATGAGCGCAGTCTGGTTGTACACGGCGATGCCGCCGCCTGTGCCGGCGCTATCCCCGCGCAGGCCGTTGCCGTTGACGAACGTGATGTCGGAGATGACGACCGTCGCCGCGAGGCCGGTGTTGGTGATGAGCAGCGTGCGCCCCAGCCCCTGGGCGTCGAAGTAGGTGGGGACGTAGTCCACCGCCGGATCGTTGCTGAAGGTGGCGTTGTAGCCGCCGACGAGCGTCAGGCTCTTGGCGATGAAGGCCGTCTGGGTCACGACCTGGCTGCCGAGCTGGCGCGGCTGCGCACCCAGACAGCGCCCGGAGATCTGGATGATGGCGCCGCCGGGCGCGGCGTCAATCGCTTCTTGCAGGACGTAGTAGAGGCGACCGGTGGGCAGTTGCGTGGCCGGGTTGATGATGCGCGCCACGCAGCCTGTGATCTCGTCCGCGCCGATGTCGAAGCCCTGGTTGGCCGGGCGCGGGTCGCCCTCGAAGTCCTCGGTGAGGGCCGTGTTGGGGTCACCGCTATCCAGCGCGGGCGAGTCGAAGCGCAGGTGCAGGTCGCCGCGGGCCGCGTCCACAAAGTGCGGGTCGGCGGAGAAGCTGTGCGCGCCCAGGGGGATGTTGCTTTCCGGGATGGCGGGGGCGCTGTTGCCCCACACGTTGTTGTAGTCCACGCTGAGCGCGCTGTTGCCCTCGCGGTAGAGGCCGCCACCGGCGACGCCGGCCACGTTGGAGATGATGAGGGTGTTGCTGATCTGCAGGCCGGTGCTCAGCAGGTCGTACACCGCGCCGCCGTACCCCCCCGCGCTGTTGCCGTAGAGGGTGACGTTAACGGCGCTCAGGTAACCGGCGTTGTAGAAGGCGCCGCCGTGTTGCGTCGCGGAGGCGCTGTATACCATCGTGTTCTCCAGGCGCGGTGCGCCGCTGGCGTTGTAGAGCGCACCGCCCAATGTGGCCGTCGTCCCCGAAATGATGACCCGCGCGAAGGATGGAGCGCCACTTTCCACGTAGACGGCGCCGCCGCGCTCCGCCTGGGTGCCGCGGATGGTGACCTGGCGGACGGTGGGCGCGCCCGCTTCGATGTAGAGCGCGCCGCCCGCCGTGCCGCTGCAATTCTCGATGATGAGGTGCTGCAGCAAGGGGTTGGCGTTACCGGCTACGTAGATCGCCCCGCCGACGGCGCCCGTCGCGCCGTTGCGCAGCGTGAAGCCCTTCACCTCCACGCGCAGGCTCGCGTCGTCCGTGCCGGGGCTCTGGATGAGGAGCGCCCGCGCGCGGCTCTGCAGGTCAATGATGGTGGTGGCGGGGTCATGCGTGTCGTTGGGCAGCTCAAAGGCTTTGGTCTGCGGGTTCTGGACGTAGCCGCCGAGCAGTTTGTTGTACTGGCTGATGCGGATGGTGTCGTTTTCGCGGTACAGGCCCTGGGCCACGAGGATTTTATCCACGCCCGCGGCCTGCCCTACGGCGTGGCTGATGGTCTTACACGGGCTGGCGGACTGGGTACAGTTGTTTTCCCGGTCGTCACCGTTGGGGGCAACGTAGCGATCGCCGACGCGCGGGTTGGCGGTGGTCGTATCCGTCACTACGGCGCTGGTGCCGTAGGCCAGCGAGCGCGCCCGCACGAGCAGGATCTCCTGCAGGTTGGCCGCGGCCTTGCCCGGCACGTTCACCTGGACGATCACCGTCGCCGTCTGCCCGTGCGTGACGGTGATCGGCTCCAGCGGCGCGACGAGGCGCCCCCACGGCTGGAGCAGGTTGGAGGTCACGTTGATGCTGAACACGTCCGTGGCGCCGAGGTTGCGCAGGACGTGCGTGTAGGTGAGTACCTCGCCCGGGTCGGCGTTCTCGCTATAGCTGGGCGTGAGGGTGAAGGCGGAGTTGGCGATGGTGTCCACGGCCTCTTCGTAGGTGCCGCCCCACTGGGAGGTGACGCGCACGCGCGTCTGGTTATCGAAGCCCTCCGCCAGGGTAGTGGGCACCTGCACCCGCACCTGGAACGCCACGCTTTCGCCCTTGTAGAGCTGCACGGGCGAGCTGACGCCGACGATGGTGACGGGCCAGCCGTCGGCATTGCTGGCGGTGATCACGAAGGTGTCGGAGAGGGTGGGGGTGTTGCCCTCGTTCTTCAAGGTGTGGTTGAAGATGATGGTCGTGCCGCGCACCGCGTTCACGTCGGTGAAGACGCGTGCCTGGCTCAGCGGCGTGAGGACGAGCTGCGCGTAGGTGGTGCGTTCATCGGCGCCGATGTCCGCGCGCGCCCCTTGCGGGCGAGGATCCCCTTCAAAGTCTGGATACACGCTTGTGGGGGCCGGATCGGCGCGGTTGACCAGGGCGGAGGTGGGCTGCAGGTGGAAGTCGTAGCCCGTCGGGTTCACGAACGCGGGCGCGTAACTCAGGGTCGTGGCGGAAGGGGGAATCGCGCCGTGCGCGTCCGGCAGATTGGCGTGGAAGTTGTTGTAGGCCAGGGTGACGGGGCCAGCGCCGCCGTAATCCACGCCGCCGCCGCGGATGCCCGCGGTGTTGTTGGAGAAGGTGTTGTTGCGCAGGCTAAAGGGCTGCAGGTTGTTCAGGTACACGCCACCGCCACGCTGACCGGCCTGGTTGGCGTGGAAGACACTGTGCTCAATGCTGCCGCTGCCGCTGGCGTAGATGCCGCCGCCGTTGAGCGTGGCGTTGTTGTTGGTGAAGATGCTGTTGCGCACCGTCAAGTAGACGTTGCTTGTAGCGAAAAGCCCCGCGCCGTTCTGCCCGACGCCGTTCGTTACGATGAGGTTTTCGATGCGCACGTTGCCCGCGGCGGCGTAGATGCCGTATCCCAGGCCGTTGGCGTTGATGAGGGTGGGTTGCGTGCGGACCTGCTCCCAATCGGTCTTTTTGTAGCCGCCCTGCAGGGTGATGGACTTGTCAATGTAGACGACCTGCGTGCTGCCGTTGCGCGTCTGCACGCCGCTGCACGTCCCGGCAACCTTGATGAGATCGCCGGCCTGCGCCGCGTCCACGGCAGCCTGGATGCTGGTGAAGACGCGCCCGTCGCCGATGCGCGCGTAGCAGCTCGATGGCTCCGTGTACTCGTCCGCGCCGCGGTCCACCGCGCTGCCGAAGGGGCGCCCCTTGCCCTCAAAGTCCACGGTGAGGGGGCTGTTGCCGCTATCGCGCGCCGGCGAGGCGGCGGTCAGGCGGTAGTTGCTGTCCAGCGCGGGGTTGCTGTAGCGGTTGTTGTCGCCCGGGACGGGATCGCTCATCCCTCCCCCGAAGCTGGCCGCGGGCCACAGATCCGTGTAGCTCATGCTGAGCCTATCCGCGGGGGCGTACACGTTCGCGCCCACGCCCGTGCCCGCCGTGTTGTTGACGAACAGGCTGTTGGTGACGGTCACCTGTCCTCCGCTGGCCACGTAAAGGCCGCCGCCGTTTTCGCCGGCGACGTTGTTGGCCAGGGTGTTGTGGCGCAGGATGACCGTGGCGCCGTATACATACACCCCACCGCCGTTGTCCTGGTTTGTATTGGGGGCATTGGCCGTGTTGTCGTAGATGAGGTTGTTTTCCAGCACAACCGTGCCATTAAAAATAAGCACGCCGGCGCCCACTTCCAGCGTGTTGCTGTAAATTCTGTTGCGCGCGATCGTGCCGGTGCCGTTTTTTACGTGGATGGTGCTGTTGGCTAAACTACCCTGGCCCACGTGCTGGTAGATCTCGTTGCCGATGATCTCGAAACTGCCGTCGACAATGTGCACCGCTGCGCCGGAGCCGGATGTGAGCACCGTGTTGGCGTAGAGGCGGCTGTTTTTGAGCACCAGCGCGCCGTTACTGTAGATGCCGGCGCCGGATTTGTTTTCGGCAGTCAGGCGGTTGTTGTGGATGACCACCTGTTCAAGGATGAGGGTTCCATCATTGCGCACCCCGGCCCCGTCCTCGTTGGTGGCGCCGTTGCGCAGCGTGAAGCCGCGCACGGTGGCGTTGACCCCGGCCGGCACGCGCAGCACGCGCCCGTTGTTCCCCGCGTCCAGGATCGTGGGGTTGGCTTCGGGGTCTGGCGTGACCCAGTTGGTGGGGCTAAAGCCCCCGATGAGGGTGACGTTCTTGTTGAGGTAGACGACCTGCTGACTGCCTCCGAGCGCGTTGAGGCTGGTGTACGTGCCCGCCGCCACACGGATCTCATCTCCGTTGGCGGCGTTGGTAATCGCCCGCTGAATTGTCAGACACGGCTGCTTGACCGTGCAGGCGGCGCTATCCACCCCGTCGGGGGCCACGTAGTGAATTGTACCCGCGGCGCGCAGGCCGGAAAGCTGGCCGACCAGCAGACCGAGAGCCGTGGCCAGGGTGAGCGCGACCAGCCATTGCCAGAGGGTGTGACGAGACCGAGTTTCCATGTGTATCCTCCTCAACTCCAATCATGCTGTGACCCAGGCCCTGACGTGGCCGGGGGAGGTAGGTTTGACTGCGCTTTATGAACACGACGTCCGCGTCTGGAGCGCGGCACCTACGAAAAAGGGATTCCATCTCCTGGAATCCCTTATTAGTGTACCTGGAATCTGCAATTTGAGCAAGTTACCAGCTCACGTTGACGCAAGCGGAATTGGCCGCCTGGGCACAAACCTGGCCGCTTCCATGTTCAGCGCCGGAGCAAGTAAAAGAAAGAGAGCCACTCCCGCTAATGGCCCCGCTGGCGCTGCCGCAGCCGCTCATCGAGACGGTGACATTGCCGGGGGTGTCCACGCTTACGTTGGCGGTCACTGTGAGGGTACATGTTCCTAAAAAGCAACCGCTGGTGCTGACCCCGGCGCTGAGCCCGGTAATAGCACTGCCACTGCTGCCGCCGCCGATGCCGCTCAACCCCAGGCCAGAGTTAATCTGCGAGAACACATCGCTCACGCGCGTGCCCAGCAGGCTGAGAATCACAATCACCACAATGGCGATCAACACCAGAATCAGCGCGTACTCCACCAATCCCTGTCCTTTTTTAAAACCGCGTTTCATGGTCCACCTCGCAAGGTTTAAGTTTAGCTTGAAAGCCTTACTTAGAGTTTAGCACATTTTGCGGGTCTGGGCAATGCCTGAGGAGTAGGAAAGAAGTCATGTTTTCATGCGACGGGTGGGACGCAGCCCGCGTCATGGTGGCCCCACCGGCGTGCCGCGCGCACGTCCACCACGTTTTGCAAAATCTCCCCGCTGTGCCATAATCATTTCCACGTGCAGCGCCGTTGTGTGCACCGAAAGGAGGAGAGGCTATGGCCGACGAACGCGCGATCACCATTCAGGGAAACGCCGAACAGACCGTCGTGATCAGCGGCGACAACAGCCAGGTCATCCTGTCCCATCGTGAGGGCATGGCCTGGCGCCTGCTGGATGAGGCCTTTTGTCAGGACCAGCGTCAAAAAGCGCCGGCGGATTTCTACAACGGCACTTCTCCCAACTGGGCCAACATCGCCCAGGGGGACGACGCGCCGCGCGCGCTGACGGAGAGGCTGCTGGACTTTGCCAGCGCCGCCGCTGACCCGCGCCAGCGCATCGGCGTGATCATCGGCCTTTCCGGCGAGGGCAAGACCACGGTGCTGATGCGCGCGGCGTGGGAGCTGGCCCAGGCGGGGTACGCGGTGCTGTGGCGGCATCACGGACGGGTGAGCGCGCCCTATCAGCGCGCGTTTGCGGGAGGGCGGCGCCTGATCATCTGCGCCGATGACCTGCCCTGGTGGGAGGAGCTGCCGGAGCTGGTGAGCGACCTACACGAAAGCGGCCTGCCCTTCGTGCTGCTGGGAACCGCGCGCGAAAACGAGTGGCTGAACAGCGGCCTGGAGAGCCCCCTGAAGCGTCTGGCGCACCTGGAGCACTTCCCCCTGGAGCGCCTGACCGCGCAGGAGGTAGACGGCCTGCTGGAGCGCCTGGAACGCCATGGGGCGCTGGGAGCGTTGAAGGACCTATCCCCGGCGCAGCGGCGGGCCTATTTCCTTGAGCAGGATCAGGCCCAGGGGCAACTCTTGCCCGCCCTGCTGCGCGCGCTACGGCAAGAGTTTTGAAGCGATTGTGGAAGATGTGTTCGTGAACCTCGAAAGGCGGCATGGTCAAGAACAGGCCCGCCTTATCCTGGAAGGGTACGCGGGCATCGCCCTGGTGCACCGCTTTGGCTTCTGGCTCTCGCGCCGCCTGCTGGCGCGTTACGTCTCCCTGCCGGAAAGTGAGCTGGCGCCGCGCCTGCTGCGTCCGCTCAAGGGTGAGCTGCTTGAGGCCATCGAGACCGATGATCGCCGCTTCTACACCCGCCACCCCTGGATTGCCGAACACGCTTTGCAGCACCTGGTCGAACAAGTGTTGGTGCCCCCCGCGCAGGACCTGTATCAAAAGCTCTTTGTAGCCCTTGGCACCCTGTGCCAGCAGGACGCGCGCGCCCAGGAGCGCAAGCTGCTCACCCTGCTCCCGCTGGCCTTTAAACGCCAGGGGGAGCTAAAAATGGCCCATGACCTCTTTGCGCGCGCGGCGGAGGCGGATCCGCGGCATGCGCCTACCTTGCAGGCGTGGGCGTTGCTGGAGAAGGAGCAGGGGCGGGTGGAGGAGGCGCGAGCCTTGCTGGAACGCGGCCTGCAGCAGGTCACCGCGCGCCGGGGGCGGGCGATTCTCCTTTCCACCCTGGGCGGGTTTCTGGCTGAACAGGGCGACCTGGCCACTGCCGAACGCCACTTCCAGGAGGCGCTCCGCCTGGATGAGAAGGACCCGCTGGCGCATTACCATTTTGCCATGCGCGTGCTGCTCCCCGCGGGGCGCCGCGAGGAGGCCTGCCGCCACCTGGCGCGCGCGCACGCCCTGCGTGCGCGTAAACCGCGTGACCGCGAGCGCATCGAACAGGCCCTGCGGCGCCATAGCCCTGCGGATACATCATCCTAGGGGTTACGGCGCCACCATGACCGGCTCGATCTCCAGCCAGACGCCAAAGCGCGCCTGTACCGCGGCCTGAATCTCTGCCGCGAAGGCGCGCAGCTCGGCGCTGTTCCCGCCGTAGTTGACCAGCGCCAGCGCGTGATGCGGGGAAAGGCCCACCCCGCCGCGCCGCGTGCCGCGCGCAAAGCCCGCCCGCTCGATCAGCCACGCCGCCACCAGCTTGACCCCGTCCGCGCTGGGGTAGGCGGGCAGGTCAGGGTAGGCCGCGCGCAGCGCCTCGTAATGCTCCGGCGTCACCACGGGGTTGGTGAAAAAGGACCCGCACGAGCGCGTGTGCTCGTGCGTCGGATCCACCACCATGGATTTAGCGCGGCGCAGGGCCAGCACCGTCTCCCGCACGGCGGCGGGTGTGGGCCGCAGGCCGCGCTCCGCCAGGGCGCGCGCCAGCTCCGCGTAGCGCACCTCCACCGTCTCGCGGGGCTGCAGGCGCAGGCTCACTTCCGTGATGATGTAGCGCTCGCGGTCGGCCAGCTTGAAGCGGCTGCGTCGGTAGCCAAAGCCACAGGCCGAGGCGGGCAGCGTCACCTCCTCCCCGCTGAGCCGATCCAGTGCGCGCAGGCTCACCAGCGTCTGCGCCACCTCCTGGCCGTAGGCGCCCACATTCTGCACCGGCGTCGCGCCGGCGCTGCCCGGGATGCCGGCCAGCGCCTCAATCCCGCTCAGGCCGCGCGCCACGCTCGCCGTGACCACCGCATCCCATGGCTCTCCCCCCGCGGCGCTGACGCGCACGGCGTCCCCTTCCTCCGCAAAGCTGAGCCCGCGCAAAGCCACGTGCACCACCAGCCCATCGAACCCTTCATCCGCAAAAACGGTGTTACTGCCCCCGCCCAACACGTGGACGCGCAGCCCCCGCGCGCGTGCCCAGGCCAGCGCCGTGCGCAGCGCCTCCACGCTGGCGCAGGAGGCAAAATAGCGCGCCGGTCCCCCCAGCCCGATGGTCGTCCAGGCGGCCAGGGGGACCTGCTCTTGCAGATGCCACTCGTTCGCGCTCATTCCGCCTGGGCGCGCGGCTCCTCGATCTTGAGCAGCGCCAGGGTCGAGAGCACGAAGAGCGCGCCGTAAAGCCCGAACAGCAGCACGTACCCGACGCCCGGCCACTCCGGCATGTGGGTGGTGAAGAAGTCGGCGATCGGCCCGCCGATGTAGGCGCCCACGGCGCCGGCGCCCGCGCCCGCCAGGTTGGAGATGCCCAGGTAGCGCCCGGCTTCCGCCTTGGGGACCAGGCTGGTGCCCAGCGCCCAGTTCGCGGTGTAGAAGAGGCCCAGCGCGCTCCCCAGGATCGCGCCGCCGAGATAGATGACCGTCAGGTTGGGCAGGCTCAGGGCGATCACCGCTCCCGCCGTTGCCACCAGGCCGCTGATGAGCACCATGCGCTTGCGCCCGAAGCGATCCGCCAGCCAGCCGCCCGCCAGCGCGAAGATGAGGATGGCGATGCCGATGAACATGAGCAACTGCGCCGCCGGTTTCGCCGCCGTCTCGCGTTCCAGGCCCAGGCGCGCCTGCAGGAAGTACACGGTAAAGGTGGAAAGGTTAATCGCGCCGGCCAGGAAGCCCAGGCGATTAATCACCCACCAGGTGAACGAGGGGCAGGCGCGGCAGCGCGTCTCGCCCAGGGAAATGCGCACGCACGCCCAGACACCCAGCGCGATGGCCAGCACCATTGCCAGCAGGCCTGCGCCGCCCATCACCACCAGCATCGTGACCGGCGGCGTCTGCACGGCGCTGATCTGGCTCCCCAGCAGGCGCACCGCCGCTCCCAGGCCCAGGATGATGGCGGTGAAGAGGGCCGTCATGCTCACCAGGCGCACGAAAGGCGTCCAATCCAGCGGCGGCAGCTCCTCGCGGAAGCGCTCCTCGCGCGTGAAGAGCGCCAGCACCATCGTCAGCACCAGCACCGCGCTCATCACCACAATCCCCCCGATGGTGTTGCCCCGCGCTACCATGCGCCCGATCGTGAAGGACACCAGAATCGTGGGCAGGGGAATCTCCAGCACGGCCTTGACGGCGGAATAACGCCCGCGCTGTTCGTCCGACACCAGGTCGGGGATGAAGCCCTGCACCGCACCGTGCCCAATGTTCACCGTCACCTGCAGCAAAAGGTACATCGCGAACATGAACCAGAAGCCGCTTACCCCGCTCAAGCCGGCGGAGAAGGCGATGCCGGCGATGAAGACCAGGTCGAGCAGCGTCCCAATCACGATGAAGGGACGCCGGCGCCCCCAGGTCAGGCGGCTGCGGTCGGAGAGCATCCCCCACAGCGCCTGGGCGAGCAACGCTACCATCAGGCCCCACAGGCGCAGCGTCCCGTAGTAAGTCGCCTTGAGGCTTTCACCCACAAACTGCTGCGTCAACAGGGGGAGGACAAGCGGGGCCAGGGTTTGCGAGACGGTGCTCAGGCCCAGGTAGTAGATATTGACCGAAATGATTTCATACCAGCGCCGTGTCATCAGAAGCCTCCTTGAGAGAATCTAAAAATCAGCAAATCGGGCAAAATCAGCAAATCGGCAAATCAGCAAATCGGGCAAATCGGCAAACTTCTCGCGTAGATTTTAAAGGACTTTCGCGAATTTTTCATAACGTCAGGGCCTGTAGGGGCGACCCTTGTGGTCGCCCTTATAGGCCGACCCTTGCGGTCGCCCCTACAGGGGATATTTTACGCGACGGCATGTTCACGCCAGGGTGAACGTGCTGCCTTCCCCAAAGCGCCGCCACGTGACGATGGGCGTAGGCGTGGGCAACTCATCGCTGCGTTCGACGAGCGGGCCCAGGGGGAGCGCTTCCCCCACGCGTCCGAAAAGCGGCACGCGCTCCAGTGGGACGCGCTGTCGCAGCGCGCGTGGCCCCTCGTAGCGGCGTCCATCCCAAAAATCTTCCCAGACGCCCGCCGGCAGGTACACCTCCACCTCGCCCGCGTCGTTGAGCACCGGCGCGACCAGCAGCGCCGGACCGAGCAGGTACTGCGTCTCGTAAGCCCAGGCGGCGCGATCGTGCGGGAAGGCCAGGGGCATGGCGCGCGCCACGGGCAGACCGCTGCGCGTCGCCTCGTGCGCGCACGCCTCCAGGTAGGGCAGCAGCCGGTAGCGCAACTGCAGCCAGTCCCGTACCACGCGCGCCGCCGTATCGCCAAAATGCCACGGCTCCCGCGGTGACGTGCCGTGGAAGCGCGTGTGCGAGCTGAGCACCCCAACCTGGGTGGAGCGCACGTAATGCGTCGGCGTCGGCGTCCCGTAGAACCCGCCAATATCGTGCGTGTAAAAGGGCACCCCGCTCATCCCCCACGAAAGCCCGCCGCGGATGCTCGCCGCCAGCCCTTCCCAGTCCCCCTGGGAATCGCCGCCCCACTGCACCGGGTAGCGCTGGCTCCCCGTCCAACCGGAGCGGCCCCACACCAGCGCCTCACCGGCGTGATAGCGTTGCGTCGCCTCGTAAACGCAGCGGTTGTAGAGCAGCGGATACACGTTGTGCAGCATGGCGCCGCTATCCCCGTTCGCCGCCACCGCGTGACGCGGCACCTGCTCCCCAAAATCCGTCTTGCACACATCCACGCCGACCTCGAACAGCGCGCGGTGCATGTCCCGATACCAGGCGTAAGCTGCGGGATTGGTGAAATCAATCATCCCGCTGGTGGGCAGCGGCGTGAGCAACAGGCCGAAGGGCTCCGGATCCCACTCCAGCAGGCAGGTCTCGCCGGCGCGCGTCTTGAGCAGATAACCCTTCGCGGCCAGCTCCTGGAAGAGCGGGTTGTAAATCGAAACGTAGGGATATTCCCACACGCACAGGCGGTACCCCAGGGCCTTGACCTGGGCCACGAAAGCCGCCGGATCGGGGTAGCGCGTGGCATCCCACGCAAAGCCAAAGCGCGTGCGCACCTCCAGCCAGGCGCGCCCATCGAGCGTGATCACGTCACACGGGAAATGCTCCGCGCGCATGCGCTGCGCCGCCTCCAGCAACTCCTCGCCGGTGCGATAGTAGCAGCGCGAAAGCCACACCCCCAGACTCCAGCGCGGGATGGCGGGCGCGCGTCCCGTCAACCAGGTGAAGCGCTCCAACAGCCCTGCCGGATCGTCTGCCAGCAGGAAGAACACATCCAGCACCCGATCCTCAACGCGCAGGATGTAGCTGCGATGCGACCAGGGCGCGTAACCCACGCCGTGCTGCACCCGTCCGGTCGTGTGTGCGAACACCCCCCAACCCTCTGGGCTCCAGGCGAAGGGACAATTCTTGTACGAAAGCTCGCTATTGACGCCCAGCGCATCCTCGTTCCACGAGGTGATGAGCTGGCCGCGTCGGTTGAGCGGGCCGTACTTCTCCCCCAGCCCGAAGACCGCCGTATCGTCACGCAGGGCCAGCGCCAGTTGCCACTCGTCCGCGCCGGCGGCGCAGGGCGCGATGCGCAGCCCGCCGGAGATATGCCCATCGCGGGTGGACTCCAGCATTAGCCGTTCACCGCGCCACAGGGACAGGCGCAACGGATGCGCCTCCAGGACCAGGCGCAGCGTGTCCCACGTCAGGGTGAGGCGGGAGGCGCTGGCCTCCACCTGGCAGGGCAGCGGCTCCGCCGCGGCGACCAGCAGGCCGTAATCGGGGCGGGAATCCCTTCCCCAGCGCAGGCGCACCATGCCCGGCGCGTAGGCGCTGATCTCCAGCGGGCCGGCTTCCGTGCGCAGGCGCACGCCCCCGGCGATCTCGCCCTCCAGCGCGAAGGTCTCACAGCGAGGCAGGCGTGGCAGAGTACTCATCGCCGCCTCACTTGAAGGTGCGCTCTTCCAACGCCTGCACCTGATGGAAAGCGTTGGTGAGGAACTCGCGCTTAAACTCCATCTTCTGCGTGAAAGCCACGCTCAGCCAGGCATCCACGATCTGAGTCGCCAGGAAAGGCGCCGTGATCCAGCCGCCCAGGGTGATGACGTTGGCGTTGTTGATAATCTTCGCGCGTTCCGCGGAGAAAATATCCGTCACCACGCAGGCATAAATCCCCTTGTGCTTATTGGCCACAATCGCCATGCCCTGGCCCGTGCCGCAGATGAGGATACCGCGTTCCGCCTCGCCGCGCTGGATCGCTTCCGCCACCTTGGGCGCCTGCACGACGTAAGGCTGCGGCTCATCGGGGGAGGGGATGCCGAAATCGAGCACACGCACATGCGGTTTAGCCTGCAGGTGCTTGACCAGCTCCTGCTTCAGCGGAAAGCCCGAAAGGTCAGAGGCAATCGCAATAGTCAGACCAGGTTCATCCATACCACGCTCCTATGAAAAATCTGAAAAATCAGCAAAACTGCAAATCGGCAGGGCGAAGTTTGATGTGGTTATCACCATGCAAACCCCTTTTGGTTTTGGATGAAAAAGGGCTCACGCTTGCGCGCCGGCTTCCGTCGCGCGCAGGCGCCTTCACCCCAGGCTTTTGACGCCAGCGCCGGTGTCCTCCGCACACATTTGGGACGAAGCGCGCTCACG
>FWWL01002452.1_pt1 | contig 38560 bp, 35 predicted proteins | sample 2228331 | NCBI WGS metagenome assembly FWWL01 (sample SAMEA103939775, study PRJEB20133) | metagenome
GGCGGCGCGGGCGATGTGGCCCAGGGGAGCCCTGGCGATGTGGGCGGCCACGTACAGGTTCAGGGCCACAGGAGGCGTGAGGGTCCCGATGGACAGGTTGACCGCCATGACGACTCCGAACCAAACCGGGTCCCAGCCGAACTTGGCCATGACGGGCATCAAGATGGGGAGGAACACGTAAAAGATGGAGATCGCGTCCAGGGCCATCCCGGCCAGCAGGAACAGCGCGTTCAGGGCGAGGAGCAACAGGTAGGGGTTGTCCGTCAGGCCGGCCACCGCCGCGGCCGCGCGGTCCACCACCCCCAGGGTGGCGCCGGTCCACGAGTACAGGCCCGCGAAGGCCACCACGGACATGACCACCGCGGAGGCCACCGCGGCCTCCCGGAAGGTCTCGTACAGGTCCCGGAAGGTCACATTCCGGAGCACCACGAGGCCCACGAACAGGCCGTACGCGACCCCCACCACCGCCGCCTCGGTGGGGGTGAACACGCCGGTGTAGATCCCTCCCAGGATGACCACGGGTGCCAGCAGTCCCCACTTGGCGTCCCACACCGCGCGGACGATCTCCGGGAGGGTCCCCCACCGGTCCCCGCCCCACCCGTTGCGCTTGCTGATGAAGTACACGGGGATGGCCAGCGCCAGCCCCATGAGCAGGCCCGGCACCACGCCCGCGGCGAACAGGCGCGGCACCGAGGTCTGGGTGATGACCCCGTACACCACGAAGGCCACGCTGGGCGGGATCAGGACGTCCGTGGTGGCCGCGGCAGCCACCACCGCGGCGGCAAACGCCACGGGGTAGCCCCGGCGGACCATGGCGGGGATCATGATGGTGCCGATGGCCGCGGTGTCCGCGGGCCCTGTCCCGGAAATGGCGCCGAACAGTACGCACCCGCCCACGGCCACCAGCGCCAGGCCGCCTGGAATCGGGCCGATGAGCAGGCTGAGCAGGTCCACCAGCTTCCGGGAGACGCCGACCCGGTCCAGCACGTAGCCCGCGAGGATGAAGAAGGGGATGGCCAGGAGGGGGAACTTGGCGACGTTGGAGTAGACGTTGGCCGCCATCACCTGCACGCCCAGGTGGTGGCTCCACAAAAACGTCAGGGCAGACGCCCCCACGGCGGTGAGGATGGGCGCTCCCAGGACCAACAGCAGGACGAACAGCCCGAAGAAGCCCAGGGCGGTGGTCATTCGCGCAGGGAGCGGTCTGCCTGGACCGCCGCCTGGACCGCGCGGGCCAGCAGCAGCACCGCGAGCACCGGTACCCCCAGGGTGTACCACCACTGCGGGAGGGCCAGGGCCTCGGTGGTGAAGCCCAGCTGCTGCTCGAGCCGGACCTGGTGGACGCCGTAGTAGGCCAGGGCGGCGAAGAGCACCGCGCTACACGCCGTGGACGCCCACAGAGCCGCGCGGCGGCCGGTCCGCGGCAGGCGCTCCGCGAAGAAGGCGAAGGCCAGGTGCGCGCCGCGCCGGAAGGCGATGGAAGCCCCGAGCAGGGTGGCCCACACGAAAGCGGCCAGGACGATCTCCTCGGTGAAGGCCAGGGCAAACCGGAGGAAGTACCGGGCGACCACGTTGGCGAAAGCCACGAGGAACATCAGGCCAAACAGCAGCACCACGCCGGCCTCTTCCGCGGTGTCCAACCACGCCCACCGCGGCCGGTAAGCGGGCCGGGGCCCGCCGGCCTGGCCGGCGGGTGCCGCTGCCGCCCGGGGCCTCCGCTGCATCCCTACCGCGTGCTCTGGACCACCTTCTCCGCGGCCTCCACCAGGGTCCGGCCCACCTCCTGCTTCCACTTGCGGTACACGGGCAGGGTGGCCTGCCGGAAGGCCTCCACCTCCTCCGGCGTGAGGACGATGACCTCCATCCCGTTCTTCCGCAGGGTCTCCAGGGCCTCCAACGACCCCTCCAGCCCCGCGCGGGCTTCCCGCTTCTGGCGGGCCATGACCTCCTGGGCCGTGCGGCGGACGATTTCCTTGTCCTGGTTGGAGAGGGCGTCCCACGACTGCTTGGACATGCCCAGGATGAGCGGGTCCACCACGTAGTTCCACACGGTGACGTACTTCTGCGTGGTCCACAGCTTGAAGGGGATGATGACGGAGTTCACGGGGTTCTCCTGGCCGTCCACGGTCCCCTGCGCGAAGGCGGTCTGGGCCTCCGCCCAGTTCATGCTCACGGGGTTGGCGCCCAGGAACCGGAAGATGTCGATGAAGATGGGCGAGCCCACCACGCGGATCTTCAGGTTCTGCAGGTCCGCAGGCCTGCGCACCGGCCGGACGGAGTTGGTCAGCTGCCGGAAGCCGTTTTCCCCCCAGGCGAGGGGAACGACCCCCTTGGACTCGATGATCTGGAACAGGCGCTTGCCCACCTCGCTCTGCTGGACCGCGTCCAGGGCCCGGTAGGCCCTGTCCCCGGGGAACAGGAAGGGCAGGGAGAACAGGTTGAGCTCCTTCACCTGGGGTGACCAGTTGATGGTGGACCCGATGGCGAAGTCGGCCACCCCCTGCACCAGCAGGAGGAACTCCGTGGTCTGCCGGCCCGCGAACAGCTGTCCGGCGAAATACGGCTTCACGTTGATCCGGCCCTGGGTCCGCTCCCGGAGCAGCTCAGAAAAGCGCGTGGCCGCTTCGCCCCACGGTCCGGCGGGGCCCACCACCACGCTCAGCTTGAACTCCGGCTTGTACTGCCCCGGGGCCGCGGCCGCCACCAACCCCACCAGCAGCAGGGCCAGCAAGACACCTAGACGCCTCACGTCCGCCCACCTCCTCCTTCGGGATGGCTGTCTCGTTGGGGGGTTTTCTTCTATTTGCGCTCGGGTCCGTCAGGGGTGTCAAGCCGCAGACGGAAGCACCACCTGGGCCGCGGCGCTTCGGGCTAGCCTCCGCCGCCGGGCGGTCCGTACACTGGACGCAGAGGACCGAGAAAAAACGGGTTGGGAGGGCGTGATGCCGCGTCGGTGGATCTACATGTTCTGGGAGGGCAACGCTCAGATGCGGGACCTGCTGGGCGGAAAGGGGGCGGGCCTGGCGGAGATGACCCGCATCGGCGTGCCGGTCCCGCCTGGCTTCACCATCACCACGGAGGCCTGCCGGGAGTACTACCGGCTCGGCCGGCAGTTCCCGCCCGGGCTGTGGGAGGAGGTGCGGGAGGCTTTGGCGGAGGTGGAAGCCCGCATGGGCCGCCGGTTCGGAGACCCCGAGCAGCCCCTGCTGGTCTCCGTGCGGTCCGGGGCGCAGTTCAGCATGCCGGGGATGATGGACACCGTGCTGAACCTCGGGCTGAACGACCGCACCGTGCAGGGCCTGGCGCGGATGACGCAGGACGCGCGGTTCGCCGCGGACGCCTACCGGCGCTTTTTGCAGATGTTCGGCCGCATCGTGCTGGGGGTACCCGGGGAGCGGTTCGAGGAGGTGTTGGAGGAGGTCAAGCGGCGGGACGGCCAGCGCCGGGCGGACACGGACCTCACCGCGGAGGAGCTGCGGGAGGTGGCGGCGCGGTTTCTGGCCATCGTGCGGGAGCACACGGGGCAGGAGTTCCCCCAGGACCCCTTCGAGCAGCTGCAGATGGCCATCGGGGCGGTGTTCGGGTCGTGGATGGGCAAGCGGGCGGTGGACTACCGCCGGGTGCACCGCATCCCGGACGACCTGGGCACCGCGGTGAACGTGCAGGCCATGGTGTTCGGCAACCTCGGCTGGGACTCCGCCACGGGCGTGGCCTTCACCCGCAACCCGGCCACAGGGGAGAAGCGGCTGTACGGGGAGTACCTGCCCAACGCCCAGGGGGAGGACGTGGTGGCGGGCATCCGGACCCCCAGGCCCCTGGACGAGCTGGCGCACGAGATGCCGGAGGTGTACCGCCAGTTCGTGGAGGTGGCGGAGCGGCTGGAGCGCCACTACCGGGACGTCCAGGACGTGGAGTTCACTGTGGAGCGGGGCAAGCTGTGGATGCTGCAGACGCGGGCCGCGAAGCGCACGGGCGCGGCCGCGGTGCGGATCGCGGTGGACATGGTCCGGGAGGGGCTCATCGACGAGCGCAGCGCGGTCCTGCGGGTGGACCCAGACCTGTTGAGCCAGCTGCTGCACCCCACGGTGGACGAGCAGGCCCGGGAGCACGCGCACCGCAACGGCCAGTACCTGACCCGGGGCCTGCCCGCTTCCCCGGGGGCGGCCAGCGGCCGCATGGTCCTGGACCCCGACCGGGCGGAGCATCTGGCCGCGCAGGGGGAGCGGGTCATCCTGGTGCGCAGCGAGACCGCTCCGGAGGACTTCCACGGGATGGTGGCTGCACAGGCCATCCTCACCGCCCGGGGCGGGATGACCTCCCACGCGGCGGTGGTGGCCCGGGGCATGGGCAAGCCCTGCGTGGTGGGCGCGGAGGAGCTGGTGGTGGACGCCCGCGCGGGCACCGTCCGGGTGAACGGGCGGGTGCTGGAGGAGGGCACGTGGATCACCGTGGACGGCAGCACCGGCGAGGTGTTCGTGGGGGAGCTGCCCACCCGCGAGCCCCAGCTGGCCGGGGAGTTCGCCACCTTCATGGAGTGGGTGGACCAGTTCCGCCGGCTCGGGGTGCGGGCCAACGCGGACACCCCCCAGGACGCCCGCAGGGCGCGGGAGTTCGGCGCGGAGGGCATCGGCCTGTGCCGGACGGAGCACATGTTCTTCGAGGGAGACCGCATCTACGCCATGCGGGAGATGATCGTGGCCACCACTCCTGAAGAGCGGAGGGCGGCTTTGGCCAAGCTGGAGCCGCTGCAGCGGCAGGACTTCGTGGAGATCTTCCGGATCATGGACGGGTTCCCCGTGACCATCCGCACCCTGGACCCGCCCCTGCACGAGTTCCTGCCCGCGGACGAGGAGGCCATCCAGGAGACCGCGCGGCGGATCGGCGTCCCTCCGGAGGTGCTCCGGCAGAAGGTGGCCCAGCTGCGGGAGTTCAACCCCATGATGGGGCTGCGGGGCTGCCGGCTGGGGATCCTGTTCCCGGAGATCACGGAGATGCAGGCGCGGGCCATCTTCGAGGCCGCGGCCGCCTGCCAGGCGGAGGGCGTGCACGTGGAGCCCGAGGTCATGATCCCCCTGGTGTCCGACGTGAACGAGCTCCGGCAGCAGGCGGACCTCGTGCGGAAGGTGGCGGAGGAGGTGCAGCAGCGGACCGGGCAGCGCATCCCCTACAAGGTGGGGACCATGGTGGAGGTCCCGCGGGCCGCCCTGCTGGCCCACCGGGTGGCGGAGGTGGCGGAGTTCTTCAGTTTTGGCACCAACGACCTCACCCAGTTCACCTTCGGGATCAGCCGGGACGACGCGGGCCGCTTCCTGCCCCGGTACCTGGACCTGCGGTTGTTGGCGGAGGACCCCTTCCAGGTGTTGGACCAGGAGGGCGTGGGCGAGCTGGTGCGCCTGGGGACGGAGCGGGGGCGGAGGACTCGGCCGGACCTGACGGTGGGGATCTGCGGGGAGCACGGGGGAGAGCCGGCCAGCGTGAAGTTCTGCCACGCGGCAGGGCTCGACTACGTGTCCTGCTCCCCCTACCGCGTCCCCATCGCACGCTTGGCCGCGGCGCAGGCAGAGCTCGGGGAGCAGGCCCGGGACGTGTAGGGGCAGAACTCACCGCCCCCACACCACGGCGCAGGCGGCCCACGTGAACCCGCCCCCGAAGGCCACCAGGACGATCCGGTGGCCGTCCCGGATGCGGCCGTCCTGGACCGCCTCCCAGAGGGCGATGGGCACGGAGGCGGAGGAGGTGTTCCCGTACCGGTCGATGTTGCACACGAACCGGTCGAAGGGCAGCTCCAGAGCGCGCGCCACCGCCTCCACGATGCGCCGGTTCGCCTGGTGCGGGACCACCCAGTCGATCTCGTGCAGCTGCCATCCCGCCCGGCGGGCGACCTCCACGACGGCCTCCGGCACGACCCGGACCGCCAGCTTGAACAGCGCGCGGCCGTCCATGCGCACGTAGTGGAGGCGGTTCGCCACAGTCTCGGAGCTGGCCGGTAACCGTGTGCCTCCCGCGGGCATGTTCAAGACGTTGCTTGCGCTCCCGTCTGCGCCCACCACCACCGCCTGTACGCCCCTTCCGTGTCCGGTGGGCCCCAGGACCACAGCACCGGCCCCGTCCCCCACCAGCACGCACAGGCTCCGGTCCGTCCAGTCCACCACCTTGGAGAGCACCTCGGCGCCCACCACCAGCACGTACCGGGCCGCGCCTCCCGCGACCATCTGGGAGCCCAGCACCAGCCCGTACACGAACCCCGAGCACGCGGCCAGCAGGTCAAAAGCCCCCGCCCGGCGGGCGCCCAGGCGGTCCTGCACGAGGCATGCGGTGGCCGGCAGGAGGTGGTCGGGCATGGTGGTGGCGCAGATGATGAGGTCCAACTCCTCCGGCGACACCCCCGCGGCTTTTAGCGCGTCCTGGGCCGCGGGGACCGCGAGGTCCGAGGTGGCCAGTTCGGGGTCCGCCACGCGCCGGGTGTGGATCCCCGTGCGCTCCACGATCCACTCGTCGGAGGTGTCCACCATGCGCTCCAGGTCGTGGTTGGTGAGCACCCGGGGCGGGAGGTACGCGCCGATCCCCAGGATGGCAGGCTGCGCGGCCGTCCTCCCCCCGGCGGTCACGTCCGGCTCCGTGGCTGGTGGTAGCCGCCCAGGAGGGTGAGGCCCCCGTCCACGGTGATGACCTGGCCCACGACCCACTCCGCGTCGTCCGAGCACAGGAAGGCGATCACGCGGGCGACGTCCTCCGGTGTGCCCATCTTCCCCTTGGGCGTGGCCGCCACCATGGCCTCCGTGAGGGCCTCCAGGTCCTGCCCCGCGTACACCCTCCAGGATTCCGTGTCCACCGCGCCGGGGCTCACCGCGTTCACATTGATCCCCAGCGGCGCCGCCTCCACCGCGAGGTAGCGGGTCAGGGCTTCCAGGGCGGTCTTGGCGCTGGCCAGGAGCGTGTAGTTGGGGAGGTAGCGCTGGGTGGGGAACCCGGACACCACCACGATCCGACCCCCCCGGCCGCGCATGAGCCGCATGGCCTCCTGGGCGGCCTGCACGAAGCTGAACACGTTCAGCTGGTAGGTGCGGGCCAGGTGGTGTGGCTTCAGGTCCTCAAAGCGGCGGAAGGCGGTGGCAGCCGCGTTGGCCACAAAGATGTCCAGCCGTCCGAAGTGCTCCTCCACCGTGCGGAAGAGGGCGGAGACCTGCTCCCGGTGCTCCAGGTCCGCGCGGACGGCCTCCGCCCGCCGGCCCAGGGCGGTGATGGCCTCCACCACCTCCTGCGCGCAGTCCTCCCGCTTGCGGTAGTGCACCACCACGTCGGCACCCCGCTCCGCCAGCTGGAGGGCCGTGGCGCGGCCGATGCCCCGGCTTGCTCCCGTCACCAGCGCGACCTTGGCCTGTAGGGTCACGGCCCACCCCCTGCTGGGGTCCTGAAGTCACGCCTGTTGTGCAAGCAGGCGCCAGAGCCGGTGGCGGGGTGGAGTCCGAGGAAAAGGTACGGTCCGTCTACCGGTCTGTACAGCCGAACACAGAGGGGTTGCGCCGCGCGGGACCCACCTGCCGCAGGCCACCCGCTCGGGGTGCACGCACCCACGCCGACCCCGCTGCGCAGGGGCGAACGAGGGCCCGTCACGTCTCCGGCCACAGCGACAAGACGCTCGCGCCTCGGTGCGTGTGGATCCCGCACGACAGCCGTCCTGCGCTTGTACAATGGGCCCATGACCACTGTCGCTCCGCAGGTGTTCCAAGTCAAGACCCAGCGATAGCAAACGCGGAGGCAGGATAAAAGCAGGCACATAGGATGGGAGGAGCGGAGGTTTGCTCTGCCCGGGGCCCGCGGGCATCCCGGACCGACCCCGTGGTGGCCTTCCTCCCGCGGCCTCTGGTGGCCGGCCGGTTCTTGCGGCGGGTCAACCGGTTCGCCGCGGAGGTGGAGGTGGCAGGCCGGCTGGTGCGCGTGCACCTGCCCAACTCCGGGCGCATGGAGGAGCTGCTGGTGCCGGGTGCGCCCGTGCGGGTGCACCCGTCTGGACACGGGAAGACACAGGGTCGGCTCCTGCTGGTCCGGCACGCGGGGCGGTGGGTGGGAGTAGACAGCCACCTCCCCAACCGGCTGTGGGAGCTGGCCCTGCGCCGGGGGGGCCTGCCGCCCGTGCTGGGCGTGCGCGGGTGGCAGCGGGAGGTGCGGGTGGGTGGCGAGCGAGTGGACTTCCGCGTGCGGACCCGCCAAGCCACCTGGTTGGTGGAGACCAAGTCGTGCAACCGCGTGGAGGGCGGGGTGGCGCTGTTCCCCGACGCTCCCACCGCCCGCGGGGCCCGTCACCTCCAGGTGCTGGCGGAGCTGGTGCAGCAGGGCATGCGGTGCGCGGTGGTGTGGTTCGTCCAGCGCGACGACGCCCGGTGCCTGCGGATCGACGGGGGTTGCGACCCCCAGCTGGCCGCCGCTGCCCAGCGGGCGCGGCGGGCAGGGGTGAAACTGGTAGCCTACAGGTGTTCGGCATCCCCCACCGCCGTCCGGGTCCTGCACCGGATCCCCGTGCTGCCGTGACACGGCACAGGTCTTGCTAGGAGCTTTTGGCGTGACGCGGAAGGCGGTCCAGCCCCTACGTCGGAGCCGGCTCCCCTGGGAGCTGGTGCGGGTCCTTCACGAGGGCCTCCTCCGGGCAGGGTCGCTGCCGCAGCGGCTGGCGGAGACCCTGTGCCGGGAGGGCGGGTTCGCGGGGGTCGGCATCCTGCTCGTGGAGCCGGGCGGCAGGGCGCTGGTGGGCGTGGGACACGCGGGGCTGTCCGCCCGTTACCCTGCGGGGCGCATCCCCAGAGGCCGCGGGGTGAGCTGGGACGCTGTCCTCAGCGGGCGCGCCGTCTACGTACCGGACCTGGCCGCAGACCCCAGGGTGTACGCGCCTGCTCCCCTGGAGGAGCCCCTCAGCGGGCTGTTCCTGCCCCTGCGGGGCCGGGAGGGCGTGGTCGGAGTCCTGGTGGTGCACGCGCCGGGCCACGACGCCATCTCCGTCGAGGACCGGGACTTCTTGGAGCAGGTGGCCGCTCCGGTGGCCTTGGCCTTGGAAAACGCGCTGCTGTACGAGCGGCTGGAGCGCGCGGTGTCCCTGCGGGAGGAACTGCTGGAGGTGACGCGGGCCCTGGCAGGGACGGAGCTGGACGTGGAGGGGCTGTGCCAGCGCGTGGTGCGGGAAGCGGTGCGCTTGGTGCCGGGGGCGGAGCGCGGAAGCCTGTCCGTGCGGGAGGGCGAGGAGTTCGTGTTCGTGGCCGCGGTGGGCTACGACCTGGAGGGGCTGCGGGGCGTACGGTTCACCGAACAGGACCGGCTCCTGTGGTACGGGCTGGACCCGAAGTCGCTGATGGCAGGCCAGCCCCGGGTGATGACCGGCGAGGAGGCGCGCAGGCGTCACGCGGCCACCCGCCCGGTGCAGGGCGCGGACTTGGTGGACGAACACGGGGACCTCCGGACGTTGCAGGTCACCCTGGGTGTACCCATCGTGGTGGACGGGCAGTTGGAGGCGTTCCTGAACCTGGACAGCCACTCCGACCCGGAAGCCTTCGGCGAGGAGTCGGTGGAGGTGGCGGCCCTGTTCGGACTCCAGGTGGCGGCCATCCTGAAGGGTGCGCGGCTGCGCGCGCTGCTGGCCCACCAGGCGATCACGGACCCGCTGACGGGCGTGTACAACCGGAGGTACATGGACCAGCGGGTGCGGGAGGAGCTGCCGCGCGCCCGGCGCACGGGAAAGCCGCTGTCCTTCGTGCTGCTGGACGTGGTGGGCCTGAAGCGGGTGAACGACACCCTGGGCCACGCCGTGGGGGACCGTATGCTGCAGGAGGTGGCAGGGCGCCTGCGCGCGGCGGTGCGGGCCTCGGACGTGGTCTGCCGGTACGGGGGAGACGAGTTCGCCCTCCTGCTCCCGGAGACCGCGCCGGAGCAGGCGGAGCGGGCGGTGGCACGGGCCCTGGGGGAGCTGGCAGTGCATACCGGCCCGTGGGGGCACGGCATCCACGGGAACGCCGGGGTGGCCGCGTTCCCCGAGGACGGCGGGACCCCCGAAGCCCTGGCGGCTGCCGCGGACCGGCGCATGTACCGGGCCCGGCGGCTCGGTGTGCCGGTGTGCAGGGAGGGGTAGCGGTTCACCCGCCGCCCAGGTAGGCGGCCTGCACCTGCGGCTGCGCCAGGAGGTCGCTGCCCGTGCCCCGGAGGGTGATCCTCCCGGTTTCCATCACGTAGGCCACGTCCGCCACCCGGAGCGCTTGGTGCGCGTTCTGTTCCACCAGCAGCACGGTGTACCCGTGTTCGCGGAGCTGTCGGATCACCCGGAACAGCTCCCGCACCAACAGGGGGGCCAACCCCAGGGACGGCTCGTCCAGGAGCAAGACGTGCGGGCGGGCCATGAGGGCCCGGCCGATGGCCAGCATCTGCTGCTCGCCTCCGGAGAGGGTGGCCGCCAGTTGGCGCCTGCGCTCCCGGAGCCTGGGGAACAGGGCGTACACCCGCTCCAGGTCCTCCTCCACCGCGCGGCGGGGCCCGCGCCGCAGCCGCAGGTAGGCGCCCAACAGGAGGTTGTCCTCCACCCGCATGGAGCCGAACAGCTGCCGGCGCTCCGGCACGTGCGCCACCCCCGCGGCCACCACCCGTTCGGGGGGTGCTCCGGTGATGTTGTCTCCGTTCAGCCGCACCTGGCCGGAGGTGGGCACCAGCAGCCCGGAGATGACCCGCAGCAGCGTGGTCTTGCCCGCGCCGTTGGCGCCGATCACCGCGGCCACGTGGCCGGAAGGGACCTCCAGGGACACCTCGTGCAGGGCCACCAGCCGGCCGTAGCCCGCGCTCACCCCCGAGACCTCAAGCATCGTCTCCCTCCCCGAGGTAGGCGGCGATCACCCGCGGGTCCCGCTGCACCTGGGATGGCGGCCCCTCGCACAGCAGCGCCCCGTGGTCCAGGACGGCCACCTCGTCCGCCAGCCCCATGACCATGGCCATGTCGTGCTCCACCAGGAACACGGTGATCCCCTCGTCCCGCAGGCTGCGGATCAGCTCCGCCATCCCGTGCTTTTCCGTGGGGTTCAGGCCAGAGCCCGGTTCGTCCAGGAGCAACAGCCTGGGCCCCACGGCCAGGGCCCGCGCCAGCTCCACCCGGCGCAGCAGGCCGAAGGGCAGCGTCTCCACCGGGACGTCCGCCCAGGGCTGCAGCTGCAGCCTTTCCAGGAGGGCGTGGGCTCGGTCCCGCAGGCGGTGCTCCTGGCGCCGCAGGGTGGGGGTCTGAAACATGGCGTGCAGGAACCCGCCCTGGGACCGCAGCTGCAGGCCCAGCAGCACGTGCTCCAGCACCGTCATCCCGGGGAACACCTGGACGTTCTGGAAGGTGCGGGCGATCCCCACCTCCGCCGCCTGGTGGGGCGGAAGCCCCACCAGGGACTTGCCGCAGAACACGATGTCACCTCGGGTGGGCACCAGACAGCACGCGATGAGGTTGAACAGGGTGGTCTTGCCGGCCCCGTTGGGGCCGATGAGCCCCTTGATCTGGCCGGCCCGGACCTGCAGGGACACCTCCGACAGCGCCACCAGGCCGTCGAAGGCCTTGGTGACCCGTTCCACGTGCAGCAGCACCTCGGTGCTCACCGGCTCCCCCACGCCGCCACCTGGCCCCGTCGGGAACTCACCAGCCCCGCGGGCCAGAACATCATAATGAGGACCAGCAGCACCCCGAACACCACGGGCTCCAGCTCGCCGGTGATGGCCGGTACGAAGCCCAGCACGTGGGTCCGCAGGAGCTGCTCCAGCAGCAGGACCGCCAGGGCCCCGAAGGGCGCGCCCCAGATGCTGCTCATCCCGCCCACCGCGGACATCACCACCAGCTCCAGGGACGGGACGAACCCGAAGGTGTCGGGCACCACCGCCGCCTGGAAGTGGGCGTACAGGCTGCCGGCCACGGAGGCCAGCGCCGCGCTGAGGGCGAAGATCTTCGCCTTCAGGCGTCCTGTGTCCACGCCCACGCTTTCCGCCGCCAGCTCGCTGCCGTGCAGGGCGCGGAGGGCGCGGCCCACGGGGGAGTACACCAGGTTGAGGCCCAGGGCCATGGCGCCCAGGGCCGCCGCCCACACCACAAAGTAGTACACCTGCACCGGCCACAGCTCCCGGCCGGTCACCCGGAGCCGCGGCACCCCCACGATCCCGTCAAACCCACCCGTGAGGTTGAGGTGCGGCATGCCCAGGTTCTCCCGCAGGACGATGTACACGATGACCCCAAGCCCTAACGTGGCCATGGCCAGGTAGTGCCCGCGCAGGCGGAGGATGGCAAGCCCCACCACCAGGGCAAACGCCCCGACCGCGCCGGCCGCCAGGCCCATCACCAGCCAGGGCCACCACCAGGCACCGGCCACCGCGGGAGGGATGCCCAGTGCGTGGGCCCGGACGGTGAGGATGGCGGAGGCGAACGCCCCCATGCCGTAGAAGGCCGCCTGGCCCAAGGAAGCCTGCCCCGCGTAGCCCATCAGGAGGTTGAGCCCCACCAGGACCACGGTGAACAGGCCCGCCCGGATGAGGAGGTCGGGGTTCACCAGACCCCGAGTCAGGCGGGCCGTGACACCCGGGTGCGCCACTTCCACGAGGCCCACGGCCGCCACGGCGGCCGCCATGGCCAACCAGGTCCAGCCCCAACCGCGCCTGGTCATTCCTGTCCGGCCTCCAGCCAGCCCCGGGGCCGCGCCAGCAGCAGCAGGATGAGCATGACGAAGGCGAACAGGTCCTTGAACCCGGCCACGGTGACCCCCGCCCACAGGCTCTCCAGCACCCCGAGGACCAAGCCGCCTGCTACCGCGCCCGGGACGCTGACCAGCCCGCCCGCGATGGCCGCCACGAACCCCTTGAGTCCCAGCTCCAGCCCCATGTCGTAGGTGGGGCGGGTGCTGGGCGCCAGCACGATGCCGCCCACGGCCCCCACGAGCCCCGCCAGGGCGAACGCGAGGGTGGCCATGTCGTCCACCCGGATCCCCATCAGGCGGGCCGCGGTGCGGTTCACCGCGCACGCCCGCATGGCCTTGCCCACCACCGTCCGCTCGAAGAACAGGGCCAGGCCTGCCACCGTCAGCAGGCCCACGCCCCACACCCACAGGCTCTGGGCCTGCAGGGTGACCCCGCCCAGCTCCACGAACCGGTCCGCCATCTGCAGGGTGGTGAAGGCGGGCATCACGTACGGCCGCGGTCCCCACACCCGCAGCGCCAGGCCCTGCAGGGCGATGTACACGCCTACGGTGATGATGATCCGGGTGAGGGGGGAAGCCGTGCGGGCCGGGTGCAGGGTCAGCCGGTACACCCCGGTGGCCACCAGGCTGACCGCCAGCACCGCCCCCACCGCCGCCGCCAGCAGCGCTCCCGCGCCGGTGCCGCCCAGGCGGTGGAAGAAGGTGATGGCCAGCATGGGACCCAGCATCACGAACGCACCCTGGGCGAAGTTGATGACGCCCGTGACCCTGTACACCACCACGAACCCCACCGCCACCAGGGCGTACACGGAGCCGGTGACGGTGCCGTCCACCAGCAGCTGCAGGTACTCCCCCGGGCCGTAGCCCAGGCGGCGGCCCAGCAGCCACACCCCGGCCAGCACCAGCAGGCAGGCGCCGGCCAGCAGGGCCGCGGGCGAGGCCCGGCGGGCCGCGGGCGCACCCGCCCGCGGCCCGCGCACCGTCTGGCTTCCCAGTTCCGTGGTGGCGGACTCCGCTGCGGACCTCACCGTGCTCTCACTTCCACTTGCCCGGCGGCAGCAGCACGAACCGCCCGCCCTGCACGGTCACGATCACGAAGTCCTTGGGGTCGAAGCCCAGGTGGTCCTCCGGACTCAGGTTCATGACGCCGTGCGTGCCCACGTAGTTGCGGATGCGCTCGATCCCCTCCCGGGCCAGCTCCCGCGTGCGCGCGAGGGGCTGCCCTTCCGGCACCGCCCGGAGGCCGAGGATGGCCCACTGCAGGGCGTCGTAGGCGTGCCCCGCGAAGGTGCTGATGGGCTGTCCCCCCGAAACCCGGCTGTACTCCGCAATCAGCTCCAGGTTGACCCGCCGGACGGGGTCGGCCGCCGGCAGCTGGTCTGCCACCAGGATCTTCCCGCAGGGCATCACCGTGCCCTCCGCCGCCTGGCCCGCGGTGCGGATGAGGTCGTAGCTGCACGCCCCGTGCCCGTGCACCACCTTCCGGGGGCCCACCCGGCCTGCTACCGCCACGTTGATGACCGCCGCCGCGGGCGGGATGGAGCCGATCACCACCGCCTGGCAGCCACTGGCCCGCACCCGGGTCACCTGCGGGAACTCCGTGGCGAACCGGTCAAAGGAGTCCCCGTACAAAATCCGGATCCCCGCCTTGGGGAACTCCTGCTGGGCGCTGGCGAAGGTGTCCTGGCCGTACGCGGTGTTCTCGTACAGGTGGCAGACCCGCGTGAAGCCCACCGCCTTCAGGTACTCCGCCTGCTTGGCCGCGGAGTGCAGGTTCTCCGGGACCGGCTTGAAGATCCACGTGCGCATGCGCTTGGTGGCCGGGTCCTCGATGATGGCCCGGGCGGAGGCCATGGAGACGTTGGGAGTGCGCAGCTCCGTGGCGATGGGCACGATGGCCAGGCTCGGTCCGCTCAGCGTGGTGCCCACCAGCACGTGCACCTGGTCCTGCTCGATGAGCCTCCGGGCCAGGCTCGCGGCCACGTCCGCCCGGCTCTGGTCGTCGTGGATGAGGATCTGGACCTCGTGGCGGACGCCGTCCGGACCGGTGATCCCGCCCTCCCGGTTCAACCGTTCCTGAATGAGCCGCGCCACGTCCCGCTCCGGGGTCCCCAGGCTGGCCCCCGGACCGGTCACGGAGCTGATGAACCCGATCCGGTAGGGCGTGCCCACAGGCGCCGCGGGAGCCGCAAGCGGGTACGCCAGCGTGGCCGTGAGCACCACGGCTACCGCCACCCCCAGGGCAGCACGCCACCACGACGGACGCGACGGTCGACCCATGACCCACCTCCCTTTTTGCGGTTTTTTGCAGCTGTACGGTTTTGGGGTAGCAGGGGCGGGGCCTGCCGGTCTACCCCACCGCCGCCACCGTCCCTACCGATACATGATACGGCGGAAGGCGCCGACCGACCTTCCGGTCGCCTGGCCTATTCGTCCCCCGCCACCCCGGGGCAGTCAATGGGCCGGTTGCCTCATCGTGCCTGCGACGGCCGTCCTAGCCCGGCCGCGGCCCGGTGCGGATGCACCAGAAGAAGACCGCAGACGGCCCATTGAACCAGGCCGGCCGCCCGCCCACCCTGGAGTCGACCGAACGGTCGGGAGCATGGGGCACACCCTGGCAGAGGCCATCCTGAGCAGGGCCGCCGGACAGCCGGTGCGCGCGGGGGAGTTCGTGACGTGCTCCGTGGACCTGTGTCTGGTGCACGACATCTTCGCGGGCGCGTTGTTCGACACCCTGGAGCGGCTGGGGATCCACCGGCTGTGGGACCCAGAGCGGGTGGCGGTGGTCCTGGACCACTTCTCCCCGCCTCCCACCGCCGCCGTGGCCAGCCTGCACCGACGGATCCGGGAGGGTGTGGCCCGCTTTCGCGTGCGCCACTTCTTTGACGTGGGGCAGGGGATCTGCCACCAGCTTCTGGTGGAGCACCGGCTGGTGCGGCCCGGGATGCTGGTGGTGGGGACCGACTCGCACACCACCACCTACGGGGCGGTGGGGGCGGCCGGCACGGGGATCGGGACCTCCGAGATGGCCTACGCGGTGGCCACGGGCACCCTGTGGTTCCAGGTCCCGCCTTCCGTCCGGTGCGAGCTCACCGGCCGGCTGCGTCCCCCTGCCAGCTGGAAGGACCTCATCCTGCACCTGCTGGGCCGCTACGGGGCGGAGTTCGTGCAGTACCGGTCCCTGGAGTTCGCGGGGGAGGCCAGCGGGCAGGTGGACCTGGCGGGCCGCATGAGCGTGGCGAACATGGCGGTGGAGGCAGGAGCGAAGTTCTGCCTGTTCCCTCCGGACGGGGTCACCCGCCGCTTCTACGGCCACGAGGAGGGGCCGTGGCCGGCCCCGGACCCGGACGCGGTGTACGAGCGCACCGTGCACGTGGACCTGTCGGCCCTGGAGCCCCTGGTGGCCCTCCCGCACCGGGTGGACCACGTGCGGCCGGCGCGGGAAGTCCAGGGGATTCCCATAGACCAGGCGTTTGTGGGCTCGTGTACGAACGGCCGCGTGGAGGACCTGGAGGAAGCGGCCCGCTACCTGCGGGGCCGCCGGGTGCACCCGCGCACCCGGCTGCTGGTGGCCCCCGCGTCCCAGGCGGTGTACCAGGAGGCCAGCCGGCGCGGCATCCTGGCGGACCTGGTGCAGGCAGGCGCGGTGGTGCTGCCGCCCGGGTGCGGGCCGTGCTTCGGCGGACACCTGGGGCTGGTGGGCGACGGGGAGCGGTGTATCGGGACCCACAACCGCAACTTCCAGGGCCGCATGGGCAGCCCGAAGGCGGAGATCTACCTGGCCTCCCCGGCCACCGTGGCGGCCAGCGCGCTGTTCGGGTGCATCACCGACCCGCGGGAGGTGGAGGTGGGCGTTGGCTAGCGCGAACCTGCACGGAGTGCTCCGGGGAAGGGTGTGGAAGTTCGGGGACGACGTCAGCACCGACCTGCTGGCTCCGGGTGCCTACGCGGTGGCTCCCCTGGAGGAGCGCAAGAAGCACGTGCTGGAGGCCGTGCGGGCCGAGTTCCCCCACCAGGTCCGGCCGGGGGACGTGGTGGTGGCGGGCCGCAACTTCGGCTGTGGGAGCAGCCGGGAGACCGCCCCGGAAGGGCTGCTGGCCCTGGGCGTGGCGTGCGTGCTGGCCGAGTCCTTCGCCCGGATTTTCTTCCGCAACGCGGTGGCCCTGGGCCTCCCGGTGCTGCCCTGCCCGGGTGTGGCGGAGCTGTTCGAGGACGGCGACCCAGCGGAGGTGGTGGTCTCCGAGGCGTGGGTGCGCAACCCGCGTACGGGGCGGGAGCTGCGGGGCCACCCGCTGCCGCCCGTGATGGTGGAAATCCTGCAGGCAGGCGGGATCCTGGAGCGGCTGCGCGCGTGGACGGCACAGCAGGGCGCTTCCGGGGTCCTGCGGCTCGGGGGTGAGGAGGGATGATCTGGAACCCGCAGGCGGAGGCGCTGCCGCGGCCGGAGCTGGAGCAGCTGCAGGTGCAGCGGCTGCGGGAGCTTGTTGAGCGGCTGTACGCCCGGTCGCCCTTTTACCGGGCGCGGCTGGAGGGGGCCCGGGTGCGCCCCGGGGACATCCGAACTCTGCAGGACCTGGGCAGGCTGCCGTTTACCACCAAGGCGGACGTGCGGGGGGCTTACCCCTTCGGCCTGTTTGCCGTCCCCCAGGACCAGGTCCTGGAACTGCACTGTTCGTCGGGCACCACGGGCGCGCCGGTCCTGGTGGGCTACACCCGCGCGGACCTGGACCTGTGGGGGGAGGTCATGGCCCGGGTCATGGGCTGCGCGGGCGTGGGCCCGGGAGACCGCGTGCACAACGCCTACGGCTACGGGCTGTTCACCGGGGGGCTGGGCTTCCACTACGGGGCCTTGCGGGTGGGTGCCACGGTGCTGCCCATCTCCTCCGGCAACACCGCCCGCCAGGTGAAGCTCATGAACGACCTGCGGTGCACGGTGCTGTGCTGCACGCCCTCGTACGCCCTCCGCATCGCGGAGGTGATGGAAGAAGAAGGGGTCCAGCCGCAGGCCTTGCGGGTGGGCATCTTCGGCGCGGAGCCCTGGTCGGAGGGGATGCGGCAGGAGATCCAGCGGCGGCTGGGGATCCGGGCGGTGGACATCTACGGGCTCAGTGAGGTCATCGGCCCCGGTGTGGCCTGCGAGTGCCAGGAAGCCCAGGAAGGCCTGCACGTGAACGAGGACCACTTCCTGGTGGAGGTGGTGGATCCCCGCACGGGCGAGCCGGTCCCGGAGGGCGAGCGGGGGGAGCTGGTGTTCACCACCCTCACCCGGGACGCCACGCCCGTGCTGCGGTACCGCACGGGGGACCTGTCCAGCCTGACCCGGGAGCCCTGCCGGTGCGGGCGCACCCTGGCCCGGATGGCGCGGGTCACCGGGCGCGTGGACGACATGCTCATCATCCGCGGGGTGAACGTGTTCCCCTCCGACGTGGAGGCCGTCCTGACCCGCTTCCCCGAGCTGGAGCCCCAGTACCAGATCGTGGTGGACCGGGAGCGATCCCTGGACGTGCTGGAGGTCCGCGTGGAGGCGAAGGAGGGCTTCTACCGGGAGGAGGCGGTGCCGGAACTGGAGCAGCGGGTGGCCACGCGGCTGCGGGAGGGGCTGGGGATCTTCGCGCGCGTGGTCGTGCTGCGTCCCAAGGAGCTGCCCCGCACGGAGGTGGGAAAGGCCGTGCGGGTGGTGGACCGCCGGAGTCTGTAGGCGGAAAGGGGGTGGTCGCGGTGCGAGCGGCGGTGGGGGACGAAAGCCGGGCGTGGATCTACGACTGGAACCTGGGGCCCGGGGCCCCGACAAAGCCCCCGTACCCTGTGGAGCTGAACGACGAAACCCTCCGGGACGGGTTGCAGAGCCCGTCCGTCCGCCACCCCACGGTGGAGGAAAAGAAGGAAATCCTCCACCGCATGGCGGCGCTGGGCATCCACCGGGCGGACATCGGCTACCCCGGCAGCAGCCCGCGGGCGCTGGCAGACGTGGTGGCCCTGGCCCGGGAGATCGGCCAGGCCAGGCTACCCATCCGCCCCAACTGCGCGGGGCGTACCGCGGAACCCGACATCGTGGCCATCGCGGAGGCCCAGCAGCGGTCCGGGGTGGCCATCGAGGCCGCGCTGTTTCTGGGCAGCAGCCCCATCCGCCAGTACGTGGAGGAGTGGGACCTGGACTTCCTGCTGCGTACCACGGAGCGGGCGGTCCAGCGGGCGCGCCAGCTGGGGATGGAGGTGATGTACGTCACGGAGGACACCACCCGGGCCCGGCCCGCGCACCTGCGGGCCCTGTACCGGGCCGCGGTGGAGGCAGGGGCCGGCCGCGTGTGCCTGGCGGACACGGTGGGCCACGCCACCCCCTGGGGGGCCCGCAGGCTGGTGCGGTTCCTCCGCCGGGAGCTGGGGCCGCACGTGAAGGTAGACTGGCACGGCCACCGGGACCGCGGGCTGGACCTCATCAACGCCCTGAGCGCCCTGGAGGCGGGCGCCAACTGCGTGCACGCGTGTGCCCTGGGGATCGGGGAACGGGTGGGCAACACCCCCATGGACCTGCTGCTGGTGAACCTGAAGCTGCTGGGCTGGATCGACCAGGACCTGCGCGCGCTTCCGGACTACTGCGAGGCGGTGTCCCGGGCGGTGGGCATCCCCATCCCCTGCAACTACCCCGTGGTGGGCAAGGACGCCTTCGAGACCAGCACGGGCGTGCACGCGGCAGCCATCGCCAAGGCCTTCCGGAAGGGGGACCACTGGCTGGCGAACCGGGTCTACAGCGGGGTGCCCGCGGACGAGGTGGGACGGGAGCAGGTAATCACCGTGGGGCCCATGAGCGGGCAGGCCAACGTGGTCTTCTGGCTGGAGCGGCACGGCCTGCCGGTGAGCGCGGAAGCGGTGGACCGGGTGCTGAACGCGGCCAAGGAAGCGGACCGGGTCCTCACGGACGAGGAGATCCGGCACGCGCTGGAGCCCTTGGCCCAGAAGGTGGGGTGAGGCGTGGAGGCGCGGCTGAGGGAACGGACGCAGGTCGCCCTGCTCACGGGCAACGAGGCCATCGCGCGGGGCGCCTACGAGGCAGGGGTGGGCGTGGCCACGGGGTACCCGGGGACGCCCAGCACGGAGATCCTCGAGTACCTGGCCAGCCTGCCGGACGTGTACGTGGAGTGGTCCGCCAACGAGAAGGTGGCGTTGGACGTGGCCGTGGGCGCCTCCATGGGAGGCGTCCGGGCCCTGTGCACCATGAAGCACGTGGGGTTGAACGTGGCCTCCGACACCTTCATGGTGGCCAGCTACACGGGTGTCAGGGGCGGGCTGGTGGTGGTCAGCGCGGACGACCCCGGGATGCACAGCTCCCAGAACGAGCAGGACAACCGCCTGTACGCCAAGTTCGCAGGCGTCCCCCTCCTGGAGCCCGCGGACAGCCAGGAGGCCAAGACCTTCACCGAGCTGGCCTTCCGGCTCAGCGAGGAGTTTGACACGCCGGTGCTGCTGCGCACCACCACCCGGATCAGCCACACGCGGGGGGTGGTCCGGCTGGGCGGCCGCGCGCCCGTACCGCCCCGTCCCTTCCAGCGGGACCCCGCCAAGTACGTGATGCTGCCCGCCTTCGCCCGGCAGCGCAGGCCCCGCGTCCTGGAGCGGTTGAAGGCGCTGGGGGAGGCGGCCTCGCGGCCTGAGTTCCTGCGGGTGGAGCTGCGGGACCGGTCCGTGGGGGTGGTGACCTCCGGCGTCTGCTACACCCTGGTGCGGGAGGTCCTGCCTGAGGCGAGCGTGCTGAAGCTGGGCATGAGCTACCCCCTCCCGCAAGAGGCCGTCCGGGAGTTTTCCCGTCAGGTGGGGCGCCTGTTCGTGGTGGAGGAGCTGGAGCCGTTCCTGGAGGAGATGCTGCGGGCGGCAGGGCTCGCGGTGGAGGGGAAGGCGTACTTCCCCCAGCAGGGCGAGCTCACCCCCGAGCGGGTGCGGGAGGGGTTCGTGCGCGCAGGCGTGCTGTCCGAGCCGCTTCCCGAGCCGGCGCCCCCTCTGCCTACATCCCCCCGGCCTCCCGTGCTGTGCCCGGGCTGCCCGCACACAGGGCCGTTTGTGGCCCTGCGGCGCCTGGGCGCGGTGGTCTGCGGGGACATCGGCTGCTACACGTTGGGGGCGCTGGAGCCTTTGAGCGCCATGGACTCCTGCCTGGCCATGGGGAGCAGCATCGGCATGGCCACGGGCCTGTCCCTGGCGGGCACCGCCCCAGGGCCGGTGGTGGCCGTCCTCGGGGACTCCACCTTCGTCCACGCGGGCCTTCCGGCTTTGGTGGACGCGGTGTACAAGCAGGCCAAGGTGACCGTCCTGATCCTGGACAACGGCACCACCGCCATGACGGGCGGGCAGCCGCACCCCTCCTCGGGTGCCTCCATCCGCGGCGAGCCCGCGCCGCGCGTGGACCTGGCGGCCTTGTGCCGGAGCATGGGCGTGGAGCTCGTCCGGGTGGTGGACCCCTACGACCTGGGCGCCACCTTCGCGACCCTCAAGGAGGCCATCCAGCACCCGGGCGTGAGCGTGGTGATCACCAACCGGCCCTGCGTGGAAGCGCCGGTGAAGGTGCGGGACGAGCCCTTCCGGGTGGTGGCGGAGCTGTGCACCGCCTGCCAGCTGTGCATGGAGCTGGGCTGCCCCGCCCTCGTGTGGACGGAGGACACGTACGAGGGCCGTCCCAGGGTCGGCATCCGGCTGGACGCGTGCACCGGCTGCACCCTGTGCGCGCAGGTGTGCCCCACCAACGCCATCGTGCGGGCAGGACCCGGGGAGGACTAGCCGTGCGGACCCGGAACGTGCTGGTGGTCGGGGTCGGCGGGCAGGGGGTCCTGCTGGCCAGCAACGTCCTGGCCGCGGTGTGCCTGGCCCGCGGGTACGACGTGAAGAAGAGCGAGGTCAAGGGCATGGCCCAGCGGGGCGGGGCCGTGGTGAGCTTCCTGCGCTACGGGGACGAGGTGCACAGCCCCCTGGTGGAGCAGGGCCGGGCGGACCTGCTGGTGAGCCTGGAGTGGGCGGAGGCGTTGCGGTGGGCCCCGTACCTCAGGCCCGGGGGGGTGCTGGCGGTGGACCTGGTGCGGATCCTGCCGCCCGCGGCGCAGCTGGACCACCGTACGTGGCGGGCGTCTTACCCCCCCGTGGAGGTGGAAGGCCTCCGGCAGGCGGGCTGGGACGTGCAGCCGTACGAGGCCAGCCGGTGCGCGGCGGAGCTGGGGGACAGCCGGATGGCCAACGTGGTGCTGCTGGGCGCGGTGAGCCGGCACCTGGAGTTCACGGTGGACGAGTGGGAACAGGCCATCCGGCAGACGGTACCCCACAGGGCACAGGAGGCGAACCGGAAGGCGTTCCACGCGGGCCGGCAGCTCCCTCCCGCGGCCGTCCTGCCCACGCGCGCGCCGCAGCCAGCCCCCCGGCGCTTCCGGGTGGAGGTCACCCCCTCGTGGTGCAAGGGACGGGCGTGCGGGATCTGCGTGCGGGTGTGCCCCGAGGAGGTACTGGGCTTCGGGGAAGGCGACCGGGCGGTGGCCGCACACCCGGACCGGTGCACGGGCTGCCAGCTGTGCCAGCTGCTGTGCCCGGACTTCGCGGTGGTGGTGCGGGAGGAGGTGGCGACGGTTGGCTAAGCTGCGGCTGGTGCGGGGGAACACCGCGTGCGCGTACGGAGCGCTGGCGGCGGGATGCCGGTTTTACGCGGGCTACCCCATCACCCCCTCCTCCGAGGTGGCGGAGGAGATGGCGCGGCTGCTGCCCCGGGTGGGCGGCGTGTTCGTGCAGATGGAGGACGAAATCGCGAGCCTGGCCGCGTGCATCGGAGCTTCCCTGGGAGGGCTGCGGTCCATGACCGCCACCAGCGGGCCGGGGTTCACCCTCATGCAGGAGCACCTGGGGTACGCGGCGCTGGCGGAGATCCCGTGCGTGGTGGTGGACGTGATGCGCCTGGGGCCCAGCACCGGCTTCCCCACGGCGCCCGCGCAGGGGGACGTGCTGCAGGCCCGGTGGGGCAGCCACGGCGACTACCCCATGGTGGTCCTGAGCCCCGCCGGCGTGCAGGAGGTGTTCGACCTCACCGCGGCCGCCTTCGAGGTGGCGGACCGCTACCGCACGCCCGTGGTGGTCCTGTACGACGAGGTGGTGGGCCACATGATGGAGCCCGCCACCCTGCCGGAGCTGTCCGAGCTGGCGGCGGCCGGCACGTGGCGGAGGACGGCTGCCCGGCCGGACGGCGCCTACCTCCCCTACCGGTACGAGGACGGTGCCCCTCCACCTCTGGTGAGCTTCGGGGAAGGTGTGCGCTACCACGTGACCGGCCTGATCCACGACGAGTCGGGCTTCCCCACGCAGGAACCGGGGAAGGTGGAGCAGATGCTCCGGCAGCTGAACAGCAAGGTCCCGGAAGTCCCCGCGGCGGGGCTTGAGCCCGAGCTGGTGGCCACCGAGGACGCGGAGGTGGTGGTGGTGGGGTACGGGATCACCGCCCGGTCCGCCAAGGCCGCGGTAAAGCGGGCCCGAGAGCTGGGGGTGCGGGCGGGGCTGGTGCGTCCGAAGGCCCTTTGGCCTTCCCCCGCCAGCGTGCTGCGGTCCCTGGCGCAGCGGGTGGCCGCCTTCGTGGTGGCCGAGATGAACTTCGGCCAGTGGGTCCGGGAGGTGGAGCGGCTGGTGGGACGGCACGCGGAGGTGGTGGCCTGTACCCAGGTGGACGGGACGCCGCTTCCTCCCGAGAAGGTCCTGGAGCGGCTGGTGGAAGGAGCCAGGGTGCCCGCTGTGGGTGCGGGGAGGGCGCCATGATCCCGGACGTGCGCGACTACCTGCGGGAAGCCCGCATGCCCCACATCCTGTGCCCGGGCTGCGGGCACGGCATCGTGCTGGGGGCCCTGTTGCGGGCGCTGGCGGGCCTGGGGGTGGGCAAGGACCGGCTGGCGGTGGTGGCGGGCATCGGGTGCAGCAGCCGGCTGGCGGGCTATGTGGACGCCTGCACCCTCCACACCACCCACGGCCGGGCGCTGGCCTTCGCCACCGGGTTGAAGCTGGCCCGGCCGGAGCTGGTGGTGGTGGTCCTCACGGGAGACGGGGACGGTCTCAGCATCGGCGGCAACCACCTGATCCACGCGGCACGCCGGAACGTGGACCTCACCTGCGTGCTGTTCAACAACGCGGTGTACGGGATGACGGGCGGGCAGGTGGCACCCACCACCCAGCCGGGCTGGGTGGCGTCCACGGCGCCGTACGGCCAGCCCGAGCCCGCCTTCGACGGGTGCGCCCTGGTGCAGGCGGCAGGGGCCACCTTCGTGGCGCGGGGGATGGCGTACGATCCTCTCGGACTGGAGGGCCTCCTGAGGGAAGCGCTGCAGCATTCGGGCTTCAGCTACGTGGAGGTGCTCACCGACTGCCCCGTGTACTTCGGGCGGTACAACCGCCTGGGTGAGGGGCCGGAGCTGCTGTGGAGCCAGAAGGCGCGCTTCACGGAGGTGGGGAGCATGCTGGCGGCAAAGCGGTTCGTGACGCCGGACGGGACCGCGCCGCCGGGGTACGTGGAGGGGCTCCGGTTCGGGGTCCTGCACCGCAGCCAGCGTCCGGAGTTCACCCAGGCGTGCTGGAGCCAGCTCCGGCGGGGAGGGGGCACGTGAGCAGGCTGCTGGTCCGGCTGGCGGGCGCGGGCGGGCAGGGCGTGGTGCTTGGCAGCGTGCTGCTGGCGGAAGCCGCCCTGCGGCAGGGCAAGTGGGCGTGCTGCTTCCACGCCTTCGGCCCGGAGGCCCGTGGCGGAGCTGCCCGGGGCGACGTGGTGATCGCGGACGAGCCCCTGGACTACCCTGTAAGCCAGGAGGTGGACGTGCTCCTGGCCCTGACGGAGGAAGCCGCGCACCGCCACGCCCCCTCCGTGCGGCAGGGAGGGGTGGTGATCGCCGACGCCACGCGCGTCTGCCAGGTGCCGGCCGGCCCGTACCGGGTGTGGCGGGTCCCGGTGTACGGGTCGGTGCGGCGGTTGCTGGGGACGGACTCCCCGGGCAACGTGGCGGCCCTGGGGGTGCTGGCGAGCCTCACGGGGCTGGTGACGGGGGAGGCGCTGGCGGAGGCGGTGCGGGACCGGTTCCGGCGGGACGGGGTGGCACGGAACCTGAAAGCGCTGGAGCTGGGGCTCAAGCTGGGCCAGCAGGTCCGCGCGCAAGGGGAGGAGGGGTCCGGGTGAAGACGTCCGTCAGGTCCCGCGTGCAGCCGGTCCGCAAGACGGCCGGCACCCCCGAGCTGGCGCGGCTGGACGGGGAGCGGCGGCGGGAGCACATCCTGCGGGTGGCCGCGCACCTGTTCCGCACCAAGGGGTACAAGGGGACCAGCATGCGGGACATCGCGGAGGTGGTGGGCCTCACCAAGAGCAGCCTGTACCACCACATCCGCGGCAAGCAGGACCTCCTCCTGGAAATCCTCCGACACACCGTGGACCGGGCCATCCGGCGGCTGGAGCGCATCGCCCGCGGCAGCCTGTCCCCCTCCGAGCGGCTGCGGCTGGCGGTGGAAAACCACATCGTGCACCTCATCGAGGACCTGGACAACGTGGTGTGCTTCATCGAGGAGGGCAAGAACCTGGCCCCCGAGCGGATGCGGACGTACGTGCAGCAGCGGGACCGCTACGAGCGGTTCTTCCGGGACATCGTGCAGGAGGGGATCCAGGCGGGGGAGTTCCGGCCCACGGACGTCCGGCTGGCGGGGTGGGCCATCTTGGGCATGTGCAACTGGGTGGCCAAGTGGTACCGTCGCGACGGCCCGTACACCGCGCAGGAGATCGCCACCCACTTCGGCGAGTTCGCGGTACGGGCCCTCAGCCGCGGCTACCCCGTGCCGTGGCCTCCGCCCGCATCCGGGGAGGTGCAGCGGGATGGCTCTGCCCCTTGACGGTGTGCGGGTGGTGGACCTCAGCCAGGGGGCCGCGGGGCCCGTGTGCACGCAGCTTTTGGGCGACTTCGGGGCGGACGTGGTGAAGGTGGAACCCCCGGAAGGGGACTGGGGCCGCCAGCTGGGCCCGCCCTTCTACCCCCTCCCGGACGGCAGCCGGACCGCGGCCGCGTACGTGGGCATGAACCGCAACAAGCGCAGCGTGGCGGTGGACCTCAAGCAGCCCGCGGGCCGGGAGGTGGTCCTGCGCCTGGCGGAGCGGGCGGACGTGTTCGTGGAGAGCTTCCGGCCCGGGGTGGCGGAGCGCCTGGGGCTGGGGCCGCAGACCCTGATGGAGGCGAACCCCAAGCTGGTGTACTGCCGGATCTCCGCCTTCGGGCAACAGGGACCGTGGAGGGACCGGCCGGGGGTGGACGGCGTGGTCCAGGCCATGAGCGGCCTCATGAGCGTCACCGGGACGGAGGACGGTCCCCCGGTGAAGGTGGGGGTCCCTGCCGCGGACATGGTGGGCGGGTTCCTCGCGGCCACAGGGATCCTGCTGGCGCTGGTGGGCCGCCAGCGCACGGGCTCGGGCCAGGTGGTGGACGCAAGCCTCCTGGACGCCCTGCTGGCCTTCCAGACGGTGCCCCTGGCCATGTACTTCTGCGCGGGCAGCCCGCCCCCGCGTACCGGCAGCGCCGCCCCGTACGCGGCGCCCAACGAGGCCTTCCCCACCCGGGACGGCTGGGTCATGGTGGCCGCGTACAGCCCGCCGCGGTGGGCCAGCCTGTGCCGGCTGGTGGGCCGCCCGGAGCTGGCCACAGACCCGCGCTTTTGCACCAACGACCTGCGTGTCCGCAACCGCCCTGCCCTGCGTGCGGTGTTGGAGCCCCTGTTCCGCACCCGCACCACCGCGGAGTGGGTGGAGCTCCTGCAGGAGGCGGACATCCTGTGCGCCCCCTTGCTCACGTACCCGGAACTGGTGGCCTCCGACCACGTGGCCGCGCGGGAGATGGTGGTGGAGCTGGAGCACCCGCAGGCGGGGCGAGCCCGGGTGGCGGGGGTGCCCATCCGCCTGACCCGTACGCCCGGCCGCGTGGCCCGGCCTGCGCCCTTGCCCGGGGAGCACACGCGGGAGGTGCTGCGGGAAGTGGGCTACACGGAGGAGGAGGTGGACGGCCTGTTGCGGTGTGGGGCGGTGCGGGCGTGGACGCAACCGGTGGAGGTGTAGCAGCCATGGCGGACGTGGTGCTGTACCAGCGGGAGGACCGCACAGGGGTCCTGACCCTGAACCGGCCGGAGGCCCTGAACGCGCTCACCGTGGAGATGCTGGAGCGCCTGAACGCGTACCTGGACGAGGTGGAAGCCGACCCCCAGGTGCGGGTGGTGCTGCTCACCGCGGCAGGCGACCGGGCCTTCTGCGTGGGCGCGGACCTGAGGGCACGCGCGCAGGAGTACGAAGCGGGGGTCACCGAGGACCCCATGGGAAAGCAGATCCGGCGGCTGCTGCGGCGGCTGGAGACCCTGGACCGGCCCGTGGTGGCCGCGGTGCACGGCTACTGCCTGGGCGGGGGGCTGGAGCTGGCCCTGAGCTGCGACCTCCGGGTGGCCTCCGACAAGGCGCAGTTCGGGCTGCCGGAGGCCAACGTGGGCAGCATGCCGGGCGCGGGAGGCACCCAGCGGCTGGCCCGCCTGGTGGGGCCCGCGTGGGCCAAGGACCTGATCTTCACGGGCCGGCGCATCGACGCGCAGGAGGCGTACCGGATCGGGCTGGTGAACCGCGTGGCGCCCGCGGACAGCTACCTGGAGGAAGCCCGCAAGCTGTGCGGGGAGATCGCCCGCAAGGCCCCGCTTTCCCTCCGGTACGCCAAGTGGGCGGTGAACCTCAGCCAGGACGTGGACCTGGAGTCCGGGTTGAGTTTCGAGGCCCGGTGCCACGCCCTGCTCCGGCACAGCGAGGACCGGAAGGAGGGCATCCAGGCGTTTCTGGAAAAGCGGGAGCCGAACTTCGTGGGCCGCTAGACGGTTGCGGGGCCGCGCGGCAGGCGCGGGAAGGAGGAAGGAGGGGAAGGCCATGGGCGTGCGGGACCGGGTGGCCATCGTGACGGGCGCGGGACAGGGCATCGGCGCAGGCGTGGTGGAGAAGCTGGCGGCGGAGGGCTGCCGGGTGGTGGTGAACGACCTGGTGGCGGAGCGCGCGGAGCAGGTGGCCGGCCGGATCCGGGAGGCGGGCGGCCAGGCCCTGGCGGTGGCCGCGGACGTGAGCCGCAAGGAGGGCGCGGACCACCTGGCCGCCAGGGCCCTGGAGGCCTTCGGACAGGTGGACATCCTGGTCAACAACGCGGGGATCGCCCGCGACCGGTGGCTGGTGAAGATGAGCGAGGAGGACTGGGACGAAGTCCTCCGGGTGAACCTGAAAAGCCAGTTCCTGTGCTGCCAGGCGGTGGTCCCCCACATGATGGAGCGCAAGTACGGGCGCATCATCAACATCTCCTCCCGGGCCTGGTTGGGCGGGCCGGGCCAGGCCAACTACGCGGCCAGCAAGGGCGGGGTGGTGAGCCTGACCCGCACCCTGGCGCTGGAGCTGGCCAAGTTCGGCATCACGGTGAACTGCATCGCCCCCGCCCTCATCGACACGCCGCTGTTCCAGAGCCTGAAGGAGGACGTCCAGCAGCGGCTGGTGCAGACGGTGCCCGTGGGGCGGGTGGGGACCCCCGCGGACGTGGCGCACGCGGTGCTGTTTTTTGCCTCCGAGGAGGCCAGCTACATCACCGGCCAGCTGCTGTACGTGTGCGGGGGCCGGAGCCTGGCGAGCGCGTAGGGGGGTGGGTCGGATGCGCAGGCGGTGGGTGGCGGCGGCGCTGGTGAGCTGCGCGGTCCTGGCCTCCCGCGGCGCGGCGGGCCCCGCGGTGCGGACGGTCACCGTGGCCATCGGGCCGCCCGCGGTGATCGGCTACCTGCCCGTGTACGTGGCCCAGGGCCTGGGCGCCTTCCGGGAACTGGAGCAGCGGGCGGGGATCCGGGTGCAGTTCGTGGAGTTCCGCGGGGGCACGGAGGCGGCCATCGCCCTCATCGCGGGCGACGCGGACTTCGCCACGGTGACCTTGACCCACGTGGTGAAGGCGCACGAACAGGGCAAGGACCTGAAGTTCCTGCTGACCTTCTTCAACGCGCAGGCCATGGCCCTGGTGGTGCAGCCCGACCTGCCCGTGCAGACCCCCGCCCAGCTGGCAGGACGCCGCGTCGGGATCACCAGCTTCGGGTCGGCCACCCACATGCAGGCGCGCCACATCCTCCGGTACTTCCGGGCAGACCCGGACGCCGCGCAGTACGTGGCGGTGGGCGGCCCGGCCACCGCGGTGGCCGCGTGGAGGAGGCGGGCGGTGGACGCCCTGGTGTACCTGGACCCCGTGATCACCGACCTCGTGTCCGAGGGCGCGGCGCGGCTGCTGTACGACGTCCGCACGGTGGAGGGCACCGTGCGGCTCTATGGGGCGCCGTACATCAGCAGCGGGCTGTTGACCCGCGGGGAGGTGGCCCGGGGCGACCCCCAGCTGGTACAGGAGCTGGTGTCGGTGTTCGTCCGGACCCTGCGGTGGCTGCGGGCGCACCGCACCCAGGCGGACCGGGTGGCCGCGGTGCTGCCCCGGGAGCTGGGCTGGAAGCCGGAGGTCCTGCGCGCCAACCTGGGCGGGCTGTCCGCGGACGGGCGGGTGCTGCCTGAGGCGGTGGCCGCGGTGGTGCGGTCTTTGCGCGACGACGGGCTGGTGAAGGGGGAGTTCCGGGCGGGCTACGAGCAGCTGGTGGACGCGCGGTTCGTCCAGCGGGCCCTGGTGGAGGCCCGGTGAGGGAGGTTGCGGATGTCGCAGGCAGAGTCCTTCGTCCCCTTCCGCCCCGGCCTGCTGCGGTTTGAAGGGGGCCGGCCGGTGTTGGTGGGCGGCCGGTGCCGCGGCTGCGGGGCCGTGTACTTCCCGGCCCCGGAGGTGTGCGCGCGGTGTCAGGGACAGGAGCTGGAGTCCACCGACCTCAGCGGCCGCGGGACGGTGTACACGTACACCGTGGTCCGCCAGTCCACCCCGGAGTTCCGCACGCCCTACGTGCTCGTGTACGTGGACTTCCCGGAGGGCGTGCGGGTCCTGGGACAGCTGGTGGGCTGCGAGGACGGCGCGGTTCGGGTGGGCATGCCCGTGGAGGTGGTGTTCGAGGAAGTCGGCAAGGACCCGCAGGGCCGGCCGGTGGTGGGGTGGAAGTTCAAGCCCGCGGCGGAGGCGTGAGGAGGGAGGTCGGCATGGACGTGTACGTGGTGGGCGCCGGCATGACCCGGTTCGGCAAGCACCCCGACCGGGACGCGGTGGACCTGGCGGTGGAGGCGGTCCACGAGGCGGTCCGGGACGCAGGCGTAGACCGCCGGAGGATCCAGGCGGCGTACTGCGGCCACGTGTACGGGGGCATGGTGCTCGGCCAGAAGGTGCTGGCCCGCACGGGCCTCGCGGGGATCCCGCTGGCCAACGTGGAGAACGCGTGCAGCAGTGGGGCCACCGCCATCCGGGAAGGGTACCTGGCCATCCGGGCGGGGGAGTACGACGTGGTGCTGGCCTTCGGGGTCGAGCACCTGACCACCCGCTTCCGCGGTGCCCTGACCCCCGGGGAGGAGGACCTGGAAGGAGCCCTGGGCCTGACCATGCCCGCGGTGTACGCCATGCGGGCGGTCCGGCACATGGCGGAGTTCGGGACCACCCGGGAGGAGCTGGCGTACGTGTCCGTGAAGAACAAGCGGAACGCCAGCCTGAACCCGTACGCGCAGTTCCAGAACCCCGTCACCGTAGAGGACGTGTTGAACTCCCGCCCCATCGCAGACCCGCTCCGGCTGCTGGACTGCTGCCCGGTGAGCGACGGGGCCGCGGCGGTGATTTTGGCCAGCGGACGGGTCGTGCGGCAGCTGGACGGGAGTCGGGCGGTCCGGCTGGCGGCGGCGGCCCTGCGCACCGGCACCCTGGAGGTGGGCCTGCCGTCCATGGCCTTCGAGCCCCTCACCCGGGCCACCGCGCAGGACGCCTACGAGCGGGCGGGCGTGGGGCCTGAGGAGGTGGACTTCGCGGAGGTGCACGACTGCTTCTCCATCGCGGAGGTCCTGCGGGTGGAGGGGCTGGGGCTGTACCCGGTGGGCGAGTACCCCAAGCGGGCAGCACGGGGGGAAGCGGACATCGGCGGCCGCCTGCCCATCAACCCCAGCGGCGGGCTGTTGGGCAAGGGCCACCCCTTGGGGGCCACCGGCGTAGCGCAGGTGGTGGAGCTGGTCCGGCAGCTGCGGGGAGAAGCGGGCCCGCGGCAGATCCAGGGGGCGAAGGTGGGACTGGCGCACTGCCGGGGCGGGAAGGCGGCTGGGATCGAAGGCGCCGCCTGCACGGTGCTGGTGGCCACCCGGTAGCGCAGAGGAGGCGGTTGTGGAGCAGCTGCCCGTGCGGTGCGTGATCATGCGGGGCGGCACCAGCAAGGGGCTGTTCCTGCGGGCCAACGACCTGCCCCAGGACCCTGCCCTCCGGGACCGGCTGATCCTCGCCCTGTTCGGGAGCCCCGACCCACGGCAGATCGACGGGCTGGGCGGGGCGGACATCCTGACCAGTAAGGTCATGATCGTGGGGCCGCCGTCCCGTCCGGACGCGGACGTGGACTACCTGTTCGGGCAGGTGAGCATCACCGAGCCCGTGGTGGACTACGACATCAACTGCGGGAACCTGTCCGCCGCGGTGGCGGTGTACGCCGTCCAGGAGGGGTTCGTGCGGGCCCGGGAGCCGGTCACGCGGGTGCGCATGTACAACTGGAACACCCGCAAGGTGCTGGTGGCGGAGGTGCCCGTGAAGGACGGGGCTCCGCAGGTGGAGGGGGACTGCCGCATCGACGGGGTGCCGGGGACCGGCGCGGAGGTGGTGCTGGACTACGCGCAGAGCGTGGGAGCCACCACGGACCGGCTGCTGCCCACGGGGTCGGAACAAGACGAGGTGTTCGTGCCGGAGCTGGGCCGCCCTGTACCCGTGAGCGTGGTGGACGTGGCCAACGCGTGCGTGTTCTTCCCCGCGGAGGTCCTGGGCTGGCGGGGCGTGGAAGGCCCCCAGGACGTGGCGCGGCCGCACCTGGAAGCCGCGGACGCCGTCAAACGGCAGGTGGCACACCGGCTGGGGCTGCCGCCGGACGGGCTTGTGCCCATCCCCGTGGCGGTGGCTCCGCCCGCGCCGTACCGGACCCTGCAGGGGCAGCAGGTCCGGGAGGAGGAGGTGGACCTGCTGGTGCGGCTGCTGGGCGGCCGGCCTCTGGCCCTGCACAAGGCGTTTGCGGCCACCGCGGCCGCCGCCACCGCGGTGGCCGCCCGCATCCCCGGTACGGTGGCCTACGAAGCAGCCCGGCGGCGGGCGGGCGAGGAGGTGGTGCTGGGCCACCCCAGCGGGACCTTCCCCGTGCGGGCCAGGGTTTCCGGCGAGCCCGGGGCCTGGAGGGTGGAGCGCGCCAGCTACTCCCGCACCGCCCGCCGCCTCATGGAAGGGTACGCCTTCGTCCGCACCGCCCTGCTGGCGGGCCCGCTGCCCGCCGGGTAGGGTTCACCCCTCGGGCGGAACCGGCTGCCCGTCGAACCCCTCGACCACGCTGCCCTCGCGGAACCAGCTGTCCGGCGCCCGCTGGCCCCACAGGGTCTGCCGGCGGGGGTCGTCCAGGCTCCAGCAGACCGGCTCGAACTCCGGGTCCACCGCCAGGTAGTCGCCCGTGTACAGCTCCACCCGGTGCCCGTCGGGGTCCCGCAGGTACAGGAACATGGCGTTGCTGATCCCGTGCCTGCCGGGTCCCCGCTCGATGGCCTCCACCCGCCCCGCACCGCCCAGGGCGTCCGCGGCCCGCAGCACCGCCAGAGGGTCTGGGACCCAGTAGGCGAAGTGGTGCAGGCGCGGGCCAGCTCCCGTGGTCAGGGCCACGTCGTGCACGTTGCCCTTGCGCTGCAGCCACGCGGCCCACACCTGCCCCTGCGCGTCCACCGTGTACTCCGTCAGGCGGAAGCCCAGCCGTTCCCGGTAGTACTGGAGGGCCTGCGGGACCACCGGGCAGAACAGGTTGAAGTGGTCCAGCCGCTGGAGGCCGGGGCCCCGGTACAGGTGGTACGACTGCAGCAGCGACGGGTGGCGGCCCGCCCGACGGTAGAAGGCCACGGGGAAGCCGAACGGGTCCTGCAGGCGGACCATGCGGGGGCGGTCGAACTCCTCCTCCTCACGCCACGGCAACCCCAGCTCCGCCGCCAGGGACACGGCGAACTCCAGGTCCTCTTCGTCCCACACCTTGAAGGCCAGGTGCTGCAGGCCTGCCCACGGGTGGCGCTGGAGCTTGAGGCTCCACTCGCGCTCCTCGTAGCCCCGGAGGTACACGGCCTCCTCCGTGGCGTGCACCGGCTGCAGGCCCAAGAACTCCTCGTAGAAGGTGCGGGCACGGGCTAGGTCCGTCACGTACAGGGCCACGTGGCCCACGCGCACCACCCTGGGAGACGCCAACGCCCACCCCCAAGGACACCGGCTTGACAGCCCACCAGCGGGCGCCGAAAATCCTATAGGATCTGCATGCGCCTGTCAACGGGGCACACCCGCCACACCCGCTACCGGGAGGCGTACCGGTCCATCCGGGACCGCATCCTGCGGGGGGAGCTGCGCCCCGGCCAGCGGGTGGTCATCGAGGCCGTGGCACGGGAGCTGGGCATGAGCCCCACGCCCGTCCGGGAGGCGGTCCGGCAGCTGGAAGCCGAAGGGGTGGTCACGTACCGGCCGCACGCGGGCGCGCGGGTGGTGGAGGTGGACCCGCAGGCGTACGCGGAGGCGGTGTCGGTGCGCGCGGTACTGGAAGGGTGGGCCACCGCCCTGGCCGCGCCCCGGCTCCGCACGGCCACCCTGCGCCGGCTGCGGGCGCTGAACGCCCGCATGCGGCGGGCCGCGCAGGAAGAGGACTTCGCCGTCTTCCACCGGCTCAACCGGCAGTTCCACCGGCTGCTGTACCGGTCTTGCGGCCACCGCCTGCTGGTGGAGCTGCTGGAAGGGCTGCGCGCCCGCACGGACCTGGTGCGCCACAACATCTTCCCCTTCATCCCCCACCGGCTGCGGGAGTCCGCGGACGAGCACGACCAGCTGGTGGACTTGGTGGAGCGCGGCGCTGCCCCCGAGGAGGTGGAGGCGTTCGCGCGGGAGCACAAGCTGCGGACGCTGCGGGCGTACCTGCGGTGGGTCGCGGCGTCCACCCCAGGACGGCAGCCCGCGCCCTCGGGAGGGAAGGACCGTGGACGTTAGCCGGCTGAGGGGGTCCATTGTGCCCCTGGTTACCCCCTTCCGCCACGGGCAGGTGGACCTGGAAGCGCTCAGCCGCCTGGTCGACTGGCAGGTCGCCTCCGGAAGCCACGGGATTTCCGTGTGCGGGACCACGGGGGAGCCCACCTCCCTGTCGGTGGAGGAGCGGCGGCGGGTGATCGAGGTGGCGGTGCGCACCGCCGCGGGCCGGGTCCCCGTGGTGGCCGGGGTGGGCACCAACCACCACGGGGAGACGGTGGAGATGGCGCAGTTCGCGGAGCAGGCGGGCGCGGACGCCCTGCTGGTCCTGGTGCCCTACCACGTCCGGCCCACCCAGGAGGGGCTGTACCAGCACTTCCGGGCGGTGGCCCGCAGCACGCGTCTGCCGGTGATCGTGTACAACATCCCCGGCCGGACCGCGGTGAACCTGGAGGTGGAGACCCTGGCCCGCCTGCGGCGGGACTGCGAAAACGTGGTGGGGGTGAAGGAGGCGAACCGGGACTTCGAGCAGGCGAGCCGCGTGCTGTGGGCCTGCGGCCGGGACTTTTTGCTGTTCAGCGGGATCGAGGCGCTTTGCTACCCCGTCCTGGCCATTGGGGGGGCGGGGTTCGTGAGCGCCACCGCCAACGTGGTCCCCCACCTGGTCGCCCAGCTGTACGACCGCTGGCAGGCGGGGGACGTGGCGGGGGCGTTGGACCTGCACTACCACCTGCTGCCCCTCAACGAGGTGCTGTTCGTGGAGACCAACCCGGGCCCGGTGAAGTACGCCCTGGGCCTGATGGGCCGCATCCACCCCGAGGTCCGGCTGCCCCTGGTGCTGCCGTCCGAGGCCAACCGGCAGCGCATCCGCACCACCCTGGCCCAGTACGGCCTGCTGCCCGCACAGCCCGTGGAGGCGCAGGCGTGAGGGCGGTGCGGTTTTGCGCGGAGGGGCGGGTGCACCTCGGGGAGTTCCGGGACGGGTGGCTGCTGGACGCGGCGGGCCGGAAGTACGCGCCGGACGGGGTGGTGTGGCTCCCGCCCGTGCAGCCCACCAAGGTGGTGGGCCTGGCCCTGAACTACGCGGACCACGCGGAGGAGCTGGGGCTGCGCGTGCCGGAAGAACCCGCCCTGTTCTTCAAGCCGCCCTCCAGCCTGGTCGGCCACCGGGCCCCGGTGGTGTACCCCGCGGGGGTCCGCCACCTGCACCAGGAGGTGGAGCTGGCGGTGGTGATCGGCCGCCGGTGCCGCCGGGTCCGCCCGGAGCACGCGTACGACGTGGTGCGCGGGTACACCATCGCCAACGACGTCACCGTCCGCGACTTCGTGGGCAACTTCTACCGGCCGCCCGTGCGGGCCAAGGGGTACGACACCTTCTGCCCCGTGGGCCCCTGGGTGGTGGAGGGAGAGGTGGAAGACCCCCACGCGTTGCGGCTGCGGGCGTACGTGAACGGCCAGCTCCGGCAGGAGGGCACCACCGCGCAGCTGGTGCTCCGCATCCCGGAGCTGGTGGCGTTTGTGTCGGAGATCATGACCCTGGAGCCCGACGACCTCCTCCTCACGGGCACCCCCCGCGGGGTGGACCCGGTGTACCCTGGGGACGTGATGCGGCTGGAGGTGGAGGGGATCGGGGTGCTGGAGAACCCCGTGGTGGAGGACGCCTAGCGCCTCCCCGGAGGGGGTGGAGGGATCACCATGCCGGCGAGGACGGGAGCGCAGTACCTGGAAGGACTCCGGAGCCGTCCGCGGGAGCTGTGGTACGACGGCCAGCGGGTGGAGGACCCCACGGAGCACCCCGCCTTCCGCGGCGTGACGCGGAGCGTGGCGGCCCTGTACGACCTGCAGCACGACCCGGCCCTGCGGGACGAGATGACGTACCCCTCGCCCACCACGGGCGAGCCGGTGGGGCTGTCCTTCCTGGTCCCCCGGACCGTGGACGACCTGGTGCGGACCCGGCGCATGATGAAGCGGTGGGCGGACTACTCCGGCGGGTTCATGGGGCGGACCCCGGACTACCTGAACCGGGCCCTGGTGGGGTACGCGTCCGCCGCGGACTACTGCGGGGAGCTGGACCCCCGCTTCGGCGAGAACGTCCGCCGGTACTACGAGTACGTGCGGGAGAACGACCTGTGCCTGACCCACACCCTCATCAACCCGCAGGCCAACCGGTCCGTGGGCCCCAGCAAGCAGCAAGACCCCTACCTGGCCTGCCGCATCGTCCGCGAGGACGCGCAGGGGATCGTGCTCCGGGGCGCCCGCATGCTGGCCACCCTGCCCACCGCGGACGAGATCCTGGTGTTCCCCTCCACCCTGCTGAAGAGCGGCGAGGAGGACGCCCCCTACGCCTTCGCGGTGGCCCTGCCCTGCGACGCCCCAGGCCTGCGGTTCCAGTGCCGGGAGTCCTTCGACTACGGCCGGCCGGCCTTCGACCACCCCCTGGGCAGCCGGTTCGAAGAGATGGACGCGGTGGTGATCTTCGACGACGTGCGGGTGCCGTGGGACCGGGTGTTCCTCCTGCGGGACGTGGACCGGTGCAACCGGGCGTTTGCCGCCACGGGCGCGGTGGCCTTCATGGCGCACCAGGTGGTCACCAAGAACGTGGCGAAGACGGAGTTCCTCCTGGGCATTGCGTCCCTCATCGTGGACACCATCGCCATCGAGCCCTACCAGCACGTGCACGAGAAGATCGCGGAGATCATCATCACCCTGGAGGCCATGCGGGCGTTTTTGGTGGCCAGCGAGGTGGAAGCCCAGCCGAACCGGTGGGGGGTGCTGCAGCCCGCCTGGCCGCCCCTGGACGCGGCGCGGAACCTGTACGTGCGGGCCTACCCGCGCCTGGTGGAGATCCTCCAGCAGCTGGGCGCTTCGGGCTTCATGGCCATCCCCACGGAGCGGGACCTCCAGGGGCCCATGGGGCCTGCCATCCGGCGCTACTACCAGGCGGCCCGGGCGGAGGCGGCCGACCGCGTCAAGCTGTTCCGGCTGGCGTGGGACGTGGCCCTGAGCGCCTTCGGTTCCCGGCAGGTGCTGTACGAGCGGTTCTTCTTCGGGGACCCCGTGCGCATGGCGGGGGCCATGTTCCAGAGCTACGACCGCCGGCCGTACATGGACCGGGTGCGGGAGTTCCTGGAGCGGGCCGACCGGGAAGCTCCTGCCCTGCCGGAGGAAGCCCCGGCGGTGTCCCGTGAGTGAGGGAGCGCTGGACCCGCGGGAGTTCCGGCGGGTCATGGGGCTGTTCGCCACGGGGGTCACCGTGGTGACCGCCGCCGCGGGCGAGCACACCCACGCCATGACCGCCAACGCGGTGATGTCGGTGTCGCTGGACCCCCTGTTGGTGTGCGTGTCCGTGGGCAAGCACGCGCGCATGAACCGGTTTTTGGAACAGGCCGGAGGGTTTGCCCTGAACATCCTTTCCGAACACCAGGAGGACCTGTCCCGGTACTTCGCGGGGATGTGGGACCGGCCGCAGCCGCCCGCGTACCGGTTCGTCCCGTGGGTGGGCGGGCCGCGGCTGGAGGGGGCCCTGGCCAGCGTGGGCTGCTCGGTGGAGCAGGTGGTGGAGGCCGGTGACCACCGGCTGTTCCTGGGACGCGTGCGGGCGCTGCACCGGTCCCAGGGGCCCCTGCGGCCGCTGCTGTTCTTCGCGGGAGGGTACTGCCGGCTCGCTCAGGTAGCGCACGCCGCCCGGGACCCCGTGGAGATCTGGCAGCCGGAGGCGGTCCGCGTGTACTACGAGGATTGAGGCCGCTGGAAGGCCTCAGGGTTGACCGCGTTGGGGGGGACCGCACCCCGCAGGACCGCCAGCACGTTCTCCGCGGCCACCCGGAAGGCGCGGGCCATGGCCTCGCGGGTGTGGGAGGCCATGTGGGGCGAAAGCAGGAGGTTGGGAGCGCGCAGCAACGGCGAACTCCGCGGGGGCTCCTCCTCGAACACGTCGCAGGCAGCGCCCGCGATCCAGCCTTCCTCCAGGGCCCGGGCCAGGGCTGCCTCGTCCACCACCCCGCCGCGGGCGGTGTTCACCAGGTAACTCGTGCGCTTCATGCGCCGCAGCTCCGGTTCTCCCACCAGGTGGCGGGTGGTCGGGTCCAGGGGCACGTGGAGGCTCAGGAAGTCCGCCTCCCGGAGCACGTCTTCGAAGTCTGCAAGCTGCACGCCCAAATCCTCGGCCGCGGCGCGGTCTGGCTGGGGGTCGTAGGCCACCACCCGCAGCCCGAACCCCCGGGCCCGTCGGGCCACCCGTTGGCCGATGCGGCCGAACCCCACCAGACCCAGGCACTTGCCCGCCAGCTCCACCCCCGTAAGCGACGGCCAGCTCCCCGCGCGCACGGCCCGGTCCGCCTCCGGCACCCGCCGCACCAGGGCCAGCAGCAGGGCGAAGGTGAAGTCCGCCACGCTGTCTGCGTTCACGCTGGGCGCGTTGGTCACCACCACCCCGAGTTCTGTGGCCGCCTGCACGTCCACGGTGTCGGTGCCCACGCCGTTGCGGGCCACCACCCGCAGCCGGGGCCGCCCGGCCAGCAGGGCCCTGCGGCCCACCCGGTCCACCCCCGCGACGAGCCCGTCGAACTCCCCCAGCAGGCCCGCCAGCTCGTCCTCCTGCAGGGGCCGGTCCACGGGGGAGGGCACCACCTCCACGCCCGCGTCCTCCAGTAGGGCGCACGCCTCCTGTCCTTCCTCGAAGAACGACCGCGGTGTCGCCAGCACCCGCCACCTCACGTCCTGTCCCTCCTCGGACCA
>FWWL01002454.1_pt1 | contig 38522 bp, 28 predicted proteins | sample 2228331 | NCBI WGS metagenome assembly FWWL01 (sample SAMEA103939775, study PRJEB20133) | metagenome
ACCTTACTCGATGAAGGCAACGATCACCATGGTCGGTGCAGCGGGGAGCCTGACTGCCGTGGATCGGTTTCTTTATCTGCGGGAGGGAGACCAGTCCGCCCCCTTGCTTGGGACCTTGGACCGGCGGGCGATGTTCCGGTTGCCGTGCGCGGGGGCTTTGGATTGCGGCTGGTTCCAGGAGACTGCCCCCGACTGCCGCGAGGCGGCGTGCGTGAGCCCCGAGGCAGTGTGTGGCTTCCAGGCGGTTGCGGACCTTCAGAAGTGCGGGACGTCGGGGGTCTGTTGCAACGGCTGGTGCGCCGAGGGGAAGACGGCGTGCCAGCAGTGACCTGGGGAAGGCCAAGGCCCCTGGCGGGCCTGGCCGCTCGAACAGCGTGGCGGGCTACGGACCCCGGTGGGTTCTCGGAGGGGGTCGGACCCTGCGAGCGTCCGTGAAGAACGGTGTGTGCGTGACACCGACCGATATGGACCTTCTCCGCGACGGGCTCTCAGGGCTTGCGATGGGTGTGCTTGGACAGGACCGGTTGAGCGGCCATCTGTTGGTCCTCTTCAACTGGCCTGGGGCGGTTTCGTGTCTCGGGACATGGCGCCGAGACGATCGTCTGCCCGCTGGCGGTGGGGAGGAAGAACGCCCTCCTTGCCGGCTCGCATGAGCCCCGAGCCAGGGCCCGGACGCCGAAAAAAGGCTACTCGGTATGAACAAAATAGCGTGAGTGTTCACCTGCTTCCGAAACTTGATAGCCGATTCTAGCCTGACACCCCCACGCTGCTCGCAAGCACCTCCGCGATGTCGTGAGTTGCGTAGCGCTCATCCCACCCCAGTTGGTTGCCCGCATGGCGCTGCATCACGAGGCAGAGAAAGGGCAGGCCCTCCGAGCCACAAGGGCTCGCGTGGGTATTCCCGGCGCGTTGGCCTTCCAGGCCAATTCTCTCAGCATGGCAACAAAAACGTATTGGTGCTCGCGGCTCCAGGCCGCTGCGTTGGCCTCGACTGGCAGGGCAGCGGCCTCGGGTCGCAGGGTGATATCACCGCCCACGTGTGGCGAGCTCGGCCCGCCTGGGGGGCGTGAAAGGACGGGGCTGGACCGAATGCCCGTCCGGGCGAGGACAGCGGCGATGGCGGGGCTAGTCGCGTCCTGGCTGCGCGAGCCCTTAGCGCCGATTTGGACGCCTGCGGGCGCCCCTGGAGTGCGGTGGCTTGACACCGCCTTCCTCGAACAAGGCGCCGACGAGCCGGCGCACTTGGAAGGCTCGCTTCGCTCGCCCGGGCCGCCTGTACGCGCTCCGCAACAACGCGGTTTGCTCGCCGAGACGTCCCGTTGTCACGCGTGGTCGCGTCTGGTAGGGTTCGCGCGTTTTCCCGTTGCCGAGAGGAGGGCAAGATGGACAAGCGAGCGACGTCGTTTCCAAAGGAGCGAATCGACGTGCTACTCCTGGAGGGCATCCACCCCGCCGCAGAAGAGACCTTCCGGCGCGAGACGTTCCAGGTGAGGGTGCACCCCCGCAAGGCCACCGGCGAGGAACTGGAACGCCTGATTGGACGAGCCCACGTGGTGGGCATCCGCTCCGGCACCAGGCTGGACGCGAAGGCCCTTCGCGCCTCGCCCCGCCTGCTCGCCGTGGGGTGTTTCTGCATCGGCACGGACCAGGTGGACCTGGACGCGGCCATGGAGATGGGCATCCCGGTGTTCAACGCCCCATACTCGAGCACCCGCAGCGTCGCGGAACTGGTCATTGGCGAGGTGGTGATGCTGATGCGCCGCGTGTTCGAAAAGAGCCAGGCCGTCCACGAGGGACAGTGGCCCAAGAGCGCCGAGGGCTGCCACGAGGTGCGAGGCAAGACCATCGGGATTGTCGGTTACGGGCACATCGGCTCCCAGGTGTCGGTCCTCGCCGAGGCCATGGGGATGCACGTTTTGTACCACGACATCGCGGACGTGATGCCGCTCGGCAATGCGAAACGGGCCGAGAACCTCTACGACCTGCTGGCGCGCAGCGACGTCGTCACCCTCCACGTCCCCGGAGACGAAAGCACGCGCAACCTCATAGACCGCGAGGCGATCCAGCGGATGAGGCCCGGGGCCTACCTCCTGAACCTCTCCCGCGGGACGGTGGTGGACATCGAGGCTCTGGCCGAAGCCTTGCGGGAGGGGCGGCTGGCCGGTGCCGCGGTGGACGTCTTCCCGAACGAGCCGTCCGCAGGGGAGGCGGTCTTTCGCTCCCCCCTCCAGGGACTGCGCAACGTCATCCTGACTCCGCACGTGGGCGGGTCCACGCAAGAGGCCCAGGAGGCCATCGCCCGCGACGTGAGCCTGAAACTGGTCCGCTTCCTCAACAACGGCTCGACCACCTCCGCCGTCAACTTCCCGGAGGTGGACCTGCCCCTCCAGGGGGACCATCACCGCATCCTGCACGTGCATCGCAACGTGCCTGGGGTCCTGACCGCGGTGAACGGCTTGCTGTCGTCCCGCGGGATCAACGTGCTCGGCCAATACCTGCGGACGAACGAGCGGGTCGGGTATCTGGTCCTGGACATGGACCGCGAGGCGACACCGGAGATCGCGGCGGCCCTGCGTGCCCTCACCGAGACAATCCGGGTGCGCGTCCTGTATTGACCAGGGGGCCGCTCATGCCCGGCGTATGATAGGGCCGGACCGCATGCAGAGGGGGCAACCAGAATCGTGTCCATGAACCCCTACATCGGGTTCTCCCTGGACGAGTTGCCGGGACAGGAGGGCGCGGTCTCGCCGCCCACGCTCGACCCGCCCTTGGCGCCGCGAGCCCTGGGGTGGGACCTATGGTCGGGGATGCGTCGGTTCGATAGATCGGGTCAGGGACACTCGGGCAGGGGGCCTTGAGGCGCAGGGTGAACAAGGTCGGCTTCGCGGTCGTGCTCGGGCTCGTGGCCTGCGCCGCGCTGGACCAAAACCCAGATGCGGGGGAGGGGGCCGACCCAATGTCCCAAGGGTGTTCCGAGGGGGGGCGCTGGCCCAAGCGCCTGCGGTTTGGCCTCGTGGGCTTCTGGGGGACGCGAACCCAGCAGGAGGCATTCGAGCCGGTGGCCCAGTTCTTGTCCGGGCGGCTCGGGCTCCCCGTGGACCTCGTCGCCGCTTCTCGCTACGACGAACTTGCGGACTGGGTCTCTGGCGGGCAGGTGGACATCGCCGTGGTCCCGCCCCTCGCCTACGTGAAGGCGAGGGACGGGGTCCCCTGCCTGAGGCTCTTGCGGACCATGGTCGTGGGGGGGGCGATCCACTACTCCGGCTACATCGTGGTGCGGGCAGAAAGCGCGATCACGAAGGCGCGGGACCTTGCGGGGCGGCGCGTGGCATTCGTGGAGCCGTCTTCCGCGTCGGGGCACCTGTTCGCCCGACACTGGCTTGTCGAGGAAGGGATTGACCCGGAACGGGACCTCGAGCGGACCGTGTTTCTCGGCAGCCACGAGGCCGTGATCCAGGCCGTGTTGTCCGGAGACGCGGATGCTGGGGCGACCTTCCAAGGCGCGCTCGGGCGGGCGCGCAATCTTGGTCTCGACACCGGCTCCCTGCGCATCCTCGCGATCACCGGGCGCATCCCCCTCGACGCCCTGGTCGCAACGCCGGACCTTCACCCTGCCTTGGTCGTGCGACTCGACGAGGCCTTGGACGACCTGAACACGGCGCATCCCGAAGGCCGTACGGCCCTCGCGCGGCTTGTGGACATCGTGGGCTGGGCCCGCTCCGACGACCGCCTCTACGACGAGGTCCGCGAGGTCCTCTCCGGCACGAAAGACGGAGACCGCGGCGCGGGTGATCGGGCCAGACCGGAGGCCCCATGACGCTTCGGGTCAAGGTGCTCGCATCGAGCCTCGGCCTGACCGTTGCGGCCATGGTGGTGCTCGGCGTCCTGTTGTTTCGCGCGCATAGGGCCACCTATCTCGAGGAGGCCGAGTTACGCGCGCGGGCGTTTTTGTCGCTCCTCGCAGTCGCGGCCACAGCGCCACTCGCGGAGGGCCGGATCGAGGACCTGGACGGGATGCTGTCGAGGCTCATCGAGTGCAACCTGGAAGGCCTGGACATCCGATTCGTCGCGGTCCTGGACACGGAAGGCCGCGTGGTGGGTCACACGGATTCGAGGCTCTATGGCCACCGAACGACGCAAGGGTTCTACGGGGAAGCGCTTCAGGCGAACCGGCCCCTCGTGCGGGAGGAGGACGACACCCTTCTGGTCAGCACACCGATCTCGACCGCGGTCTTTGGGCAGCCCGGCATCCGCTGGGGCACGGCGGTCGCGGGGGTGGGGCTCGAACGCGTGCGGGCGGGCCTGTGGGCCCTGTTTTTTCGGGCGGTCCTCATGGTCCTCGTGGTGGTCGCCGTGGCCACGGTCATCATGGCCGCTCGGCTCGAGCGCCTGGTCTTGCGGCCCGTGCGTCGTCTGACCCAGGCGACAAGGGCGTTCGCATCGGGAGACATGGGGGCGCGGGCGGAGGCCGTGGGTGACGACGAACTCGCGGACCTCGGGGAGACCTTCAATCAGATGGCGACCCGAATCGGGGCACAGACTGAGTGGCTGGAGGAGGAGGTCCGAGTGCGCACTAGGGACCTGGAGGAGGCGAACCGGCGTCTCGAGGCCCTGGCCGTCACCGACCCACTGACCGGGCTCCACAATCGGCGCTACTTCGAGGAGGCGCTGCCCCTGGAGGTCAAAAGGGCGCAGCGCATGGCAACCCCTGTGTCGCTACTGATGATGGACGTGGACTACTTCAAGGCGTACAACGACACGCACGGGCACCCGGCCGGGGACGAAATCCTGCGCACGATCGGGCGGCTGGTGCGCGAGCGGGTCCGTTCCACCGATGTCCCCTGCCGCTACGGCGGCGAGGAGTTTGCGGTCATCCTCCCCGGCACATCGCGGACCGACGCCCTGACCCTCGCGAATGACTTGCGCCTCATTGTGGAGGCCCATGCCTTCCCACACGAGGAGACCCAGCCGCAGGGGCGCCTGACGATCAGCATCGGGGTCGCCACCTACCCGACGGATGCCTCCGACGAGGTGGCGCTCGTGCGGGCCGCGGACCAGGCCCTCTACCGAGCCAAGGAACGCGGGCGCAACCGCGTCGAGGCCGCCGCGGGCGATTGATCGAAGCGCCGCAGTCGAGTACGCTCGCCGCCGATGAGGCTCTCGACCCAAGTCCGCGGAAGGACCTACACCTTTCCCGACCTGAAGACCGTGCTCGCAAGAGCGAACGAGCCGAAGAGCGGGGACGGGCTCGCGGGCATCGCGGCCGAGACGCAGACGGAGCGAGTCGCGGCCCGGCGGGTGCTTGCGGATTTGACCGTGGGCGACCTGAACGACCACCCGGTGGTCCCGTACGAACAGGACGAGGTGACGCGGGTCATCCAGGACGACCTGGACCGCAGGGTCGAGGCCAGGTTCAGGGGGTGGAGCCTCGCCCAGTTGCGGGAGTACGTGCTGGCGCCGGACACGGATGGGGCGGCCCTCCTGGAACTCGGGCGCGGACTGACCTCCGAGTGCATCGCGGCCCTCGCCAAACTCATGTCGAATTTGGACCTGATCCGAGCCGCGTCGAAGATCCGCGTGGTGACGCACGCGAACACCACGGTGGGCCTGCCGGGGAGGCTGTCGGTCCGGCTGCAACCGAACCACACGACGGATGACCCGCACGGGATTTTGGCCTCGACCATGGAGGGGCTCACCTACGGGTCGGGGGACGCGCTCATCGGGGTGAACCCCGTGAGGGACACGGCGGATTCGTGCCGGGCTGTGCTCGAGGTGCTCCACGAGTTCACGAGGTCGTGGGGGATCCCCACGCAACACTGCTGCCTCGCGCACGTCACCACCCAGATGGAGGCGTTGCGGCAGGGATGCCCCATGGACGTCATGTTCCAAAGCATCGCCGGGAGCGAGGTCTCGAACCGGGCCTTTGGGATCTCGCTGAAGATGATGGAGGAGGCCGCGGCGATGATCGCGGCGCTTGGGACCTCGAAAGGCCCTCACCGGATGTACTTCGAGACCGGGCAGGGGTCAGAGCTGTCGTCCGGGGGGCACCACGGGGCGGACCAGGTCGTGATGGAGGCCCGGTGCTACGGGTTCGCGCGCCACTTCAAGCCATTCCTGGTCAATACGGTCGTGGGGTTCATCGGGCCAGAATACCTGTACGACGGGCGGCAGGTGACGCGGGCAGGCCTCGAGGACCACTTCATGGGCAAGATGCACGGGCTTCCGATGGGGTGCGATGTCTGCTACACGAACCACCAGGAGGCGGACCAGAATGACCTCGAGAACATGGCCGTGCTCCTGGCCACGGCAGGGGCCAACTACTTCATGGGACTGCCCATGGGAGATGATGTGATGCTAAACTATCAGTCAACAAGTTATCACGACAATGCGGCCATCCGGGAGATCCTTGGGCTGCGGCCCACGCCGGAGTTCGAGGCCTGGATGGAGCGCATGGGCCTGATGCGGGACGGGCGATTGACGAGCCTCGCCGGGGATGTGCGCGTGTTCCTGTGAGGGCTTGCCGGAATGGACGACAAGGCGCTGCGAGACCTCGTGCGAGACCTGGTTGAGCAAGAGGTTGCGAGAACCGGGGGCCAGGCTGGCCTACCCGCGGCTGCGAAGCGCGTGCCACTGGTTTCCAGGCCGGTCCCCAGGGGATCAGCGCCAGACGAGGTGGCCCTGGCGAAGAGGGTCGCAGAGTGGATGGGCGCGAAGCCCCCCTTGCCCCCTGCGCTCGGGACCTGGAGGCCCGCCGGGGACCGGGCCTTCTACCTTGCCAGGACGCCGGCCCGGCTCGGCGTGGGGCGGGCAGGGACCCGCTACCGGACCGCAACGTTGCTCCAGTTCTGGACCGACCACGCCGCGGCCCGCGACGCGGTGTGGTCGGACGTGGACGAGGAGGTCATCCGCTGCCTCGGGCTCATCGCACTGCGCTCGGCGGCCCGGGACAAGCGGGAGTTCTTGTTACGACCTGACCTCGGCCGCAGACTCGACGAGGAGTCCCTCGCGCTCGTCCGCCAGAAGGGGGTGCGCTCGCCGCAAGTGCAGGTGGTGGCCGCGGACGGGCTGTCCGCCACAGCCTTGAACGTGAACCTTCCGCTCGTGCTGCCGGTCTTGACCGCGGAGTTGCAGCGGGCTGGGGTCCGTCTGGGGACGCTGTTCGTGGTCCGCAATGGCCGCGTGGCCTGCGGGGATGACGTGGCCCGGGCCGTGGACGCGGACGTCTTGTGCCTGCTGGTCGGCGAGCGGCCGGGCCTCAAGAGCGCGGAGTCGCTCGGGGCCTACGTCACCTGGATGCGCGTCAAGGCATTCAACGAGTCCATGCGTAGCGTGATCTCGAACATCCACAGGGGAGGCCTGCCGCCGGAGGCCGGCGCGAGGCAGGTGGCGGCTTTGTGTCTGAAGGCCCTCAAGGAGCGGCGGACAGGGGTGTCGTCGTGATCCTCGAACCGATCAAGCCCGAGGTCCTGGCGGTGCGGATGATCCCGGCCGTGGACGCGCAACTGGCCGGGCGACTCGGCTTGGAGCCCCGACACCGGGCCATCGGGATGATCACCTGCACGAGCGACGATGCCCTGTACGCAGCACTCGACGAGGGGACCAAGGCCGCACCGGCGGACGTGGTGTACGCGAAGTCCTTCTACGCCGGGGCGGCCCATGCCTCAGGGCCTTTTTCCGGCGAGATCATCGGGATCTTCGCGGCGGAGGACGAGGAGGCGGTCTCGAGCGCGGTGCAGGCGACTTTGCGCTACCTGCGCGACAAGGCGTGGTTCTACTCGGCGGACGAGCAGGGCCGATGCGCCTTCTTTCCGCACGTCTTACCGAGCCTCGGGCGCTATTTGTCCCGGCAGGCCGGTGTCGAGCCCGGCACGCCGATGGCCTACCTGATCGCGCCGCCCATCGAGGCGGTCTTGGGCCTGGACGCCGCGCTCAAGGCCGCGCGCGTCGAGATGAAGGTCTTCTACGCCCCGCCCACCGAGACGAACTTCGCGGGCGGGCTTCTGGTCGGGGACCTCCCCGAGGTCGAGGCCGCGGCCAGGGCCTTCCAGGAGGCGGTGCTAGACCTTGCGGCCAACCCTCGGCTCCTGACCCCGGCCCCGGTGATCGAGCAACTCGCGGACACGTTCGGCAAGGCACGGGCCGAGAAGGGGACCGGCGCGCGCTATCGCCTGCACGCCTCGGGCCTCGAGGTGGATGCGAAGCCAGACGAGTACACGCACCTCTTCGATGACCGCTCCCTCGTGCGCAAGGACCACCCAGTGATCCGGTGGCGCGGCAAACTGGACCTCCTGCACGCGCAGGTCCTCGAGGCCGCGGTCGAGGCGCGTCGCGCGCAGATGGCCGACCTGGAACAGGACTTGCGGGAGGTGCTTGCGTACTTGAGGGGCCTCATGACCGCGGAGGTGACGGGAAAGCCGGTACCGGACTTGGCGATCCACGGCTTCTGGGCCGAGGAACTGCACCGCCTGTCGCACCACACGGCGGAGTTCTTCGGGGTGGGCTGGGTGACGCCGGACCCGGACCTTGGGCCCGTGGTCTCGCGCCTGAACTTGGCCCGCGCGTATTGCCGGGAGGTCGAGATCGCGGCCTTGGACTGCTTTGCGGGCGAGACGCACCTCTCCGAAGAAAACCGCAAGCGGCTGCTCCACGGGCTCAACCGCCTGTCCAACGCGCTCTATGTCTTGGTATGCAAGACCGTGGCTTTGTCGAAATGAGCCCGTTCATGCCTGGAGGGTCGGGATGAAGAGTTACACGGAATACATCGAAATGAACGTCCCGTCGCGTCGAGGTTTCGTCAACATCACGGACCGCGTGGCTGAGGCGGTCCGAAAGAGCGGGGTGCGCGAGGGGCTGTGCCTGGTCAATGCCATGCACATCACGGCCTCGGTCTTCATCAACGACGACGAACCGGGGCTGCACCACGACTACGAGGAATGGCTCGAGCGCATCGCACCGCACGAGCCTGTCTCGCAGTACCGCCACAACCAAACGGGCGAGGACAACGGCGATGCCCATCTCAAGCGCCAGGTGATGGGCCGCGAGGTCGTCATTGCGGTGACGAATGGACGGCTCGACTTTGGCCCGTGGGAGCAGGTCTTCTACGGCGAGTTCGATGGCCGGCGCAGAAAGCGGGTGCTCATCAAGGTGATCGGGGAATAACGGAGGACGAGATGGAACGAGAGGCATGCGACCTTGCGCGAAAGAGGTGCAGGCCCTGCGAGGGCGGGGTGCCGCCGCTCTCCCAAGCAGAGGTCGAGCGGCACTTGGCCTCCCTGCCCGGCTGGGAGCGAGACGGCGCGGGGATCGCAAAGACGTACCGTTTCAAAAACCACTACGAGGTCATGGCCTTCGTGAATGCGGTGGCGTGGATCTCCCACCGGGAGGACCACCACCCCGACATGCAGGTCGGGTATTGCGAGTGCCGCATCCACTACCACACGCACGCGATTGGCGGGCTGTCGGAGAACGATTTCATCTGCGCGGCCAAGGTGGAGTCGCTCTTCGATTTCTAGCCCGGTGCTATCATCCGGCGGCTTTTTCGGGAGAGGGCCGGTGGCGGAGCGGCTGACTTGGTGCGAGGTCTCGCGGGAGGCCTTGCACAACAACCTTCTGGAGTTCCGCAGGCTGGTCGGGCCCAAGTGTCGCCTAGCCCCGGTGGTCAAGGCGAACGCTTACGGCCACGGGCTCGAGATCGCGGCGCAAGTCTTCGCCCAGGCCGGGGCGGACGCCTTGTGCGTGCACGATTTGTGGGAGGCCCAGCGGGTCAGGGCCGCGGGTGTAGACCTGCCCGTCGTGGTCTTGGGGCTCTTGCCGCCCTGGCAGGCGGAGGAGGCCGTGGCGCTCGGGGGCATCGAGGTGACCGTCTGCGACGAGGCCGTGGTCGAGGCCCTCGAGCGCGCTGGGGAAGCGGCGCGTCGGACCATCGGGGTCTTCATCAAGTTCGAGTCGGGCACGAATCGGCAGGGGCTCCGGCTGCCCATGGCCATCGCCTTGGCCCAAAGGGTCGCGGCCAAGAAGTGGGTCAGGCTCCTCGGGCTTTCGATGCACTTCGCGGACATCGAGGACACGACAGACCACACCTTTGCGCGCGGCCAGTTGGCCCGCTTCCTCGAGGCGGTTGAGGCGTTGCGGCGCGTGGGGGTGGAGGTCCAATATAGGAGCGCCGGAAACTCGGCGGCCACGATCCTGTGGCCCGAGGCGCACATGGAGATGGTGCGCGTCGGGATCGGGGCGTACGGGATGTGGCCCTCCACCGAGACCTTTGTCGCGGCGGCCCTGACGCAGCGCGAGCGCGTGTCCTTGCGGCCTGCGCTGACCTGGAAGACCTACGTCGCCCAGGTCAAGGACGTGCCTGCCGGGGAGTTCATCGGCTACGGAAGGACCTACCGCACCACGCACCCCACACGCATCGCGGTCCTGCCCGTGGGCTACTACGACGGCTACGACCGCGGGGTGTCCAACGTGGCCTACGTGCTCGTGCGGGGACGGCGCGCCCAGGTCCGGGGCCGGGTCTGCATGAACCTCATCATGGTGGACGTGACGGACGTGCCCGGCGTCGCGCCAGGGGACCAGGTGGTCCTGCTTGGCTCCGATGGCGAGGAGGCGATTACCGCGGAGCGGTTTGCGCAGTGGGCCGGGACCATCAACTACGAGGTGACCACACGGATCGCCGAGACGATTCCGAGGATCCTTGTGTGAGGAAGATATGAAAGATGACAGTTTGACGCTTGCGAAGTCCCGCGAGGCCCTGGCCCGCGCCGAGGCCGTGATCCCAGGTGGGGTGAACAGCCCGGTCCGGGCGCACCGCGCGGTCGGGGGGACCCCGTTCTTCGTGGACAGGGCCGAGGGGCCTTTTGTGTGGGACCTGGACAAAAACCGCTACGTGGACCTGATCCTGGCCTACGGCCCTCTGATCTTGGGCCACCGCCACCCGGAGGTGGTCGAGGCTGTGCGTCGCCAGGTCGAGCGGGGGCTTTCTTACGGGATGCCCACGCCAGAGGAGGTCCTGCTCGCGGAGACCCTCACTCGCGCCCTGCCTGGACTCGAGCGCGTGCGGCTCGTGAACTCGGGCACCGAGGCCACGATGAGCGCCATCCGTGTCGCGCGCGGCTTCACGGGCCGGGACAAGGTGGTCAAGTTCGCGGGGTGCTACCACGGCCATGCGGACCACCTGCTCGTCCGGGCCGGCTCCGGGGCCCTCACCTTTGGAAGCCCGGACAGCGCAGGGGTCCCCAGGGAGTTCGCGGCACACACACTGACCCTCCCCTACAACGACCCTGCTGCACTACGCGAGGCCTTCAGGCTCATGGGGCGGGAGATCGCGGCGGTCATCGTGGAGCCGTTCGTGGGGAACATGGGCGTGGTCCTGCCCGCGCCGGAGTTCGTCGAGGCCCTTCGAAGCATCCCCAGGGCGCACGGGGCGCTGTTGATCCTCGACGAGGTGATGACGGGTTTCCGCGTCGCATGGGGCGGGGCCCAGACCCTGTTGGGGCTCCAGCCGGATTTGACGTGCCTGGGCAAGGTGATCGGCGGAGGTCTGCCGGTCGGGGCGTATGGCGGGCGCGCGGACGTGATGGAGAAGGTGGCCCCCCTCGGCCCGGTGTATCAGGCCGGGACCCTGTCGGGCAATCCCCTGTCCGTCGCGGCTGGTCTCGCCACGCTCGGGGTGCTGGAGCGCACGAGGCCCTACGAGGCATTGGATGCGCGATGCGCCCGGCTCCAGGTAGGCCTCGAAGAGGCCGCACGAGAGGCGGGGGTGACGGTCCAGGTCCAGCGCGTAGGCTCGATGTTCACGGTCTTCTTTACGGCGGAACCTGTGCGGGACTACGAGGGGGCCAGGCGGTGCGACACCCGCGCCTTCGCCGCCTTCTTTCACGGGATGCGCAGGCGCGGCGTCATCCTCCCCCCCTCGCAGTTCGAGGCGGCCTTCTGGTCCACGGCCCACGGGGACGCGGAGGTCGAGGAGGTCGTCTTGGCTTCGAGGGAGGCATTCCGCGAGGCCCGGGAGGCGAGCAGTGGATGAGCGCAAGGTGATGCGGCCCTGGCCGCGACTTTCTTCTCGCGTCATCGGGGACTTCCGCATCTTCCGGCTTGCGGAAGAGGTCTTCGAGATGCCGGGCGCCGCTGGGACCCATTCGTTTTACGTATTATATTCGCAGGATTGGGTGAATGTGGTGCCCGTGACGCCGGAGGGCCGCGTGGTCCTGATCCGGCAGTTCCGGCCAGGGACGTGCGAGGTGACAATCGAGGTCCCAGGTGGGATGGTGGACCAGGGCGAGGACCCGGCCCGCGCAGCCCTCCGCGAGCTCGAGGAGGAGACTGGCTATTGTGCCGAGTCCGTGATTCGGACGGGCCGCGTGCGGCCCAATCCCGCGATCCTGCGGAACACCTGCCACATGTTTGTCGCCCTTGGAGCCCGCCCGGTAGGCCACACGCGCATGGACGAGGCCGAGGACGTCGAGACCTTCGAGGCCACCTGGGACGAGGTGGAGGCGATGGTCCGGGACGGCCGCATTGACCACAGCCTCGTGCTGAACACCCTCGCCTTCGCGCGAAACGCGCTCGGGGCCGCGCGCACAACCACACTTTAGCGGGGCTCGCGGCGTGCGCTGGAGGCCCACTTCCCTCCGGGCAGACGGCGGACAACCCCCGCGACCTCCAGGGCCGAGAGTTCGGCCTGGAGGCGACCAGCAGGCAGACCCGTGGCCGCTACCAGGGCGTCGAGGTCTCTCGCGCCCCCTTGGAGCGCGCGAAGCACAGGGGAATCCGGTGACTCGGAGGGGGCCGGGACTTGAGCCTCCCAGGGGTTCGCCGCGCCCCAGGGCCGATGTCCCGGTTCCGGCCAGTCCGATGCGGCCACGGTGAGGGTCGAAAGTTCCGGGACCTGCGCGAGGTCTGAGGGGTGGGTCAAGGGCCTCGCCCCTTGCCGCAACAGCGCAAGGGCCCCCGCCGAGGCGTGGTACCACAGGTCCGCGGGCACCGCGAACAGGGGGATGTGGGTCCTTTGGGCCCACTCGGCCGTGATCAGGGCGCCGGACTGTGCCCCGGCCTGCACCACGACCACCGCATCGGCCAGGGCTGCAATGAGCCGGTTGCGCTCCGGGAAGTGCCAGCGGCTCGGCGGGGCCTTGACAGGGTACTCCGACACGAGCGCCGAGCCGGACCGAACCACGCGCTCGAACAGGGGGCCGAGGCTTGGCGGGTGGGGACGCCCCAGACCGCCCCCGAAGACCACAATGGTCCGTCCGCCCGCGTCCAGGGCAGCCTCGTGGGCGGTTTGGTCCACCCCTCGGGCACCGCCGCTGACCACGGTGACGCCTGCCCGGCCCAGGACCCGTCCCAGGCGACGGGCGACCTCGACCCCGTACTCGTCGGGGTGACGGGTCCCGACCACCGCGACCGCAGGGGCCGTGGGGTCCATCTCGCCACGCACGAACAACAGGCGCGGCGCATAACCGCCAAGGCGGGCCAGCCCCGGATGGGTGTCCGGGACCCAATAGCGGACCCCGGCCTCGCGCATCAGCCGGACCTCCGCCTCAAGGCGCGAGGCGAGGCCATCTGAATCGGCGAGCCGGCTGGGCTGCGCCCCACCCGCTGCGACCAGGGCGAGGACCTCGGAGGGCTCCCCTCGGCAGGACAGAAGCAGACGATGACGCCCCTGGGCCTCCGGGTCGTCCGGCTGGCGGAGGTCCAGGGCAGGTGCGAGGCGGCCCTGCATGTCACTCCCTCGGAAGGTCCGTGGCCCAAAAATCTATCACAACCCTGGCTTTCCGCTTCGCTTGCGAAAGCGTCGCCGGGCTTTGTCTTGGGGAGGCCGCGCAGGGCTAGAGAGACTCGCGTCCCTCCTCCATGATCCGGTCGTAGAGAAACTTCGGCATGAAACAACAGCGATGGATGTCCGTGCAGTAGTAGCGCGTCGGGGTCACGGCCTCGCGCGCTGGGACCCGGCAGTCCGTGCCCTTGGAGCCCACCGCGAAGCACCACCAGTTGCCAGGATAGGTCGCGATGGGCGCGGTGTAGAGGTCCACGAGCGGGAAGACCGCGCGCAGCATCTTCTGGACCTGCCGCACGATCGGCAGGTGGAAATGGACGGACTCGGACAGCGTCACGAAGACCCCGTGGTCCTCGAGTACCCGCATCGCGTCCTGAAAGAACTCCTGGGTGAACAGGCTCTTCGCGAACCCGACGATGTCCGTGGAATCCACGAGGATCGCGTCCGCCTTCCCATCGAAGTCCTTCAAGAAGATCGCCCCGTCCATAGGCCGCTCGACCACTCGCGGGTCCGAGAGCCCGCAGGACACGGTCGGGAAGTACTCGCGCGAGACGTGCGTCACCTCCTCGTCAATGTCCACGAGATAGACCCTCTCTATAGTGGGGTGCTTGAGGACCTCGCGCACGACCCCGCCGTCGCCTCCGCCGATCACGATGACGGTTCGCGGGGCCGCAATCGCGTGCAGGGGCACGTGCGCGAGCATCTCGTGATAGTAGAACTCGTCGCGCTCCGTGAACTGCACGACGCCATCCAAGATGAGCATGCGCCCGAAGAACGGGTTCGTGACAACCGCAAACTCCTGGTAGGCGCTGCGTCCCCGGTACAGGACCTGTTCGACCTCGTACACGTATCGGACCGGGGCGTAGGGGTCTTTCTCGGACAGTCTGATGTCGGCCATGTTGCCTCCTCGTGGAAACGGGCTCAGGACCAGGCCTCCTCCACCACCTTGACCGCTGGCAAAGGAAATCCGTTGAACCGGGCCGCGTACACCGTCGTGTAGGCCCCGGCGGTCCGGATCAGGACGATGTCCCCCACCTCGGGCTCCACCATCTGCACCTCGCGGTCAATCACATCGAAGCCGTCGCACGAGGGGCCGGCCAGGATGCAGCGGACCTTGCGGCCCTCGCGCAACGGCACGAACTCGTAGCGGATGCCACCCAGGGCCTCGGCCAGCCCGTTGAACACCCCCACATCAATCATGACCCACAGCCCGTCCGCGCGCTGGGCCTTGCCGATCACGCGGCTGACGAACACCCCGGCGTCCCCGACCAGGTAGCGGCCCGGCTCGAGCAAGAGGTCCACGCCGCCGGGAAACCAGCGGGCCAGGGCCTTCGAGATGCGGTCCTCGATCTCGTCCACGGTCGGGATGGGCTTGAGGTATTGCGCAGGATACCCGCCGCCTAGGTTGAGGACGTGAAAGTTGAGGCCGATGTCGCGGGCCTCGTCGCGCAGTTTGGCCGCGAGCCCGATGGCCGTATCCCAGGCTTGCAAGTTTGTGCACTGCGAGCCCACGTGGAAGGCGATGCCGACCGCGTTGAGCCCGCGGACCTTGGCGTAGGCAAGGAGCTCCACTGCAGGGCCAAAGTCCACCCCGAACTTGCCGGACAATGGCCAGTCGCTGCCCTCGTTCGGCACGGCAAGCCGGATGACGGCCTCGCAGTTCGGGGCGAGTTTGACCAGTTTGTCCACCTCGGCCCGCGAATCGAAGGCGAACATCCGCACACCGTGCTGATAAGCGTAGGCGATGAACTCGGGGGCCTTGATGGGGTTGGACGAGATGATGCGCTCCGGGGGGATGCCAAGGTGGACGACCTCGTTCAGTTCCGAGATGGAGCCGACCTCGAAGCCCAATCCTGCCTCGGCCACGACCCTGGCCACGCCAGGGTCGTCGTTCGCCTTGAGGGCATAGAAGACCCGCACGCCGGGGAGCCCCCGCCCGCACCGGGCCACGCGGTCGCGGATGATGGTGGGGCTCATGGCCAGGCAGGGGGGTTGCAACTGCCCCAGGCGCGCAAGCGCAGCCACATGCTCCAAGAATCGGTCCCGATTCATCCCCCGTTCTCTCCGAATCAGGGCGTCGCCCCTCTGGCGCCGCGGCGCGGACGATATCACGCGAGCGGTCGGGGAATCAACGGCGGGATTGTTCCAAGAGGCGCCGCCACGACCCGCTTGACGCGCGAGGGGCGCACGACTAACGTTGTCCTGTCGGGTCCGTCGGACACGACGCGGTTCGCGGGAGGGATGCCATGAAGACCTCGATGAAGATGGTCGTGGCGGTCCTGGTCCTGGCCGGCTGTGGCGGGGGCGGAGGTAGCGCGCCCTCGGACCAGGGCCCAGGGCTCAAGGTGGGGAGCGACGAGGTGCTGTTCCGGGGGGTCCTCGTGGAGTTTCAATCAAAGACCCCCAAGGAGGGCGTGGACCTTTTGGTGCTCAACAACGACACGGGCGAGCCGCTGGACCTGGTGCGGTACCCCCAGTTCAAGTCGGGCCCGAACGGAAAGATCGAACTCGTGTTTCCCAAGAGCATCCCCCTGGTCGCCTTCAAGGCATGGGGAGCATCGGGGAAGATGGACTTCGTGGAATCCTACCTGTTCAATGTCCCGTCGGATGCCCAGGACAAGCGGATTTACGCGGTGCTACAGTTCACCTACGAGGCGGCCCTTTCGACCTCCTACGTGGAGGACGTGGACCCGAAGACCTACGGGCATCTTGCCGGGACCGTGTACTGGGTCAACCCGCAAGGCGACGAGGAGTTCGTAGGATGCTTACGGATCGAGGTCCGGGACGAGCAAGGCCAGGTCCTCGAGGAGCAAAAGAACGAAGAGGGACGCGGCATCTTTGCCGCGGTCCGCTATTTCGACACGCACAACGACATGCCGACGTCGCTCGAGGTCTCCGACATGACCCATCTTCTGAATAGCCGCTTCCTGATTGCGAACCTCCCGAACGGCAAGTACACGGTGTCCGCCGTGTCCGTGGACACCGGCGAGACACTGGGCGAGGTCGTGGTCCGGGCCTTTCCCGGCGGGATCTCGATCGGGAACATCTACCTGACGACGGACCGGTTCCCCACGAACCCCACACCAGCCCGCGAGGAGTGCAAGGGCCAGGAGAAGGAGTAGGCGGGCCCTGGCCCGCGGTTCACGGAGGGTCCGCCGGATGAGGCGACTGCTTTTTCTGTTTCCCCTGGTCTTCTTGGTGGCGACGGGGTGGACAAAGGCCTCGGGCCTCGCGAAGGAACTGGGGTCAGCGATCCGCATCCACGGCTTTGTCCAGAACCAGACCGGGGTCTTCATCGCGCCGGACAAGAGTGCAACCGAGGAGTACCAGGCGGACCCGGACGCCCCGGGCGAGCGCTTTCCATCCAATCACGGCGACAAACTGGGCCGACTCTCGATGCTACGAAACACCCTCCAGCTCGAGGCGGACTTCGCGCCCCTTCCCTGGCTCGGTCTGCACGCGACCTTCCGGGGGGTGACGGGACCGCCGCTCGCTGCGGACCGGGATGCGCAAGTCCCCCACATCCCGGGGTGGAGGGTTGCGCGGGAGCAGCGCGAGGACTATGTGGCAGAGCACTTTTACAACGAGGCGGACCTGCGCGAGTTCTATCTGGACCTACGCCCCATTGAGGTGTGGTCGTTGCGCATCGGGCGCCAGCAGGTCGCATGGGGAGAGGCGGGCCAGTACCGCCTGCTCGACTGCGTGAATCCTCTGGACAGCACCTGGCACTTCGGGGCGCTCGAGTCCTTCGAGGACCAGCGCATCCCCCTGTGGATGGTCCGCTCCGTCGTGGAGGTCCCCCCCTTGCTTGGAGCGCTCGAGGTCGTGTGGGTCCCCATGCTCCCGGTCATCGAGCGGCCAGAGGACACGGTGACGGTGCCTCTCACCATGGTCGGGGCCTGGGGCCTGCCGCCCGCACCTCGCCAGGGGGATGTGTCCGTCACCACGGCCAAGATCCGACAGCGCGTCTTCCGCTACCCGGAGCAGCACCCGCGCAACAGCCGTGCCGGGGCGCGCTGGGTGGGAGAGATAGGCAACTTCGCGTATTCATTGGTCTATTTCTACGGACACCAGTTGAGCCCCCCGATCCCAGACCGCTTCATCGTGGGCGACTGGTCTGGGGTGGACGTGGAGTTGACCTTTCCGAGGCAACACATGGTCGGGTTCTCGGTCCAGACCGCGCTGCCGTTTCCGGTCTCGACCCTGTTGCGCCTCGAGACCCTCCTCGAACCGGACCGCACCTATCCGATGTATTCTGAACTGAAGACGCTTGAGAAAGAACCGACTGCGCAAGACCCTCGCACCATTGCCCGCTTCGACCGGAAGAAGAAGTTTACGCTGAACTATGCCTTGACCGTGCAGCAGCCTGCGGTCTTGCGCTTCCTGAACCCGGACGACGTCGTGGTGCTCGCGCTCCAGTTCTTCCATTCGTACCTCGCGGACTTCCGCCCGTCGTCGCTCGGGGGGTGCGCCTTGATGCGCGGGGACTGCATCCTCGAGGTCCCCGGCTACGACAGTACCCTGATGAGGCGACATCACTTTCGGCTGGGCGGCTCTTTGTTCACCTCCTATCTGCACGGGATGGTGACCCCGCGCGTGTCGTGGGCGTGGCTCTTCGCCGCGGACGGCTGGCGCGAGAACTTCAAGGATGGCGGGGGGTTCTTGAGCGTGGGGGTGGACCTTGCGTTCGGCAGGCACTGGCGTCTTGGTGTGGCGGTCAACCAGTTCTTCGGGAAGGACCCGTACTACGGGATGGGCTTCTTCCGGGACCGCGACGAGGTCAACGTCAAGGTGAGGTACCAGTTCTGATGGGTCGGCTTGGGTGGACGGTCGCGGCGTTGGTCATGCTTGCGCTCGAGGCCCTCGCGCAGGAAGGGCCGGAGCGGCTCGATGCAAAGACCTGGACCGCGGCCGTGGGGTTCGAGCCGGGACTCGGGGCCGCCCCGGAGCCCGGAATCGTGGTGACAGCGGGGAATGTCGGGGATTTCGAGGCAGCCCTTGCGGAAGGGGTCGCGGCCCTCGTGCGCGAGCACGGCCTGACCCTCGAGGTGGCCTCCTATCGCCCCATTCACCCCTCGCACGGCTACATGGAGGCGACGAGGGCCGCGTGGGGCCGCGCGAAGGCCATCGAGACCCCTTCGCGCATCCGCGCGCGCGGCATCGAGGGATACGCAGGGGGGTTGCCGTTTCCCAAGCCGAAAACGGGACTCGAGGCGGCCTGGAACGTCTTTTTCGCCTACCAGGGGGACGACGGGTGGATACGGTTTCGGGCGTACTGGGTCTCCGCCTCGCGTGGGGTCGAGCGGACGGAAGACTGGACGTGGAGGTACATCGTGCGGGGGATGGACCGCACCGACATCGTCCCGAGGCCCCATCTCCCTGATCTCGCGCGGCTCGGGGTCCGCTACGCCTCGCTCGCCGCGTGCGAGGGCCCAGACGACAAGGCGGGGACGCTCGCGCTGATGTTCCGACACGATGAACCCTTGGACCAGCGAGGCTTTCTGTGGGTCCCTGGGATGCGCCGCGCGCTCAAGATGGTCTTTGGGGCACCAGGCATCCCGTGGAACGCCTCCGACATGCTTTTCGAGGACATCCGCGGCCTGTCAGGCCATCCGGAGTGGTGGGAGTGGAGCCTCGTCGGGACAAGGACCGTGCTTGCCCCGATGCACGCGGGGGTGCGCCTGGGACCCGGCGAGACCGAAAAGGCCGTGGATTTCGAGACCCCGCCCCACTGGAACCCGCGGGTCCAATGGGAGCCCAGACCCGTCTACGTGGTCGAGGGCAGGCCGAAGTTCTGGACCTCGGTATATGGACGCGTCGTGCTGTACGTGGACGCGGAGACGTACCTCGTACCCTTGAAGGAGGGGTACGCGCGCGACGGGTCCTTGCGCAAGGTCGTGGTGCACGCCTACAACGCCTCGCCGGACGAGGACAAGGAGCCTTCGCCCCTGGCCTTGGCCCTGGCCGTGGACCTCAAGCGCCGCCACGCGACGCTGTTTCTGACATGGGAGACCGAGGCGAATGTGGGCCTTCAGGCCCGAGACTTCAGCCAGGCGGCGCTGTTGCGAATGGGAAGATGAGGAATGGCGATCTGGCCGCGGATGACGTAGGGTTTGGCGGCGGGGCCTTCGGTGGCTGACCCGCCTGGATGCACGAGGAGGCGAGGACGATGAGCAGGCACGGCGCGATGGGATGGGCGGTCGTGGTGGGGGGAGCGCTCCTCGCGTGCGGGGGAGGGGGTGGCGGCGGCGGGGACTTGGGCCCCGCCAGTGACGTGCCGAGCGAGGCATCGCTAGACCTCATGGACGCGGCGGACGCAGGCGGGCCGGGCGATGAGGCATCCGCCTCTCACGAGACGCTGACCGATTTCCCCCCGGACATAGACTGGGCCTCCCTGCCGAGGCTTCCCGCGGGCAAGGTCTTCACGACGAGGTACGCGGCTGCGGTCGCCTCGCGGGATATCACGCCGGAGAAGAACATCTTCATGGGGGGGTTCGGCTTCTGCGGCGGGAATGCCGCGGCGTGCCGCGAGTCGCAAGGCGTGCACGACCCCTTGTTCGCGCGGGTCGTGGTCCTCGCGGACACAGAGACGGGCGAGGTCGTGGCCTTCGCCGGGGTGGACTCCGTGGGGCTTTTCTTGTGGGACCAGCGCCTGATGCACGAGGCCGCGCAGTTGCGGCTATACGAGGAGTACGGGGTCTTCTTCGAGGGAGCGCGGCTGATGGTCGGTGCGAGCCACTCCCACGCGGCCCCGGACACCGCAGGGCTGTGGGGGCCGATGTTCGGGGTGCCCCGAGAGGAGGCCTACATCGCCATGTTGCGCGAGCGGACCGTGGATGCCCTGGTCGAGGCGTTCGGGGCCCTGGATGACGTGGTGCTGACTTGGTGGAAGGGCTCCTCGCCGAACGGAACGGATGGGAGCGCGCCCGTCGTGGAGGACCGGGACCTGTTCGTGGTGCGCGGGGTCCGGCCCGGCGGGGAGCCGGTCTTCACGCTTGCGCGATGGTCGAGCCACCCCACGGCCTACGGGCACAAGAACAACGGCATCTCGGCCGACTGGGTCGGGCCGTTCCGTCTGAAGATGGAGCAGGAGTTCGGAGGGGTCGCGGTGTTCATGAACGGCAACCTCGGTGGGACCTACCCGGACCGACCGACCGAGTGCGGGCTATCCGAAGAGGCATACCCCAACGGCTTCAAGGACCCGGACCTCTCGCCAACGGACTTCATGAAGGTGACCTGCACGGGGTATCAGGTGGCGGACAATGCCATCGCCGCAAAGGGGGGCGAGGCCCCTGTGGCCGAGACCGGCATCGAGTTTTGGCACACGAGATTTGGCTTCTACCCGGACAACGCGACCCTGTTGTTAGCGGCCAAGGTGGCGGAGGTCCCCTTCGCGTGGGGGGACCCGGAGGCGCTTTTGTCCGAGAACCCGCCGGACATGTTCACGGAGTTCAGCCTGGCCCGCGTGGGGGACTTGACCTTCTTGACGACCCCGGGCGAGTCCTTCCCGGCCTTCGGAGAGTCTGCGAAGGCGGTCCTGGCCGAGGCAGGGTTTTCGAACCCCATCATCCTGGGCATCACCCAGGACTGGCTCGGCTACCTCCTCACCGAGGAGCAGTGGAAGGACCCGCTCCTGTCTTACCACCAGGGCCTTTCGCCAGGGCGCAAGGTCCAGCCCGCCTTCCTCGCGGCCCTGCGCTCGCTCGTGGGGCTTTCGCCCTGACCTCGCGGCACCCGCTCACGCATCCTACCCGCGCACCAGGTGTGCGACCGGAGCGAGAGCGAGGATCGTGCCGGGCGACGGTTCAAGACGGTCGAATGGCGGGTCTCCGCCCGATTTTTGCTCCCGGTTTCATGTCAAAAACCGCCAAAGAACGCCGATAGCAGACAATCTTCCCGTTGAAAGACGCCTGTGCGAATTTCTGCGTCCTGCTTGGATTTCCTTGTCTGTCACTTGGAGGCGCCACCCGGATTTGAACCGGGGATGGAGGTTTTGCAGACCTCTGCCTTACCACTTGGCTATGGCGCCGTGGCGGCTCAACGCGAAATAACAGTTACCACACCAGAGGAGGGATTGTCAAGCACTACCAGTCTTCGAGAAACATGTCATGATAGGCGGCCTCGAGGCGGGCCTTGTGGCGCTGCTCCTCCAAAACGAGGCCCTGGATGAGGGTCTCGAGGTCGGTCCCACGATAGAGGGCCAGCCATGCCGAGTACAGGGTCACCGCGGCCTGCTCCATCTGGATGGCGGTCAGCAGGATGTCCTGAGGCGTCGCGTCCGCGGTGAGGCTAGGCGCGACGAGGTAGTCCGCGAGGCGCAAGTCCTCCGGTGGTTGGCCGGTCGCCAGAGACTCGTAATCCTGTCGCTCCTGGACTGTGCGAAACAGGTTCGCGTGGGCGATTTCATCCTCGGCCAGTTCGCGCAACATCTCCCGCGCCCCAGGATGGCGGACCAGGTCCGCGGCGGTGGCGTAGAACACGCGCCCGCGTTCCTCCAAGGCGATGGCAATATCGAGGATCTCCTTCGGGGTCAGGGGCATTGTCGGCTCCTATCAAAACGTCGCCAGGCTCTCTAGGTGCCGATGACGACCAGGTCGCGGTCAGCCCTCGAGCGGGGGCGCCTCACGGACCGGTCACTAGAAACCCCCAAAGCCCCCAAGCAGGCTACTGATGTCGAAACACATGTTCTGGGGAATGGTGGGCGGCAGGGACCCGCCGGGGCAGACGAGGTCCTTAATGAACGGGATCGCGCACAGGATCCCCATGGGTGTGCACGGCTCGCCACCGAGGCAATCCGCCTGGGTGTTGCAAGAGCAATAGCCCATGGCGACCGGCATCCCCGGCATCCCTGGGATGCCGATCCCTCCCCCGAACAGGAGCATCAGCAAATCCACGCACTGATGGCCAGGCGCGCAGCAGGCCGTCACCCCGTCGCAACCCCCACCCGGCTTGTAGCAGGTCTTGAACGAGACATTGCAAGCGAGGGTCTCTCCGCTCTGGCCAGGCGGGCAGTCCGCGTCACTTTGGCAGGCGACGCCACACTGAGCCCCTGCAGCGCAAACCTGCCCCGTGCTCGCGTCCACGCACAGATTGTTGCTACATTTACAGTTCGGAAGCGTGCAGTCCGCGTCCACGGCGCACTGCACGCACTGCCACGTCCCGCCCACGTTCGCGCATACCGGGTACGGGTCCGCGCAGGTGTTCCCGCAGGGGTCTTGGGCCCCCTCGCACTTGTAGTTCACGCACTTGCCCGTGGCCGGGGGCGGAAGCCCTGCGCAGTGCGCGTCCTCGCAGCACTGGTGGCACGCCCCGTCCTGGCACTTGTAGGTGCCGCTTGCGCACCCCTGGTCGGTGCAAGTGTGCGTGCCCTGATCGCACACCTGGCCGCCCTGGCAGTGCGTCGAGTTCAGGCACTGCACGCAAGTCCCATCCGGCAGGGTGTACGGCTTCTCGGGCGGGCACGCGACGCAGACCTGGTCGTCCTTGGGGATGCAGACCTGGACGCCCTCGCCGTTGTCCCCGCACGAGAACTTCGAGGGGTCCGGGCAGGTCCCGGTCTTCCCGCACTCGGCCACGCAGTTCCCGGTGGGTGTGGCTGGCTTCTTGTAGCACCGGTACCCAGGCGCGCACTCGAAGTCGTAAGTGCAGCGGGCGCACTCGTCGAGGCAGTCCTCGCACTTGCCGGTGCGGAGGTCGCAGCACTTCCCGTCCGCGCAGCCTTCGAAAGCGCATGCGACGCACTTGTACGAGACGGGCAGGCAGTTCTTGGGGCCGGGCGAGACGACCTGATAGCAGATGTAGCCTGCCTTGCAGTCCCCATCGTCCTCACAGTGGAGCAGGCAGTACTTGCCGCCCGGAACCGGGGCACACGTGGCACCCTCCCCGCAGTCCGCCTGGCTCGCGCATGGCTTGCAGTCCACGCCGGGCGGGGGCGATCCCTGGTCGGTCCCACAAAACGTCCGCCTCCTCGCCCCCCGCATCCCCCACAGGCTTGGGAAGACACAGGCCCTGCACGCACACCTGGCTCTCGTCACTGCACGGGACCAGGTCGTTGCACTCGACCTTCGTGCAGTACTTCTTGCCCGGGTCGAACCCCGGCTCCGGGATGGCCACGCAGATGCGGTCACCCGAGCCGCACTCGCTCGCGTCCGTGCACTCGACCTTCTGACACGCGCCGTCCAGGCAAATGTAGCCGCGCGAGCAATCGTCGTCCCCGTTGGGACACGGGGTCGGCGGGGTGCCCTTGTTACCCCCGCCGCCACAGCCCGCGACCACCCATAGGCCCCACGCCAGCGCCACCCGAGTTGTTCGCCTCATGGCGTCCCTCCTTCCGGGCCTTCGCCCGGCGAAAAAAAGCCAGCCGCGACGGATTCTACGGAAAGCGTCTCTGACCTTGCAACTTTTCTTTGGACGAGGTTCACTCTCCCAAAAGACGTAGGCATTCCTCGTGGTCCTTCGCGCTCGGACCGTCTCCCTCGAAAAAGGTGCGGGCCTTGCGGCAGGAAGGGCCTTCCGGGTCCTGGCCGAGGCACGACCGGAGCAGGTACTGCTGGCACGGTGACAAATCGCCGGCGCCCTCATCCGGCGCGGCTGCCTCCGGGCCGTCGCCGCTCCTCGCCGACCACGCGGCGAGCGCCCCCGCGAGCACGGCCCCCACCAGGAGATCGCCTGCGGGCTCGGGCTGGACCAGGCACCGCCGTGCCTTGCTCGCGTGAGGCCCCTCGCCCTGAGCCAGGGCGAGCCATGCCTCGCGTGCCGTGGCCAAGCGGCCCTCCATCCGGGCCCGCACGGCCTGCGCGAAACGACGCTCCCTTGGGTCTGGCGAGGCCGGGTCCGCCGGGAGGAAGCGCCCGACCAGGCGCAGGGACCATTCCGACGAGGACAGGGTCGCAACCAGCCCGAAATCAAACGCGAGGTCCGCGGCTAGGGCCAGCCCATCGAAGAGGTCCATCCAGACCGCGGCCTCAGGAGCCAATGCCTCCCGCACGATCGCGGCGTAGGCCAGAAGCCCTCCGAGCGAGTCCGCCTCGTACCCATGCCCGACCAGCCACGCACTGGACTTCAGCCCCTCGCGAACGAGAGGGTGTTCCAGGTGGTCCAGGTAACGGGACTCGGGGGCTTGTATGGCAGCCTGGAGGCGTGCCGGGGACAGGGACACGGCCAGGACCCCGTCGCGCAGCGCTGCGAACACCGGGAGCCGGACCGGGGAGTCCGCCCCACCGAATCGAAACACCATGCCGTCGGAAACCTCCTCGACGGTGACAGAAACCCCCATGGTCTTGAGGGACGGACCGACCCCGGCGAGGCCTCTGCGCGCCGCCTCCTCGTCCTCGACGCCCGCGAGGAGAAACAGCCCTGCGAGCCCGTCGCTCGCGGCCACCAGCACGTCCCCGGACAAGGCCTTCACCAGGTCCTCCCACCCGGCCGGGAGAACAGCGGACCCTTTTCGCCCCTGGAAGGTCCTCATGGCGTCGAGGACCGCGCGCACGGGCAGGCGGACCTGAAAGAAGCCCGATGTCCGGGCGTCCAGTCGCGCAAGGGCGTTCCGACCCGTGCCGGGCGGGGTTCTCTCGAGCACGCCACCCACCAGGGCCAAGAGACCGGCTGCCGGCCCTCGGAGGTCCACTCGGACCTCCTGCCCTGACACCACGAAGTGACCCCGCACTTCCGGAGTCGTCGTCTCGGCCATCCTCATGAAGTCGTCGTCACCGGTCACGGTGCCCAGGACCCGCAAGTCCAGGTGGGCGGACACGACCACATCCCCGTCCGGGAAGGCCCATCCCGACGCAGGGTCCGGGACCTCGCGCTCCAAAAAGAACGCGACATCCTCGTGGGACAGGCCCAAGAAGCCCGTACCCGCGTGCACCCCAAGAACCAAGACCTCATCGCCCTTGCTGGAACCAAACCGAAAGACCTTGGCCCCCTTGTGGGTTGCGGACTTGGGCACCCCGACCGATCGGTCGCGCAGCGCGGCCACGCGTCGGCCCATCTCCACGGCCCTCTTCGCGTCCGAGACGCCGAATATCACCACCACCCGCCCAAACCCAGGGGCAGGCCCGGCCAGGCACACGGGCCGCCTCGGGTCGAGCCCGACCTTCTTCCAGTCCCCGACCAAGAGGAGGTTCGCACCCACCTCCGCGGCCAGAAAGCGGCCCAGGGCGTCCACCCCGCGGGCCGGCACCCCCAGGGAGCGCGCCCGGCTCACCGCCCTGTCGAGCCAGGCGAGGGCGCGCTCGGGCGAGGCGAGGCAGACCGCCCCGGCAACACCGGCCTGTGCAGGCTGCACCGGGCCGGCCAGAGACGCACCGGCAAACAGGCACGAAGCGAGGAATACCACACTGCGGGTCATGAAAGGCCTCCTGATTCCGCCGGAGAAGCCATGCCCACGATACCACGAGTCAAGGCCGGGATGGCGCGCCTCCTGGCGTAAGCGTGGAAGGCAGGTCGACGGACGACCCAGGGAAAGGCGCCAACGGGTGTCATCGTGATCCGCTCCCCGTGGGGCCAGCCGCCTCCCCTGAACCACCGGCTTCTGCGGGGTCCGACAACAGAGGTGCCAAGGACTGGGTGTCCTCGGGGTGGCTGCGCAATGACCATGAGGGGGGTCTCGCGTTGGTGGGAACTGCGAGTCCCTTTGTTTCACGGCATTTTTGGCCCATGGTGCGCCCAGAGGGACTCGAACCCCCAACCCGCAGATCCGTAGTCTGCCGCTCTATCCAATTGAGCTACGGGCGCACTGTCAAGGAACGACCGGCCGCGGGAGCCGGGCGGCGGAGAGAGCGGGATTCGAACCCGCGGAACAGGTTTCCCCATTCACTCGCTTAGCAGGCGAGCGCCTTCGACCACTCGGCCATCTCTCCGGCAAGGGGGGGTCGCCTCGAAGCGACCTTGCCGGCCCGAACCCGCCCCTCTGGGGTCGAGCGGCTGAGCCCTGGCGGCGGAGGTAGGATTCGAACCCACGGGACTCATCGTCCGGCGGTTTTCAAGACCGCTGCCTTCAACCACTCGGCCACTCCGCCTTGTCAAGGAGCCGCGAGCCACCTGCTTTATACACCTTCTGCGGCCAGATGGGAAGTGCCTTGACCATGAAGTCCGCCTGGGCCTATTGTGAGATGGTTCTGTCTCAAGCGCGGCGGCGCAAAGCAGGGGGCTCGGGTGAGTCGGAGCGGGCTGTACGCGGGCTGGGTCCTCGTGGACGTGAGGCTCCTGGCGGTCCTTTTACTCCTGTCCGTCGGGATCGCACTGTTGCTGCTCGGGCTCGTGGTGCGCAGGAGGGCCTGGCACGAGTACGTCACCCTGTTCGTCGCCGTCGCCTCCATCCTCTTCGCGGTGGGCCTGTTTTTGCTCCAGGTGATCGTGGACTACCCGGTCTTCGTGGAGCGCCATTTCTTCCCGGTCGAGTGAGTTGCCGCGGTTTGCGCACGCACCCGGGGGGAAGGAAAACCGGCGGACTAAAGGTCAGTTCCGAGACGCTCGCGGGGTCGTCCACAGCCACACGTCTCGAGAGGGGTCACCTCCCGAGGCGACGACGCAAGGTTGGTGCGACGAGGGCCGCGATGGTCCCGGCCAGGCACAGCCAGGCAAAGACATCCCCGACCTCGCGATACACGCTGGCGGTGGAAACGATGGGAATTTCCACCAGGTCCATCCGACGCTCGTGCAGGCCGGCCTCAAGGCTGCCGAACAGAAACAGTGAGCGGTGCCGTCCTTCCTGCGCGTCACATCAGGTCTCTCAACCGATTCGCGATCTGGGGAGGATTTGGAAACGTCCTGATGAGCGTGTCAATCCGTTCCCGGATGGGCCTCGCCCTCTCCATGGACCTCCGCACGAACTCCTCGCGCTCCTCTGGCGACATGGCCTTGAGCAACTCCCGCCCCCTCGCGTTCGTCTCGCGGACCTGCTCCCCGTTCTCTTCGAAGAAGCGGTCGAGCGCCGCGAGGGCCTGGTCCGTGCGTCCCACGTTCGCCTCGAGGATCTTCTCGACCTGGGACAGGTAGTACAACGACTGGGCCTGAAGCCTCTCCGCCTCACTCTGGCATCCGCCGAGCGCGAGCGCGAGGAGTGAGGCGACCAGCGGTGACACGAAACGGTGTGAATGCATGTTGCGTGGTCCAGGTCGTCCCGATGACCACTCACGCGGCTCAAGGCCCATGTGCGTCGCCTGGCTACGACCCAAGACCTCCTCCCGCGCGACCATCTCGAGCGGCCTGGACCCGCCCCGCCGCCGCTGAGTCCGTTTGCCGCTTCATTTCCTATCACCACGACCCGGCGCGGTCAACCAGGGGGCGATGGCTGTGGTCTTGCCAGCCAGGGCTTGGGGTGGCACCATCGGCAGCCGAGACTCGATACGGAGACTGGCCATGCCCCGGCGCTCGTCATCCCGGCCCGACACCCCCATCGCGCTGAACCTCGCGCGCATTGTGTTCCGGCTCCTCACCGACCCACGCGGCTGGCGGGTGCGCTCCTTGATGGAGGAACTCGACATCCAGCCGCGGACCTATCGGAAATACAAGGCGTTGCTACGCGACCACTTTGAGGGCCTGCGAGACGCGGACGGGCGCTCCTTGATTTGCGAGGTCCGCGAGGGCGAGGAGTCATGGCTCCGCCTGCGGGACTCGAGCGAGCCCGTGGGGGACGACGACCCGGACTTCTACACGCGCGCTGTGACCATGGAACTCGCCCGCCAGGCCTTTGCCTCGTTGAAGGGGAGCGCGCTTGCAGAACGATTGCGCGAGCACCACTCCGACTTCTTCGCCCGGGTGGGGAACCGGACCTACGTGTTTCGAGAACTCCTGCGCGGCCTGGATCGGAAGGTGTTCTACCTCTCCCCGCCGCCCAAGGACTACGGACCACACCGCAAGACCTTGCGCCTTTTGCTGCGGGCTTTGTTCCACAACCGGCGCGTATACTGCGAGTACCAGTCCGCGCGCGCCGTGTCGTCCAAGGTCCTGGAGCCGCTGACCCTCATCCTCTGGAACGGCGGGCTGTACCTCGTGGCCCGCCCACGCGGCTCGCACCAACCCCTCCTCTTCGTGGTGGACCGCTTCCGCGACGTCCGGTTGTCCCGCGAGCGCTTCCGCTATCCTGCGGAGGCCGAGTATTCGCCGTGGCGATTCTGCGACGGCCACTTCGGGATCTTCCACGAGGACCGCGAGCCGGTCGAGGTCGAACTGGTCTTCGCGGCCAAACCCTGGCTGCGACTGTTTTTGACCGAGCGCAAGTGGCACCCGACCCAGGCCTTCGAGACCCTTCCGGACGGGCGCCTGCGCATGACCTTCCAGGCCACGTGCCTGGTCGAGGTGGGGCGGTTCGTGCGCAGTTTCGGGGAGGATGTCACGGTGGTGCGGCCCGATGCATCGCTGCTCCGGGTCCCCGTGTCGGGCGTTGAACCGGGCCTCCGCACAAGAGTCCGGAAGATGGCATAAAGCGTGCCGCAGGGTCCGCAACAATGGCCCATGCGGCGCGGGATGGAGTCGCTCGGATGCTGAACATCTCCCGCAGTCACCGGCTCGAGACCTTGGCGCAGGCGCTCTGCCGCGTCCTGGCCAAGCCATGCTCGCCCGATCCGTTCGAGCCAGAATGGGTCGTAGTCCAAAACCTCGGGATGGGGCGCTGGCTCCGGATGCAGGTCGCCCAAGGGCTCGGAGTGGCCGCGAACCTGCGCTTCTTGTTGCCCGGCGACCTCGTGCAGGAGGCTTTGGACGCGGCGCTCGGAGGGCCCAGCGCCGGGCGGTGGCGGTGCGAGACCCTTGTGTGGGTCCTCCTCGACCTCCTGCCGGACCTCGCGCGGCGGCCCGAGGCAGCCCCCCTTGCTTCGTACCTCGGGGGGGAGGTGGCTTCGGATGCCATCGGGCGACGCGAGATGGCCCTTGCAATCCGTCTGGCCGAGACCTTCGACCGCTACCTCGTGTTTCGCAGGGACATCGTGCGGGCGTGGGACCAGGGGGAGGAGCCGTGCTCGTGGCAGGCCATCGCGTGGAGGGAGGTCCGAAGCCGCCTCGGTCCCCCGGACCCTGCCGAGCGGGTCCACGAGTTCCTCGCGCGCTGCGCGGCGGGTGAGGCGCGCTTGGAAGGGTTTCCCAGGCGTGTGTGCGTCTTCGGGGCCTCTGCGCTCCCACCGCTTCACCTGGAGGTCCTGCACGCCCTCGCCCGCGACCGCGAGGTCCACCTCTTCGTACTCGCGCCTTCGCGCGAATGGTTCGGCGACGCCCTGACCCCTGCGGAGGCCGCGCATCGTCGCGAGGCGTGCGGCGTCGGAACCGAACCGCACCCGCTGCTCGCGGCCCTGGGGCGGTTGTCGAGGGACTTCCAGGTCGTGCTCGAGGAGTGCCAGGAGCGCTGGGGTGTGGCCGTGGAGGGACCGGAAGACCTGTTCGCAGACCACGGTCCTGCCCGCACCACCATGCTCGCGCGTCTCCAGGCCGACCTCGTGGCCGGCGTGCTCCCACAGGAGCCGCACCCCTTGTCCAAAGAGGACACCTCCATCCGTGTCCACGCCTGCCACGGTCCGATGCGCCAGGTCGAGGTCGTCCGCGACGCGCTTTTGGCCCTGTTCGAGGCAGACAGGACCCTCGAACCCCGAGACGTCCTGGTCATGTGCCCGGACATCGAGGCGTACGCCCCGCTCATCGAGGCCGTGTTCGGGGAGGGCGCGCAGGGGGCGGGCTTCCCGGTGATTCCCTATCAAGTCGCAGACCGGAGCATGGCCCGAGAGAACCCCGCAGCGGAGGTCGTCTCGCGCATCCTGCGACTGGCCGGGGGCAAGGTCCCAGCCTCCGAGGTCCTGGACCTCCTCTCCCTGCCCCTGGTGGCTCGCCGCTTCGGCATGAGCGCGGAGGACCTTGCCCAGGTGCGCGAGTTCGTGCGCGCCGCCCGGATCCGCTGGGGGCTTGACGAGGCCCATCGCCTAGAGCACGGCTACCCCGGAGACGAGAACACATGGCGCTTCGGTCTGGAGCGGCTCCTGCTCGGGTTCGCGATGTCCGGGGAGGAAAGACGCCTCTTCGCCAATGTGGTCCCGTGCGAGGCCGCCAGCGGACGGCTCGGGGCCCTCGAGCGCTTCATCGAGTTCTCGGAGGTCCTGATGGCCTTTGTCCGACGCGCGCGGGACCCCAAGTCCCTGCGCGAGTGGGTGCGCGACACGGAAGAGGTCCTTGCGCACTTCGTGCCCAAGGACGACGAGGGTCAGGGGTGGGCGCTGGAGGCCAGACAGGCGGCCCGGAGGGTGCTGGATGATGCGGGAGATGGCCCTTCGCGTCCCCTCCAGGCGGAGGCATGGCTCGCCGTATGGGAAGGGCGGGTCTTGCAGCCTTCGCGAGCAGGCGCCTTCTTTCGCGGAGGCGTGACGTTCTCGGCCCTCGTGCCTTTGCGCAGTTTGCCGTTTCGAGTGATTGTCCTGATGGGGCTCGATGATGGCACCTTTCCGCGCCAGGGGCAGCGCGTGTCCTTCGACCTTTTGGCGCAAGAGCGGCGTGCAGGGGACCGGTCGGCGCGGGACGAGGACCTCCAGTTGTTCCTGGAGGCCATCCTCTCGGCGCGCGACCACCTCATCATTACGTACACGGGCCGCGGGCTCCACGACAACGCGCCCCTTCCCCCGGCGGTGCCGGTGGGACAACTCCTCGACGCGCTCGATGCCTCGTTTCGGACAGGGGACGGTCGCAAGCCGAGCGAGGCCGTGCTCGTCAGCCACCCCATGCACCCCTATAGCCCCGCGGCATTCGGGCGCGATGACTTCCGGACCTTCGACCAAAGGTACGAGTCCGCGGCTAGGGCCTTGAGGGCTCGGGTGCGCGTGCCGCCTAGACCTCGCTTTGACCGCCCCCTCCCCACCCGCGAGGAGGGGGTCGTGGCCCTGTCCGAGTTGGCGCGGTTCTTCATGCACCCGATCAGATATCTGCTGAGATATTTAGGTGTAGAAGTTGAACTGGAGGCGGTGACAGTCGAGGACAGGGTCCCTCCGGTTGTCGCGGGCCTCGAGCGCTACGAGGTCAGCGAGGAGGTCGCCCAGGCCCTCTTGCGAGAGGTGCCTGCCGACCTGCTCTTCCAGTATCTGCAAAGGGCCGGACTTTTGCCCCCAGGGAACCTGGCCCGCGTGGAGTTCGAGCGTGTGTTAGGTGACGTCCTCCCGCTGGTCCGCGAGGTCCGGACCCGGGTGACGTTCCCTGCGCGGGAGGCCCTTGTGACCCTCGAGGTGGGTGGAGCGCGGATCGAGGGGGTGCTCGGCAACGTGTTCCCGGAGGGCCTGGCTGCGGTGACGACCGCGAAGGCGTTTCAGAAAAAGATTTTGTCTTTGTGGGTCCAGCACCTCGTGGCCACCCTGGCCCTCGATCACTACGGCGGTCGGGCCTGGTTGTTCAGCCAGTGGGAGGGGGGATCTGTTTGTCTCGAACCCATTGAAAAAGGGCAGGCGAGGACCGACCTCGAGGACCTAGTTTCCCTTTATCGCCTGGGGCTTACGGTGCCGATCCCCCTGTTTCCCAAATCGTCGTACGCCTTTGTGGCAGACAGTGGGGCCATGGTGGCGGCGCGAAGAGAGTGGACGCAGTGGGACGGCAGCGGCGAGGGCCAGGACCCTCACGTCCGTTTTGTGTTTGGGGAGGTCTCGTCGCCCGAGGAGGTCCCGCTTCCGGAGGGGGTACCCGGGTTCCAAGAGGTGGCGAAACGGGTGTTTGGTCCCATCGTGAAGGTATTGAAGGTCCTAAACAGGCATGAAGTTTGATATGAAACCATTTGACCCGGTCATGCCGCTCGAGCCTGGTGCCACCCTCATCGAGGCGAGCGCCGGGACCGGAAAGACCTACTCCATCACAGGACTGTATCTCCGACTCGTGGCGGAGAAGGGCCTCGAGGTGGACCAAATCCTCGTGGTCACCTTCACGGAGGCCGCGACCGCGGAACTCAAGGAGCGCATCCGCAGGCGCCTGCGGGAGGCCGCGCAGGCGCTCGAGGCGGTGGAGCGCGGGCTTGTGACAGATGCTGGTCTTTCGGACCCGCTCTTCGCCCACCTCGCGGCCCAAGGGCTGCCCCTGGTTGCACAGAGGCTTCGGCTCGCAGCGGCCAGGATGGACGACGCGGCCATCTCGACCATCCACGGCTTTTGCCAGCGCCTGCTCCAGCGTCACCCCATCGAGACGCGCGTGGAGATGGACGCGGAGGTCCTCGAAGACGAGGGCGAATGGCTCGCGGACGCGCTCGATGACGCGTACACCGCGGCCATGCAGGAACTGGACCCACGCGTCGTTTTGTGGCTTCGGGAGAAGGGCTTCCGAAGCGAGGTGTGGGAGGTTGTCAAGGGGCTTCACAATCACCCGGATGCGACGCTGTGGCCCAAGCCGGATGGGTCTGCCTCGAGGCCGGACCTCGATGCCTGGGACAAGGCAGTTGAGCGCTTCCGACAGGTGTGGGAGCAAAAGGGCTCGGAGGCCGTGGCCCTGGTGAACCGGGCCATCGAGGACAAAACGCTCAAACGCCAGTCGTACTCGGTCGAGAAAGTCTCTCGGGCCGCTCGGGAGGTCGAGAAGTGGCTGGAATCGTCGTTCCTGGTGCCCGCCACGCCACCGGACTTCTTGAAGCTCTTCCGGGCATCGCATCTCGACGACAAGTGTCGGCGAGGCAAGAGCCCCCCGCGCCATCCCCTATTCGACGAGGCCGATGTTTTGTGTGGGGTGGCGGAGGGGGTCGAGAAGGCCCTTCAGGCATGGAGCATCCATCTCGCGCATCGCCTGGTGCGGGACACCTGGCAGCGCCTGTCGGACCGCAAAGGCCGGGCGCGTGTCTGGTCCTTCCAGGACCTTTTGGTCCGCGCACGCGATGCCCTTGCGGACCCAGAGCGTGGCGAGGCGCTCGCCAGGGGGCTCCGCGCCCAGTTCCGTGCGGCCCTCATTGACGAGTTCCAGGACACGGACGGGGTGCAGTGGGAGGTGTTCCGGCGGGTCTTCCAGGGCCCCGAGCATTTCTTGTTCCTGATCGGAGACCCCAAGCAGGCGATTTACTCGTTTCGTGGTGCGGACATCTACGCCTATCTTGAGGCGAGGAGGCACGCAAAACGCCACCTCGGCCTGCCCACGAACTGGCGCTCGGACGGGCGCCTTGTGCAGGCCCTCAACACCCTGTATGCGCGGGCGAGGCGGCCTTTCTGGGACCCCAGTATCGCCTACCTGCCAGTCGGGGTGCCGGACGAGCATCGAGAGGACCGGTTTCGTGACCCCTCTGGCACCCACGCGCCCCTGGTGATCCGCATGGTACGGCGTGCGGACTTCGAGGTGGACGGAACCAGACCGATCGGAAAAGAGGTTGCGCGGTCCTTCCTGCCGCACGTGGTCGCAAACGACGTGGTGCGTCTGCTCCACTCGGGGGCAGAGGTTCGGGACTCGGAGGGCTTCCGACCTGTGCGGCCCAAGGACCTCGCCGTGCTCGTCCGCAAGCACGACGAGGCATGGGCCATTCAGGCGGCGCTCCGAGCGCGGGGTGTCCCTTGCGTCCTCCACAGCGAGAAGAGCGTCTTCGAATCGTTGGCGGCGCAGGAGATGGGCCTGATCCTGTGGGCGGTCCTGGACCCGGATGACCGGACCGCCGTGCGCAGCGCGCTTACCACGCGGTTCTTTGGGTTGAGCGTGCCGGATGTCGCGGCCCTCGAGTCTTGCGAGGCAAAGTGGCTTTCCGTCATCGAGGACTTCCGGCGCTGGGAGGGCCTGTGGCGGGTGCAGGGGTTCAGCCCGATGTTCCGCACGATGCTTCACGAGCGCGGTGTGCTCGAACGACTGCTCGCCATGGAGGGCGGGGAGCGGATGGTGACGGACTTATTGCACCTCTCGGAACTCCTGGAGGGTGCGGTCTCGAACAGGCGGCTGGGGCCAGAGGCCTTGCTCGCCTGGTTCTCGCGCGAGCGCTCGAGCCCCACGCTCGGCTCGGACGCGAGGCAGATCCGGCTCGAGAGCGATGCGGACGCGGTCGAGGTCGTCACCATGCACCGCGCGAAGGGGCTCGAGTACGGGGTCGTGTTCTGCCCGTCCTTATGGGACGGGCGGCTCGTGGGCACCAAGGAGGGCTCGGTGCGCCACCACGGCCCTGACGGCCACATCCGGGTCGTGGCCAGGGGCCTTGCGCAGGCCGCAGAGTGGGAAGAAGCGTTGGCCGAGGCAGAACGCGAAATCTTCGCCGAGAACCTGCGCATGGCCTATGTCGCGATGACCCGGGCCAAGTATCAAACCTTCGTGTACTGGGTCCCAAGCTGGTTCGGCAAGCGGGAGGTATCTGCGCTTGGGTGGCTGTTGTTTCCGCACGGGGCCATCGAGGAGCAGGACGGGACGATTCCTTGCCGTTACAAAGACATGGATGATGCGGGCCTGGAAAGGGAACTGATGTCCTTGGCGCACCAGTCCGACGGCACCATCGGGCTCGAGCCCGTGAGGTGGCCCGAGGACCCCATCCGATACCAGGCCCCGCCCGAAGAAAGCGCAAACGATATCCACGCGGCCACATTCGAACGCGGGGGCTTTGACCCCACCTGGCAGTGGACGAGTTTTTCGAGCCTGGTCGAGGGACGCGGTGGCGACGAGCCTGGCGAGGACGACGCAGCGCGAGCCCGGCCTTCGGATGAAGGGGACGCGCTGTTGCGCGATTTTCCGCGCGGGCGCATGGCAGGCCGTTGCCTGCACGCCGTGTTCGAGCGCCTGGACTTCGCCTGCGAGGACCCGGACCCCGTGGTGCGCGAGGTCCTGGCGGAGTTCGGACTGGAGGTCGAGCGGTTCTGCAAGCCCGTGCGAGAGGCGGTGCTTTTGGCCCTGCGCACCCCGCTGCCCTCTCCTGACAGCCCCTTCCGGCTGCGAGATGTGGCGCGCCCCGACCGGATGGATGAGGTCCCCTTCCTGTTCCCGGTGGCCGGGGGGCTTCAAGCCTTGGGCGAGCACGCCTCGATTGAGGGGTTGGCCCGCGCCTTCGAGCGCCACGGCGGTCGCCTGGGCGGGCGGTTCGCCGCCTCCCTGCGCGACCTCCCCGAGCGCAGGGTCCGGGGGTTTCTGTCCGGCCAAATGGACCTGGTGTTCCGCGTGGGCACCCGCTGGTACCTGGCCGACTACAAGTCCAATGACCTCGGCCCCTGGCTGTCGGACTACGCGCCTTCCTCCGTCGAGGACGAGGTCGTGGACTGCCGCTACTTCCTTCAGTATCACCTGTACGCGGTCGCGCTGTATCGCTATGCGCGCCAGCGCCAGCCTGGTTTCGAGTGGGACCGGGACTTCGGAGGGGTGTACTACCTGTTCTTGCGGGGCCTCGATGGCTCCGGGCGGACCGGGGTGTTTCACGACCGGCCTCCCGCGGCGCTCATCGAGGCCCTGTCGGACGTCTTCGGGGGATGGGGATGAGCGGGGACGTGCTGGAGCGCGCGGTGCGCGCCGGGCTGTGCGGCCCCTTCGAGGCCGCGTTTGCAAGGATGCTATCGCGCCTGACAGGCGTGGAGGCGCCAGAACCCTTGCTCGCCGCCGCCCTGGCAGCCCGTGCCCCGAGGGAGGGGCATGTCTGTCTGGACCTCTCGCGGGCTTACCAGGCATTCGAGGCGGACGACTGGCCCTGGCCGGACCCGGGCACCTGGCTTCAGGTCTTGCGCAGCGTACCCTTCGTGCGCGAGGCCCCGGACGGCGAGACCCCGCTGGTCCTCGACGGGACGAAGTTGTATCTCGAACGATATTACTTCGAAGAAATGGCCCTGGCGAAGCGCGTGCTCGCGAGGCGGGCGCCAGAGGTCGAGGCCGGATCAAGCCTCCAGGACCCCGTGGAGAGGGCCGCGGCGCTCGCGCGCACGGGCGGGCTCGTGCTCGTCTCGGGGGGGCCTGGGACCGGCAAGACCACCGCGGCGATACGCATCCTCGCGGCTTTGGCGAGTGCTGGACGCGACCCGGGGCGCTTCGCCTTGCTGGCGCCGACCGGGAAGGCCGCCGCTCGTCTCGCAGAGGCCGTGCGGGAGGGGCTTGACTCGTTGGACCTGTCCCCCGAGGTGCGCGAACGCTTCCCCAGGGACGGCCTTACCTTGCACCGCGCGCTCGGCCTGAACCCGGACCGACCCTTCGCCCCGCCTCGTCGGCGTGACTTCCAGGTCGTGGTCGTGGACGAGGCCTCCATGATGGACCTCGTGGTCGCCTCGCGCCTGTTTCAGGCGACCCCGCAAGACTGCCCGGTCATCTTGTTGGGCGACCCGCACCAACTCGCCTCGGTCGAGGCCGGGGCCGTGTTCGCGGACCTGTGCGAGGCCGCTCCCCTGGCACCCCTGCGCGTGCACTTGAGCCGTGTGTGGCGCTTTGGCGGTGCGGTCGCGGACCTCGCTCAGGCCGTGGTCGGGGGGGACGAGGCGCGGGTCTTCGAGGTCCTCGGGCGCGGGGCCGCGGGGGTCGAGCATGTGGACCCGGACCTGGTCCCCGCGTGGCGCAACCGCCTCCGGGACCTGGTGGTGGACGGGTTCGCGGAGTATGTCCGGGCCGTGAGGACAGGGGACGCTGCCCTGGCCCTCATGGCCAGCCGGCGTTTCCGCATCCTGTGCGCGGTGCGGCGCGGCCCCATGGGGTGCGAGACGTTGCGCGACCTGGCGTGCCGGTGGCTGTGGGGTCGGGCCGCGGGGGAGTGGTTCCCTGGTCGCCTGGTCCTGGTCACGCAGAATGACCCCTCCACCGGGCTGTTCAATGGGGACACCGGGGTGGCCGTGGCCGGGCCCGAGGGGCTTTCTGTCTTCTTCGAGGGGGCCGAGCCTGGGTCGGTGCGGGCGTTCGCGCCAGGGCGCCTGCCGGCCCACGAGGACGCGCTTGCCATCACGGTGCACAAGGCCCAGGGCTCGCAGTTCGATACCGTGGCCGTCATCCTGCCGCCTGCGCCCTCGCCGATCCTGACCAGGGAACTCTTGTACACCGGTGTCACCCGGGCCCGTACCTCGGTGACGCTCGTGGCCTCGCCCCAAAGCATCGCCTTGGCTACCCGGACGCCCACGCAGCGCGCCTCGGGGCTGCGAGAGCGCCTGGAGCGAATGAGCGCATAGTAGTCGCGCACCCTGCGCGAGGAAGGGACGTTCCTGGTACACTGCGGTGGGGTGTTTGCGAAGGAAAGCCCGCATGGGACGGTTTGTAGGGCGATTGCGGCTGTTTTGGGGCGCTCTTCTTGTGGCGCTCGCGTGCGGGGAGGGTCGGGCCCCGAGGCCAGGGTCTGACATGGCCCCCGAGGACGCATGGGATGCGAAGTGGGCGGATGGGGAATGGGCCTGGGACAGGGCAGGCGAGGGGGTCGAAGACGCGGAGGTATTGGGGGAGGAAGAAGCGGTCCCGACCCTGGACGTGGGCGGGGAGGAAGCGGAGGCCGAGGTCGGGGTCGAGGATACAGAGGGCGATGTGTCAACGGGGGACGAGGAGGTCGCACAGGATGACACGGGCTGGGCCGACAGCGAGATGGTGCCAACCTGGGATCGAGGGGAGGGCTGGGAACATGGGGACTTGGACGACGGGGGTCCCGATGAGGCCGTGCCGCCCGTGTGCGGCAATCCCCCGCTTCCGGAGCCACGGTCAGGGGCCTGTATTCTGACGCCTGGGGACGGATGGCTGTTGATCCGCGGGGACATCGTGGTCCCGGAGGGCATCCTCCACAATGGGCACCTCCTCGTGGACCCGAGCGGGGTCATCCGGTGCGCGGCGTGCGACTGCTCGGGGGTCGATGGGTTCTCGACCGCGACGCGGCTCGACTGCAAATGGGGCCTCGTGAGCCCAGGGCTCATCA
>FWWL01002455.1_pt1 | contig 38508 bp, 36 predicted proteins | sample 2228331 | NCBI WGS metagenome assembly FWWL01 (sample SAMEA103939775, study PRJEB20133) | metagenome
AGTTTATGGTATTGGTATTGCCTGTTGCGTCGGTTACTGTCAGTACATAGCTTCCATCTGCTGATATTGTTGTTCCTGAGGTATAGGCAGTTGCACTCCCCCCATCCTTGGCAAGCGTCGCACTTCCTTCGGTAAAGGTTCCTGCCACATTGCTGTTATAGGACGCATTGTTCGTTACTCCGCCTACCGCCGGTGCTGTCTTATCAATGGTGAAGGCTACAATCGTAACATTCCCTGCTGCATCCGTTACTGTCAGTACATAGCTTCCTTCTGCTACAATCGGTGTCCCCGAGGTATAAGAAGCTGCACTGCCCCCATCCTTTTCCAGTGTCGCGGTTCCTTCATTAAAGGTGGGAGATACTGTCACATTATAGGTACCCCCGTCACTTACCCCACTTATCACAGGTGCTGTATTATCTATTTTAATACTTGAAGTATTCGGTGAAGTAAAAGAACGATTAGCACTTTCCGAGCCCGTGAGCGAAGCTCCACTCGGTAATACAATCGGAGAGGAGATCGTAATTCCATTCGAATCCTCTTGTCCTGGAGCCACCGTATACCTGAATTTTAATGCCTTTGATCCGGAACCCTCTGCATAGTAGGCATATACCGGTCCGCCTGCATCCAAGGTAATCGGTATATAAGGAGTTCCTACTACTGTTACAATTTCACTATAGTTAACCGTAAAATCAAGCATATTTCCCGAAGTATAGGAACCATCTGAGGGTACGTCAACGCTTGAAATGCTTGGTCCCGTATACTCTGTTCCATAAATATAGAAACCAAAAATTTCTGCATAATTATCATTTTCTGCCCTCGTAATATTAACTTTATAATACCTGTATGCAGTAGTGTTTATAAAAGAGCCACTAAATCTCTGAACGTTAAAAGAAGTATTATTTGTTACAGTATCGATTAGCGTCCAATCCGTATCTACACTGGCGTCAGGGTTTGAAGCATTACTTCCATAAAATGTGAAATCAGTTGCACCACAAAAACCGGTACTAGCACTAGTCTCCAAATCATATTGATCAATGACATACCTGGCTCCCAGATCAATCCTGAACCAACAATCGGATAATAATAAGTAATGACCATCAAAGTAGGTTGAACTACTCCCTGATGAAATCCAACTGCTGTTGTTATAATATGAATCAATCATATTTGCAGCAGGGTAACCTTCATATTCAGACGATGCTGTTATATTGCTACTGCTAATCGTCAACGGAGGCATTGATGCATATGCCTCCTTTTTCTCATTCCACATTGATATGACCGTAATCAGTAAAGTCATAACCAATAAACCATATAGGTTTGTTCTAACCTTGTTCATAATCTTCCCTCCGTAGTATTAGTAAATTCTTTTGTTACTTCACACCTCATTCATTGGTCAATATTATCATAAAAGAACACTTTTCAGCTCTTGTACATGAAATATCTCTTTTTTGTCATGAAATGTTCTGTCGACCTAGCAGCAGCATATGCCGTTCTGCCTTTCCAGTATAGCTCAGGTCTTTCGTGATGAGCTTCTTCTGGCTAATCAAGTATCTTCTTCGGCCAGTAACAGACGCCCACATCAAGAGAACGGGCCATGTCCAAATGAAAATCGGCATAACAGCAGTACCAGCACTGTCGTAGCCCCTCCAGTGTATCTCCTCTCGGCTCAAAAGCCGGACAAATCTGTCTTGGCCAAACATTGCCCCAGGCATTGGGAGCAGAAAGAGGAGCATGCTCTTGCCTACACTGGTTGTTTTCCATACTATCTCACTCCTTTTCATTGAATTAATGTCTTTTTAAATTTCAGAAACAAGGATAGCATAAGAAGTCAAAAAAATGAGCCTTTGCACTGAAAAGACTCATTTTTACACTTAAAAACTCATATTCACTTAAAATTTCCTCTTGACATATGACAAATGATCTTCATTCATATCAACAATCGAACCCGAAAAACTCTGTTTTCTATTTGATACAATAACTCTCCGTCATATTTCTTCGCAAAGGCAATCACGCTTTTGCTCCCAATACCGTGACCCTCTATAAGTGTGATGGGAAATCCCTCATCGTCAAGTGTGATATCCTCCGGACAGGGATTATCCATTTCCAGAAGTAATCGACCTACATTGCGGCAAATAAAATTAATATAAGATTGTTTGCTAGTTGATTGCTTCTGACAAGCCATAATGGCATTTTCTAAAAGATTCGACACCACCATGGAAAGCTCCAGAGAATCTACTGAAAGATCACTTGGAATATCAAGTTCTATCATTGTTAGAATGCCCGCTTGCTCTGCGAGCTTTATATAATGGCTAACAGAGGCATTAACGACAGGGTTTTCACAGTAGACCTTGTTAATCTTTGGTGCAGTCTGATTCTGTTTTTTTAGCAGGGCGACAACCTCATCACTTTCCCCTTGTTCCAAAAACTCTAGAATCATATTATTAAAATGACGACGGTCATGGGCTGCCCGGCTGTTCAGCACCGATACCTCCTCCATCAGCTTAAGTCGTTCTGACATATTGATGGCTGCTAATTGTAGATATTCCCGTTCCACCTGCATTTTTTGATTCTCCACTTTTATCCGATACTCTTTCTGAAGGTTTTTTAGTGATAGAAAAATTGAGCAGTAGGCTGCAAGTCCGACAAAGATAAATAAAAGTAACGGTACCGCTTGTTCGGTAAGAGTAACTACGATATCCTTAGATAAGAGAACATAATAGGTAAAGGTCATATACATGCCCAGTGCTACAGCGAAATATGCAGTCCAATGCTCCACTGCCTGCCGGTATAGGGGTCGAACATAACGTGACAGTATAAGAATAAATATACCAAACAGGATTAAGCGCAATATTGAGTTTGTATAGACAGGAAATGGTAATCTTCTTGAGCCGACAAAACTTAAAACAACTACTATATAGCTAATATTTTGTACTGTCAGATAGCTGAACAGCCACTGCATAAAGTTGTCCTTGAAGGCAGGTCTCACTGCAAAACATAGCACAGTAAACAGAATTATATTTATTTTGGCCAGTATGGTCAGATTACCGCTGATGTAGCAGTAAATTGCTACTCCCGTATCAAGAGTCAAAATGCCAAGCATGACAATGAGTGTCACCTTCTTAGAGTATTTTGGCTGTAGAAGAGTGATCATCAATAGAGCGTTAGCGACGGTAGATATGACAGCTCGTAGAAAATCAGGAAAATATATACTCATCTACGTACCTCCCTTGCCATAAGATAGTCCATGTATTGGTCTCGTACCACAGAGTATTGCTTCGCCGCAATAGGAACAATTTTACCCGTGCGAAGAGTAAAGCTATCCTTAGCAAAGCGCTCCACCCGACGCATATTAATAAAGTACGAGGTGTGACATTGCAAAAACCTTGCATCTCTTCTGAGGGGTGCACAGTATTCTGTAAAGCTTTCTCGAAAAGTACGGCTGATTACCTCCTCACCGCTTGTCAGGGTGAAGATGACAGCATGGCTTTTGTATTCGCAGCAAAGAATTTCAGACAGAGTGAGTACTCGCAAGCTCTGGATGGTTTTGACGGTAAATATCTGTTCCTCTGATAAGTCTATTTTCGTGAGTGCAAATGTGAGTGTATCAAACAGCTGCTGTTTATCAATCGGTTTAATCAAATAGTTGATTGGACTTGCGACATAGGCTTGTAAAGCGAATCCAGGCTCAGTTGTGGCATAGATTATTTGCGCCTCACGGTCAAAACAGCGGATCTCCTTGCCAAGCTTGATGCCGTTGATCATAGGCATAACGATATCCAATATATAGAGATGAAAGCTACCGGTTTCTATGGACTTAAGCAATTCATCAGGATGAGTAAATTCTTTCAACTCTGCTTCTAACAAATGATAGCTAAGGTATTCCGTTATGTATTCTTTTATGATTTCCAACTCTTTTGGCTGGTCGTCACAAATAGCGATATGTAACATGGCTACGTCTCCTGTAAAGCGTCATATCATTCTAATTTTTGCAATAATGAATGTCGCAATATGATAAATCGTGTTTGGAGATATTATATCATGTCGTATGTTGTAAGTCCATTATTCTGTACAAAACAATATCTGTTTATTAATTAATCTCTACGTGATCTATGCAACACAAGACAGAGTAAAATAAATTTGTGTTCTCCGTTAATCGCCCTTAGATCACTCTATATTTTAACTTCATAATGCACATAAACTATTACATCATAAACTAATGATTGAACTTATCCACAAATAATGTTTTGCCCCAAATTCTGCCCCAACTTCTATAAACGCAGACGCAATTAGACGAAATCAATTTCTCATGAAAATCCTTATAAACAACATAAAACGGAGGCTGACGAAACATGACAAAATCATGTCTTATCATCCTCCCCTTTTTAGTGAAACCCCTGCTACAATGATGTAGCAGGGGTTTTGCTTGTTACTGGAATGGCCTGTTTAAAGGGGTCTAGAGTTATTATAAAAATATTCTTTAAATCAATACATCTACATAATATAGTGTTTGCCCCAACTTTGCTCCAAAGCACCTCACTTTTAGTAGTTTATTTGTTCCCTCATACCTTCTTATTAAGATTTACAGAATTGAATTGCATATAAAGTTATCCTAACTCTGAAACCCTTGGTTTTTATTTACTACAATCGAAGTAACTAGACCTCTACTCAGATACTTGGACTAGCTCCTTTGCTTTACCCATTTTAAACCCAACCATACAAAATTGTGGATTAACTTCCTAAAGAGGTTGTAACTACATATTGATATTCAATCAGCTCACCACCAAATCCAATCTAATACACTCATGGCAGCTCTTATCTTTATCAACATTATTTACAAAGCATTGTACCTTTCTACCATCCTTTAGTAACTGTAAAATGCCTTCACAATAATATCTAGGAATAAACCCAATCTTTTGCTCCTCGGAATTGTATACTCCAATAGCGTTTATATCCTTTTCATTATTCGGTTCATGCATAAGTACAACCTCATCACCCCGGACTACATCTACTGCGCTTTCACATTCATTTCCATTACATCCGATATAATGTCTTGCTCCTGCCAGATAAAAAGTACGATTAAAAGGTTCCTCTAGATTTAATATTGGATCAATGAATTCCAGATTATCAATTGGCAACCTTGCTCCACTTCTTTTAAGAAGAGCATAGGGTTCATATTCATTCATTCCATATTTTTTCAAAATAGAAGTAATATCTCTTCTCTTCTTATCTGGTAATCTGCTCATGAATACAGGGAACAGCGTATCATTTTTATAAACAGATTTAGTCTCCGGAAAGCTAACCAATGGAGTAAATCCGTCTGCTATTGCCTCTGATACCTCATTTCCATATTCAAATTCATACTGACCATTTTTAGATAGCATGCCAATAATGTACTGCTTTCTTGATTTTTCAGACTTCCAAATCAGATACAAATAATCTTTTCCGTCTTTAAAAGACATCTCTACTCCTCCTCTCTATCAAATACTTCTGCCAGCATTTCTATCTTGGATAATAGGAATCTGCAAATAATTTGTTTCTTTACATCTGGCAGCTCTGTTTCAGAATACTCACTTAGCAGATTGCTAATTTTATCACTTGTTATATTCTGCATGATTCTCATTACATAAAGATATGCTGTATCATAATATTCACCGGCGATATATTTCATTACTTCGAGATGAGTTGGCATCTTGGTATCACTTTCCTTAATACGTATCAGAGACTTTGATTTTGTATCCACTAACGAATTCCATAATTTCATGTCTCTGCCAAGGTAAGTTTCCAGCCTACTATCTGAAAGATACGCGCATAAGGAAGAACTATTATCATATAAAGGAGACAGTCTCCACTTATCATTTTCACAGATTAAAGCCCAATTACTTTGATGCCTGTCCGTATTACCAATAAAATAATCAAAAACCAGAATACCAATAAATTGCTCAAATACACCTTGATATGCTTCAAGAGCTTTTTTAATCATTTCGATTGAGTATTTACGACCTGTTTCAAGATCCAGCAACTGTTCCGGATTATAATGCGAATATATATGATTGATGAAATGAATCCCCTCTAGAAATAGTAGACCCTCTTTATTAACAATATTATAGCTCATTGATCCTGCTTTACCTTTATATATCCCAATATCAAAGCGAGCGCACGGAATATTCAAAAGACATGCTAATTTATATGCTATACATTCTGAGATATGATCTGTTGTTTGAATATCCTTTTTAAACTTGAATAGGCCTGTTTGTTTGTTATCTGGGTTAATGAGCCAAATTTTCTCACTTCGTCCGCTACCCTCTGAAGCTCCTTCATATTCATTCCAATACGAAAAATCCTTCATTATGAAAACCTCCCTATTCTCTAAAATGCTGATCTTGTTGATAAAAACATTAAAATACTCAAATCCCTATATATAATCAAGAAAATTACTATAAAAATAATATCATTTTACCAATGAAAGTTCAATTATAGATTTCTTGAACTTTATGTCATATTTCCTAACTGCCTTACTCATGTTGCAATTATATCATACATTTTGGGCAGATAACGTCCCATGATATAATTTTTTAAATTTATTTAATATACACCTATAAAACTTTGCGTGTAAAGCTTTATTTTATATAAATGTTTCGTTAGTTCTTATATGCATGCTGTTTTAGCTCCTGTGTACTCGTTGCAGGTACTTATTTATACTCTCCGTCTTGAATGATAATTGCCCCAACTTTTATAAAGCCACACGTAATTAGACGAATTAAAAATCTCAAGAACTCCTTATTTAATAAACATAGCGGAGGCTGATAAAACATGACAAAATCACGTCTTATCAACCTCCCCTTTTTAGTAGATGGCTCATCACAATGACGTGGTGGGCTATTTGCTTAATGGTGTTGTGTTTTTTGATTCCTAGTTTCCTAGCATCCCAATTTTCTGATACTTCCTTTTACAAACAATCATCTTGAATCAGTCCTTTACTGTCTAGATCCTCGATAAATTTTTTAACATCTAATTCCGCTGTATTTCTATCAACTTCATATTCTTCGAGTATTGATGATACTAATTCATCCTTGCTTTTTTCATTACTTAGTTGTTTCCATAAAAACACACCACTCTCAGACAGTGTCAATAACCCGTCTATTTGTATTCTACTACTGACATTCGGGACTAGCACCCATTCGTTCATAATTTCAACCGGCTCATAACCTTCTTTCATTCTCATAGCTACTCCATTCTGTATTATTCATTTTTATTTTATCTTAATGGAAATAAATGTTCGGTATAGCGGAACATTTGTATTAGTTTAAATCTTATCGGTCTTGCGATCAGCCATAGATGTACAAAAAATTTCTCTATGCAATTATTGCATGATATCACTTTATTTTTTCTTCTAATATTGATAACTAAAGCTTTTAATTGACTTTCCTGAATGGGTCCCTCCAGCCACTGTTGTGCATCGCCAACAATATAAAAATCTTTTCTATTCTTTTTAATAACTCTATGTAAAACATATTCTCCAGTCAGCCTTTGTATTAGAACGATATCTCCCCTTTTTATCTTAGAGAGCCTAGTTCTTTCTAATTCCACCATATCATTGTCTTCTCGCAAGAACGGGTACATACTACTTCCTGTAACTATGACCCACACTGTTTTTCCATAATCAAATAATCGTTCCATGATAGTAAATACTTCTATTGCTTTTGCTTTAATAACTCTGTTCACAATTTATCATCCCATTATCATATTTTTCTGACCAGATATAATCTTGCACAAGCAAAACTGCTTCCTGATCAGGTTTGCAAATTAGTTTATAAACCTGTGTTAATTTTACTATCTCAGCAAAAATCCCCATCGCTCTACGCAAAGATTCGTTATTATAATATGGCATAAAGAACCTAGGCAATAATTCTCTGAGTATCTCTTTATCACTCGCTCTCCAAATCATATTAAGAGGACCTTGTTCCAGAAGAACTACTGATATCAAATTACTTGTGATATTACTGAATTTTTGCCCTTCCCCTGCCCAGGGTGTTCCAAACACAATCGGCCTTCCATCTATAATTCTAATGGCAGGATGATCATCATTAATAACTTTAACATGATGTAGTTCTTGCCAAATCCTTACATGCGTTGACTTTCCGGTACCTGAAGGGGCAGCAAAGGCAATTGCTTCCCCATTCATATCTATGGAAGATGCATGCAAAACCAGTCCTTCATGAAAAACCAGTCGATTTCTAAATACTATCTCAAGAAGTAAAATGTTGATAAGCTCTATTGAAACATGATTATTGTATCTAGTCTCTATTAATATATTAGACCAAAATTCATTTGCTTTTAAAGATACTATAATAGCATCATTGCATTCATCTCTTTTTAACAAATAATACCGATAAATTCCATCTTTATGAATATACCATTCTAAAATCTCATTCGTTATTGACTCTCCTTCCGGTAAATCATAATAATCCGTATAACGAATTTCCAGATTAATATCTGCTGGTCCGGGATAATTATCAGAAAATCTTAATATAGATTTATTGAAAATAACTTCAGGAATACAACACTTCCATCTTATCCCTGCAATATTCAGCTTTATTATCATAACCCTTCCCTTTCTGATAATACAAATGTATACTTGCTAATGCCTTTTATATCTTGACCAGGCAGCCATCTTGCATGTGGTATATTCTATCTGCGAATTCTTTTACTGCTTCTCTATGCGTTATCACAATGAAGGTTTTCATCCTAAAGTCCTTTCTGATATTTTCCATTACTTTTCTTTCTGTTTCTGGATCCAACCCAGAAGTCACTTCATCAAAGATAACGGCTGGTGCCTTATGTACCAAAGCCCTGGCTATAGCAATTCGCTGAGCTTGTCCTTCAGAGATACCAACGCCACTTTCGCCAACCACAGAATATATTCCATCTTCTAGTCCTGCTACAAAATCCCAAGCTTCTGCTGAAACCAATGCAGAAATTATTTCATCATCTGTCGCAGATGGATTTCCGAATCTTATATTAGAAGCAATCGTACCGCTAAATATGGAATTTCCTTGTGGTACATAAGAAACCCATTTCCTATTGCTCGGATTAGCCATAACAGCATTATTAAGTTCATCTATGAAGACAATCTCTCCTTGCGCAGGTTTAATCAAAGAAAGCATTAGTCTGATCAGCGTTGTTTTACCTGAACCGGATTTACCCATAATGAGCACTATTCAACTGTTTTCAGCTATTAAGTTGATATTATTCAATTGGTTTTCTCTCCCCGGGTAAGAAAAACTAATACCATCCATCCTAATTGCAATATTTATTGGTATATCACAGAGATCAGTAAATTCATCCGCCTGAAGTTTCTCAATCTCTATAATCCGTTCAGCGGAAGCCAGGCATACAATCATCTTTGGAATGCTTCCAGCAATACCAGACAAGGGTTGTTGAATCTGATTAAATAATTGTAAGAATACCACTAAAACACCAAATGAAACTTTTCCGGTATAAATGCCTAATATCCCTGTACTAAAAGCCAAAAAATACCCTCCCCAGGAGCCAATAGAACTGATGATTTGCATAAGGTTATTGATAATTGAGTTCTTTATTACTAAACCTCTTCTTTTTTTATAAATATCTTCCATTGTTTTACTGCTGACATCTTCTAGGCCATAGACCTTAACTATCTGCATATTGTGAAAAAACTCTTGAAGTCTGGAATTTATTTCACTATCCATCTTCTGCATATCTTTGTATATCTTCTTGAATTTTTTACTATAAAACCTAGTTATAAAAAAAGCAATCGGACCAAAAGCAAATGTAAGAAGAGCAATCATCGGCTGATAATATACAAGCACCAAAAATGCAGCTGTAAATTTCACTATGGAGGATACTAGTATTGGAATATCATCTACGATCCCGTTTGTAAATGCTGCAGTATCCTGTGTAAACCTAGTAATATAATCACCGCTATGTAGTTTATTAAAATCAAGCCAATACGAGTTTACTAACTTTCGATATAAGCCAACCCTTATATTAATAGATAAGTTTTGCCAAACATTTGCATATAAAAAACTGTTTATTGATACAACGACTATTTCCGACACAACAAATATAAAATATACAAACAACAACCCGTATACGAATTTCCTATCACCTTGAGTCGCAGCATCCACTAGCTTTTTCGATACTACGGCAACAGCTATATTACACAGTGAGACAACAGATAGAAGGACTGTCAGAAGTATAACTGACAATTTAAATCCCTTCAATTTATGATACATCCATTTCATAGTACATATCATACTTTTCACATTAAGCATCTTCTAACATCCCTCTTCTAACATCCCTCTTCTAGAAAAAAAGTCCGTTCATTGACAGACTTTTTTTATTTTTCCAACCTTTATTCCAAAGGTTATAACGTATTTAATTATGACCTTTACCATTTTGATCATTTTCAGCACCGTTATGTTCTGCAGAACCTCCGGGAGGATACTGATCGCCATTACCAAAACCATTATTTTGCCACACTTTGCTTGATTGTGGATTTGCAATGTACTCTTCAGCTTTTAAAATTATCACATCTAAAGTAGGTTTTATATATCTCTTCATAAAATCACCTCGGTTTTATACTATGATTTAATAATTCTAAAATAAAATTCAAATATAAGCTACCATTCTAACAACATTGTTAGAGTTTGAATTGCATAAAAATAACCTTGAATTTTTCTCTCTACATAATATCTACATAAGGTTAATGTACTCTTAATTATAGATAACAAATAAAAAAATAGGAGTGTACATGATTTGAAAAACTTAATCTACAAGTACTTAGTTTATATTACTTATTTCCTGGGGATAGGTATGACGTCCAGCGGAATCGTTTTGATGCCTTTTAACCCAATTAGGTATTCTATAATTCTAGGCATAGGACTAAGTCTCTTTATTACCGGTTCTGTGTTTAATGAGGTGGTTATTGACAAACATAATCTTTCTGCCTTACAAAGCATTCGGTTAATTCTCTTATCACTGACCTTAGCGATAGGTATTGGTATGATAAGTGGAGGTATTTCACATTTTAAAGAAAGCCCCTCCTATGTATCTTTCTTAATACCTCTTGGAATTATAATATCTTTTATTTGCTTTGCTTTAAAAAATAATTTTAAATTAGATAAAAAGCAAAAAATATTCACCTTCGCAGTAGTTATTGCCTTTGCTATCCTTGTTTTCGTAGGTTTATCATTCGCAGCGTCTATGATGATGGATATGCCCAGTGGTGGTGACATATTTAATAGTAGTCACTAATCTACTTACTGAAAGATCGTCAATTTTTAGTGAAACCCCCATGACAATTGCGTCATGGGGGTTTTGCTTGTAGACTGGTTTATTTTACTTTACTGGTGAAACCAGGCTAAACTTATTGCCCGGCAAGAGAAATTCATAGTAAAAGTAATTGCACAATGCTATAAACAAAATGACTTTATAGATACAACAATAATTCTTAATGAAATCTTAAATTGCGAACACAGTACGCAAGTAATATAATGGAATTAAATAACAATTATATACATTTCATTTTAAACAAGAAGGGATGATGTGAGATTCATGCAAAAAAGGTTTAATAAATCAATATTTTTGTTTTTCGTGATTTCAATCGTATTAGTAAGCATAGCAACAATGTTTCCCCGTCAGAAGGTACAAGCATCTGTTGCTTCCGAGAAACTGGCTGATACCTATCTGAATAAATATCCAAGTTGATTAACTTCTTCTTGATAGCTAACAACCCACTACAAAGGCGTAGTGGGTTGTTTACTTGTTAAGATAGGCCTTTCCATGACACACGTGTCAAAGAAAGGCCTATCTTTATGTTTTTAATTTCTATTAATCAATACATCATCCTATTTTTGATTTAATTATCTTCCTTAGAAAGGAAGAGCTTTTCCGTTCTTCTTCCATTCTTTAAATTCAGCTGCTGCTGTAAATAATACGTCTGTAGAAGAATTTAATGCTGTTTCACAAGAATCTTGAATAACACCAATGATAAATCCAATACCAACAACCTGCATAGCGATATCATTAGAAATTCCAAACAAACTACATGCGAGAGGGATCAGCATCAGAGAGCCACCTGCAACGCCGGAAGTACCTGCTGCCGCAACACTTGCCAGAATACTTAATACAATCATAGTCGGTAAATCAACCGAGATACCAAGAGTATGCACTGCTGCCAATGACATTGTAGTAATCGTAATCGCTGCACCTGCCATATTAACAGTAGCACCAAGCGGAATACTTACTGAATAAGTATCCTCATCTAATCCAAGATTCTTAGCGAGTTCCATATTGACAGGGATATTCGCTGCTGAACTTCTGGTAAAGAATGCTGTGATTGCACTTCCCTTAAGACATCTCATTACCAACGGATATGGATTCTGTCTAATACATAAGAATACAATCAAAGGATTTAAAATGAATGCAACACCAAGCATACAGCTTACGAGTACAATCAATAATTTTCCATAGGTTGCAAAACCTGCGATGCCGGTTTCAGCAATTGTAGTAAATACAAGACCAATGATACCGAAGGGTGCACAATTGATAACCCACTTAACAACCTGAGATACCGCATCTGATATATCAGCTAATCCCTTCTTTGTTCCTTCTGAAGTATGCTTAAATGCAATACCTAAAATGACTGCCCACGATAGTATACCAATGTAATTAGCGCTAACGAGTGCTGATACCGGATTAGTAACCAGATTCATCAAAAGTGTCTTTAACACTTCTCCGATATTTGTTGTAACTCCTGTAGCCTCTACTCCCAATTCAGAACTTAATGCTATACTGACAGGGAAAAGTACGTTTGCTGCAACTGCGATTAAGGCAGATGCTAATGTTCCCAGTGCATAAAGAAATATAACGCTCTTCATATTACTTTTAGTTCCGGATTTTGCTGATGCAAGAGAAGACATTACCAGGACAAAAACCAATATAGGCGCAATCGCTTTTAAAGCACCTACAAACATATTACCTAAAATGCCTATTACTGCAAACTGTGGTACTGTCAGTCCTAAGATAAGACCAATTCCCATACCAATTAAAATTCTTTGAATTAAGCCTAATTTGTTCCATGCGTTCAATATTGACTTCATTTTTCCTCCACTTTTTCACCTGTTGATAATTTTTCAATGTTATTGTTATATGATTACTGTTTCATATAGCCCTGTCTAATATCATCCAAAAACTTGTTTCAAATATTTCTTTGCTGTCGGTGTTGCTGCAAGACCTCCTTCCGCCGTCTCCTTAAGTGCTGGACTCATACAATCTCCTATCACCTTCATAGCATGTATAACCTCATCTATGGGGATTTTACTCTCGATTCCGGCTAATGCTAGTTCTGCTGAGACAAAGGCATTCGCAGCTCCCATAGCATTTCGTTTAATACAAGGAATCTCCACTAACCCAGCTACCGGATCACATACCAGACCAAGTACACTTTTTAATGATATAGCACATGCATGCCCCACCATCGCAGGAGTTCCGCCACATAGTTCTACCAACGCCCCTGCTGCCATAGCGCTAGCTGATCCACATTCCGCTTGGCATCCACCTTCTGCTCCAGAAATACTAGCCTTGTTAGCAATAACCATACCAATCGCTGAAGATGTGAATAAAGCCATAACCAATTGTTCGTCATCAATATTTCTTTCTTCCGCAATTGTCATAAGTACGGCTGGAAGAATTCCGCAACTACCAGCTGTCGGTGCTGCGACAATCTTGCCCATGCATGCATTTGTCTCAGATGCAGAAAGTGCTTTTACAAGTGCCTTCCCAATCATCGTTCCACATATAGTTTGTCCCTTATTAATCGCTTGATCTAACTTATATGCATCGCCACCGGTCAATCCACTGATGGAACGCCTTTCAGCGTTAATACCCTCTTTTGTACTTACCCTCATTACTTCAAGCATTGTCTTCATGGTGCGCCTTAAGTCTTCTTCCTTCTTTTCCGTCAGAACTGCCTGATCCTTTAATACTAATTCAGAAATCTTAATGTTTTTCTCTTCTGCAATTCGGCACAATTCTGCTATCGAATCGTATTTCATATATACCTCCATTAAATCGCATTTAGGATGCTGACAGATATCACATTAGGAACATCTTGAATTATTTGTTGAATTGATGGCTCAACTCCTCCATCAATTTCAATTGTCATAATCGCTGTTCCTCCTTTTTCCTCTCTGCTCAATGAAAACTTATTAATGTTGATGCCACTATCACCTAAAATATTGCTCACTTTTGCAACCATACCGGGAATATCCAAGTGTGTGATAATTAATGCAGCTGACTTCCCGGAAATCAACACGTCCGCACTGTTAATCTTATTAATCAAGATATTACCACCACCTACGGAAGAACCTCTTATGTATACGTTCCTTCCACTCTCACCTTCTAGTTCAAGGTCTACTGTATTTGGATGTACACCATCTAGCTCCATTGTTTCAAAGGTATACTCCAGTCCTTCCTCTTTTGCGATCTCTAAACTGTTACATATCCGATTATCATCTGTATCCATACCTAGAATACCGGCAATTATTGCTTTATCTGTACCATGTCCCAGGTAGGTCTTAGCAAAGGATCCTGAAAAGCCAATCCTAGCCTTGACCGGTCGCTCACCTAATATTGAATAAGTATATTTTCCGATGCGCACCGCTCCTGCTGTATGGGAACTAGATGGACCAATCATAATAGGTCCTATAATATCAAAAATCCCAAGCATAAACCTACTCCTTTCACAAGAATTTAGTAATTATGTTGAATTGGAAAAAAATATGTTATTAGTGATGATGATTTATGCACTAAAATATATTTTTTTGTCGTTTTTTATTATATATATTAGACAAATTAAAGTCAATGGTAAATCCCGTTAATGTAAATATTGCATAATTTACATGTTAGTGCCATGCCCATTTTCAATTCAGAAATATGGTAGCATGTCCCTAACTTTCAAATAACCTTAAAATAAAGTGTACTTGATAAGATTGCTGCTTTACAAATAATGATTGGGAACCTAAAATTGATAGTATATAATTTTTAGATATGAAAATACATTTTCATAGGCGGTTGAATGAAATACTTAGTTCCTGAATATTATAATCATTTTAAATGTAAATGCAGTGAATGCCGACATTCCTGCTGTAATGGATGGCCGATCAGAATATCACAGAAGGAATACTATCATCTTCTTGGCCTAAAATGCTCTGATGAGCTGCGAGTCAAACTGGATTGTGCTCTTAAATTTTACCTGAAGTCTGGTAATGAATCTTACGCGCAGATATCAAATGACTGGCGTGGCATCTGTAAACTGTTACTCAATGATGGGCTTTGCGGTCTTCAATCAGAACTTGGCGAAAGCTGCCTTCCCGACGTCTGCAGGAGTTATCCCCGTAATACCAAACATTATGCAGAACTATATTTGTGCTCCTGTTCCAACAGCTGCGAAAAGGTCGTGGAATTGCTGATGGAGCTCAAGGAACCTCTGCAGTTCGTGGAAAAAGATCTATCAATTAATCCGGAGTTTGAAATCGATTTACCCCCCGATAAGTTTGAATATTGCAGAAAATCAATATCAATGATTCAGGACAGAAGTATGCAATTACCGGAACGCTTCAGCAAACTTGGAAATTTTCTTAATGGTTCTGACATTTATTTAGTAAGACCTAACAATCTATCTCTTGCTTTTCAATTACTACATTCGGTAACTAAATATTTTGATTCAAGCAGCAGCATGAGCGAATACTGCAGGGAGGCTCAATGTTACTTCGGTAGTGAAGGCAAAGAAAAGCTATCTGAAGAAGATCTAGATACTATTGCTGAAAAGTACGAAAATGCCTCAGAACACCTTAATTCACTCCTTCCAACTTGGCAGATACTTTTTGAACAGCTTATGATTAACCATATGTTTTATAACAATTTTCCGTATATCGAAAATCAGGAAAAAGTAAAGGATGCTTTCATATCGCTTGCAATTATGTATTCTTTCCTTCGATTTAACTTCCTCGGCTATATGTCCGATAAGACTACTTTAGAATTACTGCCTGATTTTTTCGCTGCGATGTTCCGTTTGATAGAGCATTCTGATTTTAAAAACTTAGCTGTTACCCGATTTAAACAAGAAAAATATTCGGATTACGATTGTATATTGCAACTGCTCTATGTTTAACTCTTATTCAAAATGATAAACTGTACATGGTGGGTTCCTCTTGTTCAATAATTCCAACTCCAAGCATCGTAGATTGTCTATTTGTTGTCATAATGTACAATTTACATGATACATTTGTCCGTTATGCAAAGACATACCTAGCATTATGTTCGTCTGTCAAAGAATTTCACTTGCAAAAATCGTATTTTTGGTATATTATTAGATTAAAGTTCTGAGTCTGAAACAATATATTCGATAAAGGAGATAAGCTGATGGGTGAAAATGAGGGCAAAACAATGTGGGCTTTGGTGAAAGAGAAAGCAGAACCCGGATTATGGATGAAGCGTGTACCTATTCCATCGACCGGCAAAAACGAAGTGAAAATCAAGATTCATAAGACTTCTATCTGCGGCACTGATGTACACATCTACAACTGGGATGAATGGTCCCAAAAGACGATACCTGTTCCTATGACAATTGGCCATGAATTCGTAGGAGAAATTGTGGAGGTCGGGGACAATGTAGAGGGTTATCAGGTTGGTGAATTAGTCTCCGGCGAAGGTCATATCGTCTGTGGAAAATGCCGTAATTGTCTGGCAGGGCACAGACATTTATGTAAAGATACCCAGGGTGTAGGCGTCAATCGAAATGGAGCCTTTGCTGAATATCTGGTAATCCCATATACGAATGTATGGCGATGTGATCCATCGATCTCTGAAGAGCTGTATTCCTGTTTTGACCCCTTTGGAAATGCCGTACACACTGCATTATCTTTCGATTTAGTCGGTGAAGATGTACTCATTACCGGAGCCGGACCAATTGGTATGATGGCAGCAGCTGTCTGTCGTCATGTGGGTGCCAGACATGTCGTAGTAACAGATGTCAATGAATATCGTTTGGACCTAGCCAAGAAATTAGGTGCTACCAGTGTAATCAATGTAACCAAAGAGAAGGTATCTGATGTCATGAAATCACTTGGGATGCGTGAAGGCTTTGATGTAGGTCTTGAAATGTCGGGAAATCAATCCGGGTTTAATGACATGATTAATAACATGAAACATGGAGGAAAGATCGCTCTTCTAGGATTACAGAAATCAGATGCCAAAATCGATTGGGATAAAGTTATCTTTAACGGTCTGACCATCAAAGGAATCTACGGTAGAGAAATGTATGAAACTTGGTATAAGATGTCAACCATGCTGCAAAGTGGATTATCGATTGACGACGTGATTACACATCGTTTTGATATTAAGGATTATGAACAAGGTTTCCAGGTTATGAAATCAGGATTGAGCGGTAAAGTAGTTTTAGATTGGAGTCATATCAACGATTAAGAATAGAAAAGACAGATTTATTATTAAGTGAAAGGTTGTGATATCTATCATGATGCGCAAAGATGATATATTAAACATATATGTTAACGAAGTCAATGAAATTAAAGCAGCAGGCTTGTTCAAAGGCGAATGTCCAATTACATCATCCCAGGGAGCAAAAGTTACTTTAACTGATGGAAGAACAGTAATTAATATGTGTGCAAATAATTATCTGGGATTATCAAATAACATCCGTATCAAAGAAGCCGCAAAGAAATCTTATGATGAAAAGGGATATGGCTTATCTTCTGTCCGTTTTATTTGTGGGACACAAGACATTCACAAAGATCTAGAACAAACCATCAGCCGTTTCCTTAGCACAGAGGATACCATATTATATTCTTCCTGTTTCGATGCAAATGGTGGCTTATTTGAAACCATTCTGTCTGAGGCGGATGCCGTAATCAGCGATGAATTAAATCACGCAAGTATTATTGATGGAATACGTTTATGTAAAGCGAAACGTTACCGGTATAAAAATAATAATATGGAGGACTTACGTTTAAGGCTAAAGGAAGCTGATGCGGAAGGAGCCCGAATCAAATTAATAGCTACCGACGGTGTATTTTCAATGGATGGTATCATCGCTGACTTAAAGAGCATCTGCGATATCGCCGATGAATTCCATGCACTTGTTATGGTTGATGACAGTCACTCCGTAGGTTTCGTAGGAAAAACAGGCCGTGGAAGTGCGGAGTATTGTGGGGTTATCGGTCGTGTTGATCTTATTACCGGTACCTTAGGAAAAGCTCTTGGTGGCGCTTCCGGCGGATATACTAGTGGCAGGAAAGAGATCATTGATTTGCTTCGGCAGAGAAGCCGCCCTTATCTATTTTCCAATACCTTGGCTCCCTCAATTGTCAGTGCAAGTCTTGAAGTATTCTCTATGTTAGAGGATGACACTACGCTCCGTGATAAGCTGGAAGATACTACGGCCTATTACCGTAAACAATTAGTAAGCGCTGGTTTTGATATCGTTAATGGAGTACATCCCATTGTACCAATTATGCTTTATGATGAGAAAACAGCTGTTGAAATGGCAAAGCGCATGCTAGAAAAGGGTGTATATGTAGTTGCCTTCTCTTTTCCTGTCGTACCTAAGGGAAGAGCCAGAATTAGGACCCAGGTATCCGCTGCCCATACACTTGAAGACATAGATTATATTGTGAAATGCTTCATAGAAGTAAAAGAAGAAATGAAGTTATAATTATTGCTTATCTTAGCAATTGCTAAATCATGTAAAAATGACACAAAAGAATCACCTTGTACAACCATGTACAGAGGTGATTCTTTTATAACAAATATTAAGTTAAATGATCTGATTCTATATTTATAACTTGAACTTAGAGATAGACTTCTGCATATCTTCCGCTAAACTGGACAGGCTTTCACTGGAATTCGCAATTTCATTCATGGAAGCTGTTTGTTCTTCAATGGAAGCTGTAGCCTCTTCTGTTCCTGCTGCATTCTCTTCTGAAATTGCAGAAAGATTTTCAATAATTCCTACGATCTCATCTTTTTTTATTCCCATTTCATGGCTTGATTGATTTAAATTATGAATTAATTTTTTAAGTTCTTCAATCGCCTTCGCTATACCATCAAATTTTGTATTTGTAATCTCTACACTTTCTGTCTGTTCTTTTACGATAGCGCCAACCCCTGACATTGTTTCAACGGCATAATTACTTTTTCCGGTCAAATCCTTCATGTCTTTGATGATTTCCGTTGCGAATTTATTCGACTGCTCCGCTAGTTTTCTGATTTCATCAGCTACTACAGAGAAGCCTTTTCCGGATTCACCTGCTCTCGCAGCTTCAATTGCTGCATTTAGTGCTAACAGATTGGTCTGACCGGCTATATTTAAAATCATTTGACTGGCCTTATCTATCTTATTGGCACTTTCATTTGTTTCCGCTATCACATTACGGACCACTAAGGCCGCCTTATTACTCTGATCTGTTTTACTGATTAATACATCTAACGTATCAAACCCTTCGTTCTTTAATCGTTCTACTTCCTCTGTTAATTTATTTAATTGGATTATCAGTTTTTGATCACCCTCGATTAAGGTACCAAGTAACTCGATTTCATAAGCACCCTTTTCCGTATCACTTGCCTGATCAGAAGCTCCGGTTGCAATATCTTGAACCGCCACAGCTACTTCATTTGCAGACATAGCTGATTGCTGACTGGTTGCAGTCAATTCTTCCGATGATGCAGCAATAAGTTCTGAAGAATTGGCGATATTTTCAACCAGGTTTCTTAAATTCTCCTGTAATACAAGTGTTGCATTTGCCATAATACCAATTTCATCCGACTTATTGATATATTTCTCCGCTTTGCTGTTATTAGCAGTTGTCATATCATATTGTGACATAGAGTTTAATATTTCTACAACATTTGTAATCGGTTTTGATATAGATTTTCCAAGGTATACTGCTATGCCGACACCCAGAATAATAAATACGAAGGAAAGCATGAGCAACATTCTTTTCATTTTATCAACTCCCATGGTAACCTGGCTCTCTGGAGCTCCTAAGCCTAACACCCAGTCAGTATTGGGAATCATGACAATACTAGCAACTTTGCCTACACCTTCGAGCTCGTATGCTACAATACCATTATTCCCTACTCCTAATTTTTCAAATTCTGAACCGAAATCTTTGAATATTCCGTCTTCTTCGATATCCGTTATTACATTTCTTTGTTCAATTACATAATCTTTATTCGGATGTGCATAGAATACTCCGTCATTACTGAGTATAAACGCATTTCCATGTTCTCCATAAGTCATCTGCTCTACTATTTCATTCAACGCTGCTCCATCTCTTCTTGCGATCAGAGCACCAACGACTTTATCCTCCGATTTAATCGGAACCGCAAACATAATAACTGCACTATTTGTTACCTTACTGATTAAAACATCAGAAAAACATTCCTCACCCTGTAAAGCTTTTTGAACATATTCACGTTCGCCTAGTTCAGCTTCATCACCACCTATTGCATACTTAGCCAATCCTTTCGCATCTACAACGGCCATATCAAGGTAACCCAGGCTTTCTGATTCCTTTGCCAGAAGCTCCAGCTGTTGTTCCAATGTCATATCCGAGATACGATTAGCAACCTGTGCTAATACGCTGGTTCGAGCCTGTAATCTGGCCTCAATATAATTTGCTCCCTGTTTTGAAGCCTCCACCATTCCGTTTTCAGCCTCATGGTATGCCGTATTATAGCTAAGTGTAATCGCAATTGCCCCTAATCCTCCAGCTACTATTAATACAAGTACTCCTACAAATAGAGCAATTCTATTTGACAATTTCATATAATATTTCCTCTCTTTCTTATGTATTACTGCTTCTTTGCTTTTACGTTTATTGGCATCAATGATCTTTCTGTCCAAAAATTCGCACATCAAAAATGACCCCTGAATATCAATCAGGTGCTCGAAATCGCTTTTGTATGTGTTACTATTTGGGGATTAACTACTAAGTTTTTAAATGATTGCAAAAAAAGAACTGCGGCAGACAAAGCCACAGCATTAGAACGAATTACATCTTCGCTTTCTTTACTTTGGCAACTGGACGATCATAGTCAACACCTTAGATTCACAGCTTTGCGTCCTTACTTTTCAATAAGTTTGCTCTTTCATTGTATTATGTATTATATATCAATCTTTAGAAAAAAGCAACTGGTAGTACCATTTTATTTCAACTTTATTTAATCGCTTTTTTAAACTTCCATCCAAATACAGCCTGCCGCAAAATTTCGGCAGGCTGTTAGATATTCCCGATAATAGATTTACACCCCTAGTAAACTTATCTGCTAGTATCACTGCTTTTATTCTTAGGGTTATTATCCTTTAACCCAAATACATCCCTTGCGCTCTGTGCCTGTGGATCATGCTTGATATGCTTCTTATGAAAGGTACCATCTTCTTTTTTATGATTTTTGGTACTTCTCATCTTATTGTCATCCGACATAGTAATCCTCCTTCGATTGTAATATCAATACAAGTATGGCAGATTAACAAAATCTTATACTTCCCATTGTAACAAGAACAAAGGAAACGAATCAAATTCAAGCCGACATAAGCCTATTACTATGTTTTCATATTTTTCACAAACTTACACCATTTTATTAATAATTATTAATATTTTTCCTATTTTTATTTTATTTTCCTTCGATATGATAAATCTATGATCAATCAGAAAGAGGAAAAACCCATGTGGAATAAAATTTTAAGACAACGTAAATTACAGACTGTGTTGATATTTCTAATCATTATGATCTGTACGATGCTTTTGGCAGGTGCATCTAGTATTCTTACCTCACTCGAGAAACCGAGCCACGAATTTGCCAAAACCTGCCATGCCATGTCAGTAAAAATATATCCTTATACCTATGACAAGGGTGGTTTTGAATTTACTTATCCTCTGAGTCACTCCAATCTTATTGTTACGATTGATCCCAAGAGAATTACAGAAGTAATTTATAACCTGATCGAAAACAGCATGAAGTATATGGATAATAAAAAGGGCAGGATAATTATCGAAGCCGAGTATGTGGAGAAGCATATCTTAATCAAAGTTATCGATAATGGCCCCGGAATCAGTGCAGATGATATCCCCTATGTCTTTGATAAATTTTACAGGGCTGAAAAATCAAGAAGTTCAAGCATTCCTGGTTCCGGCTTAGGATTATCCATCTGTAAATATATCATAAATGAGCATGGAGGCGAAATCTATTGTAAGAGCTCCAATCGGAATGGTTGTGAGATAGGTTTTACAATTGTGTAGCTATTTCTAACAAAACAAACCCCTCTTGGTTGGATGAACATTTCAACCAAGAGGAGTCTCTCTTATAGATTCCTATCAATGAATTCCTTAATCAATTCCAGAAGTTCATTGCTCCAGAAGGAGCCTTCATGCGGTGCGCCATCAACGCAAATCATTGATGTATCAACTCCTGCATCCAATAATTTGTGATACATCAACTCACTTTGCTCATATTCCACCAAGTCATCCTGATTACCTTGAAGGAGCAGGAATGGAGGATAATCATTCCCTTCCTTTATGTGATGCACCGGATTAAACATCTGTAGCTTTTCTACATTCTCTTTCGTATTCTCACCCCTGAGTCCTTGAAAAATTCGCTTCATATCCTCATTCTCTAGGGATTCTATGTTATCTACCACAAAGGATAAATCCGTAGGACCAAAGCATTCTACCACGATTTTAACGGCATCGGAATATTCCGGATACTCCTGCGTTCTATATCCCGCATCATCCCCGGTTAACCCTACGAGAAGCGCAGTATTTCCACCGGAGGAGGTTCCCCAGACACCAACCCGGTCTGTATCTATCTGGTATTCCTCCGCGTGTTTTCGAAGGAATCGGATTCCAGTCTTAACATCCTCAAGATACGCTGGAAAAGGATGCCCTTCCAGACAATTTCTATGCGTTAAAGTAGCAACCACATAGCCTTCTCTTGCAAACTGAGATAGCTGAGGTATCTGATAATAAACATCTGGGAAAGTCCAAGCACTACCCTGTACAAATACAATCAGAGGATATTTGGGCTTTTCACTTGCTTGTGTAGTCCAGGGTTTCAATATCTGCATCTTCAATTCAACACCCTGAGCTGTTGAAAACACAATATCAGGTATCATCACTGCCATCCCTTTTAATGTGGGATTATTATTTATCATTTTGACTTCTTTATATGCCATAATCTTACCCTCCGGTTTTCTATCACTTACATCAAAAATTAGATCCGTTCCAACCCCAAGTAGAGACCTCTTCATATTTAACAAAGATGCAGTCAGGACTAATACCCAGCTCTTCGCTTATGATTTCAGTGATCTCCTTTGTTAATTTATTATAAGCATCAGCAGTGGACTTACCGAATATCTTAACCTCTAGGAAAGCAAGGGGCTTATCTTTATCGCCCTTAAAATACATGGGACAGTTGTCTTCAAAGGAAAGCATCAGCCAAGACTCGCTTTTACCAGGAATTAACTCAATAGCCTTTCCTAACTTTGTCTTAATAGCATCTCTCTTTTCCGGATTGATGATTACTGTAGTTTTTGTCGAAATGAATGGCATAGTAAAACTTCCTTTCATATTTTATTTTATATATCATAACAAAAAAAGAACAGCCTGTCACTAATATTTGGCAGGCTGTGAATTACATAGTCATAGAAATCTTCAGACCTTCTCGTCTACTGCCAATCCTTTCAGGTCTTCCTCTGTAGCCTTTTTCTGGTTAATCAGCGCTTGAGGATCGGTCAAAATCTGTGTATTCGGATCTATATTTAAATTCTCGCTTACTCTGCTTTTAATCTCTTCCAGTAAAGCCAGCTGGATTTCTTCATCAACCTTTACCAGAAAATCTTCAGCTAATTTCTTGGCCTCCACCATCGGTTGGCTTTTTAATAGCTCCAGCTTAATCGCTGATATTGTCCTACTCTCATTCTCTGCACCCTGTACTGCTGAATCTGCCCGGGTCTGAAACACCTTAGCCATAGAGGTATATTCCATAGCAATCTTCTGATATTCTGTCAGCGGTCCCATCTCAGAGATACTATTCCGTTCTTCTTCTGTCAGAGGTTCTTTGTCCCATAGCTGCTTTTGTAGCAGCTCCAGATCCTTCTGTTCTATACTGCCATCATCAACTCCATAGCTGTCTTTGGCATCCTTCGTCAAGTCATTCAATCTGCTGACTTCCTGTTGATTTGTTGATGCTTCAACCTTGTAGGTCTCACGGGCATCTTCATGACCAGTGATAACTTCATCCATCTTCAAGTCCTTATCAAATTGGTCCAGCTGTGCCTGCCATGCTGCCCTCTGTGATAGAAGCTTTTTCAAAGTTGTATCCTGCTGCCCTCCAAGATTAAGTTCGCTGCCTTGAATCGCACCACTCTTTTCCTCTACTTTTACACTCTCCGGCTTTGTTTTTTCTGATGGAGCAGTCTTCTCAACGGAATAATTGCTCCCCTTATTGTCATGAACATTATTGATCTCCATACGATTTTCTCCCCTTCTATTTCTATTTAACTAATCCTGATGCCGTGTAATAATAACTCTATAATAACTTCAATACCTTTTATATATCGATATATTTCTCTATATAATTAATAGATAATGTAATATTTCCCAATATTAATAAATAGAGGGATTTCATAACAGTTATGACTATATCTATTACAATTAGAAAAAACCCACCATGGGAAGCAGCTGATCCAGTGTCTATTAATTATAATACCTTCAAAAAGGCCGCTCGGTTGGTCCTCCGAGCGGCTTGTTCCTTGTTGCTTTTGATGTTGTGATATCATAACTTGTTGAAATAATTCTTAATATCCTCCAGATAAGCCACAATTCTTTCCTTGTCAATGCTGTAATATACTTTGTTAGAGAACAGGTCTGCCTTGATAAATCCTATCTGCAATAAAGCATTCACGTGATAGGAAATGGTTGCTGTGGAAAGGTTAAGCTCATTAGCAATCTCTTTACCGTAATACGGCTTCCTGCTGACAAAGTCCAGGATATCCATCTTGCTCTTATCACTTAACAGCTTCCCGATATTTACGACCTCTTCCTTCGTAAATTCCTTATCTGTCAGGATAAAACCAGCATCAAGCATTACATTGACCCTGATAATGTCCTTCTCACTATATTCCGGTTCCGTTATGGAAAATGTTATACTATAGGGAAGAAATAAATTAGGTATTAATACCGTAGCTTTCTCACTTTCCCAGGATATCTTTAATTTATCGTTGATTGTCTTAATGACATCATTCTTCTGCTGATACTCACTCCAATAATCATAAAACTCCTGCTCAAGACCGGCGATTTCTTCTGAATACTTATCTGTCAGCAGTTTTATAACTTCTTTTATTATATCTGATACTTCCTTGTAAGCAGCTTCCTGACTATTATAAATCTTAGCAGTTTCCCATTTGATGTCCTTTTCATAAACACTGGAATCAATAAATTTTAATAGATCAGCAAAGGTCTTCAGATCTTCTTCCGGTACATTTTCCGCATCCTGGGCATTGATGACCTCAGCATAGAATTTCACTTTTTTTGCTTCAACCATTTGTCGCGTACGTTCCTCATAAGTAACCAGCCTGTTATCATACTGATGAACCTCATACAGGAGTGCAAAGGATGCCAAGGTTGAAAATTCACTGCTACGTTCCTTAAAATAATATTCGATCCGATCTTTTTTACCTTTTAGCTGATTTGTTACATCTTTAAATATGTTAGTGAGAAGATCAAACCTTTTTTTATATACTTCAATGTCAAAATGCATTAACTGAGCATCTCTTAGCCTTAGCTCTCCCAGATCATTTTTGTTAACCCACTGATATAATAGTAAGTATGCTTCATCAAACAGATTCATGTGTTTCCCTATCTCCAGATTTTTCATTATTAAACCTCCCATATTCTTAAATTTTTTATTCTCTAAAGAACCATTATTGATTTATGCTGTTTGTTCATAAAAATCTCGAACTATCAATTAACGGTTTCCAACTGCTCCTGTGCAGGAAGCACTATCCTATCTGAATCCCTCATCTCAGCATCATTCGTAGCCTCTTTCTCTTTCATTTCTTTAAATATTTTCTTACTGCATAGCTTTATACAAATAAGTACATCCAACCCACCTGCAATTAAAAACAAGGCAGCAGTCGAAGCGAAGCCAGCAATTGCACTGATTAGAAAAGCTACGATCGGCATTGCTGCTACAGCCCCGGCATTGAATATTGCGGATGTTCTGGCTAAATATTTCTCCTCCACACATTTCATAAATTCTACACCACAAAAACTTGAAAGAAGCGATATAGCCAAACCCACCAATAAGGATACAAAACCTACGATTATGGCGGTCCATAGAGAAGAAGTAACAAATCTTCCTACCAGAATAAACGAAAAGTAAAACAGAGCAATCGAATATCCGCCAATGCTTATAATCATACGTTTACTCATTCTTCTGCTGAGATACGGATAAGCCGTTGCACCAATCAACATTCCAACAGACAGCCCGATACCTAGTACAGATATCATATATTCACCGGAATGGAGAATTTCACTGGCAAGTGGCGCAATCAGGCTATTGATTGGAACCAACACGGCATTCAGAAATACCCCTAAAACAATGAAATAGCGAAGGAATGGCGTTTCCTTTACATAGATAAAACCTTCTTTTAGAGTTTCCATATACTCCTTCGCATTAATTTTCGCTTTCATGAATGCTTCTTCCTTAACCCTTAACGTAAATAATATCAGTGCAGAAAGGAAAAAGGTTGCCATATCTATATATATCGCTGTGGCTACTGAAGTCATAGCAATGACTGCCCCCGCAACACCAAGCCCGATCAGTTCTGTCGCACTGCTGGTGCTTCTGCTTAAGGATATACCAAATTCATAATATTTTTTATCAAGCATTTTAGGCAGCAAAGCAGTGGAAGCCGGACCACGGAATGCCTCGGCACTAGAGATTATTATGGTAGTTAATAATAGCAGCCACTCATTTACAAAACCAAATATGATAGACGTCGCAACTAAGCCAACACAGAGACCACGAATGATGTCTGTCAGCACCATAATCTTCTTCTTATTCCTCCCTTCAATCAACGCCCCTGCAAATGGTTGTAAAAATACAGATGGAATCCTGTTTACACCAAAGATGATAGCCGACCATGCAGCACTCTGGGTTACCTGATAGACAAGCCAAGTAATAGCCACAGAGTCTATAGAATCTCCGAAACGGTTGATTATGTCTGCGATAATAGTTTTCATATATTCCTTCTGCCTTAGGATATCGCGGTATCCAATTTTGTTCTCCTTCATTTTTTAACCCCCTTGCAATATATTCCAGTTGTTAGATATGAGTCTAACATATTGTTCTATCGTTGTCAATACAATGTAAGATATACTTCTAACATATCATTATATGACCATTTAATAACTATAAAAATCACCTATATGGCTTCTTTGACAGCTATTTGGCAACTTTTTATCCCAATAAAAAGCCCGATGTTCTTACTCATCGGGCTACCAATCTCTTTACTATGTTTACCATGGATAACTATTTCCTTTATTATTAGTTAGCTTATTACTGCATCCTTCTTTTCTTTCTACTTTTCAGCACCACTATTACTCCTGCTGCCAATAGTATGAATCCAAACAGAAGCATGGCAATCCAGAGATAACTGCTACCGGGCTGTGCTTCTGCCTGAACCACGGTTTCCATAGAAGACACTTCGTTTGCTTTAGAATCAGTCCCTAAAGACACCTTATCTGTAGCACCTATGGAATCTGTCCCCTCCGCCTCCTGTGACAGCTGGATTACCTCCTCATTGCTATAGAAGACACCATAATTAGACTTAGCATTCGCATAATTGCCCTCTTCCATGGTTGAAATGATATAATCATCAGATGAATTCTTGGCAAGAATCTGAACCACATTTAATTGATCCTCTGCGGTAACCAGACTTGTATTTGGTATTTGACAGACAGCCTGCCCATCCGCAACCTCAGCTGTATACTTGTGTGCACCATTCAGTTGAAAGGTTACAAAGGCAATCTCAGGATCAGATACCGCTGCTGATATCTCGGTATAACCCTCCAAAGATTCTGTATCTATTTTAGTTACAGCCAGCCCATTACTCGGAGTATAATATCCGAGAGATGCAAGGAAGCTATCTAGAGAAAGGAACTGTTTATCAAGCCAGCTAATCCGTGTATTGATAAACTCTCTCATGTTTTCCATAGACCCGCCAAAATTCTCACTACGGTACTGACCATAGGAATAATTCCATTTTGCATCATTGGCCTCCGCTGCATCCTTCAGATATTCCTCTAGCGCTTCGATGGTTCCACCCGCTTTTATCATATCTTCAATCATTGTTCCTCTGATTTCCTTATATTTCTCATATACCTTAACCAGAAAATATGGATCTCTAATTAGATATCTATTCCATTGAACCGTCTGATAAAACTGTTCCACTGTAAAATCATCCTCAGTTGTATGCCAAGAAGTCGGATACCAGGTATTAATATTGTACATATTGATATTACCCCAAGCCCAGTCGAAATCCCATTCCGGACCAACATAGAACAATCCGTCGATATCTTTATAGAAAAATACACTGTTCTTCATACTGTCCCAGTTCATGGAGAGCTCACATACAAGAAAGTTCTGAACCAGTGAATCGAAATCAAAAAGCTCCGTATAATGTTTACCATCATATTCCGGTGCTGTGAATTCAATTTCTTGCTTATAACCCAGATCCGTATTGCCACCAAATCGGCTCCAAGCTTGAAATTTCTGTTCTTTTTCATGGTAGATAAAATCCGTACTGTGAAGTGCATATTCAAAGGTTTGAATGTATTTCTCCGTATAATCAAACAGAACTTTATTTGTGATCGCATATTCCGGCGTCTTAACATAAATCGGCTGGGAATACTCTGTTATCATAGTTGAAGTATTCGTGTTATCAAAAGCAAAGAAATCCATCTCCAGCAGAATACCTCCTGTCGCAACGGGAAGCTCCAAATAATCTGTAATGGTATAAGTCTCAGAAGCACCATTTAGGTCAACATCGTAGGAGAATGTGTATGGCTCTGTAATCCAGCTTAAATCCTGGCAAAGCACATCTTCCAGATTGTTTTTTGCTGTATCTGCATCTCGCTCACTCAGCTTCCCGGCTTTCACAAGATCGTCAATGATTCTATCCGCAGCATCTTCCGCACTTTCTTCCCAATTATAGATATCCACCCGTTCTGACTCGATATTAACCAATTCGCAAAGCTGGTAAACACCGTAATACTGATTATTAAAGATAACCACAACGTTTTCCGATTTTATGTAGGTATCCATACCGATTGCACCTGAAAAATCATAAAGTAACTTATTTCGCATCAACGTATGATCAATATCATTCGCAAGCAACGCCCAATGTTTGCTTTTACCCATTCCGAACAGATCAGCTTTCGTTTCAAGCTTTATATTAAACGGCCTCTTTTCACGCCATTTTGTTGAATTACCACGTAGTTTAATACGGATATCTCCGTTATAGAACTGATCCACATTATGATAAGCAGCATTACCCTGCATACTTATCACCGCGTCCGAGTATTCCTCGCCAACTGCATAGTAGCCGGTAACATTATTAAGATAGACTACCGGGAGCTCACTATAATAAATCGCTGCATGTGAGTCTTCCATTCCATCCACTGCTACTGTGATCAGCGTCTCCTTATCTGTTTTTGTAGGTATATAGTAATTGTCAGTCGTAATAAAAGAATTCACAGCACCAGAAGCCGATAGGATCGTCCATTGATAAGAGGAATCCTCCGGTGCACCCGCTACGGTCAGCGGAACACCTGCTTCTACCTTCTCGTTCTCAAAGAAAATAATATTATTTCTCCCTGTACTTCCAATATCATCCTCTGAATGATCCACCAGACCCCAGCCCCCACCGAAGCCATACGCTGTAGTCTGATTACCAACGCCAATCAGTATAAAAGCTGCTGTTATTAAACCTACACCCCATAGTTTATTTAAAACATTATGTAAGATACTTACTGCACCTTTACGAATCTGCATTGCTGCCACCTCTCATTATCCTTCCCATAATCAATTCGGATAACTTCATTTCCCATATTCGATTGTAAACCGCTTAGATAGATTTCTAAATATTAGATGATTGCGAAACTCAAAGGCTATGTTAATTTTACATATAATTGATACAGTTCCTGAGCGAAATTAGCGCGGAATCAGCATGGAGCGAAGGAATTTGTATCAATTGATTGTAAAATTAAGTAACATATTTTGTTTCGCAATTACCTGTTTCTAAATAGGAATAAGAGGCTTATGCAATTATACTGCCAAGCCCCTACATCGTGTCTTTTTAGATCGATTTATTATTATGTTTTATCCAAATTCCTCTTACTTATCTGAATGCGATGGAATTCCATCTGAGTTCGTTCTTGAAGTTACGGATGGTGGTAGCTTTATCTATGAAAACAGCTTCAATTCCCATGTAATCAGCCCAATCACCCATCTGCTCAGCTGTTAAATCATAAGAGAATGCAGTATGATGAGCTCCGCCAGCTAAGATCCAAGCTTCTGCTCCGGTTGTTAGGTTTGGTTCCGGACGCCAGAAGGCTGTTGCTACCGGAAGCTTCGGCATCGGAATATCCTGCGGCAGACATTCTACTTCATTTATGATTAAGCGGAAGCGGTTACCCATATCAACAAGTGATGTTGCCACACCCTTACCAGGCTTGGAGGTAAATACCAGTCGAGCCGGATCTTCTCTTTTGCCCATGGATAACGGACTAACCTTAACACCGATAGGACCGTCTGCAATGGTAGGACAAACCTCTAGCATATGAGCCTGAAGAATACCCTCCTTACCCTTTACCAGGTTATAGGTGTAATCTTCCATGAAGGAGGTACCCTTCGCATTCTTAGTTCCCTGTGCCATGATCTTCATCAGACGAACCATAGCAGCTGTCTTCCAGTCACCTTCTCCACCAAAGCCATAACCCTTCTCCATGAGTCGCTGGATTGCAAGACCGGGAAGCTGTTGAAGGCCGGACAACTCGTCAAAGTTAGTTACAATAGCATGATAATTATGCTCCTCTAAGAATCTCTCGAAGCCAATTTCTATGCCTGCCTGAACTGCAACATGTTTCTTAAACTCTGATGCATCCCTGTTTTCTAAGAGGATATCATATCTGCTATAATATTCTTCAACCAGGGTATCAATTTCACTCTTTGTTACTGCCTGTACATATTCCGCTATATCCGTGATGTTATATGCATCAATTTCCCAACCGAATTTAATCTGAGCCTCAACTTTATCACCTTCGGTAACTGCTACATTTCTCATGTTATCGCCAACACGAAGAACTCTGATATGGCTGCTCTCGATGGCACCAATTGCTGTTCTCATCCAATTAGCGATTCGATTCTGAACCTCCTGATCGTTCCAGTAACCAACAATAACCTTTCTCTCGATACCCATACGGGTTACCATATGTCCATATTCACGGTCACCATGTGCTGACTGGTTCAGATTCATGAAATCCATATCAATGGATCCATAAGGAATCTCTTCATTGAACTGAGTGTGCAAATGGAGAAGTGGCTTTCTGAATTCTTGTAAGCCCAGTATCCAGGATTTTGCGGGAGAAAATGTGTGCATCCAGGTGATAACACCTGCGCAGTTAACATCTGCATTCGCATCATTAAATACTTTACGGATTGATACACTATCAATGAGCGTAGGGACCAGAACTACCTCGAAGGGTAAAAGTCCTGATTTATTTAATCCATCTACGATAAATCTGGAATGCTCAGCTACCTCTCTTAAGCATTCATCGCCATATAGTGATTGTGATCCGGTTGCGAACCAAAATTTGTACTCTTTATTCTTTAACATGGACAATACCTCCTTTTACTCCATTGTACAATTTCAATGAAAACCATGCAATCGCGCTATCCTACTGATTATTTATAAATGTTACCTATTCCGACTTCATATTGCTTAACCCTGTTTTCGGAACCTGGATGGCGTGACCCCATACCTTTCTACAAAGATTTTATAGAAATATCCTTTATTATGATATCCGACCTGATTAGCCACCTCATCTACAGTCATGGAAGTCATTTTTAATAACTTTTCCGCTTGGGACAGACGGATGTTCTGTACATATTCCGAATAGGTCATTCCCGCCCTATCCTTGAGAAGTCGGTTATAATAATCTTCATTAAAATGAAATTTTTGAACCAACTCCCTGATTGTAATATCCGCATACCTTTCACGAATATAGTTTGTAATCTCCTCGAAGATAATCCAATTCATTTTCTTGCGTTGCTCATTCGATAGGAAAAACTCATATTTTGAGCTGATATGCCTAAGAATTCTGATTACTAGCCCTTTACAGATATATCTGGATGCCTCATCCTTACATTCCAGTTCTGTAAGTAACGTCAGGAGTAAGTTCTCAATCTGCTTATTCTCCTGATTCTTCGGTTTAAAATGAACATATTGTTGGACATCCTTCTGTTTCATAAGAGCCATCCGAAGAAAATTCAGGATGCCTTCTTCCTCGATCTTACCAACCATTACCTCGTCAAAGATTTCATTTGCCAGCCCAATAAAGATTATCGTACTCTTATTAAAAAATAAATAATCCTGGTGAAGGCAATTCTTATCAATAAGACAGATTTCACCCTCTTTAAATTTGATGTCCTGTCCCATAATCTTCTGCTGGAACTCACCTTCCACCACATATGCAAGTTCTATGTAATCGTGGGTGTGGAACTGGGTCTTCTCCCCTGCATGAAAATCACTGCAATATGAAAATGCTACCTTCGAAGGCTTAATCGTAGCATAAAGCCTTCCATCCGCTTCCATCTTCCATAGCAGGATAAAAATATCATCCTTGTCCGAATGTGGAAAGGTCTTTACTTCTACCTGGCCGGTGGAATATTCCGGACACATGATTCGACGGCCGATCTTCTCATCATCCTTCAGAATGTTTGGTTCATTTTTAGTTATTTTCTTACAGTAGTCGATCAGCTTCATCTTCTAATCCTCGTTAAAGTCTGGCTTGCTCTTCCTTCATGCGCCTTTTATTTTCATACATTCTCTCATCCGCCCGTTCAACCATTTTCTGAAGAGTATCACCTTGAAAATTATAGCCGGATGCGTAAAATATCTTAAATTTATCATTCTTGTAGTTAAATTCATCCACTTCATTCTGGATATCCTTAAGAAGTCTGACAACCATTGGTTCATCATAATCATGAATCACCATGATAAATTCATCTCCACCGTATCGTCCTACAAATACCTTCTCACTATTGAATTTAACAAGGATTTCGGCAAAAGCTTTAATTAGCTTATCCCCTGTTTGATGTCCCAAACTGTCATTCACTTGTTTCAGATTATTCAGATCAAACATGACAGCACAATAAGATACCGTCTTCACATCAACAGGGCCCCAGATAACTTCCTCACAGCGTCTTCTGCTCGGTATTCCAGTTAATCTGTCGTAATATGCTGCCGCTCTTAATTCTTTGTTCTTTCTGGTGAGGCGAATCTCATTAATAGTCTGTTTTAGTGAAATCGCTACCAATAAAACAACTCCTACAAACAGAATAATCTCATAAATCCTCAATCGTCTTGCATTACCTTCGGAATATACCTCTGCAGCACTAACCATCTCATTTGCATGGGTAAAATATGTTTCACTCTCTGACATCAATTTATCTTCCAGGGATGGGTTAAGGCGGTAATCCGTGAGTATCAGTTTTAACTTATCCCATTCTTTCATTAAGGCTTGTAATTTCTCCTGATAATCTGCATCCTTAAGCAAATACAGATTGTATTGTCCACCACCATAATGAAGGTCGTTTATTATATCATCCAGATAAGAAATCAATTCATCTTTCGGTTGCCCGGCGATTTCCAGCTTTATCAACCTTTGTGTAACTCCTCTCACAATACCTGTATAATTAATTACTCTTCCGGCTCCTTGGATCAGGTTTACCATATAAAAATTCTGAAGCATTAGCATTGCAATTAATATTACAATGATTAACTGTCCAACTTTTCCAAGTAATCTGTTTTTTAATCTCATGAAATATTTGATCCTCTCATTCTGTTAAGAATTTCTTTTGTATCATTACAAGCTATCCGTGAATTCTATTTACTTTCCTTTATGTTCCTTGCTTTTTATAAAAATATTCTATATAATAAACCCTAGATAAATTATAAATAATAGAAAGGATTCCTTTATGCATAAAGTAAAACGTATCGCGTCGTTGGTCGGTGTTATCCTAATCGCATCCATGTATCTGATTTCCTTCTTATCCGCATTCTTTGCTACCGAGTATAAGAACGGATTGTTTTTAGCAAGTATCTTTAGTACCATCGTCATCCCGATTATTATCTGGTGGTTTCTCACCTTTTATAAATGGGTCCATAGGAAAGATGAAACCTTCGGTACAGATGAAACGAAAGTCACAGATCATTTAGAAAATAAGTAAATATATAGTTAAAACCGGGGAAAAGTATTGCTTATTCCCCTTTTATTTTCTTAAAATATTCTTTTATCTGTTTCTCATACCCTTGATCGGAGGGTACATAGAATACCCGATCCTTAATTTCATCCGGCAAGTATTGTTGTTTTACATAGTGGTTCTCATAATTGTGGGCATATAGATAGCCAAGTCCGTGACCTAATTTAGTAGCTCCTTTGTAGTGGGCATCCATTAGGTACGCCGGGATTGTGGCTGTTTTTTCATTTTCTACTACTGACATAGCTTCACCGATGGCACAGACTGCAGAATTACTCTTCGGAGCACAAGCGACATAGGTGGCTGCCTGGGCAAGAATAATTTGTGCCTCAGGCATACCAATTCGTTCTACCGCTAACGAAGCTGAGGTTGCTACCACCAGTGCATTTGGATCCGCATTAGACACATCCTCTGCAGCACATATCATAATTCTTCTTGCTATAAATGCTACTTCTTCTCCGGCATACAGCATTCTCGCCAGATAATAAACAGCTGCATCAGGATCAGACCCTCTCATACTTTTAATAAAAGCAGAGATCGTATCATAATGGTTGTCTCCATCTTTATCATACTTTAGCACTCTTTTCTGAATACATTCACTTGCAACCGGAAGAGTGATATGGATTAATCCATCTACGGAACGTTCCGTAGTCATAATTCCAATTTCGATTGCATTCAGAGCTGATCTGGCATCACCATTAGCGATATCAGAAAGGAACTCCAAGGCATCCTCATGCATTACTGCCTGATAGGCACCCATGCCTCTTTCACGATCATTTACTGCTCTTAAGAGAAGAATTTTAATATCCTCCTTGTCCAAAGGCTTCAGTTCAAAGATGATGGATCTGGAAAGTAACGCAGAGTTAACCTCAAAGTATGGATTTTCCGTAGTGGCACCAATCAATATTACGGTTCCATCCTCTACATATGGGAGCAAGTAGTCCTGCTGCCCTTTATTAAAACGATGAATCTCATCTATGAAAAGTATGGTCCTCTTACCATAACTTCCGAGATTCCCTTTCGCTTGCTGCACCACCGCTTCCATGTCCTTCTTACCGGCTGAGGTTGCATTGATCTGAGTAAAGATGGAGCTGGTCGTATTGGCAATAACCTTGGCTAAGGTTGTCTTTCCTGTTCCCGGAGGTCCATAGAAGATAATTGAGCTAAGCTTATCCGCCTTGATTGCTCGGTATAAAAGTTTATCTTTTCCAATAATGTGGCTCTGCCCAACCACCTCTTCCAGTGTAATAGGGCGGAGTCTAGATGCCAAAGGTGCTTCCTTTTTCATCGTATTATCTCTCATATAATCAAATAAATCCACAATTTCACCCCCTGATAACATTCTACCAATCAATTAGTAAGTCTATTTTAACTCATTGTATTGAAAATCTATCTAAAATGTGCATAATAAAATAAGTAATACCCTTGATTGCCGCGGTATAGCGGCGGAACGGAGTAACCATGAAGATACCAAAGGATCCGCATATTCTTTTAAGTTATATTAACACAAAACTACGTGACGAATACCATAGTCTTGATGACCTATGTAAAAGCTTAAACATTGACCGAAGCCATCTGGAAACCGAATTATTCGCTATTGGTTATACTTATGCTAAGGAACTGAACCATTTCTCCTCTAGTTATTAGACTTCTTATACTGATGCATTCGTTGGAGCAGAAGCATAATTATATAGAAGAATAAGGTTCCGGATGCACCGCCTACCGTGTCTAAAACTACATCACTGAACTGTCCGCTTCTTCCGGGAACGAAGAGCTGATGGAACTCATCCGTCCCGGCATAGAGAAAGGATAATAAGATTGGTAAGGAAATCATCCATTTCTTCTTCCTTTTAATAGCGTATAAATGTAGTGAATATGTGCAGGCCAATAGCGCATACTCACAAAAATGTGCTGTTTTACGGACAAAATGATCGATACTTTGAAGAAGCTCCAATCTGACCGATTGTTCTATTTGAGTATTGGTAGCATCTTCGTAAACAGATACGAAAGCTTTAGCTACAGCCATGCTGCTTTCTTCAGAAGCATCTGACGGCTTTGCTGAAAAGAAAAATATAATAAGCATTACAACGAATGCCGGTATCCAGGATATATGATAAAGTTTCATAGATGCCTCCGAAGGTGATGCTTTATGATATATTATATTGATAAACAACTTACCACATATTGCTTATAATACCATAACAAGCAGATTAATATCAACAGTAGTGTGAATAACTATTTGCTTATCATCTAATATACAGGGGAGGATTTTCGATATGAAGGAAGCTTTTAAGACGATCTATGAGGGTGGAATCGGTGAGATCGTGATGAAAAAATCTCGGTTCATTGCTACTGTTACCCCGGTCGAGACAGAAGAAGCAGCTAGCCTATTCATCGATAACCTGAAAAAGAAGTATTGGGATGCTTCTCATAACTGCTCCGCCTATATAATAGGAACCAATAGTCAGCTGATGCGTTGCTCCGACGATGGTGAACCCAGTAAAACTGCCGGAAGACCTATACTTGATGTTCTTCTCGCTCATGAGCTCACCAATTTAGTTGTAGTTGTTACAAGATATTTTGGGGGCACCTTACTGGGAACAGGAGGTCTTGTAAAAGCGTATCAAAGTGCTACCATAGAAGGCTTAAACCAGAGTAAGATTATGACAAAGGAGTTGGGCATCCGACTTAAGATTACAACTGATTATAATATAATAGGCAAGATCCAGTACTTCGTCGGACAGGAGCATATTACAATTCTCACTTCCAATTATACAGATCTTGTTGATATGACATTACTGGTTTCTCCCGGTAAATTAGATTATTTAACAAAAAAGATAGCTGAACTTTCTAACGGTTCAGCCATCTTAGAATTGTTTGGGCAGGTATACTTTTCATTATTTCAAGGTGAAGTACACCTTTTTTGATGCTAGATACCCTGGGTCACCAGTTCGTCCAAGATTTCAACCATGGAGATCGGTGTTACTTCAAACTGGCATAGCTTTTTGATAATAGATATTACCTTGTCCCTCGATGCTGAAATCCCACTGATCTCATCTGACTCCATAATATCATCAAGACGCTTCGTAATATTCACCCCAAAATACGAGAATCTCGGTTCAGAATCTGAAAACTTTTCTGTCAGACAATAATCCAATTTCATCACTCTTGCATCTTCAAGCAATACCTCGTTGCTAAATAGTAACTGCTTCATTTCTTATTACCCCCATATATAATTAAACAGAAAATAACTGACAATTCCCATTATACACTGAATAATCTGTTTGAAAAGTTATTTTTAACGCACCATTTTATCGAGTTCGTTATATTTCGACATAATTACACGATATATGAATAGTTTCCACTGCTTATCCCTCATATTTTCCCTTTTTGTGAATTTTAATAGGAAATTATTCTCAATCGGTTACTTTTTTTGATTTTATATTACATATACTGACAAAGTTGATTTTCACTTTTTTACATTATAAGCATTTATTTGTATATTATTTCTAATAATTTGTTAAGAACTTCACTTTTCGTGAAGTAGAATATTTTATCAATCATAGCCAAAGAATTCTTATATAAATTCCAATTTATTACACAACTATTGCATACATGTTAAGTATAATAATTTTTCTTTATTAAACCATTCCAAGGTGTTATAATATACGCGATAAGCAAAAGTCTGAGATAAAGACACCACTCAGAAAGCTTGCTTTACTGAGCGGTGTCTTTATCTTAGACGCAGCAACGCGAGCGAGTGAACAATGTTCACGAGCTTTTGCTTATCGCGTAGGTATCGAGCGAGTGAACATAGTTCACGAGCTTTTGCTTATCGCGTAGGTA
>FWWL01002456.1_pt1 | contig 38492 bp, 42 predicted proteins | sample 2228331 | NCBI WGS metagenome assembly FWWL01 (sample SAMEA103939775, study PRJEB20133) | metagenome
AACAAATCTGGCTCTCGTAGCGGTATCTTGAGTGTTTTTAGAGATGTCGGAAATAGCTATTTTCATTTCCTCAGTTAATCTATCTACGTCCTTTAAGAGATCGGAGACCTCTTCCCCCATCTGAGAGGCTTTCTCTATAAGAGAGTTAATTTGTTGAACTATAGGAGAGAACTTCTTTATTCTTTCTTGAGTTCTCTGACTAATATTAGAGGAGATTTTGTATCCCTCAATAAAGCTTTGAAAGAGTCTTTCAAAAGTCCTCTGAAGAAAAAGAGTATAATTACTTGCAGTTTGAAATTCCTTTACCTGACATTTCTCTAGGTCGCACTCTACTGCAAAATTGCCCTTGGCCATCTCCTCTAAGGATTTATTAATCTCTTTTAAAGTATTATCAATACAATTAAAAGTCCTCCGATTGGTAATTATTAAAAAACCTATTATAATGAAAAAACTTAGGCCAAAGAGACCCTTAGTCAGAAGACCTTGTTTTTTTAAGTCCTTTTGTAGGTCGGACTCCAAATTCTCTTTAATCTTACTGATTTCTTTTATTACTTGATAAGGAATCCTATTTAGTGTGTCATAATTACAAGATTTTAGAGATTGATCTAAATTCTGAAAAAAATTTAACGTTCTTTCCTCTAAAAGAGAAATATTTTGCCTTTTATCCTCTTTTAGTTTTTTTAAAATTTCTTGAAGCTCTTTTTGATAATCAGATATTCTCTTTTGAAGTTCCTTTGAATCCTCTCCAATTTCTTTTCCTTCACAATTAAATTGAAATAACGTAAGGCCATCTATCATACTTTCTTTTACAAGATGAGAAATTTTAACTAACCTTTCTTTTTTTTCTTCAAACCTTTTTACCTTTAACTCTACCCAGTAATTCAACCCAATTATTAAGATTAAGATAAAGGCAATAAAGAAGGTATTGAAGACAAAGAGATTTTTAAGAGATCTCTTTTCCAAAGCTTTTAGTTGTATCATCTCCTCTTCCCTCCCCTCTTTTATTTATCTTTTAACTTTTAAAAGTTAAAATTAATTGAAAGGATTGTTAAATAAAAATTAAAATTGACTGAAATACCTTTTCTAATTTTAGGGCTCAGAGTTTTTCTAAAAATAGGAGGTAGTGATATAAAGATAGTTTAAGAGAAGTTAATCCTTATTTTCTTAAGAATTATTAGTTGCCCTAATTTACTAAAAGAAAATTTATTTGGAATTTCTTCCAATCTACTTCCTTTACTTTAACCACTACTTTTTGACCAATCTGAAAGACTTTTCCTTTTTGTTTTCCCACTAAGCTAATTCCTTTTTCGTCTAAAACATAATAATCATCTTTTAGGTCTGAGAGACGGACTACTCCACTTACTAAATACTCTTCAAGATCCACAAAAAATCCAAAGGCAGTGACTCCTGAGATAATTCCTGAAAAAACTTCGCCTACCCTGTCTTTCATAAAGAAGGCTTGAAACTTTTTTAAGATTTCCCTTTCGGCTTCTTCGGCTATTCTTTCCCGAGAAGAAACCCAAGCTCCTATCTCCTCAAGTTCTCCTTCCTCGTAAGGGGGTCTTTTTTTAGGCAAAGCCTTTTTTAAAGCCCTATGAACAACTAAATCAGGATATCTTCTTATAGGAGAAGTAAAATGGCAATAACAAGAAGAAGCTAAGCCAAAGTGTCCAACATTATGGGGAGAATATTTAGCCTGTTTGAGGGTCCGAAGTAAAAGATGATGATAGAGATAACTTAAAGGAGAATCTTTAAAACTATCTAAAAGTTTTTGATACAATTTAGGAGTAGGAGTTTTAGTTAATTTTAGCTTTTTATCTTTAAAATAAGTGTCTTCCGAAGAGAATACTCTAAGAAAATCTACTAATTTAGAAACATCTGGAGTTTCGTGAACTCGGTAAAGAAGGGGATACCCCTTAGCAGTTAAAAATTCGGCTATCACTTCATTAGCTGCAATCATAAAATCTTCAATTAGCATATGAGCTAAATTTCTTTCCCTTCTAACAATGTTTTCAATCTTTCCTTCTAAATTTAAAATTATTTCCGGTTCAGGGAGATCAAAATCCAGACTACCTCTATCTATCCTTTTTTCTCTCAAGATCTGGGCTAATTCTCCGGCTGAAATTAACATACTATAAAGATGGCTATATTTTTTTATAACCTCCGAATCCTCATTAAGCAAAATCTTTTTTACTTCTGTATAAGTTAATCTGGCTTTAGACCTTATAACTCCTTCATAAACATCAAATTTTCTTATCTCTCCCTTAGGGGTATAATCTATTTCCACAATTATGGCTAAGCGATCCACTAAAGGATTAAGGCTACAGAGCCCATTAGAGAGTTTAAAAGGAAACATAGGAAGAACCATATTGGGAAAATAAACACTGGTTCCTCTTTCGTAGGCTGATCTATCAAGAGGACTTCCTATGGGCACATAGTGGGCTACATCAGCAATAGCTACCCACAAAGTATATCCCCCATCTCTCTTAAGAACACAAATAGCATCGTCAAAGTCTCTGGCATTCTCTCCATCTATAGTAACCAAAGGAAGATCTCTGAGATCTCGCCTTCCTTTTTTATCTTCTTCTCTTACCTCATCGGGAATTTTAGCTAATTGTTCCTCAACCTCTTCCCCAAATTCATAAGGTAAATTGTAATTATAGATAGTTGCCCAACAATGAGTTAGAAGGTCTTCAGGATCTCCTAAATCCTTAAGAATTTCTCCAAGGGGAACTCCAAACTCAGAGACAGGCTGAAGAATCTTAGCCACAACTAAATGCCCTTCCTTAGCTTTATTCCGCCTTTTTTTGGGGATAAAAATTTCAAAGGGAAGGCGCCTATCCTCAGGTTCAACAAAATAAAACTTATGCCTCTTTATTAAATAGCCTACAATATGTTTGCGAGATCTTTCCAAAACCAAAAGAATACTTCCTTCAGGTCCCCTTTTGGACTCTTTTTCTATTCTTACTAAGACAATATCACCATCTAAAGCCCTATTTATGCTTCTTTTAGGAATAAAAACCTCTTCACCACCCTCGGTTACAACAAAACCAAAACCATCCGGATGAACTCTTAATTTACCCTTCGCTAATTTTAGTCTTTCAGCTAAGGCTAACTTTCTTTTACGAATCTGAACCAATTGACCCTTTTGAATAAGATCTTCAATAAGACCCTTTACTTCTTTCCTTCTATCCTTAGGAACTCCTAAAAAATGATAAATTTGTCTCATCAAAAGAGGCTTTTTTAATTTTTGGAAAAGTTTAAGAACGTCTTCTTCAGTAATAGTGAGTTTTTTCAATTTCCTATAAAAGTTATTTGAGATTTAAGTATTTTATAGCCCTTTCTAAATCTTCCTCCGAAGAAATAGTATGGAGACCAGCTTTAGGTCCATACCTTATTAATTTTCTGAATTCTTCAGCTGAGGTAATATTTTTTTCTCGGACATAGTTTTCCAGAGCATCTTTTCCTTTATGACATTTTAAACATTTAAAATCTTGAGCTGAAGAAAAATTTATATCTTTTAAAGCAACTAATAATCCTAAAAATAAAAGGGCTAGAAAGAGTAAGGAATAAATTTTAAAACCTCCACCATCTTCTCTTGTTCTTAATGTAATTTTAATAATCCTTTCTTAAAAAAACAAGCTCCCCTTATTTCCTCAAAATAATTAAAGAGAAAACTAATCCCACAAAAAGGACCATCAAGGAAAGTAGGAAATATTTAGGCACTAAATTTTGGAAAAGAATAAATAGGAAATTAAAAATTAGAAAGGCTAAAAAGGCGTTAAGCAAGGCCTTATTAAGATTTTGAATGGTATAGGCTTTTAGATATATCTTAGCTGAGATAGCTCCCAAAATAAAGGGAATAAAAAGATAGATAAAACGAAAAAGAAGTTCTCCTAAGACTTCATCAACCGGTTTCCCAATTTGCCAAAGGAAAAAAAGTCTCTTCTTTAGATCACCGATTTTGGCAAACTTGAGAGGTTTTTCAACTGTTAAAAAATCCTTAGGTTTTATAGGAAGCTGTCCTTCCCAGGTTTTATAAAATTTGGGTTGGAAATCCCACTCTCCCTCTTGGAAAATCATTTCTTTAAATTGCCACCTCCCCTCCTCTATGTAAAAAGCTTCTTTAGCCCAAATAATTTTCTTAGGTTCACCTTTTTCTAAAAAAAGAAGAGTCACGTCAGAGAAGTATTCACCCTTTATTTCCATTGGTCTTCCCATTAAAAAAAACTTTTCACCTTCATAAAAGATTAAATCTTTAAAAATAAGTCTTTGAGCCTGTTTTCCTTGAATTTTAGTTTCCCATACATAAAGAGATTTATAATAAGCTTCGGGAACTACTAAATTTAAAAAAATCCCTCCTGTAAAAGAAATAAAAGCTAAAAAAATTAGTAATCTTCGTAAAATTTCCTCTTTCGTTATACCGATAGAGAATAAAGCTAAAAGTTCTCTTGTGCGGGAGAGAAAAAAAAGCTTCAAAATAATAGAAAGAGCTGTAAAATAGGGAAAAAGTTGATATAAATTAATAAAGGATTTCCAAAATAAATATTCTAAAAAATAAATAAATGGTTTATGAAAGCTTAAAAAAAAAGGTAATTTTTCAAATAATTCTATAACTATAGAAAAAGAAAAAAAGACTAAATTAACTATCAAAAAATATTTTAAAAACTCTCTTAAAAGAAAGATAGTAAAAATCTTCATAAATATGATATTCCTTTAGTTTTTAAATATTTATATTGGATATAAAGAAACAAATAAAAAATAAAATTAAAAATAATTTGGCCATAGAGTATATTAAGTTTTCCGTTTTCACTAAGTGAAACAAAAAAGTTATAGAAAAAATAATAAAATATATAAAAAATTAAAGCGACAAAGGTTATAGTAATTTTTTTCATAGACTTTAAGAAAATACCTAAAAGAAAGCCCTGAATTAAAAGGGGAATTACAGAAAAACCATAGAGAAATCTATTATAATATTCCGTAATATAGCGATGATATTTTAAAGTAGAAGGCTGGATTTTAGCAATCTCTCTCTTTAATTCCAAAAGAGACATTTCTCCGCGCTTAATATAAAGATCCTCTTTTTTTAAATTGGCAAGGGGTATTTGGAAATCGTATTTCTCAAACCGAATAATTTCTATCTTTTTCTCTTTTTCCTGGGCTAAAATAAAAATTACCCCCCTTTCCAAGACAAATCTACCTTCTTTGAAATCTAAAAGGCCTTCCTTAGCTAAATATATACCCCTTTTAAGATTAGATTTTTTTTCTAAAAGAGTAACACCTTGAAGAAAGTAGGTAGAGTTTTCCTTTTTAGCTGAATTTACATAAAGAGAAAGAGTATCCGTTAACAAATAAGGAGTTTTAGGAAGAATCTCTCTTTCTGATAATTGGGAAAAAATTTTTATTTCCTCTAATTTTTGTAAACGCTTACCCTTAGGAGTTAAATAAAGATGACTAAAAAAAATAAGGATAAATATAAAAAACAAAAAAATTAAATAAACTTTAAAAAAATCTCTTAAAGTAAAGCCTAAGGAAAAGAAAGCTAAAAATTCGCCTTCTTCTTTTTTCTTTTGGAGCACAAAAAGGGTTGAGAGAAAAGCTGAAAGAGGAAGCACAAAAGAAAGAAGTTGAAGAGAAACTAAGCAATAGTATTTTCCTATTGAAGTTAGAGAGGGCTTAAAGTTTAAGAAGTCCTTCAAATTTATAGTTCCGTAAATAAGGGCAAAGAGGAAGATAAAAAAGAGAGAAAAAAGTAATGAAGAAAAAAATAAAGATTTTAAAAGGTATTTGAGAAAAATCTGCATAAGCCTCTATGAAAAAAGAAGATTTTTGATTCCTTTAAAAATATATTCAATGGCAATACTTGCAAGAATTAATCCTAACACTCTTTCTATAGCTTTTGTTCCTAATTCTCCCAAAATTTTATAAAAAGATTGGGAAAAAACTAAGAGAAAATAAGTAAAAAAAAGCACTAAAATTAAAGCTAAAAAAACAGTGAATTTTTCCATCCAGGATTTACCTTCTGTCAAAATAATAATAGTAGTAATAGCACCAGGTCCTGCTAAATAGGGAATTCCTAAGGGCACAACCGAAATATCTTCTTTAATGGAACTTTCTCTCACTTCCTTAGGAGAAGTTTTAATACTTCGGGTTTTTCCAAAGAGCATTTCCATAGCAGTAAAAAAAAGAAGAATACCTCCAGCTATCATAAAAGAAGAAAGGGAAATCTGAAAAAAAGAAAGCAACTTAGGACCTAACCAAAGGAAGAAGGTAAGGATAACCAAGGATGTTAGAGAGGCTTTAAAAACGATTTTTTGTCTTTCTTTATCACTATAAGTAAGGGTAAGGGTCAAAAAAAAGGGAATAGCTCCCACAGGATCTATAATAGTAAAAAGAGCAATAAAACTTTTAAAGAAAAAAGTTAATTCCATTTTCCCTTTAAATAGAGAAAAATTCCAGGAAACCCTGAAAGTAAAATCAAACTATAAGCTAAAAGCCCAAGGGATACTCCATATTCCATAGGATATTTAAGAAGATAAAAAAAATAAGTTAAAGTGCCCTCTCTAATTCCGAGACCAGAAATACTCAAAGGAAGAGCTGATAAAAAACTTACTAAAGGAATAATCACAAAATAATAGCCTATCGGAATTTGAAGATTAATAGACCTCCCAAGAGCCACAAATTGGAGAACAAAGAAGAACTGGACACTGAGTCCCAGGGCTAAAGGTTTTAAAACTGTAGGTAGACTAAGAGGTTGAAAAAAATTCCTCTTTAAATAGAAAGTAAAAAAAAGAACTAATAAAAAAAAACCTAAAATACTTAAATAAACAATTAAATTTAAGGAAAAGAAGAGTTTCTTAGGTAAAAAGGCTCCATAAAGAGGTAAAGATAGGCTAAGAAGAAAAAGAACCCCTGTTAACCCTAAGATTCTATCTAAAAATACGCTGAAACTGGCTTTTTTAAAATCTAAACCGCTTTTAGTTAAATAAAAGGTTCTTAAGGCATCTCCAGCCACAGTTCCCGGAAAAATAGTATTTAATGAAAAACTAATTAGATAGGTTTTTAAAAAAAAACTATATTCTTTATTAAAATTCCAGGCTGAACAGATACTTTTCCATCTATAAGACAAAAGACTCTGAAAAATGGCTACACAAAGAAAAGCTAAAAAATAAAAGAAAAAATTAACCTCCTTAAGAAGGGAAACTATCTTTTGAAAATCCGTTTTTTTAAATAAATAAAATAAAAGACCAAAGGAAATAGAAATTCTAACAATCAAAAAGAAAGAGGATTTTAATTTTTTTTTAGAGCCCATCCTTAAAAACTCTAAAATATTTTATATAAGGTCCCTTTTGTTGAAAGGAATTCTCTACAATGGCTAATAAATTTCCTTTAGAATCAAAGATTCGTATCCACTTTTCTGAAAAGGCTAAAGGAAATTTTTGAAATTTTAAAAAAGATAAGAAGGTTTCTGTAGGGATGGGAACTCCATTTTTTATCTTTTTAGAAAAATTATCACTTACAAGGATCTTAGGTAAAAACTCCAAGGCTTTAGAAAGGGAAATAATAAATTTTGATAAATCCTCAGTTCTCTTTTGGACTATTTCTTTTAATTCCTCAAAGGTTATAGCTTCCTCTATAGTAAAAATACTCTTCTGAAGTCTTCTTAAATTATATAAAACGCCTCCACAACCTAATTTCTCTCCTAATTGATGAATCAAACTTCTTACATAGGTGCCTTTAGAGCATTTAACCTTAAAAAAAATCCTATCTTCCTCTAAGGATAAAATCTCAAATTGATAGACTTTAACTTTTTTAGGTTCCTTAGAAAGAAGCAAGCCATCCCGAGCATATTTGTAAAGGGGACGCCCCTTCAATTTTACAGCTGAATAGGGTGGAGGATATTGTTCTATCTCCCCTACAAAACTTTGGGCTACCTCTTTTAATTTTTCTAAAGTAATATCTTTTATGTCATAATAGGCTAAAATCTCTCCGGTGATATCATAAGTATCGGTGGTAATCCCAATTTTAAAAGAACCTTCATAGACCTTGTCACCTTCTAAAAAGATCTGAGCAACCTTGGTTGATGAATTTAAAAAAATAGGAAGCACTCCAGTAGCAAGAGGATCTAAGGTCCCTCCATGTCCAGCCTTTTTTACTCTTAAAATCTTTTTAACCTCTTCTAAAGCTGATGTAGAACTAATTCCTGAGGGTTTATCTAAAACTAAAATTCCAACCAAACTTTTGAGATCCCAATTTTTAGTCATTAAAAAAATTCCTCTAAGGCTTTTCTTAATCGGAATATTGCCTCTTCTAAGGAATTAGTTTTCAAAGAAAATCCACAGGCATATTTATGTCCTCCACCTCCAAATTGTTGAGCTAAGGGCAAAGCTATAACTGGAGCCTTACTTCTTAAACTGACTTTAAATATCCCCTTTTCTACCTCCCGTAAAAAAACTGCCAGTTTTACCCCTTCAATGGATCTCAAAAAATTGGCTATATCATTTAATTTAGAGGATGGACCGATAAATTTTAAATCTTCTAAGCTTAAATAGGTGAAAGCTACAGTCTTATCTTTTAAAAACTCTAACCTTTGAAGGGCTATTCTTAGAGCATAAACTGTCTCTAAGGGAGTATTTTCGTATAGAGCTTGAGCAATGCGAGAAGGATCAGCTCCAAGGTCTATTAGTTCTTGAGCCTTTGCAAAGATGTCTCCTTTTACATTTTCATAGCGGAAACTTCCTGTATCATAATAAAGCCCAGCCAATAAATTTTCAGCTATTTCAGGGGTAATAACGATCTCTAAATACTTTAAAAGACGAAAAAGAAGTAAAGAAGTAGAAGGCTCTTCAGAATTAATATAAAGAAAGGGAGTTAGCCCTAAGAACCTTTCACAATCCTCCTTTTGATGGTGATCTAAAATAAGAACTTTCTTAGGTCTTAAAATATTTCTTATTTTCTCAGGGATTCTCTTTTCACATTGAACATCCAAAACTACTAATAACTCTGGAGTAAGTTCTTCTTTAACTTTATCTATTTCTATTAACTTCTCTATTCCATAAAGAAAACGGGCATATTGGGGAATTTTTTCAACCAAAGGAAGAATCTTTTTTTCCGGAAAACTTAAAAAGAGAGCTAACATAGAAGAAAGACTATCTATATCTGGGTTCTCATGGGTAACCAAAACTAAATCCTTTGAATTTAATAGAATAGATTTAATTTCCTGAAGAGACATCTTCCTTTTTAATCTTTTCAAAAAGTTCTATCAAACGTCTTTCCTCCTCTTCAGAGGTATCTATTTGAAATTCAATCTCCGGCATAAACTTAAGGGTTATCTTCTGACCTAAAAGTTTTTTAATATAACCGAGGGAAGAGTCAAGGGCTGACTTAACCTTTTGAGGATCTTCCTTGTAAACTCTGAAAAAAATGGTGACCCTCTTTAAATCTTCTCTTACTTTTATGTTCGTGATGGAAATAATATTTCTAAAAATAGGATTATTCAAGTCAAAAAGCAAGATCTCAGAAAGGGCTTCTCTAAGAAGACTGGCTACTCTTTCAGCTCTTCTTGTCATCTTAACCCTCTAATAATTTAAAAATTCAATTTCAGCCTCAATAATTTCAATTTCACTCTCTTTATTTAAAAAATTTAAAACATTGGTTATTCGGCTATCTACAAACTCTTTATCTTTACCCACAAGAGATATACCTATAACGACTTTTTGCCACAAATCGTGCCCATCTACTTCGGCAATAGAAATTCTTTTAAATTTACTATCTATCTTTTGGAAGATAGATCTCAAAACTTGTCTTTTCTCTTTTAAAGAATTAGCCTCGGAAATATAAATTTTAACCTTAGCTATACCTATAACCATTAAAGCTCTTCTCTGAGTTCTTTAATTTCAAAGGCTTCTATAAGATCTCCTACTTTTACATCATTAAAGTTTTCAATCTTAATTCCACATTCATAACCAGCGGCAACCTCTCTTACATCCTCTTTAAATCTTTTTAAACTACCGATTTTTCCTGTATAAATTACCACCCCCTCTCTAATAACCCTTACTTTGTGATTTCTATTAATAACCCCTTCTTTAACATAACAACCGGCTACAATTCCTACTTTTGGAACTTTAAAGGTAGCTCTTACTTCAGCTATTCCTCCAACAATTTCTTCATATTTTGGCTCAAGAAGCCCTGACATAGCCTTCTTAATCTCTTCAAGAAGATTATAAATTACATCATAAAAACGAATATCTACCCCTTCCTGTTTAGCAATTTCTTTAGCTTTAGAGGTAGGCTTAACATTAAAACCTATAACAATAGCCTCAGAAGCGGAAGCTAATAGGACATCGTTTTCTGAAATAGCACCTATTCCTGACCTGATTATAGTTACTTTTACTTTATCAGTGGAAAGTTTTTGTAAAGAGCCCTGCAAAGCTTCTAAGGTGCCTTGGGTGTCGGATTTAAGAACAATTTTAAGCTCCTTTAACTCTCCTTCAGATAATCTCTCAAAAAGTTTCTCTAAACTGATTTTGGCAATTTTAGCACTTTCAGCTTCTCTAAGTTTCCTCTGACGATATTCAGCCACCCTTTTAGCTTGTTCTTCATCTTCAAAGACAATAAAATCATCTCCTGCTGAGGGCAAAGCCTCAAAACCGAGAATTTCAACCGGAGTTGAAGGAGTAGCTTTATTTGTTCTATTTCCATAGTTATCAAACATAGCTCTAACTTTTCCATAGGTACTCCCACAAACAAAGGAATCACCCTCTTTTAAAGTTCCTTCTTGAATAATAACTGTGGTTACCGGACCCTTTCCTTTATCTAATTTACTCTCAATTACTCTTCCCCGAGCCAGACGGTCATAGGCAGCTTTCAGATCTAATATTTCAGCCTGAAGGAGAACTAATTTTAAAAGCTCCTCTATACCTATTTTGTTTCTGGCCGAAATATTAGCCATAAGAGTATCTCCACCCCATTCCTCAGGAATAAGTCCCAGTTCAGCTAATTGAGATTTAACCCGCTCTGGATTGGCATTAGGTTTATCTATTTTATTGATAGCCACCACTATAGGAACTCCAGCAGCTCGGGCATGTTCTATGGCCTCTTTAGTTTGTTCCATAACTCCATCATCAGCCGCTACAACTAAAATTACAATATCTGTAACTTGAGCTCCCCGTGCTCTCATAGAAGTAAAAGCTTCGTGCCCCGGAGTATCAATAAAAGTAATTTTTCTCCCATCTTCTAAGGTAACCATATAAGCTCCGATATGCTGGGTAATACCTCCGGCTTCTCGGCTGGCCACATCGGTTTTTCTAATAGCATCCAAAAGGGAAGTTTTTCCATGATCCACATGACCCATTACTGTCACTACCGGAGGTCTCGGCTTCAATTCTTCCGGAGAAGGAGGTGTATATTGTAAAAGAATTTCCTCCTCTATTAATCCCTTCTCCACAGTATAACCGAATTCATCAGCTAAAATAGCCGCTGTCTCAGAATCAATAGATTGAGTTATAGTTAAAGGCATCCCCAATTGTAAGGATTTTTTAATTAAATCCCCAACCTTAATCCCCATCAATTTAGCCAGTTCTCCTACCTGAATAGATTCAAAAATTTTAATTTTTCTCTCTTTGGGAGGTAAAGTGATGGGACGAGTAGAAACTTTTTCCCTCTTTATGGACGGAGACTTAGTTTCTTCCCTCTCCTCTCTTTTTTCCTCTAATTCTTCAAAAAAAGTAAAAGTTTCTTCTTCAAAAATTTCTTCTTTTTCTTCCCTTTCCAATTTTGCTTTTTTAGGAAAAGGTTTCTTTTTAGCTTTTTTACGCTCCTCTTTAAAATCCTCTTTTTTTCTTTTACGCAGTTCTTCCTTAAAGGATGAAGGAGCGGCCTCTCCAAGATGAGCCTTTCCAGGCTCAGGCTTAGATTTGAAAGGTTTTTCCCTTTTAGATGTAAAATCAGTAATAACGCGCATTTCTGAAGGAGCTTCCGAAGTTGAATCTAAGTATTCTCTCTCATCTTGCTCTTCAAAGATTTCAAAAGGCTTTCTAATTTCTTCTTCGGTTTTAATCGTCAGCTTTTCTTCTTTTAAAACCTTTTCCTCCAAAAATATTTCGGTTTCCGGTAGACCAACCTTCTTTGAAGATTGAACCTTTTCTTCCTCACTCTTAATTTCTTCTTCAAGAGGACCTTCTCCAATCTTCTTTTTAATAATTAACTTAAGTTTTTTGGGTTTTTCTTCAACTTTTAGGGCTATTTGATCTTTTTTTATTACAATAACTTCACTTTTAGGTCTAAAAAGAGCCTTTACTCTCTCAACTTCCTCTTCCGATAGCAAAGAAGAAAGCCTCCTTACAGAAAACCCCCTTTCTTTAAGGGTATTTAATAGTTCATGAGGATCTACTTTCAACTCCTGTGCTAAATCAACTATTCTAATTTTAGCCATCTTTAATCCTTTTCCTCATTTAAGATTTTTTTAATCCTAACAGCAAAGTTCTAAAATTCAAGAGTGTGTAAAATAAAGCCCACCCTCTAATTCTATCTATCAATTCAAAAGACCTTCTATGAAGGTATCCTTTTTACGCTACTTCCGGGACCTCAACTCTTAAGAGAACAAAAGAGAAGGCACTCCGAACTCAGTAAAAGGCCTCTGTTCTGAAAAATATCTCTGATATTACCTTTAAAGCTTGACATAGCTTACTAAATAGAATACCTTTTAATTAAAAAATGTCTAAAAAGAAAAGGCCAATTCTTTTTATTGTAGAATCACCAACTAAAATTAAGACCCTCACTAAAATTTTAAAAGGACAAAATTTTAAATTTATAGCTACTTTTGGGCATATTAAAGACCTTCCTGCCCAAACTCTGGGAGTGGACTTAAAAACCTTAGAACCCTTTTTTTCTGTTTTAGAGCCTAAACGGAAAATCATAAAGAGAATTAAAGAGACTTTAAGAGAGGTTAGAGAAGTTTATTTAGCTACTGATCCTGACCGAGAAGGAGAAGCTATAAGTTTTCACCTCTACGAAATTTTAAAAGGCCCGAAAGAAAACTCTCTTAATTTCCATAGAATTGAACTTTATGAAATCACCGAATTAGGAATAAAATCAGCCCTTAAAAATCTTAAAAAATTAGATGAAAATTTGTATTCAGCCTGGAAAGCTCGGCGTGTGGCAGATAGATTAATAGGATATCTCTCTTCTCCCTTTTTATCCAAACACTTCAAAAAACCCCTCTCAGCCGGAAGAGTTCAAAGTCCAGCTTTAAAATTAGTTGTAGAAAGAGAAAAAGAAATAGAAAATTTCCTTCCTAAAACCGACTATTCTCTTAGCCTTTTAGCTCAAACAGAAAAAGGAGAAAGCTTAGAATTTGAACTTTTTTCAAAAAATAAACTAGTTAAAAAAGAAAACAAACAAGAATTATTAGAAATTTATGAAAACTATTTTAAGAATTGTTGGTTATATGTTTTCAAAATTCAAGAAAAGGAAATTAAAAAATATCCTCCCTATCCCTTTAAAACCTCTACTTTAATAGAATTTGCTGGAAAGACCTTAGGTTTTTCTCCTAAGGAGACCATGTTTTTAGCTCAAAAGTTATATGAAGAAGGCTATATCACCTATATGCGAACCGATTCAATAAGAATTAGTCCCTTAGCTCAAAAAAAAGCTAAAGAATATATTGAAAAACATTTTGGAAAAGCCTTCTTAGGAAGCACAAGAAAGGCTAAGTCTTCCCTCTTTATTCAGGATGCCCATGAATGTATAAGACCAACCGATTTAAATATCAAGACTTTATCCTTAGGTAAAAAAGAGCAACTTCTTTATAACCTTATAAAAACTTATTTTTTAGCTAGTCAAATGAGTCCAGCTCTTTTTTTAGAAAAAAACTATGTTCTTCGCTCTCAAAGATCTCCCAAAAATTTTTCTCTTCAGAGAAAAGAAAATAAACTGCTCTTTGAGGGATACTTAATCTTATTTGAAAAGGAAAAGGAAGAAGTCTCTCTTTGGACTGATCTTAAGGAAAGAGAAAATTTAAAAGTAATTGATTTCAAAATTAAGGAACACAAAACTAAGCCTCCGGAAAGATACACTCCCGAGGGATTAATCAAAAAATTAGAATCCTTAGGAATAGGAAGACCTTCTACTTATGCTACTCTTTTTGATATTCTTTTCACAAGAGGTTATATTGAAAAAGAAGGAAGATATATTAAACCCACTGAACTAGGCAAGAGGGTTTGTGAATTTTTAGAAAAAAATTGGCCTCCTTTTATGGACTATAATTTTACTGCTAAATTAGAGTTAGCCTTAGATGAAATCGCTAAAAATAAAAAAGAATACTATTCTACAGTTAAAGAAATTTTATCTATCTTGCAGAGATATCTATCTCTATGAAGCTTTATGTAATCGGAATAGGACCAGGAGATCCTGAGCTAATCACTCTTAAAGGTTATAAAATTCTTCAAAGGATCTCTCTACTCTTCTATCCTACTGGCGGAAGAGAAACCTTAGCCTTATCTATTGTCCAAAAGCTAATTGATCTTAAAGATAAAATCTTAGTAGAATTATATTTTCCTATGCAAAAAAGTGAAAACCTGAAAACCCATTGGCAGGAACTTTCTGAAACCCTTTATTCCCATCTTAAAGAAAAGAAGGAAGGAGCTTTCATTACCATAGGAGATCCAGCCTTTTATTCCAGTTTTTTTTATTTAAAACCCCTCTTAGAAGAAAAAAAAATAGCTATAGAGATAATTCCAGGAATTAGCTCCTTTTCTTCTTTTTCTGCTAAACTCACTCTTCCCTTAACCCTAAATCAAGAGGAAGCCTTGATTACCTCGGGAGAAAACTTAACTAAGGATGTAAAGAAATATACCTCCTGGAATACTTTAATTTTAATGAAGATTCATAAGAATTTATACTTTATCAAGGACTTTGCTAAAAAAAATAACTTTTTAGGCTGGGTTGGAAAAAGAATTGGGCATCCAGAAGAAAAAATATGGTATAATTTAGATAATATAAAAGAAAAAGATTTAGATTACTTTTCTTTAATCCTTTTAAAAAAAAATAAATGGTAGGATATAACACCAATTTTTTACTAATCCCAAACTTTACTTAGATAGACGAAAATTAAGAGGAAGGAGATCCAAAATTTTAGAAAAAGTCTATTTTATAGGAATAGGGCCTGGGGATCCTGAACTATTAACCATCAAGGCCTTAAGAATTATTAAAGTTTCAGATCTCATAATCTATCCTGGAAGTCTTATTAGTGAAGAACTCTTAGAATTTCTTAAAAAGGAAAATCCTAAGGCTGAGTTTTGGAATGCCTTTGGTCAAAATTTAGAGAGGATTTTAGAAAAAATTAAAAAAGCCTATTTTACCAATAAACGGGTTGCCCGTTTAGTAAGCGGAGATCCTGCCATTTATAGTTCCCTAATGGAACATATAGAAGGACTTAGGAAACTTCAAATTCCCTATGAAATCGTTCCAGGAATTTCTTCGGGTCTATTAGCTGGAGCTGTCTTAGGAATAGAACTTACCTATCCTCAGATATCAAATAGTATTATTTTTACCAGAGTTTCTGGGAAAACAGGAGGTGCAACAGAAGAGGAAATTCTAAAATTAGCTACAACCAACTCTACCTTAGTTTTCTTTTTAAGCTCAGCTCTTGGTGAGAAACTCTCCCAAATTTTAGGTAAGGTTTATCCTCCAGATAAAAAGGTCACTATCCTCTATAAGCTTTCCCGAAAAGAGCAAAAAGTTATCTTAACTCAACTTTCCCAACTTACAGAAACCTTAAAAAGAGAAAATATCTCCAAGACTGCTCTTATTGTAATAGGAGAAGTTTTAGAATTGATTGATAAAAATTTTAATATAAGATCAAAACTTTATGGACAAAGATAAAAAAGTTTTTTTATTTTATATCTCAGAAAGGGGAAAAACCTTAGCGGAAAGTTTAAAAAGTTTTTTAGGAAAAGGAGAAATTTTAAGATTAAAAGAGGCTGAACTTTCTTCCCTTTGGAAGGAAAATCATCTTTTAATCTTCGTAATGGCCTTAGGAATTGTAGTAAGAGTGTGTAAGGAGTTTATTCAAGAGAAGGGGAAAGATCCTGGTATTATCGTAATAGATGAATTAGGAAAAAATGTTATAAGTTTCCTTGGAGGACATTATGCTGAAGTTAATAAATTAACCTTAGAAATAAGCACCTATCTCTCCTCTCATCCGGTTATCACTACCACTTCTGATAATTTAGGACTTCCTCCTTTAGATCTATGGATAAAAAAATTAAGATTCTTTATTAAAAACGAAGAAAAACTTTATGAGGTTATGACAAAATTTAATGAAAAAGGTAAACTATTAATTTATTTAGAGGAATTTTTAGAGTATGGCCTTCCTTTAGGCTGTGAAAGAACTTCGGATCCATCTTTGGCGGATATAATTATAACCTATAGGGAAAGGGATGAGAAAAAGTTAACTCTTATTCCCAAGGTTTTATGGGCAGGGATTGGTTTTCATGAAATCTTAACTGAAGAAGATTTAGAAAAAATCTTTTTGGAACATTTTAAAACCTTAGGGCTTTCCTTTTATGCTCTTAAAGGAGTAGCTACCATAGATAAAAAAATGAATTTCTTACCTTTAAAAAATTTTACTTTAAAATTTAACCTTGACTTAAGAGGTTTTGGTAGAAAGGCGCTCTCTCAGGTGCAAACTTTATCTTACTCGGAAAAGGTTATGGAAAATATAGGAATTCCCAGTGTATCTGAAGCCAGTGCCCTTTTAGCTAGTCAAGGGAAACTCCTTTATCTTAAACAAAAATATTCTAACCTTACCATAGCCATAGCTTTAGAAAGCTTTAAAAAAAGAGGAAAACTTTATATAGTAGGTATTGGACCGGGAGCTTTAGAGTATCTGACTATTAAAGCTTTAAGAATTTTAACCCAGATAGAAGCCATTGTTGGTTACAAAAGTTATATAAAATTAATAAGACCGTTAATTAAAAATCAAGAGATTTATGAATTTGGAATGACCCAAGAGATAGATAGAGCCCAAAAGGCTATTGAATTAGCCCTTTCGGGAAAGGATACAGCTTTAATTAGTGGAGGAGATCCGGGAATTTACGGAATGGCTAGTTTAGTTATAGAGCTTCTTTATAGGAACAATCTTAGTCTTGAATTCGAAATCGTTCCAGGAATTTCGGCTTTAAACATAGGCAATGCCCTCTTAGGATCTCCTTTAGCCAATGATTTTGCTGTCCTTAGTCTTTCGGATCGTCTTACACCCTGGGAAACTATAGAAACACGTTTAAGACTTTTAGCAGAAGGTGATTTCCCCATAGTAATTTATAATCCCCGAAGCCAGGGAAGAAAAACTCAGTTAAGTCGGGCTTTACAAATCCTAAGAGAAAAAAAGGCTCCGGATACCCTTGTAGGGATTATAAATGCGGCTACCCGAGAAAATGAAGAAATTATTATAACTAATCTATTAAATTTTCCAGAAGAAAAGGTAGGAATGGAGAGTTTAATTATTATAGGAGAGAAAGGAATTAAGCTTTTAGGAAGATATCTTATAGCTGAGAGGGGGTATGAGAGGAAATATGAAGGAAAATTTAAAATCAGCCCTTCTTATTTCTGATTCTCATCTTTGGGGACTCTGGAGTTATCAAGCCTTAGAAAAGATAAATCTTGATTTTGAACCTCTCTTGGCTGAAGAAATTGATGAAACCTTTTCTAACAAGTATAAAGCCCTTTTTGTCCCAGGGGGTTGGTCTAAAAATAAATTAGAGGCTCTCTCCAAAAAACAAAGAGAAATTCTCAGAAATTTTGTAGCCGAAGGGGGAATTTATATAGGTATTTGTGGAGGAGCAAGTTTGGCTGGAGAAGAAGGATTAGGCTTACTTTCTGTAAGAAGAAAAAAAGAAAGAGTTCCAAGTTTTAGTGGTCCCTGTTGGGTTGATTTTGATAAAAGGCATCCTTTATTTAAAAAAATAAAAGATGTCTTTTATCTATGGTTTCCTCCTGAATTGGAAATTTTAAATCCTAAAATTCAAATTTTAGCTTACTTTAGAGGCCCTCAGGAAGGAGCTTATGTTTCTGATTTATTTTTAGAAGATCATAAGGAGCACTTAGATTTCTTGGAAAACCTTTATAATATTCCCCTTAATCCTAATAAAATGCAAGGAAAACCTTTAATTTTAGAAGGAACCTTTGAAAAAGGTAGGATCTTGTTATCTCTTATTCATTTTGATACGCCCAAATGTGAAAATGGTTTAAAATTTTTAAAAAATCTTACTAATTATTATCAGCTTCCTCTAAATCTCAATCCTTTGAAGATAAAAACTCGTAAAACCCTTTCTCAAGTTAACTATAGAAGAAAATTAGCTAAATGCATTAAAGAAGTTAAAGGATTAATAGATTTAGGAATAAGAAATTTTTTACTGCACAAAAGAACCTCCTATTTTTATCAATGGAAAAGGGGTATAAAAGGACTGGAAATCCTTAATCTTTTTTATCTTTTTGAAGAGATTGAGAGACTTTTATATAAATTAGAGCTCAAAAAGGAAAATTTAAACTCTCTTGAAAAACTCTGTGAAGAGATAGAACCTTTAATAAAGAAGGTGGTCTTAGCTTTAAGGTATGATCTTTTAAGTAATAGAGGAATTAAAATAAAGGAAGCTTCAATTCTCTTTGAAAAAGTTTTCGGAAAAAATAAAAAGAGCTACGGAGGAGAATATAAAAGATTAATAAATCTCTTGGAGAAAGTGTTAGTTAAGCTTTGGAGAGAGGAGAGGAAGTGATAACTTTGGTTTTAGGAGGAGCTAAATCTGGAAAAACTAAGTGGGCTTTAAAATATGGTGAAAGTCTTAAAGAATTTAAAGAGCTTTATTATCTTGCCACAGCTCAAGCTTTAGATGAAGAAATGAAAGAAAAGATTGAAAAACATAAAAGGGAGAGATCCTCCCTTTGGAAATTGATAGAGGAACCTTTAAATTTAGTGGACCCTTTAAAAAAATTAGCTTCTTCTCCTTCAGTAATCCTTGTGGATTGTTTAACCCTTTGGGTTTCTAACTTAATTTTTTATAAAAAAGATATTGAAAAAGAAATAACAACTTTTTTGCAAGTCTTAAAGGAAAATTTCCAAAAAAACGCCAAAAATTGGACAATCTTAGTTTCTAATGAGGTAGGCTTAGGGATTGTTCCTGAAAATAATTTAGCCCGAAGGTATAGGGATAGAGTGGGAATTCTAAATCAAGAGGTGGCAATACTGGCTGACGAAGTCTATTTTATAATTGCTGGATTGACTCTTCCACTTTCTTCCAGTTTTTCAATTGGAAAATTTAGAGGATGCATTTAAGAATAAACTTTACTTAAGAGGGAATTTTATGGGGGTGTAGCTGGTTTAATTGTCGAAAAGGGTTACTACAGCTGGAAAATTAAAAGCGGAGAGGAAGAAAATTTTTCGGATGTCCCCAAGAAATGGTAGCTAAAGTTCTTGTAAATACGATCCTTGAATATTTTAAAAACAAGCCAATTTCTTCTATCCAATATGTTGAATTTTGTTTATATACCGATGAAATAGCTCTTTCGCATCAGCCTAGTGGGAAAGGTATAAAATAAATCTTTTGGTTCCTGCATGGGATTCTCTTTTTTTATGACTCTAAGCAAAGCCTAAAAGGTTCTGAAAAAGATCACTCTAAGACTATTACAGCATTAGGGTTGCGATTAAGGGGACTTTTATTAAGCTAAACTCATTCGGAGGTAAAAATTACTATCACATTGATTTTTAGAGAAAAATACCTATATTATATTTTTAAAAGTAGTAGAATTTTTAAAAAAATAAGGTAAAAGATAAACTATGGCTAAGGATTATTATAAAATATTAGGAGTTCCTAGAAATGCCACTCAGGAGGAGATCAAAAGGGCTTATCGCAAATTGGCTATGCAATATCATCCTGACCGCAATCAGGGAAATAAAGAGGCTGAAGAAAAGTTTAAAGAGATCAATGAAGCCTATGCAGTTCTTTCAGATCCGGAAAAAAGAAAAATGTATGATCTCTATGGTTCAACGGAATTTGAAAAGAGATATACTCAAGAAGATATCTTTAAAAACTTTAATTTTGAAGATATCTTTAGGGACATAGGAATTGATCTATCCTCTATCTTTGGAAAAACAAAAAGAGGAAAGAGCAAAATCTTCGGATTTGATTGGGGAGATATTTTAAGTGACCTCTTCGGAACTTCCTTTGAAAGGGAAGATTTCTCTCCTAGTGGGGAGCTCTATGAGACTTATCAATTAGAAATACCCCTAACCTTAGAAGAATTAATTAAAGGCGGGGAAAAGGAGATTATTATTCCTGGAACTTACGAAACAATTAAGTTTAAAATTCCCTCCAACGTTCAAAATGGTAGTATTTTAAGAGTAAAAAAGAAAACAGGAAATAAGACTAAAGAATTTTTAATTAAAATTAATCTCAAAGTGCCGGAAGGTGTAAAGATTGAAAACGGAAATCTTATCCTGGAAAAAGAAATTCCTCTTACCACTTTTTATTTAGGTGGAGAGATAGAAATTATTACCCCTGAAGGGAAACGCATAAAAACCAAAATTCCTCAATTAACTAAACCAGGAACTAAACTCAGACTTAAGGGTTTAGGTTTACCTAAGAATGGAAGCCAAGGAGAGCTTTTTGTAGTTTTAAATCCAAAACTTCCTTCTAAACTTACCGCTGAACAAAAGGAGCTTCTTGAAAAATTGAAACAATTAGGATTATAAAAAACTCTGCCTCGAAAGGAAAAGTTAGCAGGCCAGAAATAATAAATTAGAAAGCTTTACCTTTAGATTATATAACCTTGTTTTTTGAAAATCTTGCATTATTCTTTTCAATAAAAAATAAATACTTTTCCAGTGAGGCTTGAGTAAAACCCTTTACGGAAACCTTCAAGGTTTAAAAGCTAGTGAACTTAAGAAATTAGAGCGTCTTTATAATAGAAGGCTTCCTCCAGAATCTATTCTTACCTCTGATTTAGCTTGGGAATTAGCTGAAATCTCTTCCCTTCTTAATCGTCAAATTGGAATCCTCATTAATAGAAAAGGGGAGATAGAATATGTAGTAGTTGGAACTTCTAATAGGATTGAATTACCCGAACTTAAGGGATACAAAGACTCAGTAGCTAGGCTTAAAGGGCTGCGTCTTATCCATACCCATTTAGTTAAGAATAATAAAACTTCAGAATTAGACCAGGAAGACCTTTTGGATTTAGCTTTTCTTAGGCTGGATCTGATAGGAGCTTTAGAGGTTAACGAAAAAGGGGCTCCTGGTAAAATTCATTTGGCTCATATTCTACCCCATAAGAAATTTTTGAATAATAACTTCGCAGATAGAGAAGATCAATTCTTCTTTTTCTTCAAACCAGTGTATGTCTGGGACTTAAGAGAAAATTTTCAAGAACTTATTAGAAGTTTAGAAGAAGAATTTGAAAGAATAAAACCTCTAAAGGAGATTAAAGAAAAGGAAGATAGAGCTTTAGTGATTTTAGTTAGAGAGCCCAAGAATTTAGATTGGGAAGAATGTCTAACTGAGCTAAAAGAATTAGCTAAAACCGCTGGAGTCACTGTTGTTGGAGAAATTATTCAAAAAAGACCTTCCTTAGATCCAAAATATGTAATTGGAAAAGGTAAGCTTCTTGAAGTGATGATTCAAGCTATGAGAACCCGAGCCAATCTTCTTATCTTTGATCGAGAATTAACCCCCTCTCAAGTGAAATCTCTTAGTGAGGTCACTGATTTGAGAATTATTGATAGAACGCAACTTATCTTAGATATCTTTGCTCAAAGAGCTAGATCTAAAGAAGGAATGATTCAAGTAGAAATGGCTCAATTGAGATATGCCCTACCACGGTTGAGGGCTAAAGATGATGCCTATTCCCGTCTAACCGGAGGAATCGGAGCCAGGGGACCAGGAGAAACTACCTTAGAGGTCCATAAAAGCCGAATTAAAGAAAGATTAAGTAAGTTGGAAAAGGAACTTAACAAAATTTCTCAGGAAAGAGATTTAAGAAGAAAGAGAAGGAAAAGGCTTTCCTTTAAAATAGTTGCCCTTATAGGATATACTAATGCAGGAAAAACTACCCTCCTTAATACCCTTTCTAATTCCCATTACTTAGCTGAAGATAAGCTTTTTGCTACCTTAGACCCTGTAACTAAGGCTATCAGAACTTCCAGGGGAAATATTTTTTTATTAACCGATACAGTCGGTTTTATTAGAGATCTCCCGCAAACTTTGAAAAAAGCCTTTAAAGCTACCTTAGAAGAGCTTTATAGTGCCGATCTCCTACTCCACTTAGTAGATATTAGTTATCTCAACTGGGAAAAGCATATTCAAACGGTAGAAGAGCTTCTGGAAGAAATGAATTTACATACTTTCCCTAGGTTAATAGTTTTTAATAAAATTGATCTACTTAAAACTAAAGAAGAGTTTAATCCTATTTGGTTTTTCAAAATTTTAAATTCTTATAAAGCCTTAGCTATCTCGGCTAAAACTGGAGAAGGGTTAGATAAACTTATTTCTGCTATAGAGAATCTCCTATTTTATGAAGATTCCTTACCCCTTCTTCAGCTAACACCAGCCAGTCTCTAAAATATCTTAAACTTTAAAGCGAGATACCCAGAAAGTTTAGCTCCTTGCAATATAATAGCCCTTAGGCTTTATTCTAAGAACAGAACCTTAAAACAACCTTAAAAACCTTGCCAAGGCTTTGAATTTTTAGAAATTTTTAAAAAATCTAACAATCTTTCTATAAACAATTGGACTAATTCTTCAAGGGAGGTAGGTTTATTATAAAATCCGGGCATAGCGGGATAGATAACAGCTCCAGCTTCAGTACAGATTAACATATTTTTAATATGAACAAGATTTAAAGGAGTTTCTCTGATTATAAGTATCAAAGGTTTTCTCTCTTTTAACATTACATCGGCACTCCGCAAAAGAAGATTCCTTGCTTGTCCTGTAGCAATTCCGCTTAAAGACCCCATACTGCAAGGAATGATTATCATTCCCCAATAGGGAGCAGAACCACTGGCAGGGGGGGCAGAAATTTCCTCTTCATTATAGATCTTTTCAGTGTATTCAAAAAGACTTTCCCAGGGTAGATCTAATTCGTATTCAAAAACCTTTTTTCCAGCTTTAGTAATTATTATTTCAAAAGGAATATTTAATTCTTTTAAAGTTTTTATAAAATAAAGGGCATAGATGGAACCACTGGCTCCAGTAATTCCTATTAAAAGCTTTTCTTCCATTTTTTGGCTTCTTCTTTAGCTATCTTATCTACTTTTTCATTTTCAGGATGTCCCTTATGGGCAGGTATTTTTACAAAGAACACTTTATGGAAATCCTGTTTTTTAAAAAGTTCATCCCAAAGATCTTTATTTTTTAGAGGTTTTTTATTAGCCCTCTTAAAATTATTTTTTTCCCATATTTTTCTCCACTTGGTAACCCCTTTAATAACATACTCTGAATCAGAATAGATGACAAGCTCCGTAGGCTCTTTAAAATAAGAAAGGGCTTCTATTACAGCCCTAAGTTCCATTCTATTATTGGTAGTCTCCTTCTCTCCACCTTTAAGAACAACCTCTTCTTCTCCTGTTTTTATTAATACCGCATAACCTCCCGGACCGGGATTTCCCAAAGAAGCTCCATCCACATAAACCTCAACTTTTCCCATCTACCCTCCTTCCTTATTAATTTTAATTGTCCCATACCTATCCACTTGCACTTACTCAAAACATCTTTTTTTTAATTATAGCCAATTTTAAAAATTTTTCCCTCCATCCTCTTGATAATTTTTAGAAAAAGATTATAAAAAGCTTAAACTTTAATTCTTAAGGGGGTGGAAGATGTATCTTCCTAAGGATAGATTGTATACGGAGAACCATCTTTGGGTAAAAAAGGAAAAGAAAAAATTGGCTAAAATTGGAATTACCGAATATTTTTCTTTTAAAGAAGCAGAAATTATTGATGTCACCCTTCCGGAAGAGGGGGAGGAATATGGAAAGGGAGATATCTTTGGAAGTTTAGAAAGTATTGAAGAAGAAATCAATTTGATTATGCCTGTCTCAGGAGTTGTTACAACTGTCAATGAAAAGGTCTTAGAAGATGTAGATATTTTAAATGAAGATCCCTATGAAGAAGGTTGGCTCATTAAATTAGAAATGACTGAGCCTTCAGAATTAGAAGAACTTCTTTCTCCAGAAGATTATGAATATGAATTAGGAAAGGAATTTGAAGAAGAAATTATTGAAACCCCTTTAGAGGAGGAGGAATAAAAGGACCATCTTTTTAAAAAGGCAGGATTAAATGATAGCTTTGGTTTTTCCTGGGCAAGGATCTCAATATCTGGGGATGGGTAAAGACTTTTATGAAAGGTCATATAAAATAAGGAATCTTTTTGAAAAAGCCGAAGATTTAACCCACCTTCCTTTAAAAAGATTAATCTTTGAGGGTCCTTTAGAGGATCTCACTTTAACAGAAAATCTTCAGCCCTCTTTAACTTTAGTAAATATTTCTATTTTAGATAGTTTTAAAGATCTTTTTAAGGAAATTTTTTTTCAAAGGATTTCTTTTGTAGCCGGACATAGTTTGGGAGAATTTAGTGCCCTTTATGCTGGATCCGTCCTGAGCTTTGAGGATACGATAAGAGCTGTTCAAAAAAGAGGAGAGGTAATGGGAAAAGTCGGAAGCGAAAAATCTTCAGGGATGTATGCCATTATTAACTTTCCTAAGGAAAATTTAAAGGCTATTCTTTCTGAAACAAAAGATTTAGTTATTATCTCTAATTTCAATTCTCCCAAACAATTAATAATTAGTGGAGAAGAGCCATCTCTTACTTATGTAGCTGAAAGAGCTAAAGCTCAGGGAGCTAAGGTAGTAAAATTAAAGGTAAGTGCAGGGTTTCACAGCCCTCTTATGGCTGAGGCTGAAAAAGAATTTGCCCTCTTTATTGAAAATTTGTCTTTTAAAGACCCTCAAATACCCTTTGTAAGTAATGTCTCTGCTCAAGCTGAAACTTCAGGAGAGAGGATTCGAGAATTATTAAAACAACAAATAACCTCTCCAGTGCGTTGGATAGAGGTGGTTGAATTTATTTATAATCAAGGAGTTCAAACTTTTGTAGAAATTGGTCCAAAACAAATCTTGAAGGGTCTTATATCTCAAATACTTGAAGGAAAACCTTTTAAATGTTACAATATAGAAAAATGGGAAGATTTAGAACATCTTTATAAAATATTAATCTAAGATGACAAATCCTTTTAGGATAAGTCTTTCTCCCCCTGTTTCGAGTCTGGGAAGGAAAGAACCTTCTCCTAAGAGTGGGTTAGACCTAAAAAAATCTTGAAGGAGACTTCTATTGGGTTTTGTGCCACCGAGTAAGAAGGAAAAAGTTTTTTATAAAAATAAGAAAAAGAAGTTTCTCTATTCAGAAGAAGGGGATGGAAATAAAAATTTTAGAGGAAAGATGTAAAGGCTGTGGTCTTTGTATAGCCTTTTGTCCTAAAAAGATTTTAGGGTTTTCTAATAAAAGGAATGCTCAGGGCTACAAAGTGATAGCTTTTTTAAATAAAGATACTTGTAACAAATGTGGAATTTGTTTTCTTATGTGTCCTGATGTAGTCTTTGTTGCAGAGGATGAAAGTTGAAAAAAAATAAGATCTTAGTTAAAGGGGTTGAAGCTATTGCTTGGGGAGCCTTAGAAGGAGGCTGTCAATGTTATTTTGGTTATCCTATTACTCCTCAGAATGAAATCCCTGAAATAATGTCCCTTGAGCTTCCCAAAAAGGGAGGGGTTTTTCTTCAAGCTGAATCAGAGATCTCAGCTATTAATATGGTTTTAGGAGCCAGTGCGGTTGGATCTCGGGTAATGACCAGTTCCTCAAGTCCAGGAATTTCTTTAATGAGCGAAGGCTTCTCCTATTTGATAGCCCTTGAACTTCCCTGCGTCATTGTAAATGTAATAAGAGGAGGTCCAGGTTTAGGAGGGATAGAGGCTTCTCAGGGAGATTATTTTCAGGCAGTGAAAGCACCTGGGCACGGAGATGGTAGGTTTTTAGTCTTAGCTCCCTATTCTTGCGAAGAAGCCTATCTCTTTTCAGCTAAAGCCTTTGATTTGGCTGATAAATATAGAAATCCGGTAATGATACTTTCTGATGCTATTCTTGCCCAGATGAAGGAACCTTTAGAATTAAAAAATTTAAAAATTCAATTTTTTTCTAAGGATGACTGGGCTTTAACCGGAGCTAAAGGAAGAGAAAGTCGAGTTATTAAAAGCCTTTTTCTTAACTCTCACGAATTAGCTCAACGAAATTTAAAACTTAAACAAAAATATCAGGAAATGGAAAAAGAAATTCTCTTTGAGAAAATTGCTGAAAAAGAAGATAAAATAGTAGTTGTGTCTTTTGGATCAATGGCCAGAATTTGTAAAGAGGCTGTCTTAAACTTGCGAACTCAGGGTTATCCTGTAGGATATTTTAGACCTATCACCCTTTTTCCCTTTCCTAAAAAAGAACTTTTAAATATAGCTATAGAATCTCCTTCTCCTAAGGTCTTTTTAGTAGTAGAATTAAATTGTGGACAAATGTATGAGGATGTGCTAATTTCTATTGAAGGAAAGGGTAAAGTAATTTCTCAATTTTATCCGCCCAGTGTTTTACCTTTTCCTGAAGATATTGAAAAGGAGATTTTAAAGTGTCTCCGCTCTTTAAATTCCCTAAAAGCTTAAAAAAGACGCTTTTTCATTATTGCCCAGGCTGCCATCATAGTTTAATTCATCGCCTTCTTTGTGAGGTAATTGATGAATTAGGTATTAAAGAAAAAACGATAGGGATAGCCTCAATTGGATGTTCCTGTTTTTTATATTCTTATATAGATGTAGATATTGTAGAGGCTCCTCATGGAAGATCCTGTTCGGCAGGAACAGGGATTAAAAGGACTCGTCCAGATCTTATTGTTTTTACCTATCAAGGGGACGGAGATTTTGCTGCTATTGGACTTGGTGAATCTTTACATGCCGCTTCCCGGGGAGAAAAAATTACAGCCATTATGATTAATAATACTGTTTATGGAATGACAGGAGGACAACTTTCTCCAACTACCCTCCCCTCTCAAAAAACTACCACCACTCCCTTAGGAAGAGATCCTCTTAAAGAAGGTTATCCTCTTAAAGTGGCAGAAATCTTAGCTAATTTTGAAGGAGTAGCCTTTTGTGCCCGAGTAGCTGTCAATAAGCCCCCAAGGGTTCTTCAAGCTAAAAGGGCTTTAAAAAAAGCCTTTCTTTCTCAAATAGAAGAAAGAGGCTTTGGTTATATAGAGTTTCTCTCTGCTTGTCCTATTAATTGGAAAATGGACCCTCTCTCAGCCAATAAACATATTGATGTGTTAACCCAAACCTTTCCCTTAGGCATTTTCAAAGATTGGGCTAAGGGAGATGAAGAAGAAAATTGAAATAATTCTCTCTGGTTTCGGTGGCCAAGGAGTTCTTTTGGCGGGAAACCTTTTAGCCTTAGCTGGAATGTATCAGGGCTATAATGTAACCTTTTTACCAGTTTATGGCCCAGAAATGCGAGGAGGAACCTGCCATTGCACTGTTATACTCTCTGAGAAAGAAATAGCCTCTCCTTTGGTTTTACAACCCACCTATCTTATCCTTTTAAACTTTCCTTCCTTTTTAAAATTTTTACCCCGCTTAAAAGAAGGAGGATTAGCCTTAGTAAATAGCGATTTAGTAAACCCTAAGGATATCAAAGATTATTCTGAATTCACCAACCATAAAAAATTAGTTTTTCTTCCCCTTAATACCTTAGCGGAAGAAATTGGGGCTCCCTTAACTTTAAATATATGTGCCATTGGGGCTTTTAACGCTTTATTAAAAATCTTTCCTCACGAGATATTTGAAAAGGCTCTAAAAGAATTGCTCGGTCATACCAAAGCCCATCTTCTTGAAATCAATTTAAAAGCTTATCAAAAAGGATGGGAAAAAATAAGTCTTTTAGAAGAAAATGAGAACAGTTCTTCAAAGGGTTAAATCAGCCCGTTTATATATTGAAGGAAAGGTTTTTAGTGAGATTGGAAGAGGAATTTTAGCCCTGGTTTGTGTAGAAAAAGGAGATGATGAGAAGACCTTAGAATGGATGGCTGAAAAGATAGTCAACTTAAGAATTTTCCCGGATGAAGAAGGTAAATTTAATAAAAATTTAAAGGATGTAGAGGGAGAAGTTTTACTTGTCCCTAATTTTACCCTTTGCGGATATCTTAAAAAGGGCACACGACCTAGTTTTCATTTAGCGGAAAACCCCGAAAGGGGTAAAATACTTATTAAAAAACTTAAAGAAAAAATTTTGTATAAAGGTATAAGTGTAAAAGAAGGCCTTTTTGGAGCTTTTATGGAGATAGAACTTATTAATGATGGGCCGGTAACTATAATTTTGACTTATCCCAATAAAAAGGAGGATATTTTATGATAACACCTTTTTCCCTTTTTAAAGATCCAGAAATTTTAGAAGTAGAAAAACATCGGGACTTAAAGATTTTAAAACCTTTAGATTTCAGTTTTACTGAGGATCTTGAGATAGTCCCCCTTACTTTTTCAGAACTTCTCTCGGTTTCTATGTATTATCCTGTAATGTTTGGTACCTATGAGGGCACCATTTTTCCTTTTGCTGTTTTGGGAATAAACAGAAAAAACATCTACTTGGATTCTACTGGTAATTTTAAAGTAGAAGTAATTCCAAAGGTTATTCAAGCCTTTCCCTTTGGGGTAATAAAAAAAGTAATAGAAGAAGAAACTAATTGGATTATAATTTTTGATAAATCTTATGTTTCCGAAAAAGGTTATCCTTTATTTGAAGAAGATGGTCAAGGAACCTCCTTTTTAGAATCCGTAAAAGGTGAGCTTTCTGAATTAGCCTTAGACTTTGAAGAAGTCTATAAGTTTTCAAGAGAAATCTTTGAATTAGGTTGCTTAAGACCTATAAATCTGGATATAGAAATAAAAATTGGTAGGGCCAATTTTAAAAATGTCCTTGTAGGAAATATTGATGTATTAGCAAAATTAGCCCCTGAAAAATTATATTTTTTAAATACCTCCGGATTTTTACCTGTAATTTATTCTATCTATTTCAGTGTTAGAAATTTTAAACTCTTTGACTTTATTGCAAAAGACTAAATACTCGGAGGATATCAAATTTGAAAATTTCCCTCTATTTTACAACTTTAGAGGAACGCTTATTCCATCAACTAAATAGTGCTAATTATTTTAGCCCCCAATAGTAACCCACTCCTACTAGATAGAACCATGAAATATATAAGAGAGTTTGGTGCCTTTATAGAAAAACTGGGGAAAGATTACTATTTCAATTTAAAGAAGTTGAATTAAAATATAATTTTAAAATTAACAGGTTAGGAGGAAAAAAAATGAAAATAAATCTTTCGGAGAGGGTGAAGAAATTAAAACCCTCGGCTACCTTAGCTATTGATGCTAAAGCTAAAATTTTAAAAGAGAAAGGAGTAGATGTTATCAATCTTTCAGTTGGTGAGCCTGACTTTGATACTCCCCTTTCTATTAAAGAAGCTTGTATTCAAGCCTTAAAAGAAGGTTTTACCAAATATGTTCCTACTTCAGGAATTCTGAGTTTAAGAGAAGCTATCTGTGAGAATGTAAAAAGGAATTACGGTTTAGAATATTCTCCTGAAGAGGTAATTGTGACTTCTGGAGCCAAACAAGCCCTTTTTAATTTGCTTTTAGCTTTAGTGAATGAAGGAGATGAAGTGTTGATCCTCTCTCCTTACTGGGTCTCCTATCCAGAAATGGTTGTTTGTGCGGGTGGTATTCCTAAAATAGTTCCCTCTTCCTTTGAAAATAGATTTGAACCTGAGTTTTCCACCCTTGAAAGTATGATTACTTCTAAAACAGTAGGTATAGTTCTAAATAGTCCTTCTAATCCCACAGGGTTAATCTATTCAAGGGATTTTTTAAAACAATTAGCTAAGATAATTGAAAAACATAATCTTTGGATAATAAGTGACGATATTTATGATAGATTAAGGTTTGATTTGGCTCAACCCGAAAATATTTTGTCCGTGGCTCCTAATTTAAAGGAACAGACTTTTTTAGTAAATGGGGTTTCCAAGACTTATGCTATGACTGGATGGAGAATTGGTTGGGCCTTAGGACCAAAAGAAGTTATTTCAGCTTGTGCCAAAATTCAAGGGCAAAGCACAAGCCATGCTACTTCCTTTGCTCAAAAGGGAGCTGAAGAGGCTTTAAAACTTTCTGAAGAAGAGATTTTAAAAATGGTTAAGATCTTTGCTAAAAGAGCTGAAATTTTTGGCTCTGCTTTAAGAGAGATTCCTAAAATTGAATTTATACCTCCTCAGGGGACTTTTTATCTTTTTGCTAAATTTTCCTCTTATTATGGACTCCAAACACCAGATAAAGAGGTTATTAAAAATTCCTTAGATATGGCTGAATATCTTTTAGAGAAAGCTCGGATTGCCGGAGTTCCGGGTATAGCCTTTGGAGAAGATGAGTTTATCCGATTTTCCTATGCCACTTCAGAGGAAAATCTACTTAAAGCCTGTGAAAGGATTAAACAAGCTTTAGCTTTTCTTTCCTAAATTTTTAAAACCCAAGACCCAATCCCTAAGGTAAAAAGAACTTTAGAGACAAACCTTTTTATTTTCTTCCTTTACTAATTTTCCGTATTCATAGTATTGAACTTTTACCCATTCACAATTTCCTTCAGATTTTAAGGGTTGAGCATAGACCTTTTGGACTCTATCTTCACTTTCATAGGTAACGGGCTTTTTGGTTATAGCCGCTTCTCTACTGGCCTTTTCCATAACGTATCCTGCAGTGCCACCAATAACCGCTCCTATTGTAGCTCCAACAACAGCCCCTCTCCACCGATTGTTCTTGTCTACAAGAGTTCCTATTACTCCACCAGCAATAGCTCCAATAGTTGCCCCTTCTTTAGTCCTTTGACTTAAATCCTGGGTGCAGGACAAAAAAAGAAAAAGGGTAAAACTAATTAAAACTATAAAAGATAAAACTTTTTTAGCTCCCTCCATAGACCACCTCCTAAATAAAATTTATTTGTCTTTTATTATAACAGAGAGTTAAAATTTAAACTACCCCTCAAATTTTTAAAATTATTAACAACCCTTTTCTCTAAGGGTGTAAACGTAATAGAGGGATGTTCCTTTTAGCTTCTAAAGAAATTTACTCTCTTGACAAAGTAAAAAAAATCCTTTACTTTAGAGAAAAAAATTTTAAAAGGAGGAAAGAGGATGTTAGCAGTAATAAAAACTGGTGGAAAACAATATGTAGTGAAGCCAGGAGATCAAATTACAGTAGAAAAATTAGAAGGCTATCCGGGAGATACGGTTGAGATAAGAGAGGTTCTTTTGGTTAAAGATGGAGAGACTATCAAAATAGGAACTCCTTTAATAGAATCTGCTGTAGTGAAAGCCGAAATTTTAAGGCAGGAAAGGTCTCCCAAGATTATTGTCTTTAAAAATAAACCTAAGAAGGGTTATAAGAAAAAAAAGGGGCATAGACAGTATTTAACCACCCTTCAGATAAAGGAAATAAGTTTTTAAGGAGGTGAAAAGAAATGGCTCATAAAAAGGCTGGAGGTTCATCTAGAAATGGTAGGGATTCTGAGTCTAAAAGGCTGGGAATAAAGAGATTTGCTGGGCAGGTGGTAAAGGCTGGGGAAGTGCTTGTCCGACAAAGGGGCTCTAAATTTCATCCTGGTTTTAATGTAGGCTTGGGAAGGGATTATACTATTTTTGCTAAAATTGAGGGAGTTGTAAAATTTGAAAATAAAGGAGGAAAAAAGGTAGTTAGTGTCTACCCTCTTTCTTAAAACTTTTTAAAAAGCACCTCTAAGGAAGGGGTGCCCTTCCATAGGGTAAGGTTTTAATCCGCCTTAGAGGGAAGAATAAAAAAACCCTAAAGGGAGGTTAAAATGGCTCACATTACAATGAAACAACTCTTAGAGGCTGGAATTCATTTTGGTCATCAGACCAGAAAATGGAATCCGAAGATGAAACCTTTTATCTTCGGAGAAAGAAACGGGATTCATATTATTGATCTTCAGCAAACCCTTAAGTATTTTGAAATTGCCTATGAGTTTGTAGTAAATCTTACAGCAGAAGGTGGAAAGATTCTTTTTGTAGGGACTAAAAAACAGGCTCAAGATGTAATTAAAGAGGAAGCTCAAAGATGCGGAATGCCCTATGTAAATTTTCGTTGGCTTGGAGGCACTTTGACCAACTTCATAACAATCAGACAAAGTATAGAAAAACTCAAAAGAATTCAATCTTGGTTTGAAGACGGAACCATTGAAAGATTTTTAAAAAAGGAAAGATTAAAATTAGCTAGACTTAGAGAAAAATTAGAAAGAAACCTTGAAGGTATTAAGAATATGGAAAGTTTACCTCAAGCGGTTTATATAGTAGATCCCGTTTATGAAGAAATTGCAGTTAAAGAAGCAAGGAAGCTCGGAATTCCTATAGTAGGTATTGTGGATACGAATTCTGATCCTGATTTAATTGATTACTTTATTCCAGGAAACGATGATGCTATAAGGGCAATAAAATTAATTACCTCTAAAATTGCTGATGCCTGCCTTGAAGGGCAAGAGATTTATAAAGAAAAAATAATGGCTCAGGCAGATAAAGAAACTCTCTTGGAGGAAGAGATATTAAAAGAAGAAAAGGCTACTGAAAAGATTTTTGAGGAGATCTTGATAGAAGAGACCAAAAATATAGAATACGAAGAGTCAGCTGAAAGACTTTTAGAAAAATAAATAACAAGAAGGAGGATAAAAATGACTCAGATTTCTATAGATTTAATCAAACAATTGAGAGAAAGGACTGCTGCCGGTTTTAGCGATTGCAAGAAGGCTTTAGAAGAAGCAGGAGGTGATTTAGAAAAAGCGATAGATATTTTAAGAAAAAAAGGATTAGCTATTGTGACTAAAAGGGCAGGAAAGGAGGCTAAAGAAGGTGTAATTTCGGCTTATATTCATAGTAATAAAAAAATAGGTGTTTTAGTTGAGATAAATTGTGAAACCGATTTTGTGGCTAGAACTTCCGAGTTTCAAGAATTTGCCTATAATATAGCCATGCACATTGCTGCCTCTTCTCCTCTTTGTGTTAGTCGAGAGGAAATGCCTCAAGAAATCTTAGAACGTGAAAGAAAACTTTATGAAAAGCAACTAAGAGAACAGGGTAAACCTGAAAATGTTATTCCCAAAATTCTTGAAGGCAAATTAGAAAAATTTTATAAAGAAAATGTGCTTTTAGAACAACCCTATGTAAAAAATCCTGAAATTACTGTTCAAGATTTATTAAATGAATTGATTGCTAAGACTGGTGAAAAAATTATTATTAGAAAATTTACTAGATATCAAATAGGTGATTAAAGATTGAATGACGGGGTTTTAAAGTATAAGAGAGTTCTTTTAAAGCTTTCTGGAGAGGCTCTTCTTGGTGCCAAGGAATATGGAATAGATTATCTCTTCCTGAAAGAAATTGTAGAGGAATTAAAAGAAATTTCTTCCTTTGGAGTTGAACTGGCGATTGTAATTGGAGGAGGAAATATTTTTAGGGGTGTAGCTGGAGCTAAGGAGGGGTTAGATAGAGCTCGGGCTGATTATATGGGTATGTTAGCAACCCTTATTAATGCCCTGGCTCTTCAGGATAGTTTAGAAAAGCAAGGGCTTTCAGCCAGAACTTTAACAGCTCTTAAGCTTTCAGAAGTTGCCGAACCTTATATCAGAGAAAAGGCTTTAAGTCATTTAGAAAAGGGAAGAATCCTTATCTTAGCCTGCGGAACCGGAAATCCCTTTTTTACAACTGATACAGCAGCTGTCTTAAGAGCTTTGGAACTTAATTGCAAGATTTTACTTAAGGCTACTAAAGTAGATGGAGTTTATGAAGAAGATCCCCTTAAAAACCCCTACGCTCAAAGATTTGAGGATATTACCTTCAAAGAAGTTTTGAACAGAAATCTTAAAGTAATGGATGCCACCGCCTTTTCTTTAGCTAAGGACCATAACCTTCCAATTTTAGTTTTTAATCTCTTTCAAAGGGGCCATATTAAAAAGGCTGTTTTTGGAGAAAAAGTTGGCACCTTAATAAGAAATTAAGGGGGTTTTTATGAAGGAGTCCTTAGAAGAACTAAAAAAAAAGATGCAAAAAACCGTGCAAACTTTAAAAGAGGATTTATCTCATATTAGGACTTCACGAGCCTCTGTGGCTCTCCTTGAAGGAATAAAGGTAGATTGCTACGGGCAGAAACTTCCCATACCTCAAGTAGCTACCATTAATATAGTTGAAGGCAAAGTTTTATTAATCCAGCCCTGGGATCCTAACCTCCTTAAAGAAATAGAAAAGGCTATTCAAAAATCAGATTTAGGAATCAATCCTACTAATGATGGAAAAACCCTCAGATTAGTTATTCCTCCACTAACTGAAGAAAGAAGAAAAGAATTGGTAAAAACCGTCCATAAGATAGCTGAAGAAGCCAAAATTGCTATAAGAAATTTAAGAAGAGATACCTTAGAAAAATTTAAAACAGCCAAAAAGAACAAAGAAATCTCTGAAGATGATTATAAGCACCTTGAAAAGGAAGTCCAAAAGATTCATGACGACTTTATAAAAATGATTGAGAAGCTTTCAGAAGAGAAAGAAAAGGAGATTGTAACCTTTTAGAATGTCCTTAACCTTTTCCAACCTTTCTTTACCTTACCATGTAGGTATTATTATGGATGGAAATGGGCGATGGGCCAAAAAACAAAATCTACCCAGAATCTATGGACATAAAAAAGGAATTGAGACAGTCAGAAGAATCATTATCCAATCTCGAGAACTCGGAATCCCCTATCTAACCCTTTTTGCCTTTTCTAAGGAAAATTGGCAAAGACCGCAAGAAGAGGTGGAAGCTCTTCTTCTTCTTTTAGAGAAATATTTAGAACAAGAACTCCCTCTTATGCTTGAGAAGGATATTAGATTTAAAGTAATAGGAGATAAGGAGGAGTTCTCACCCTCCTTACAAGAAAATATAACTGAGGTAGAAAGATTAACCAGCCATTGCCGATCCCTAACTCTTACTTTAGCCCTAAGTTACAGTGGTAGAGCTGAAATTTTAAGAGCAATTAGAAAAATTGCCGAAAAGGTCAAGGCTCAAGAAATCCAACCTGAAGAAATTGAGGAAACTCTTTTAAGAGAATTTTTTTATTTTCCTGAGCTTCCAGATCCAGATCTTTTAATCCGAACAGGAGGAGAGATAAGAATCTCTAACTTTTTCCTCTTTCAATTAGCCTATACCGAGCTCTATTTTACCGAGGTGCTTTGGCCGGACTTTACTGAAGAAAATTTCCTTGAAGCTTTACAGGCTTATCAAAAAAGGGAAAGACGTTTTGGCCGAATTTATGAGTACTAATTTTTTAAAACGCCTTATTTCAGGAATTCTTCTTTATCTTCTTTTAGTAGCACTCCTTTTTAAAGGAAGTAATTATTTAATCTTTGCTGTTATTTTACTTTGTGCCCTTCTTTCTTGGTATGAATGGACTAATTTTTTTCAGTTTTCTACTTTTTATTTTATTTGGGGAGGAGCTCTTATAGTATTAGCTTTAGTTTTAAATCCTTGTCAATTTCCCTTGGCTATCTTTGGACTTCTCTTGCTTCTTTCTTTTTTCCCCTTTCTTTTTAACTTTGCTAAAGACAGCTTTTCCCAGAAATTTTTCCCTTTTTTTTTAGGGATTTTTTATTTAGTTTTAGGCTTAGCACCTTTTCTTTTCTTAATCACCTATTATCCTCGAACCCTTTTGTTTTTCTTTTTTTCAGTAATTTTTACTACAGACATAGGGGCTTATTTCACAGGAAAATTCTTAGGAAAGCATTCCTTTTTCCCCCAAATTTCTTCTAAAAAAACCTGGGAAGGCTTTACAGGAGGTCTTCTTTTTTCTTTATTTATAGCCTTTCTTTTAAATCATATCTTACATCTCTGGTCTTTGAAGGAGCTTTTAATTTTAACTATTGGACTTTCTATAGCTGGGGTTTTAGGAGATCTCTTTGAATCTGCTGTAAAAAGGGTTTGTGATAAAAAGGATTCCTCCAATCTTATTCCTGGACATGGTGGTATTTTAGACAGGATTGATAGCATCTTATTAGCCTCTCCTATTTTTTTATTCTTTTTAGAGGTTTTAAATTATGGAACCCTCCATAGATTGGGCCTATGAAATTTTAGAAAAAGAAGGGGTTCCTGCTCATATTATTGAACATTCCGAAAAGGTTTCTCTTATTTCTTTTTTTTTAGGTTGTCTTCTAAAGGAAATCGGAGAACCTCTTGACCTTAAGATCTTAACCTTAGGTAGTCTTCTCCATGATGTTAAAAAATTTGAAAGCCTAAAAACTGGGGAAAACCATGCCTTAGCCGGCTACAAACTGATGGAAAGGTTAGGGCATAGGCGTATTGGGGAAGTAATCTATGCCCATATTTTTCTAAAAGCCCCAAAGCCTGGTAGCCCTATATCAGAAGAGGAAGTGGTTTTTTATGCTGACAAAAGGGTTAAACATAATGAGATAGTCTCTTTAAAAGAACGTTTTAAAGACTTAAGAATCCGTTATGGAAGAACTTTAAAGGCTCTGATTCGCATGAGTCTTTTAGAGGAAATGAGTCTATTATTAGAAAAAAGACTTTTTAAAAGGCTTGAAATTCAACCGGAAGACTTAAATTTTCTCAATTCAGTTAAGGAGGTAAAAGATGTCCTCAAGAGAGGCTTTGAGAGTTGCCTTACTAGTGGGGGGAAAATCTACGGAGAGAGAGGTCTCTCTTAAAGGAGGAAAGGCAGTTTATAAAGCTATCTTAGAATTAGGCTATAAGGTAGAGGTTTTTGATACAGCTATAGATCTACCTAAACTTGCTCAAAAGGCTAAGGATTTGGATGTAGCCTTTATCTTAGTGCATGGAGCCGGTGGAGAAGATGGTTCTCTTCAAGGCTTTCTTGACCTTTTAGAATTACCCTATCAAGGAGCTGGTATTCTCGGGAGTGCCTTAGCCCTTCATAAAGGCCTAAGTAAGCTTCTCTACCAAAAAGCCGGACTTCCAGTCCCTAAGGGAAAAACTTTTACTTTTAAAGACTCTTTTTCTAAAATAAAAGAATATGCCCGATTTTTAGGTTATCCTCTAATAGTTAAACCAGCTACTCAAGGGTCAAGTGTAGGATTAGCTTTAGTTGAAAAAGAAGAAGATTTAAAACCTTCTTTGGAAAAAGCCTGGGAAATAGATAAAGAAATTTTACTTGAGGAATATCTAAGGGGTAGAGAATTAACGGTAGGGATTTTAGAGGAAAAACCTCTTCCTGTGGTAGAAATTATCCCTCAGGCCAAATTTTTTAATTATGAAACTAAATATACTCCAGGCTTGGCTAAGGAAATCTGCCCTGCTCCTATTTCGGAAGAATTAACTCAAAAGGCTCAGAATTATGCCCTAAAAGCTCATAAAGCCCTTTATCTCAGACATTACAGCCGAACAGATATGATTCTTGTAGAAAATGAAATTTTTGTCTTAGAAACTAATACAATTCCCGGAATGACAGAAACAAGCCTTCTTCCCCTCTCAGCTAAGGTTTACGGCTATGAATTCAAAGATCTAATTAAAAAATTAATAGATTTAGCCCTAAGGAATAAGAAAAAGTAATTTTTAATCTTGATAAAAACCTTGTCTAACCTTCTCTGCTTCAATACCGATATAAAGAGCAGATTCTTTGAAGAGATTTTTAAGGGCTCCCTCTGGCAAAGTTTCGGCAATCTTTTCCATTTCAAAAGCCTGAGTCAATAAAAAATCTCCAATGGTAGAAGAAAGAGAAGTATTAATAGGACCTTGGGCTAACCTATCTAATAGATGAAGAGAAAATTCTAATTTATCAGATAGCACTTTAATCTTTTGCCTTTCCGCCTCTTTAAGAAAAGAGGATTTCTCCAATTCTAAAAGGGCATTTCTTAAGTAATCCTCAAAAACCTGTCTTCCTTGCTTAGAAATAATTTGAGATAGGTTAAAATTATTCTCAATAAGGGTTTTATCTGTAATCTTCATAAACTCCCCTTTTTAGGATATTTTAATTCTATTATCGGAAAAATAAAGGGTCTTAATTAATTGGAGCCCCAGAAATAAACTGCACTTTCTGCGGGAAAAGTTGCATATTTTTGTCAAGATAAAAAATTGCCCATTTTCGCAAAACGAAGGACTTGTCGGGTGCCCTACTCCCCATTTTTGAAAACAACAAAAATACGAAAGAAGTTTTTTTAAAGATTCAAAGTTGGAATGCCAGAAAGCTAAATATTTAACCCTAAATAAAGGATTCCTCCGACTCCGGAACATCCGTATAAGCTATTATTCCAAGCCTCTCTATCAAACCCTTCGCTCTCGGATCAATCATAGGAGATATAATAACTTAC
>FWWL01002457.1_pt1 | contig 38486 bp, 25 predicted proteins | sample 2228331 | NCBI WGS metagenome assembly FWWL01 (sample SAMEA103939775, study PRJEB20133) | metagenome
AATAGTTTCATATGGAATGTCTGATGATGCTAATCATATTACAGCTCCATGCCCAGACGGAAGTGGAGGAGCACTGGCTATGGTTAATGCAATGAAAAAAGCAAACATAAAACCAACAGATGTTCAGCTTATAAACACTCATGGTACCTCGACTCCCCTTGGTGATATTGCTGAAACAAAGGGTGTAAAACTTGCTTTTGGGGATCACGCATATAAATTAAAACTCAATTCTACAAAGTCAATGACCGGACATACACTTGGAGCAGCTGCTGGAATTGAAGCAATCGCAGTAATAAAGATGATAGAAGAAGGAATAGTTCATCCAACTATAAATCTTGAAAATCCAGATCCAGAATGTGATCTTGATTATACTCCTAATGTTGCGGTAAAATACGATATAAGATATGCTATAAGTAATTCTTTTGGTTTTGGTGGACATAATGTTTCTATCATTTTTAAGAAATTTGAATAAAAGAAAGGAAGATAATTTACCTGAAGAGAGAAGAAAAAAACTTTTAAAGTTATCAGAGAAGTTAAGTGTTAAATTTAAAAATCTGGAACTTTTAAATAGAGCCTTAACCCATACTTCTTTTGAAAAGTCAAATGGCGAAGGCAATTATGAACGGCTGGAATTCTTAGGGGATTCCATATTAAATTCTTCGGTAGCTTATATTCTTTACGATTTATGTCCGAATTATAAAGAAGGCACTCTATCAGCATTACGTGCGAGTATAGTAGATGAGAAAACGTTGTCTGCTATTGCCATTGATTTAGGATTGCTTAATTATATCAACCTTGGTAGAGGAGAAACTCTTTCAGACTTTAGAGCAAAGGAAAAGGTTTCAGCTGATGTACTTGAGGCAATTATAGGAGCTATTTTTATTGAAAATGGATTTGAGAAAGCTTTTAATTTTGTTAGAAAATTGTTATTAAAAGAAATAGAAAAAAGAATTAAAATAGGACCAAAAGATTTTAAAACTCAATTACAAAAGATTGTTGTTGCTAAATATAAAGAATATCCGCATTATGAGGTAATTAGTGAAAGTGGACCTGAACATAATAAAATTTTTGAGGTTTCTGTTTCTGTTAAAGACAAGAAATATTTTGCTATTGCAAAAGGGCGATCAAAGAAAGAAGCAGAACAAAAGGCTGCCGAACAAATTTTGAATCAAATAAAAAAAGAGAAGGAAGAAAAATGAGAAGCATGACCGGATATGCTTCCGGAACTCTCTCTACAGAAAAATACGATATATTTGTTGAAATAAAAAGTTTGAATTCAAAGTATTTTGAACTTAAACTTAAAGGTAGTGATTTAGTAGAACAATGGGAAACAGAAATAAGAAAATATATATTTGAAAGGTTAAAAAAGGGCAAAGTTGATGTATTTATAAAGATCGTTGAAAAAACAGCTGAAAATTATAATATTGTTATAAATGAAGAATTAGCTCAAAAGTTTGAAAAAGCACTTAAAGAACTTTCATCAAAAATTTCTATACTACCAGAATTGAGTTTAAGAGATTTTATAGGACTTGGTCATATTTTTTATCTTGAAAGGGTTTCTGAATCTGATAATATGTTTGGAGATTGTCTTAAAGTTGTTTCTAATGTGTGTGATAAGCTTGTTGAAATGATGGAAAAAGAAGCTAAAAAGATTATCGATGATATAAATAATTCTCTTTCACTTATTTCTAATCTTACAAAAGAAATTGAATCAATTTACCCTCTTTCAGTTGAAAAATATAAGGAATCTTTAAAAGAAAAGATAAAAGAAATGCTTACAGAAAATTTTAAAGATGTTGATTTAACGGCAATAGATAATAGGGTTCTTTTTGATGCTGAATTGTTAGCCTCGAAAGTTGCAATAAATGAAGAAATCGTGAGGTTAAAAAGCCACATTGATCAATTTAAAGCAATAATAAATACAAAAGAAGATGAATCAAGAAAACTTGATTTCATTGCACAGGAAATGTTTAGAGAAATAAATACTATAAGTTCTAAGTCTATAGATTTAAAGGTGATAGAAAATACAATTTCTGTCAAAGCAGAAATTGAAAAGATTAGAGAACATTTGAGAAATATTGTATGAAAAAGGTTATTGTTATTTCTGGTCCTTCTGGAGTAGGGAAAACCACAATATATAAAAGATTACTAAATGATTTTTCAAGAGAACTTGAATTTTCGATTTCTGCAACAACAAGAAAGCCCAGAGAAAATGAAATTAATGGAGTGGACTATTATTTTATAACTGAAAAAGAGTTTATGAAAAAGATTGAAGATGGAGAGTTTATTGAATGGGCTAATGTTTATGGAAATTATTATGGAACATTAAAAAGTGAAATAGATAGAATCTTAAAGAAGAAACACTGTCTTCTTGATATTGATGTTCAGGGTGGACTTAATGTTAAGAAAATTTTTAAGGATAATAGCTTTCTAATTTTTATAAAGCCACCATCAATGGAAAGTTTAAGAGAAAGACTTTATAAAAGACATTTAGATGATGAAGAAACAATTAAAAAGAGACTTGATTTTGCTGAAAATGAAATAAAACATAGTAGTTCTTATGATTTTATTGTCATTAATGATGACCTTGAAATTTGTTATAATTATATAAAAGAAAAAATAAAGGAAGTTATTTAGGAGAGAGGATATGTCTGAAGAAAAAAAATCAAAACTTGCATATGAAAAGAAAAGTGCATGGTTAAAATTAACAGAAAAAGAAAAAAAGGAAGTTTTTAAATTTGCAGAAGAATATAAAGATTTTATTAATCAAGCTAAAACAGAAAGAGAATGTGTTGCCTATATTGAAAATGAGGCAAAAAAAGCTGGTTTTAAGGAAATTGAAAAAGCAAAATATAAGCAGCCGGGAGAAAAGATAATTATCAAAAATGCAGATAAAAACATTATACTTGCAATAATTGGTAAGAACAAAATGGAGAATGGTTTAAACTTAATTGTTTCACATATTGATGCACCAAGACTTGATTTAAAACCTCTTCCACTCATAGAAGATAGTGAGATGGCACTTTTAAAAACACATTATTATGGTGGAATAAAAAAATACCACTGGGTTAATATGCCTCTTGCTCTTCATGGTGTTGTAATAACTGGAAAAGGAGAAAAAATAAACATAGTGATAGGTGAGGATGAAAATGACCCGGTTTTTGTTATAAACGATTTGCTTCCTCATCTTGCCGGGAAGGTTCAGGGTGAAAAAAAGGCAAATGAAGTTATAGAAGGAGAAAATTTAAAACTTTTGTTTGGTAACATTCCGGTGGATGATAAAGATATTCAAGAAAAAGTAAAAGAGACTGTACTTAGAAAATTAAATGAACTTTATGGAATAAGTGAAGAAGACTTCATTTCTTCGGAACTTGAGGTAGTTCCAGCATATAAAGCAAGAGATGTTGGCATAGATAGAAGTATGATAGGAGCTTATGGGCAGGATGATAGAATATGTAGTTATGCAAATTTTAGAGCTTTATTAGATTTTGATGTAGTGCCTGAAAAGACAATTATTTCTATTCATGTAGATAAAGAAGAAATAGGGTCATATGGAGTAAGTGGCATAAGATCAAAATTTTTGTATAATTCAATCGGAGATATTTTTTCACTTGAAAAGCCAGATTATAAAGAAAGTGAGTTAAGAAGGCTGCTCACAAAATCATATTGTATTTCTGCTGATGTAGGAGCAGTAATAAATCCGATGTATAAAGAAGTTTTTGACCCCCTTAACTCACCAAAAATGGGATGTGGTATGTTACTTGAAAAATATACAGGATCAAGAGGTAAGGCTGGTGCAAGTGACGCTTCCGCAGAATTGATGGGCAAAGTAAGAAAGATATTAAATGATAATAAAATAAACTGGCAAAGTTCACTACTTGGAAAGGTTGATGAAGGTGGAGGTGGAACAGTAGCACTCTATCTCGCAGATTTAGGAATAGCTGTTGTTGATTCTGGTATAGGACTTGATGGTATGCATTCACCATTTGAAGTAGCAAGTAAGGTTGATTTATACGAAGCTTATAGAGGATATAAAGCTTTCTTTAAGGAGGCATAAATCTTCTTAAGGAGGTTTAGATGCTTTTTGAAAAAGTTATAAAAACAGTCAAAAGAAATGATCTTATAGACATTACGGAAGAAGTTAGAAAGGTAGTAAGGGAAACTGGAATTAAAGAAGGAATATGTGTTGTTTTTGTCGAACATACTACAGCAGCAGTTACCATAAATGAAAATGCCGATCCTTCTGTAAAAAGGGATATATTATACTTCATGGAAAAAAATGTTCCAGTTAATTTTGGTTTTCAACATTCAGAAGGCAATTCAGATTCTCATATAAAGTCAAGCCTTTTTTCTCCCTCTCTTTCACTTATAATTCATAATGGAGATTTAGTACTTGGTACATGGCAGGGAATATATTTTTGTGAATTTGATGGACCAAGAACAAGAAAATTCTATATAAAATGCATTTCAGGTTAATATGAGGTTAATCTATCTTGTTATAATACCTATAGTCTTTTTTTTCCTTCTTAAAAAGAAAGATGTAATGAAAAGTATTGTTCTTTTTTTTATTCTTTTATTATTTTGTGCAATTATGTTGAATGAGAAAATTAACTTTTCATTCAACATTAAGAAAAAGATTCCTGTCATTATGTTCATAGATTATAGTAGAAGTTTTTCTAACTTTTTACCATTTGTTGAAAAAGCCAAAAGATACTTTGATGAAGTTTATTATTTTTCTGATTCTTTTTCTAAAAAAAAGGAGGGACTTAATAGAGAATTCTCATATATTTTAAAAAATATCAAGGACTTCAAAACAAAAAATAAAGATGAATCAAAAATAGTAGTATTTTCAGATTTAATGGATAACTCCACAGAGAATTTAATAGAAATGTTTAATGTTTATTTTGTTTATCTAACAAATGAAAATACAACAAATATCTTTATAAACGATATTAAAATACCACAAAACATCTTTTCTGAAGAACCTTTTAATCTAGAATTAAAGGTGTTTTCAAAAGATAGGATTTCTACATTCGTTGAAATAAAGGATGATGGGATTATTTATAAAACAAATATTCTTTTAGAAAGTGGGTTTAACAGTATTAAACTTAATTTGAAATTTAATTTTAATGGCTTTAAAAAATTAACTTTTTTGGTAGGTGATTCAAAAATAGAAAGATTAATATATTTTTCAAAGGAAAGTTATAAGATATTCGTTGCCTCTGGTTATCCAGATGAAGAATTCGTCTTTCTTAAAAATTTTTTAGAAGATTTAAAATGGGTGAGTGTTATAGGAAAGGTTTTAATTACTCATAATGAAAGGCTTAATATCCCAAAGAACTATAATGGGTATGTTTTTATAAACCTTGATCTTACACAGATAAATAATATAAATGAATTAAAAGAGTTAAAAGCTATTTATTTATTTCATCAAAAAAATAAACTTTTTACGTTTCTTACAAATTCTTTTCTTTTGGAAACAAAAAAGAATGAAAATTATGAAGTTTATATTTTATCTAATAATTCAAAGGTAATTGAAGGCATAAAATTATGGAAAAAAAGACTTAGAACAGCTGTTATAGATGAAAATTCTTTTGATTATTATTCAGAGTTCTGGTTAGAAAATTTTAATGATTTTTTTGAAAACAAAGAATTTACTCCACTTGAAAAGTATAATTATGTCCTGAATGAAAGATCTTCTTTTGATACCGATAAATTAGGGCTTTTTGAATCTAAAGGAATAAAGTATTTTGTTCATTTAAATGAAAGAGAGGATTTTTATCCTGCACTTAATGTTAAAAATGCATATGAATTTTTTAGTTTAGATATTAAAAAATTCGTAAATGATTTAAGGAACGAATCTAAAATTATAAAGACTATAAGTATTAATATTGATTTTTCCAAAAATATTTTTGTTTTTTTAGTTTTTATTGTACTACTATTTTTCTTCTGGTTTTATAGAAGATGATTTTTTGTAGAGTTATCCAAAAAGTTTTTATTTAAAGAGATTGTTTCATTTTCAGCCCCATTTTTTGAGTAGTTGTGCTGGTTCCTAAAAGAATGATAGGAATTCCGTTATTGCGAACCTTTAAAAAAGACGAAGTAATATCAAAAATAATGAAAATTTTCTTTTTTGATAGCCTATACTTTATTTTATTCTATTTTAGTCAAGTAATACTTCTATTCTTGCATATTTACCATTTCTTATATCTTTTGAGTGGGGCATTCCGAGTTTGGAGTCTTCAATCTTTATCAATGAACCATCTTTACCATATAGAATATAAGATTTTACCTTCACACTATTTTCACCATAAGTATTAAGCCTTTTTGGATTTATAAAAGTAACGATTGTATCATACATAAAACTCATAGAATATGAATTTGACGGCAGTATGATTTCTTTCTCTCCAGCTTCAGAATAGAACGTTATTTTTGTTTCACTGGTAGTGAAAAATTCTTTAGCTATTGCAGGTTCAAATTTTAGATTTAACATTCCTTCTTTATCAAGATAGAATGGATTTTTCCCAAACGCCATTACAAGAAGCATATTATAAAATTCACTAGTTGTACCAGATAATCTTGGATAGAAGCCACTCCCGTGAAGTGTTGGATCAGGGTTTGAACTTGTAACAATAAATGAAACATTCTCAAAAATACTTCTACCATAAACTTCAGGATTCATAAAAGGTACAAGGCAAGTTTTTATATCTTCATAAAATATGTCATAGAGTCCATTTTTTAGTAATTCAAGCAGGTATTTATACTCCATATGTGAAAAAACAGATTCATTTTCAAGCCAGCCCGGAGTAAAGGATTTCATTCTGCCCAATTCGAGAGGCATATCTTTAGTCGATGCACTTAACTTGTACATTTTGAGTTTTTTATCAAATATATCACTTTCTTTTATTTTTGAAACGATTTGTCTTAACTTTTCTTGATTATTTTCCGTTCTTAGATAATGCACTTCTCCTTCAAGAAAAGGAACAACCCTTTTCATTTCAAATTTTTCTGGAATGATCTTTTCATTTTCAATTCTATATTTTACAAGTTCATAGTAAAAATATGTAGTATAAACTCCAGTGTTATAATCAAAACCTCTCTCTATTGCCATTTCAAGTTTTTTTATAGAATTTTCAATAAATTCTAAGATGTCTTCTTTTTTCAATTCAATTTCTCTGCCATCAATACCATATTTAGTTTTTTCTCTATACATTTCTCTTTCTGTTGATGAAAGATCCCAGAAATCAAAATTTGTAATTTTTCCAGCCAAATTATTTTTGATTAAGTCATTAAGGGTTTTCATTAAGTCATATATTTCTATTGGAAGTTTAATAGACTCATTATAACTTGATATCCATCTCTTTAAGTTAAAAAATAACCTTTTTAGCTCAAGTGTTTCATTTAGAGAAGAGCCAAAAAGTCCGGGAAGACCATTTATTGAATCATTCCAGTTTGGCTTACCTGCTTCCATTTCTATGCCAATATTTTCCGGATCTAATGAGGCTATTTTTATGGTTGCTAAGGATAAAAGTTTAGAAATTAAGTTAGTATAATAAATCTCTCCCTTTCCATAATTTTTTCTTACTTTATTTTTTTCATTTTCTCTTGAATTTATCAAGTTTGCCTTTTCTTGATCTTTCTTTATTGCATTGTATTGTCTTGGTTTACCTGCATAGTTTATAACATATTTTTCTTTTCGTGGTAAGACAAATTCGCAATCATCATAAAAATATATATCTTTTTTCTCATAAAGTAACTCTTTCATTTTATCAGGAAAAACAGCTTCAAAACTATCAATTAAATCAAGATTGTATGTCCAATGATCTGTCCAGTATCCTTCTCCATGTTCAGCTTCTTCAATTTTTTTACTATTTAAAAGTAAAAAAGAAATAAAATCAAAAAGATTTCCCTTTTTTAGTTCAAATTTGTTTTCTTCAAATGCCCTGATAATATCAAAAGGAATAAAGTTTTTTTCAAGAATTTTCAAAATGTTTTCCACTCCTTTTGACACCCATTCTTTTATCAAATCTTTTTTTGCCTGTTCAAATAAATAGCTTAAACCTTTTACTACAAGAGGATTGTAACCATCAAGTTGAATGAGATTCATAAAATATATAATATTGGAATAAGAAACATCTGGATTGAAGAATACATCATTTCTTCTATTCTGGTTTATATCTCTATAATTTCCATTACCCTGGGAAAAATAATTTGGTTGAAGTTTAAAATTATTATAATCTCTTTCAAGATCCCCATGTTTTCTTGAATAAAGGTAAAGAACATCTTTTTTCCCTTCAGATTCTATCGTAAACGGGAAACCTCCTCTTAAAAGATTATCAAGGAATGTTTGTTTTGCGTAGGAATTAAAAGCTGGAATATTAGAATAAACAAAACATTTATCCATAAGTTTAAGGATTAATTTTTTATTCATTTCTTCTTTTTCAGAAAAAAACTTACTTTTTGCAAGCGATTCAAACCTTTTTTTATAATTTTCAATAGAATCCTCTTTTCCAACAAGCGAATAGATAGATTTTTCTTCACCTTTTCCAAGAGAAATTTTTAAATAACTGAGGGCTGAAGGAGTTCTATTTCCGGAATATTGAGCTTCTGGAAATTTGAAATCCTTTTGTGCAAAGATAAAAGGATAAAGAAAATCATTTGATAAACCAAATACTTTGTCCGGTTCAATAATAACAGGTAAGGGTTTATTTTCTTCAACAAAAGAAAAATAAAAATGTCCTTCTTTTATTGGTTTTACTTCTACAGTGTCTTTAAAAGTCATCTTAAGTCTATAGTAGGGCATATTGTTTTCAACATTATCAACTGTATACCATGCCTCTATAGTTCTACTCATATTCTTCATTGCCCAATCATCAAGTCCATGAGGCATTATTTGAGGAAGTCCATCAATTATCTCTAAATTAAGATTTTTACCACCAATATTTTTAATATTAACAATCCTTGCAAGTGCACCGATCGGTTCTTCTGGAATAGTAAAATATTTAACACTTATCTCCAATCCAAGAGTTTTGTTAGTTTCTTTAAGGGTCAGATCATACGGCGAAATTATCATTTCATTTTCAATATCCCAATTTTCATTTATTGGAGTTTGATGGAATGGTTCGTATACTTTACTGTCATATTTAATAAATGTTCTGAACCCAAAAATAGGAGTATATCTATAAGCTTTATTTGCTGGCTGAAACTCCATTATAGCTCCATCCTTGGAATCAAAACCAAAACTTGAAATACACTGACCCCTATTGACATAAAAACACCACATAGGTATTCCCATTGTTCCGGCTATACCAGGAAAAAAACTTGCAAAAGGTTTTGCAAGATTATAGCTTTTTATTATAAATTTTAAATTGTCGTTTTGGTCAATTAAATATGATACCTTCTTTGACATAAAATCTCCTTTAATCAAGTATTACTTTTATTTCGTTTTCTTCTTTTGTAAGATAGCAGTTTATTTTGTTATGTGGTAAATAAAGCTCTTCGTTTATAAAGTTTTCTGGAATTTTAAACTCATTTATGTATACTTCTTTTATTTTGTTGTAGAATTTCTTTTCTGAAGTAATGTAATAAGTTATCTTTAATCTTTTTTTCTGAAAGTTTAAAGCTACAGAAATATTATCTTTATTTCCAAAAAATTCTTTTGAAAGTTTTGGTGAAATTGCAAGTCCACCAAGTTTGCCTTTTACACCATATATTTCTGTAAGTAGTGTTAAAATAAACCAGCTAGCAGACCCAGTAAGATAATGATACATTCCCTTTCCCTCCGGGGTAAAATATTCTGGAATACCAGGATAAATTCCTGATTCTTTACTTATAGATAGCTTGTATATAGAATTAAACACTTCAAAACCTTCTTCAATCAGATTTTGTTGATATAAAGCATTCATAAACATTACAACCATATGTGAGAATGTCGCTCCATTTTCTTTTTCACCATATGCAAAGGCAAATAAACGGCCAAAGTTTAAAGTGTTATCTTTTCCTAATGGAGTATTTAGTTTATAACCTCCATGTTCTTCTTTCAAATATTTTTTTGCTGCATTATAGACCATTTTTGCTTCTCTATCTTTTACAATTCCACCCATAAGTGTAAAAACCTGACCTGTTAGACTCATCCTCACTCCATCTTTTAGTTCAGATTCCTCTTTAAAAATACCGTCTACTTTTTTACCATCGTTATTGTAATATCCGTTAAATAAAGCTGTTTCATTATCTACTTTTATTAGCTCATTTTTTCTAATGTGCTTAAAAATCCAGCTGGCTTTAAATTCGAGGTCAGTCGCAAGTTCTTTTAGACTTATTTTTCTTTTCTTACCAGAAATTTCTGGATATATACTGTCAAAATATCTGTTCAGTATTTCCTTTTTATACTCTATATTATCATAATCTGGTTTTCCAGTTATTGAGTCAAGAAGAATGAAAATCTCTTCAAAAAATTCAACTTCTTTCACTTCGTCAGAAATTTCATTTAGCAGTTCCGCCATTTTTTTAAGATTAAATCCATAAAGGGCAGTGAAAGCAACACTTTCCCCTCTTTCTTTTGCTTTATCTATACCATCATTCCAATCAGCTCCTTCAAGTTTAATGATATTATGTTCACCCACATTAAAGAAACTAGAAAGGTGTTGAATTATCATGTGTTCAAGAATAGAAGAGGAATATATGTTTCCATTTTTATCCTTATGTTTAAGCCCATATGATTCATTCCATTTTTCATCCCTTGCTGTTGCTCTTCTACATAAACCATCTCTAAAATATGTTTGATTTTCAAAAAGTATTTTGTAATCTCCTGTTTGATTAATGTATAGATTGGTAGTTAAAAATGGCCAGCAACCATGATCCATCCAGGTTCTTGGTATATTATTTCTATCTGCAATAAATTCCCCTGGATTTTTTCCAATAATCGTGGCATTACTACCATCTATACGAACTCCAGCAAAATTATTGATTAAAATATCTCTTACTTCTTCAGGATTCTGTAAAATTAAAGAGAGACAATCCTGCCATAAATCTCTCCAGCCTCTTCCCCCCTTTCCATAATCATGATGAGGTAAAAAAGAACATCCATAGATTTTTCTTAAAACTGGTTGAATATTTATCCACTTGATTAAACTAAATTTTTCAATTTCTGATGTAAATTCTATTGAATTTGCTTTTGATATCCAGAATTTTTTGTTTTCTTCAAGGGCATTTAAAATTTTTTCTTTTGTATTATATTTGTATACTTTAGTTTTATCTTCTGTTTCTTCTCTTACACCAATGAGTATTATAAAACCTTTTTCCTCTTCTGGAGAAAGTTGAAATTCTTTAAATCTTAAAGCTCCTATAACTTCCTGCCCTTCCTTTCTTTTCCTGTTTATTTTTTCAGGTGGTAAATTTTCTATAAGGGATTCTGGCATTTCAAGAGAACCATTTTCACCTATAAAATCATGAAGAACTGGAACCTGTCCAATAGGTTTATTCCCATTATCTTCAAAACCGAATACAAAATATTCAAGAGTATTTGGAGTATGCCCTCTTTCATCAAAGATGATAAGAGGCTTTAAGATTAAACCTTCTTCTACTTCTTGAATCCTGTTTACAAGAGAAATAACATGCCTGTGATCTCTAATATTTTCTGCTGATCTACCATAAAGTTGAATTGCTGAAGTAGGAGTAAGTTTTAAAATATTTTTTCCTATATTTTTAATTTTAACATACATTATCTCTATTTGATTTTCATCTGCTGGAACAAAACTTAGTATTTCTGAAAATAATCCTGTTTCTTTATCTGTGTAATTAAGAATATGCCAGAGTAGTCCTGCTTTAATCTTTCTTTCATATCTGGATTTATTTATAATTTCATCATGTAATTGATATAAAGAATTACCAGTAGCAGACCATAAACCTTTACCATCTATATAAAACCAGAAATTTCTTGATGCTCGTGTATTATGCAAATCTTCTATGGTAACAGGAGGAAGTACAAAACTTTTGTTTGATGTTTTTGCATCTCCATGTAAATATGGAGTGATACTTGACATCATTCCGGCTTCATTACAAAGAGGAAAGTATAAATCTTTACTTACCCCTGTGCATTCAAAAGAAGCAAAATCATCTATAAAGTTGTAATCCATAAAAAACCTCCCGATTTTTCATTAATATGATAAAGCAAAATTTAAATAAATTCAAGAAAATAATCATTTATGCTATATAGCACATATAATAAAAAACATTATTCTTTCCCACAAATCTAAAAATCTTTTTAGCTTAATAATAAGCCGTTTTTAAGAATATAAAATAAAAAAGAGAGGAGAAGATTTATTCAATCTCCCCTCTCTTTATAAAAAACTAATTCTTTTCGTTTTTGTTTAAAAGTGTTTTAACTGTTTGAATTATATCAGGTGGTAAAACAAAAAATTTAGTATTTGCTGATTCACCAAGTTTTAATAAACTCTTAATATACTCCTGTCCCAATAAGTAGACGACAGGGTCTCCTTTAGTTTCAAGTAAAGACTGTGCAACGACCCTAATAGCATTAGCTTCAGCCTGTGCGAGTCTTTCTCTTGCCTCCGCATCTCTTTCAGCCGCTTCTTTTCTTGCTTCTGCTTCAAGTATTTTAGCTCTTTTATATCCTTCTGCTTCTCTTTCAGCAGATTCTTTTTTTGCTTCTGCTTCAAGGATTCTTGCCCTTTTTTCCTGTTCAGCCTGTTTTTGTAGAGCCATTGCTCTCGCAAGTTCTACAGGAGGTTTAATATCTTTTATTTCTACTCTTGTTACTTTAGTCCCCCATGAGTCAGTAGCTTCATCAAGTATGGTGAGAAGTTCAGCGTTTATCTTTTCTCTTGATGAAAAAGCTTCATCAAGTGTCATTCTACCCATGATAGAACGAAGAGTTGTTATACCTAAATTCGCAATAGCAAATTGTAGATTTTCGATACCATAACAGGCTTTATATGGGTCCATTACCTTATAGAATACAACCCCATCAACTGTTACCGTTGCATTGTCGGCTGTTATGATTCCTTGAGCAGGTAAATCTAAAACTCTTTCTCTCATATCTACCCTATAAGCCACTCTTGAAAATAAAGGATTAATAAGATTTAATCCGGCCTTTAAAGTTTTAGAATATTTTCCAAAAGTTTCAATAACCCAATTTTCAGCCTGAGGTACCATTCTTACACCTTTTAGTATAAGAAAGATAACAACTACACCAATGCTAATAACAAATAAATTAAATGCTGTCATTTTTGCCTCCTTTTATTTTTTCTACAATTAAAGAAATTCCATCTATTTTTCTAACAACAACTTCATCACCTATGTCAATTTTTTCATTTGATTTGGCTTTCCATCTTTTGTTTCCATGATATGGATCATAAAGTTCAACTTCTCCAGGGACACCTGGTTTTATTTCTTTTATAACCCGCCCTTTTTTCTCAGCTAAAGAAGGATCTTCTATATCTTCTATTTTTTCTTTGACAAAATATTTTTTTATCCAGAAAAACCAGATTAACAAAAATATACATGAATTAACAAAAAAGAAAAGAAATTGGTATTCAATATTTCGAATAATTTTAAATAAAGATATTAATCCAGTAATAAAAGCCCCAATACCAAACCAGAAAATTACAAAACCTGGCATAACAATTTCAAGAGCTATTAATATTGCACTTATTGCAAACCAAATATAATAGGGCATAAAACCTCCCAGTTAAATTTTGATAATTAATTATAAATCATACTTGAAATAAAAGTCAAAAAAAAAGGGCTGTCTTGAGGTTAAGACAGCCCTTGCGTCCGTTAAACAAATATCTTAAGAGAGAAGTGGTTTAATCCATCTTGCTTTCAAGTTCTTTCTGAGCGTCGTTTAAAGCTGTATCAACATCTTTCTTTCCTTCCAATACTTCAGAAAGAGCCTGTGAAAGAATTGAGTTAGCTATAGAATCCTTTTCGTTTACATAAACTTCTGGAATTTCCATAGCAATCTGTCTCCAGAGAATTCTTGCTTTCTGTCCACCAATATAATCAATTCCTTCTTCGAAAATCTTATCCTTCCATGCAGGAATATATGCAGGGAAAGCATCAGCTTCAATATATGCAACCATTTGAGCATCAACTCTTGTACAGAACCATTTTATAACTTCCCAAGCTGCTGCCTTGTTAACATCTGGAATCTTCTTAGGAATAGCAAGGAATGATCCACCCTGGCTCATTTTCATGTTTTTCTTGTCTTTCTTGCTTAACTTTGGAAGTTCAGCTACTCTGTACTTTCCTTTTGCATCTGGAGCAATCCACTGCTTTAAGTGTCCACCAAGCCATGCACCTGATGGTGTGTAAGAAATTGTACCTTCTTTTAAAGCAGCATACCATTCATTTGACCAGTCACCAATCTTTGCATCATAACCAGCATCTCTAAATTTCTTTGCCCAGCTAACAGCAGCTTTAATTCTTGGAGCTGTTAAAGCTGGTTTTCCATTCTTATCAAAGAATCTTTGAGGTGATGAGAAGAAGATCATATTGAAGATGTAATTTGCATTACCAAGTAACCAGTGATCAACTTTTCCATCTCCATTTGCGTCAAAAGTAAGAGTTTTTGCTGCATTGAAAAGATCTTCCATATCAACAATCTTGTTGATATTAACTTTTCTCATATCAAAAACGTCTTTTCTATACCATACACAACCAGGAGCAATATCAACTGGCATAGCAAAAAGATTCTTTGGTCCTAAAGAAGCCTGTGCCCACTTATAAGGGGTAAAGTCTTTTTTAAATTGACCAGCATTGTAAGGTTCTTCCATAAGGTTTTCAAAACCACCACCAGCACCAAGCTGAGCAACATAACCTATTTCAACAACTGCGATATCTGGTAAACCTTTACCAGCAGCAAGTGCTGTAACAAGCATATTGTGGTGATCACCATAACCAAGAGCTCTTACTTCAACAGAAATGTTTGGATATTTCTTGTAGAACTCTGGTAAGGCAGCATTGTAAGCAGCATCAAGACTTGGAAAAACTGCAAGAATAAGGTTGACCTTTTCGCCGTTATAAGGCTTAACGGCTGAAAAACCGAAGCTCATAGCAATAGCTAGAGCTAATACAACTAACACTACTCTCTTCATACTCCTCTCCTTTTTATTTATTTAACGGACTTTCAAAATTGATTAATTCAATAAAAACCCCACTTCTTACTTAAATTGTAATACAATCTTTCCTTTTTGTCAATAGATTTTTTTAAATTTTGTATAAAATTTTAGAACATTTTTTTTGTTTTAGAAATTAATTAGTTGACAGAGTTGGTGATTTTTAAGAAAATTTACTTTTTGTAAAAAAGTGGTTTAAAAACTATATCTTCTTTCTTTTGTCTGCAGCGACAAAAGAAAGAAGCAAAGAAAAACGCCGCCACCTTGTGGATTTTTCAAGAGTTAGACTTGAAAAAATCTACCCTCGCACATTCGACATCCTGTCTCAACGTGCTCGGGACAGAAAACATCCTGTTTTCTTTTGTAAAATATTAGGGCATGATTTTTTCAGTGAGTTAGAATCAAAATCCAACGGTGGAAAAATTTTGGTTAAACAAGTAGCCCTATCCTAAAACTTTAACTCATCTACCCTAAGTTAAGGTATAAACAAGGCTAAAACATAAAACTTTCACTTAAACATAACTTTATGAACTTTCAACTTTATAACTTTATAACTGATACTTTTTGCCTATTTTTTGTGCTTTTTTTAAAAAAATGCTTAAATTTTGGGCAAAAATTTTTTTCTATTTCTATTGTGTTTTTTTCTTATTTATTACATAATCTAAAAAACTATTTTTTTATAATTTTGGCACGAAATTTGCAACAATTACATTCCCAATCTATTTTAATTTAATTGATGGAGTATAAAAATGCAACAATGTGGTTTGTATAATCCAGAATTTGAACATGATGCTTGTGGAGTAGGTTTCATTGCAAATATTAAAGGTAAAAGGTCTCATCATCTTGTGAAACAAAGTCTTGAAATACTCAATAGACTTGCTCATAGAGGAGCTACAGGAGCAGATCCTAAAACCGGAGATGGTGCAGGAATTTTACTTCAAATGCCAGACAAATTTTTCAGAAAAGAATGTGCTTCTTTAGGGATTAATCTACCAGAAGAAGGCAAATATGGAACCGGTATAATTTTTTTACCGAAAAAAGATAGAGAAAGAGAAACAATAAAAAAATGGTTTTTAGAACTTATTAAAGAGGAAGGTCTTGAATTTCTTGTCTGGAGAAAAGTACCTGTTGATAATTCAGATATTGGAGAAACTGCAAAGGCATCAGAACCAGTAATGGAGCAAATATTTATAAAATATCCTTATGAAATAAAAGATAGTCTTGAAGTAGAGAGAAGTCTATATATATTAAGAAAAAAGATTGAAAACAAAGTAAGGACATCTGACCTCTCTGAAAAAAGTTTCTTTTATATAACAAACCTATCTTCAAAAACATTTTCATACAAAGGAATGTTAACTCCTGAACAGGTTGGCTCATATTTCCTTGATCTGGCTGACGAAAATATAGAAAGTGCTATAATTCTTGTTCATTCGAGATTCAGTACGAACACATTCCCAACCTGGGATCTTGCTCAACCTTTCAGATATCTTGCTCATAATGGAGAAATAAATACTCTTCGTGGTAATATAAACTGGATGAAGGCAAAAGAAGGAAATCTTGAAAGTAAATATTTTGGAGAAAAATTGAAAGAGATTTTTCCTACAATTGTACCGGGTGGGAGTGATTCGGCAATGTTTGATAATGTTTTTGAGTTGCTTTATCTTTCTGGTAGAACTATAGAAGAGGCAATGTCTATAATGGTTCCTGCAGCATGGGAAAAAAATCCACTTCTTGATCAAAAGACAAAAGATTTTTATTTATACAATAACTTTTTGATGGAACCATGGGATGGACCTGCTGCAATGGCTTTTACAGATGGTAAAAGAGTTGCTGCTGTTTTAGATAGAAATGGGCTTAGACCGGCAAGATACCTTGTAACTTATGATGATTTAGTGATAATGGCATCTGAAGTTGGTGTTCTTGATATTGATCCAAAAAATATTAAAAAGAGTGCAAGACTTGAACCGGGCAAGATGTTATACATTGATACAGAGAAAGGTTTATTAATTGAAGATAAAGATGTTAAAAAATCTCTTGTTGAAAGATATCCATATTCAGAATGGATAAAGGAGAATACATTATACTTCCATACGTTGCCCGATAAGATTCTTGATAAGAAAATAAAAGTTGAAATTAAGAAATCTAGCGATTTATTAATTTCTCTTAAAGCTTTTGGTTATACTAGAGAGGATTTAAAAGTTATCATAAAACCAATGGCAATAGAAGGTCAGGAACCTGTTGGTGCGATGGGTAATGATACACCACATTCAATTTTATCTAAAAAATCTCCTACTTTATATACATATTTTAAACAGCTTTTTGCACAGGTTACAAATCCGCCAATAGATTCTATTAGAGAAGAAGTAGTGATGAGTTTGAAAACATTTATTGGTAAGAAACACAACATTCTTGAAGACGGGAAATTTCATTGTGAAAAAATAGTTTTTGATGAGCCAATTCTTAGAGATGAAGATTTTATAAAATTACTTTCAATAAAAGATCCAAGATTTAAAGCTAAAACCATTTCAGTTTTGTATAATATTAATGAAGAAAATTCTTTTTTAAGAGCAATAGATAGAATTTGTAAAGAAGCCGAAGATGCAATTAAAGAAGGCTTTTCACTTATTGTTCTGTCTGATAGAGGTGTATCTAAAGATTTTGCAGCTTTACCAATGCTTTTAAGTGTTGGTGCTGTTCATCATCATCTTGTAAGGCTTTCTTTGAGAGGTCAGGTTAATATAATAGTAGAATCTGGAGAACCAAGAGAAGTGCATCATTTTGCCACACTTTTTGGATATGGTGCAGATTTAATTTATCCGTATCTTGCTTATGAAGTAATTGAAAATTTAGTAGAAGAAAAAGAAATAGAACTTGATAAGGAAAAAGCAATAAAAAATTATATAAAAGCTATAAATAAAGCCATTCTAAAAATTTTATCAAAAATGGGAATTTCCACTTTACAAAGTTATAGAGGAGCACAAATTTTCGAGGCTTTAGGTATTTCAAGTGAAGTAATAGATAGATGTTTTACTGGTACTGTATCAAGAATTGGAGGATTAACTTTTGAAACCCTTGCTAAAGAGAATTTAATAAGGCATAAAAATGCTTTTCCTGATGACTTTAACTTTAATGTTAGAATTCTTGATACTGGTGGGCAATATCAGTGGAAAAAGGATGGAGAATTTCATTTGTGGAATCCAGAAAGTATTGCAGCATTACAGGATGCTGTGAGAAAAGGTGATTATGAAAAGTATAAAGAATTTGCAAAAATTATAAACGATCAATCAAAAAATCCAACAACTTTAAGAAGTCTTTTGAAGTTTAAAGATACAAAACCTATTCCAATTGAAGAAGTAGAACCAATAGAAAGTATAATGAAAAGATTTGCTACAGGTGCTATGAGTTTTGGTTCTATAAGTAGAGGGGCACATGAATCTATGGCTATAGCTATGAATAGAATTGGTGGAAAATCAAATACAGGAGAAGGAGGAGAAGATCCTGCAAGGTTTATTCCTTTACCAAATGGAGATAGTAAAAGAAGTGCGATAAAACAGGTTGCTTCTGGAAGGTTTGGAGTGACCACTAATTATCTTGTTAATGCAGATGAAATACAGATTAAAATTGCTCAGGGAGCAAAGCCTGGTGAGGGAGGGCAACTTCCAGGACACAAAGTAAGTGTGACAATTGCTAAAACAAGATATACAACACCTGGAGTAACGCTCATTTCACCACCTCCACACCATGATATTTATTCTATTGAAGATTTAGCGGAACTTATATTTGATCTGAAAAATGTAAATCCAAATGCAAGAATAAGCGTAAAACTTGTTTCAGAAGTTGGTGTTGGAACTATTGCTGCTGGTGTTGCAAAAGGCCATGCAGATATGATACTTATATCTGGTGGTGATGGAGGAACTGGTGCTTCTCCTATAAGTTCAATCAAACATGCTGGATTACCATGGGAACTTGGTCTTTCTGAAACACATCAAACGCTTGTGCTTAATAATTTAAGAAGTAGGGTAAGATTACAGACAGACGGACAGATGAGAACAGGAAGAGATGTTATAATTGCTGCAATTCTTGGCGCTGAAGAGTATGGGTTCTCGACTGCGGCTTTAATTACTCTTGGTTGTGTAATGTTAAGACACTGTAATCTTAATAATTGTTCTGTAGGTGTTGCTACACAGGATGAGCTACTTGAAAGAAGATTCCAGGGAAAACCAGAATATCTTGTAAATTATATGAAATTTATTGCAATGGAAACAAGGGAGATTATGGCAAGCCTTGGAGTAAGAACTATAGATGAGTTAATAGGAAGAACAGAATTATTAGAAGTGAATGAGAATATTTTAGACTGGAAGTCAAAAAATATAGATTTTTCAAAAATTTTATATAAACCTCAAGTTGATAAGAATATTGGTGTTTACTGTCAGCAAAAACAGGATCATGGTATAGACAATGTGCTTGACAGAAAATTAATAGAATTAGCTAAACCAGCCCTGGAGAAAAGAGAGAAAGTCTATCATGAACTTGAGATAAAAAATGTAAATCGAGCCACTGGTGCTATGCTTTCTGGGGCTTTATGCCAGAAATATTCAGAAATGGGACTAAATGATGATACAATACATTTTAAATTTAAAGGAGTTGCAGGACAAAGTTTTGGAGCGTGGCTTGCAAAGGGTATAACATTTGAACTTGAAGGACTTGCAAATGATTATGTTGGTAAAGGAATATCGGGCGGTAAAATAATTATATATCCTTCAAAAGAAGCCGCTTATAAACCGGAAGAAAATATATTGATTGGTAATACCACATTTTACGGGGCTATTTCTGGAGAAGCATATATCAGAGGTGTTGCTGGCGAAAGGTTCTGTATTAGAAATTCTGGACTCAATGCTGTAGTAGAAGGAGTGGGTGATCATGGCTGTGAATATATGACTGGTGGACATGTTGTTGTGATAGGTAAAACAGGAATAAATTTTGCTGCAGGTATGTCTGGTGGAATAGCATACGTTTATGATGAAGATAATGATTTTGACAAAAAATGTAATAAGGAAATGGTTGAACTTACAACACTTGATAAGGATGATGAAGATTTGATAAAAAAACTCTTATCAAATCACTTTAAATACACTGGAAGTACTAAATCAAAGTTAATTCTTGATAATTTTGAGAACAATAAAAAGAATTTTGTAAAAGTATTTCCACTTGAGTATAAAAAAATTCTTGAATCGAGAAAAGTAACAAGAGCACTTAACTTATCGGAGGTTTATGATGGGTGATCCTAAAGGTTTTATAAAGATAAAAAGAGAAAAATCAAAATATAGACCTGTAGAAGAAAGAAAAAAGGATTTTAAAGAAGTAGTAATATTAAGACCAATTGAAAAGGCAGAAGAACAGGCGGCAAGATGTATGGACTGTGGTACACCATTTTGCCATTGGGCTTGCCCGGTTGGAAACTATATACCAGAATGGAACGATGCCTTATACAAAAAAGAATATAAAAAGGCTTATGAATTACTAAGAGCTACAAACAATCTTCCAGAAATTACAGGAAGACTTTGCCCTGCTTTGTGTGAATATTCGTGTGTTCTTGGTATAAATGATGAGCCAGTAACTATAAGAGAAAATGAATTAAACATAATCGAATATGCATTTTCTAAAGGATGGGTAAAACCAGAACCTCCATTAGTTAGAACTGGTAAAAAAGTAGCTGTTGTTGGATCTGGACCAGCAGGATTGGCCTGTGCTGATCAACTAAATAAAGCCGGACATACAGTAATCGTTTATGAAAAGGCTGATGCGGCAGGTGGATTTTTAAGATATGGAATACCAGAATTCAAACTGGAAAAAAGAATTCTTGATAGAAGAATAAAGATTTATGAAGAAGAAGGGATAATATTTAAAACAAATACAGAAGCTGGAAAGGATATTTCTGCAGAAAACTTACTTAAAGAGTTTGATGCAGTTTGTTTAACCACTGGTTCAAGAAAGCCAAGAGATTTAACTGTTCCGGGTAGAGAGCTTGGAGGGATACATTTCGCTATAGAATATTTAACACAGGCAAATATGAGAGTTTGTGGTAAAGAATTAGAAGATTGTATTGATGCAAAGGATAAAGATGTAATAATCATAGGTGGTGGAGATACTGGTGCTGATTGTGTGGGTACGGCAGTTAGACAGGGAGCTAAGTCTATAAAACAAATTGAAATAATGCCAAAGCCACCGGAAAGTAGAACAGAAGATTTTCCATGGCCAAAATATCCAATGATTTTAAGAACTTCAACAAGCCATGAAGAAGGTGGTGAAAGAGATTGGTGTATTCTTACAAAAAGATTTGAAGGTAATGGAAAAGTAGAAAAATTAATCTGTGCTAGGGTTGAATTTGAAAAAGATCCAGTAACTAAAAGACCAGTGATGAAGGAAATTCCTAATTCAGAATTTGAAATGAAAGCAGATCTTGTAATACTTGCTTTAGGATTCTTACATCCTGAACATGAACTTGTGAATTATCTTGGAGTTGAACTTGATGAAAGGGGAAATGTAAAAACAGATTCAAACTACAAAACAAATGTTGAAAAGGTTTTTGCTGCTGGAGATATGAGAAGAGGGCAATCATTGATAGTATGGGCTATTTCTGAAGGGAGAAAAGCTGCTGAAAACATTAATAATTATTTGAAAAATAGATAACTAAAGAGGAGCTGTTCAAAAGGACTTTTTCTTCATTTAGCTAAACATAATGGTGCTGTAAACGAAATAATCTCTTTAAAAACCGACTTTTTGGACAACAGCTCATCTTTTATTAGTTTTTACATTATCTCCAAGGAATACAAAAGAATTTACTAGCGAGATAAAATCATTGAAATATCTTTTATAATTTTCTTCATAATATGCAGAGTATACTATAGTAATTACTGTTTCTTTTGCATCTATATATAAAACATTTTCATATCTACCATCAGAATGAATGAATTTGAGTAGATAATATTTTCCTGTTAAATATTGATTTTTTACAATATTGGTAAACTTAATATTCATTTTTTCTATTTTCAAATCTGGAAATTTAGATAAAAAATTATTTGTATCATATTTTATAAAACTATCTATATCTTCCTTACTCCCTTCTTTTCTATCAAACCCGATCGAATAAATATAAACTTTTTTAATTTCATTAGTTTCTTCTGAAACAGGAAATATTATATATGGAACACCAACTTCTCTGCAAAAGTTTCTGTCGTAAATCCAGCTATCAGGAGTTAGAATAGTATAAAAGTGTTTTTCTCCATAAATTAACGCACCTTGAGAAAAACTAATTTTATAAAAAAATAAAAGGAACAGTAAGAAAAATAATTTTTTAAAAAACATAAAGAACCTCCTTAGAAATTTATATAAGTTTTTCTTATTATAAAAAAACTCTTTAAATATTTCAATTAAAATAAGTTAAATTTTATGTACAGAATTAACAAATTTTTTTTCAAAAAATTTGATCTTTTTCTATTATCAAATTACAATTCTTTTATGAATGTTTTTATAATAACAGGTGCTTCAAAAGGTCTTGGCTATGCGATTGCAAAAGGTTTGATTGACAAAGAGAATTATATAATATGTATTTCAAGACATAGAAATGAAATGCTTGAAAATCTGGCTATTCAGAAAGGTGGGCAATTAAAATACATTGAGTTTGACCTTTTAAATGTTGAAAAGATTGAAAATCTTGTTAAGGATATTTTTTCCGGGTTGGATATAAAAAATGTAAAGAAAATTTTTCTTATTAATAATGCTGCTATACTTTCGCCATTAAAACCTTTGTCAGAATTAACTATAAAAGAAATTCTAAATAATATTTATGTAAATTTTGTGTCTACTTTACAACTTACTTCATCATTACTTAAATACACACAACAAATTAAAGCCGAAAAGATTATAGTTAATATTTCAAGTAAATCTGCTGAAAATCCAATTAAAAACTGGTTATGTTATAGTAGTTCAAAAGCTGCAATAGACAATCTAACTAAATATATTTCTACAGAATATGTAAAAAAATCAAATGTAAAGTCTATTTCTTTTCATCCTCCCGCAATGGAAACTTCTATGTTTAAGGAAAATTTAGAATCAAAAAACATTTTTGAAAGGATTATTGATTTCTTTTTAATTAAAATTTTTAAGAAAAAGAAAGTTTTTTCACCAGAAGAAGTTGCAGAAAAGATTATTCATATTATTACGGAAAAGGACTTTCATTCTGGTGTAATAATTGAAATTAACTAACAAATTTACCCTGATATATATCGTTTTTAGAGAGGAAGTCTCTTAAAATGTTTAAGTTTTTTGTTTTATAAAGTGTCCACTCAGGTGCTACAAGACTATTTTTATCACATTCTCCGAATAATCTATGAATTGCAATGTTTTTAGGAATATATGAAATGATTTCGCCCAGCATTTCGATATATTCTTTTAATTCAAGAAGCTTTATTTTGCCTTCATAATAAAGATTTTCGAGAGCTGTTCCCTTTTCAACATAAAGATGATGAAACTTGAATCCATCAATGCCTAACTTGACAAGCTTTTTTACTGTTAAAAGCATTTGATTAAAATTATCATAGGGAAGTAAAAGAATTAGATGAGCAAGTACAAAAATATTTTTTCTTTCTTTTGTTTTTTTTATCGCTTCAATAGAAAGTTCAGCAGAATGCCCTCTATTAATAAATTCAAGAGATTTGTTATTTAAGGTTTGCACTCCATACTCTATCATTAAAAATTTTTTTTTGGCTAATTCCTCAAAAAAATCCAGTTTTTCATCATCTATACAATCTGGCCTTGTACCTATTGATATACCAGCTATTTCTGGCATATCGATTGCCACTTGATAAATTTTCTTTAATCTTTCTAAGGGAGCATAGGTATTTGAAAAAGCCTGAAAATATGCAATAAATTTACTAACCTTCTTTTTCTCTTTGAAAATTTTTATGCCATATTCAATTTGAGAAGGAATATCGAGATTGGAATTGACATATGCGGCTTTTGATCCACCGGCATTACAGTAGATACACCCACCTGTTCCTTTTGTCCCATCTCTATTTGGACATGTAAATCCAGCATCTATAGAAATTCTATAAACCTTTTCGCCAAAAATATTCTTAAAGAATTCACCACCAGAAAAATATCTTTCCATTTATTCTTCACACCTTTCATTCATTGACTTAATAATTGGATTTGGTTGAGCATTATAAACCCTTGAATAAGGGGGTACGGAAGTTGTCAGCCATACATTTCCACCAATTATGGAATGATGACCTATTCTTGTATCACCCCCCAGAATAGTTGCACCAGCATATATTACAACATAATCTTCTATATCAGGATGCCTTTTTATATTTTTAATTGGATTACCACATTCATCAAGTGGAAAACTTTTTGCCCCAAGTGTTACTCCCTGATAAATTTTAACATGGTTGCCTATGGTACATGTCTCACCGATAACAACACCAGTACCGTGGTCTATAAAAAAGTGTGTTCCAATTTTTGCACCGGGGTGTATATCTATACCAGTTTTCTGATGAGCATATTCAGACATAATTCTTGGTATAATAGGTACATTTTTTTCATATAGAAAATGAGCAACTCTATGAATAGTAAGAGCCTCAAGAGAAGGATAGCTTAAAATAATTTCTTCTTCTGACTTTGCTGCGGGGTCGCCTTTATAGGCTGCTTCTATATCTGTACTCAAAACTTCTCTTATAGAAGGTAAAGCTTCAAATAATTCTATAGTAATCTTGTTTGCTATTTCTCTGCAATTGCATTCCTTACAACCTTTTTCATGCTTTTTCTGACAATAATATTCAAAGGATTTTTCAAGCATAGACACAAGATCTAATGCTGCTTCTCTTAAACTATTTCCTACAATAATATTTAATCTTGATAAATCTATCGGATGTTCATCATAAATTCCAGGAAATAAAGCTGCCCTTATCTCTTTAATTATTCTATAAACAACCTCTTTTCCAGCAAGTCCAATAGTGTTTTCTTTATACAAAGATTCTTTATTAATACTTTCAAGTTTTGTACTTATTTTTGATAGATCTTTATTCAACCATTCATTTAAATTCATTTTATCCCTTCACAACTATATTTACAAGTTTATCTTTAACCGGTATTATTTTAATTATTTCTTTATCTTCAAGCCACTTTTTTACCTTTTCATCAGCAAGGGCTATTTTTTTCATTTCTTCAATGTCTGTCCCTTTTGCTACATTTATGGTGGATCTAACCTTGCCATTTACCTGAACAACCATAGGATATTCTTCGTCAATTGTTAGTTTCTCATCATAAGATGGCCAGCCAGCAAAAAGCACAGATGGTTTTTCTCCAAGCATTTCCCACATTTCTTCAGTCAGAAATGGAGCGAATGGATGAAGAATTCTAACAAAATCTTTCATAACATCTCTTGAAAGTTTTTCCTCCTTTGATAGTTCATTTACAAAAATCATAAGCTGGCTTATTGCTGTGTTAAACTCAAGTTTATCAATCCTTTCACCAACAAACTTTATAGTTTTGTGTCTTAATCTGTTTATTTTATCTGATGGAGTAATATTTTCTATAGGTTTCTCAAAAAGTTTCCATACCTTATCAAGGAATCTTTTAATACCCACAATACCAGTAGTACTCCATGGTTTATCAGCCCACAGAGGTCCCATAAACATCTCATACATTCTAAAAGCGTCGGCACCATACTCTGCTATTACATCGTCAGGGTTGATTACATTACCTCTTGATTTTGACATTTTCTCACCATTTTCACCTAAAATCATTCCCTGATTTCTCAATGCCATAAATGGTTCTGGGGTATTCATAATTCCAAGGTCATACAAAAATTTATGCCAGAACCTTGCATAAAGAAGGTGTAAAACAGCATGCTCAGCACCACCAACATAAAGATCTACAGGTAGCCAGTAGTTTATATTTTTTTTGTCAGCTAATGCACTATCATTATGTGGATCAGTAAACCTTATGTAATACCAGCAACTACCTGCCCATTGAGGCATTGTATTTGTCTCTCTTTTTGCTTTACCACCGCACTTTGGGCAACTTGTATTTACCCAGCTTTCGATTGCAGCAAGCGGGGATTCTCCAGTGCCTGTAGGTTTATAGCTTTTGACTTCAGGCAATTTAAGCGGTAATTCACTTTCGGGTAAAGCCACGATGCCACATTTTTCACAATGCACAACTGGAATTGGTTCTCCCCAGTATCTCTGGCGTGAAAAAACCCAGTCACGTAGTTTATATTGAATACTTTTCTTTCCCAAACCATTTTTTTCAAGCCATTCTGTAATTGCTTTCTTAAATTCCGGTGTTTTCATTCCATTGAATTGTCCAGAGTTTACAGCTATACCGTCCTCTGTGTATGCTTCATTTAATTCATAAAGAGTTCCATCCTTACTAACTACCTGAATAATTGGAAGATTGAATTTTTTTGCAAACTCAAAATCTCTTTCATCATGAGCTGGAACAGCCATAATAGCTCCCGTACCATATCCCCAGAGTACATAATCAGCAACCCATATAGGAATTTTAACCCCATTTACGGGATTTATAGCATATCCACCAGTAAACACTCCTGTTTTTTCTTTGTTTAAATCTGTTCTCTGTAGGTCTGATTTTTTCATTGATTCTTTAACATATTTTTCTACCTCTGCTTTCCTATCAGGGGTTGTTATCTTCATTACAAGTGGATGTTCTGGAGCAAGAACCATATATGTTGCACCAAAGAGCGTATCTGGTCTTGTCGTAAAAATTTTTATAACTTCATCTAAACCATCAACCTTAAAATCTACTTCTGCACCTTCACTTTTACCAATCCAGTTTCTCTGCATAAGTTTTATTGATTCATTCCAATCAAGAATATCGAGATCATTTAGAAGTCTTTCAGCATAGGCTGTAATTTTTAAAACCCATTGTCTTATTCTTTTTCTTTCAATTGGAGTATCACATCTTTCACATTTCCCATCTTTTACTTCTTCGTTTGCAAGTCCTGTTAAACATTTTGGGCACCAATTTATAGGCATTTCTGCTTCATAAGCAAGTCCTTTTTCAAAAAGTTTCAGGAATATCCATTGAGTCCATTTATAGTATTCTGGATCGCAGGTAGCGATTTCTCTATCCCAATCGTAGCAAAAACCGAAACTTTTTATCTGCTCTCTAAATCTATCAATATTTTTATATGTAGTTTCAGCTGGATGTGTTCCGGTTTGAATAGCATAATTTTCAGCTGGGAGCCCGAAAGCATCAAAGCCCATTGGATGCAGAACATTATATCCATTCATTTTTTTATATCTTGAATAAATATCTGTAGCCGTATAACCTTCGGGATGCCCTACATGAAGCCCTGAACCAGAAGGATAAGGAAACATATCAAGCACATATAGCCTTTTATCCTCTGGATAGGAAGGATCTTCAGTGACTTTAAATGTTTTATTCTTTTCCCAATATTCTCTCCATTTTTTTTCGATTGCCTTAAAATCGTAACTGTCCATGCTGTTAGCTCCTTAAAAATTTTTTATTTTATTATAATATAAATTTTTAATGTTGTAAAGAAGAAAATAAAAAAAGGTGCATCCCTCTTAAGGAACGCACCTTGCATTTTGTTATTATTAAAATTATAGTTTTGTGAATTTTATCCAGTTAATGTTCCACCCACCTGATGGAGCATTTATTCCAAAAGTATGAGTGCCTGCTGGAATATATACAGTATGAGATATTGTTGTCCAATTTTGCCATCCACCAGTATTTGGTATAGTTAAGGTTCCCAAAACTGTTGAACCACCATTCAACTCTGCTCTTAACTGCCCTGTAGAATAAATACTTGCTACCCTATACTCTATCTTATAGTTGCCACCAGAAAAACTTCTTGCTGGGTAAGCCATCCAATCATTCGCGTCTATCCATCCAACGTTAAGGCCTCCTTCTGAACAAGATTCAGTTTGTACTCCACTCATATAGCTATAATTTTCTGCTTCTACTGTCCATGTTTCTGCTGGAGCGGTTTTTTGATAAACTCTTACATAATCAACTTCCATTGTAGATGGAAAAACAGTAGAAGAAGTTGGATTGCCTGGCCATGTACCACCTACTGCCTGATTTAAAAGTATAAAGAATGGAGCTCTGAATTCTGAGAGATCACTAGGTCTTATGTCTATTACATAATATTGAACACCATCTACTCTTGCTCTAATATATTGACTGTCCCACTCAACTTCATAGTCATGCCATGAAGTTACAGTTGTAGAAGTACTTAAACCATAGTTGGCATGGCCATTTGCATCCCAGTGGCATGTAGCATAAACAGTATTTTGTCCATTTACATTTTCCATAATATCAATTTCACCACATTTTGGCCATCCTACACTATCAATATTATTTCCAAGCATCCAGAAAGCTGGCCATATACCCTGTCTATTTCCTGAGGAAAGTTTTATTCTTGCAACAATCTTTCCATATTGAAATGCGAACTTACCTTTTGTTTTTATCCTTCCAGATGTGTAGGCAGCACCACCATAATTTTCCTTTAACGATATAATTTTGAGTGTTCCACCAGAAACTGTAACATTTTGAGTTCTACTTGTGTAGTATTGTAGTTCATTGTTACCCCAACCACCAGCACCTATGTCATAGACCCATTTTGAGGTATCGAGAGAACTTCCATTAAATTCATCAGCCCAGATTAAAGTGTACCCAGTTGTGTCATAAGCTTTTTCACCAATTTTACCTTCTGGTTGAGAAAAATCAGAAGACTCAAAGGTGGCAAGATTACAAGAAACTATTACAAAACTGATCAGCAAAAATAAAATTTTTTTATACATATACACCTCCTTCCGTTAACGGTAACGAACACAATTATAATTGCGCAAATTTTGTGCCATGTTTTTTAAATCAAACTTATTTGTATACTGGATAAATAGATAAAAATTCTTAATAAATAAGCAAAATTAATTTTTGCACATTATTTTGTGCATTATGAACAAAATTAGTGTGTTGGAATGGATAAAGTTTCGCCTTCTGAAAAAACACAGGGGTATATAAAGAAATTTTCTTTATAATCGGGATTATTCATTTTCTCAAATAAAAGTTCTGCTGCTTTTTTTCCCATTTCTTCTAATGGTTGTTTAATAGTTGTCAAAACAGGATGTGAATATTTTATCCATGGAATACCATCAAACCCTATTACTGAAAAATCTTGTGGAATTTTATATCCCTGTCTTATTGCTTCATTCATGAAACCTAAAGCCATTAAATCATTCCCACACACTATAGCAGTAGGTTTTTCTTGCAACTTCTTAATTTTTTTAAAAGCTTCTATTCCATCTTCATAGAGAAAATTTCCATTTAATATCCATTCTTTCCTGACAGGTATATTATTTTTCTTCATTGCTTGTAAAAAGCCTTCAAATCTTTCAATTGCATCCAGTTGATTTTCTCTACCTTTAATAAATCCAATTTTTCTATGCCCCTTTTTTATAACTTCTTCTACTCCAATTTCTATAGATTCAATATTTTCAGAATCAACATAACTGATATTAAAATTCTTTATTTTTGTTCCTAATACAATATAAGGAAGTTTTTTTTCAACTATTTCGTTAAATTCAGAAAGGTGTACTTCTGGAGTTATTAATATTACTCCATCAACTTTTGATTCATAATACAATTTCAAATAATCTACTTTTTCGATTTCAGGGCTATAAATTTTTACAAGAAAATCATAAGATTTTTCAATACAAACAGATTCTATACCTTTCATCAAACCTGCAAAATATGGGTTATCATATGTTATTCCCTGAGAAGGTCCAATTATTCCAATTATATGAGATCTTTGCTTTACAAGCCCTCTACCAAAAATATTTGGATAATATTTTAACTCTTTTACTATTTTTAAAATCTTCTTTTTTGTTTCTTCATTAATATCTGGTTTGTTATTTAAGGCTCTCGAAACTGTCATGGGTGAAACACCGGCAATTTTAGCTATATCGACAATTTTAATCCTTTTTTCTTTTTTCATAGTTTTATGATAACAATCTTTTCAAAAAAAGTCCAAAAAAATAGGCCACTCATTTAGAGTGGCCTATATTTTTAATCTTCTATTAATTTTATCGGGATTCTTTTTCTCAATGCAGAATAAATTATAGGTATGGCAAGAAGAGTTATTAATGTAGAGACAATTAATCCTCCAAGTATGGAAAAAGCAAGTGGAGAATATAATTCTGCCCCTTCTCCTGTTCCGATAGCCATTGGAATTAAGCCAAGCACTGTAGTTAAAACTGTCATTGCAATTGGTCTAATCCTTCTCTTACCAGCTTCAAGAGCCACTTTATCAGGATCACCAAACCTTTCTCTTAACATATCATTCATAAAGCTAATTAAAATAATACCATTATTAACCACAATACCAGCAAGAACAACAACACCAATAAAAGAAACAGTACTCAATGTTTTGCCAAAGATAAATAAAGCTAACACACTACCGACATAACCAAAAGGTACAGTAAACATTATAACAAATGGTCCAATAAAAGATTCAAACTGTGAAGCCATAATTGCATATATCAGTATTAATGCAAGCAATAAAGCTAAGCCAAGCTGACTAAAAGATTCTCTCATATCTTTTGCAGCTCCTCCATATTCGATTGAAAAACCCTTTGGTAAATATACATTTTTAGATATTGCATTCTTTATTTCCCTTTCCAATCTATCTGGTGTTATTCCATAAGAATCAAGAGAGACTGTTACTATTCTTCTATTATTCTTTCTATATATTGCAATTGGACCTGTGCCTTTTGTTTCTTCAATAATTGAAGAAAGGGGTACAAGTTTACCCATAGGTGTAGGAATTTGTAAATTTATTACATCTTCTATACTCATTCTATTTTCTTCTTTTAACTGTACAATTATATCTATTTGATTCCCTTCTACTTTCATTTGAGTAGCAGTTTTACCTCCAAATGCAGTTTTAATAACCTGACTTAAGTTATACGAATTAATACCCAGTTTTGATGCCGCTTCTCTATTTATCCTCAACACAATTTCTGGCAAAGCATCAGAACGATTGGACTGAGGGTTTCTTACACCCTTTATTTTTGAAACCACCTCAATTATCTTTTTAACCAATCTATCACTTTGTTCAAGATCATCGCCTATAACTTCTATTGAAAAGGAAGTGTTGAATCCTCCCCCTCCCATTCCAAATGTTCTAACATTAACTCTTGCCGGAAAATCTCGTAGTATTTTTCTAATATTCTCCATGGTTTTAAATGTAGAAACATTTCTTTTTGATTTATCAACAAGCCCTACTCGAATAGATGCTGTATATTCATTTCCACTTCCCCTGAATAATCCTGGTGAGTTAATTCTTGAAACCAAAGAAGCCAAGTCTTTTCCAACAGTTTTTATTATTCTTTGTTCAATCTCTTTTGTAAGTTTATCTGTATATTCTACCCTTGTTCCTGTTGGAAAAGTAACATCAACCATAAACTCTCCATCATCACTTTGAGGCATTCCTTCTTTCCCGATCAATACTGTAGTAATAACCCCAACAACAATAAAACTTCCAAATATTAAAGCTAAAGCCTTTTTCTTATTTCTTAATCCCTTATCGAGCCATTTCATATAGAAATCTATAATTTTATCCCAGAATTTTAAAAATCTATCTTCAAAAGGCTTTAAAAACTTGTTTTCTTCTATGTGAACGAGTTTACTAGCAAGCATAGGAACAATAGTAATAGAAACAAGCAAAGAAGAAAGTAAAGAAATTGTTACTGTTAGTGCTAAATCTCTAAAAATTTGAGCAGTAAATCCTTGAACAAATACTATTGGTAGAAATACTGCAACAGTAGTAAGTGTTGATGCTATAATCGCAAGCATAACCTCTTCAGAACCTAAAACTGAGGCTTTATATTTGCTTAAACCTCTCTGTCGATGGTAAAATATGTTTTCAAGCACTACAATAGAGCTATCAACCATCATCCCAACTCCAAGAGCAAGACCTCCAAGAGAAACAATATTTAATGTAACATTAAAGAAATACATTACAATAAAAGTTGTAATTATAGAAGAAGGGATAGAAATTGCAATAATAAGTACTGTTCTTAAATTCCAGAGAAATAATAAAAGTACTAATATAGCAAGTAATCCTCCTAATAGGGCAGAATCTCTAACATTTCTTATAGATGCTTCAATACCTTTGGAGAAATCCATTACTGTTATCAACTTTACACCCGGTGGTAAAATTTCTTCTATTTCTTTTATTTTCTTTTTTATATTTTTAGCTACCTGAACTGTATTTTTACCAGCTTCTTTATAGATAAAAATTGTTACTCCCGGTTTCCCATTAATACGGACAATACCCTGGGAATCACTGGGAGCATAATATACATTTGCGACCTCTCTAAGTCTAACAGGAATTCCATTTTTCACACCTATTATTACATTTCTTATATCATCAAGAGTTTTGAATTCTCCTTCTGTTCTCAAAATATATTTATAAACACCATCATAAGTATATCCACCTGCCTGATTTTGATTTTCAAGCATAAGTAAAGATGAAATTGTATCTATTCCTATTCCATAAGCCTGTAATCTATTTCTATCAATGTCTACTCTAATTTCTTTTTTTACTCCCCCCATAACAGAAACGTTTGCAACTCCAGATACCTGTTCTAATTTTATTTTTACCTGATTTTCAGCCAAATCATAAAGTGTCTCAAGATCTTCAATCCCTGTTATACCCATGCTCATAATAGGAAACATCGCTGAAGAAAATTTAAATACCGCTGGAGTATCTGCTCCATCAGGTAATGCTCTCTTTATAAAATCAAGCTTTTCTCTTATATCACTTGCTCTTGCATCAAGATTAACTCCCCAGTTAAAATTGACTGTTACCACCGATTGTCCTTCAGCTGAAGTAGATTCAACACTATCAATATCATTTACACCAGAAACTGCACCTTCAATTATTCGTGTGACTTGTCTTTCAACCTCTTGAGGAGATGCCCCTTCATAAGAAGTTACAACAGAAAGCACAGGAAATTCAAGATTAGGCAAATTGTCTATAGGTAGCCTTGATAAGGCAACAATTCCAAGAACAATTATAGCAAATAGAACCATCCACATTGTTACAGGTCTTTCGACCGCTGTTTTAGGTAATGACATTTTCTCCCTCCTCTTATTCCTTTACCGGGTTAATCGGAGTTCCGTCTTTCAAAAACTCCCTGCCAAAAACAACTATTTCTTCTCCTTCATTAAGTCCTTCTCTAATTGCCACATTTTCCTTGTAATTAAATCCAATTCTAACTTTTCTAAGTTTTGCGATGTTATTTTCATTAACAAATACATAATATTCATCTTCAATCTTTACAAGAGCACTTGAAGGAATAACTATGATGGAAGGTTCTTTTTTTAATAAGATAGAAACATCTGCATACATACCAGAAAATAGTTTCCCTTTTGGATTATAAATTCTTCCTCTAACTGTTAAAGTTCTACTTACAGGATCGACTGCAAGATCCTGTCTATATATGTCTCCCTCAAAAACTTCATCTGGATATGTATTTACCTTTAAGTAGAGTTTCTGTCCTATTCTGACATCTTTTAAGTATTTTTCTGGAATGGAAATAACAACATCCATATTGTTCAAATTTCCGACACTTGCTATTGGAACACTACCAGCAGCAACAAGCTGCCCAGGTACAACATAAATAGAAAGAATATAACCACTAATAGGAGAACGAACAGGAGCAAGTGCATAATCCATACCTACCTGGGATCTATCTAAATAGGCTACAATTGTATCTTTTGTTACATATTGTCCTTCTACTACCTTTATTGAAGCAATTTTACCTGGTAGTTCTGAAAATATTTTTACTTCTTCTCTTCCCACGATTTGTCCTGATAAATCAAGGTATTGACTCATTTCTTTTCTTTTTACACTATCAACAAGAACTGTTACAGAATCTCTTTTAAATTCCCTTTGTTTTTTCCCACAAGAATAAAATAGTGTTAAAACCATTGTTAAAACAATCATAAGAACTAACATTCTCTTAAACATACAAACCCTCCTTAAAGTGGACGGACTTGTCCGTCCACTTTAAATATACACCCAAAATTTAGATAAGTCAAGAAAAATGAATTAAAAAAAGATTGACTTTTAAAAAAAAATTCATATAATTATTCCGGGAGGGGGAATCTTCTCTTAAGGAGGCATTATGGAAAATATCTTTAGTGAAATTTTTTCAACAACAGTTGAAGGCATTGATATATATAAAACTCTTATCAATGGCTGCTGGACATGTTTTGGAAGTGAAAAAACATTTGAGGTGTTAAATCCAGCTACAGGAAAGGTGTTTGCAAAAGTTCCAGATTGTTCTCAGGATGATGCAAAAGCGGCTATTTTAGCTGCAAAAAATTTTTCTGAAATAAAAAGAATTCCTCCATTAGAGCGTCTTGAAATAATGGAAAAGGCAAGCGAGCTTGTTTTAAAAAATAAAGACTACCTTGCAGAGATTATAACAAAAGAATCAGGCAAACCAATTTCTGTATCACTTGGAGAGGTGAAAGCAACCTATGAAAGACTCAGATTAACAATGGAAGAGGTTAGGGTTCTTTACGGTGAATATCTTCCCGGTGAATGGGTAGAAGATACAAAAGGCAAGTTTGCTATCGTTCTTAGAAAACCTATAGGTGTGGTCCTTGCGATATCTCCCTTTAATTATCCTTTGTTCATTGCAGCGGCAAAAATTATTCCAGCTATACTTGCTGGAAATACTGTTATAGCAAAACCTGCAAGTGATACTCCCCTTTCTCTAATACATTTTGTCAGGATTCTTGAAGTGGCGGGAGTTCCAGCTGGGGCAATTCAGATTGTGACAGGTAGAGGAAGGGATATTGGGGATATTTTAATAACGAGTGATGATATTGATGCAATAAGTTTTACTGGTTCTACAAAGGTAGGAGAATATATTGCTTCAAAAGCTGGTATAAAAAAATTACACCTTGAACTTGGAGGAAAAGCCTCTGCAATTGTGCTTGAAGACGCCAACATTGATCTTGCAGTAAAACAGATATGTAGAGGAACTTTTAGAAACTCTGGACAGAGATGTGATGCAGTAAGTAGAGTTTTAATTCACAAAAACATAAAACAAAAATTTATAGAAATGCTACTTGAAGAAGTAAAAATTTATAAAACTGGTGATCCTCTGGATAAAAATACTGTGATGGGAACAGTTATAAATGAAGGGGCAAGGGATAGAATTCATTCTCTTGTTTTAGATGCATTAAATAAAGGAGCAAAATTACTTGCTGGTGGAAAATATGAAGGACTTTTTTACGAAGCAACTATTTTAGATAACGTCACTCTTGACATGAATGTTGCAAAAGAGGAAATTTTTGGGCCAGTTATGCCTATAATAGAAGTTTCTTCTGTTGAAGAAGCTATTAAAATCTCTAACTCATCTGACTATGGGCTTGATAGCTGTATTTTTACAGAAAATATTCATCTTGCTTTAAAGATTGCAAAAGAACTTGAAGACGGTTCTGTAACAATAAATGCTTCACCAGCTCATGGAGTAGGGCATTTCCCATTTGGTGGTAATAAAAAGTCTGGACTTGGTAGAGAAGGTATAAAATATAGCATTGATGAATTGACCAAACTTCATACTATAATAATAACAGAAGAATAGGAGTTTTTATGAATTATCTTGTCTTAATAATTGTTGTTATTAGTTATCTAATAATTACCGCTTTTCTTGGTTTTCTTGGATATAAGAAAACAAAGGATTCAACAGATTATCTCCTTGCTGGAAGAAAAACTCATCCCGTAATAATGGCTATTTCTTATGGTGCAACATTTATAAGCACATCTGCAATTATTGGTTTTGGTGCTGCGGCTTCAATTTATGGACTTGGAATATTATGGCTTGTATTTATGAACATATTTGTTGGTATTTTTATAGCATTTGCATTTTTTGGAATAAGAACAAGAAAAATTGGACACAATCTTGATGCTCATACCTTTCCAGAATTTATTGGCAATCGTTTTGATTCAAAATTTCTCCAGTTAGCTTCCGGGTTATTGATTTTCCTTTTCATGCCTCTTTATACAGCTTCTGTTATAATAGGAGGGTCTCAGTTTTTAAGCCAGTCTCTAAACATAAATTATGAAACTGCTTTACTATTTTTTGTTGCCATCGTTTCTATTTACGTTATAATGGGTGGACTAAAAAGCGTTATGGATACTGATGCTTTTCAAGGAGCAATAATGTTTGTTGGAATGATATTTTTACTCTTTTTTACATATTACAAGCTTGGCGGGTTGATAAATGCCCATCAAGCACTAACAAATTTAGCACCAGAAGCCATAAAAATATGGGGGAAAGATGGGCATCAAGGCTGGACAATGATGCCACAGTTTAATAGTGTTCAATGGTGGCAGCTTGTATCAAGTATAATAATGGGTGTTGGAATAGGAGTTCTTGCACAACCGCAACTTGTTGTTAGATTTATGACTGTGAAAAGTGGACGAGAAATAAATAGAGCAAATCTAATAGGTGGTATATTTATACTTGTGGTTACTGGAAGTGCATACTTAGTGGGAGCACTTACAAATGTTTATTTTTATAATACTCTTGGAAAAATTTCATTTCTTGCAGTAGAAAAAAAGACAGATAATATTATGCCTCTGTATATTTCATCTGCAATGCCGGGGTGGTTTACAGCTATTTTTATGGTAACACTTCTTGCTGCAGCAATGTCAACTCTTAGTTCTCAAATTCATACCATGGGAAGTGCTTTCGGTAGAGACTTTTTAGAGAAAGGGTTAAAAATAAAATCAAAGAATTCACTACTTGTAACTAAAAGTGCAATGGGTATAGCCACAATATTGAGTGCACTCCTTGCTTATTATCTACCTCACTTTTTTGAAAAAGGTTCAGCGATAATTGCTATTGGTACTTCATTGTTTTTTGGTATGTGTGCTTCAGTTTTTCTTCCAATATATGTGGGAGCAATATTTTCAAAGAGAATTACAAAAGAAGCAGCTATAGCATGTTTTTTAACTGGAATAATAGCAAGTTTATTCTGGATGTTATTTTTCCATATAAAAGAATCAAAAGCAATAGGCTTATGTAATTTGATATTTAAAGTAGATAGTCTTGCAAAAAGCCCAATTGTTCAAAATATAGATCCTCTATTTGTAGCATTACCACTATCTACTATAGTAACAATAGTTGTGACTATCTTTACAAAGAAACCCTCTGATAAAATCATAAAAAGGGCATTTAAAGGAATAAACTAAGCAGAAACGTTTGATTTTAATAACCAGGAAGCATGATAAAGGAATCTAAAACAATTAGGACATTGAAGGATTTGTATTTCATCTACCGGGACATTTTCTCCGATCTCACCCTGTAAAGATGTAGGTAATATAGTATAGCACCCTGAACAAGCGTCCCCTTCAACTGCTACGAGGGCATTTCCTTCAGTTTTTCTTAGCAGAGCTTCATAATATTCTATGAATTGAATATCAAAATCTTCTTTTATTTCTCTTTCTTTTGTTTCTATTAGTTCAATTTCTTCATGATGTTCTTCTTTTACTTTAGTTGCTATAGCAACATATTCGTCAATTTTCGTCTGATTGTCTTTTATTGTATTTTCAACACTTGAGAGTTCTTTTTTCATTTCTTCAAGTTTTGTAGTGTCATAGTCAATTTGAGCCTGAATTATTGAAAGCTCCTGTTTCTGTTTTTCCATATCTTTTTCCCAGGATCTCATCTGTCTTGCTACTTTAATTTTCTCCTTAGAGTCTTCGAGCTCTTTTATCTTCTTGTTTATTTCATCTCTTCTATTAGTTTCTTCAACAATCTTCCTTTCCATTTCAGAAATGTTAATCTTTAAATCATTCAAATTCTTTTCTAACCTTTCATTTTCTTTTGTTAAAGAATTGGCTTTCTTTTCTTCTTCAGCATATAAGCTATGTATATAAATTTTCTTTTGATATACCTGTTGGAATTCGACAAGTTTCTGTAATCTTTCCAGATTTGTCATTTAATTATCTCCTAAAAAAATTGGGCCCACCTGGGCTCGAACCAGGGACCCACTGATTATGAGTCAGTTGCTCTAACCGGCTGAGCTATGGGCCCAGTATGTAAAATATATTTTACAAAAAATTTTTCATTTTGTCAAATAAAAATAATCATATTTTTTGTTGTTCTTTCATTATTGTAACAACAATTCAGTTCAACAAATTTTGCAGAATATATTTATCACAATATTACGAAATTACAAATATTATTTCATTCATTAAAATCAGTTAAA
>FWWL01002461.1_pt1 | contig 38430 bp, 33 predicted proteins | sample 2228331 | NCBI WGS metagenome assembly FWWL01 (sample SAMEA103939775, study PRJEB20133) | metagenome
AGTAGGTCCCAAGGGTTGGGCTGTTCGCCCATTAAAGCGGTACGCGAGCTGGGTTCAGAACGTCGTGAGACAGTTCGGTCCCTATCTGTCGCGGGCGTAGGAAATTTGAGAGGGGCTGTCCTTAGTACGAGAGGACCGGGATGGACGCACCGCTGGTGTACCAGTTGTTCCGCCAGGAGCATCGCTGGGTAGCCAAGTGCGGAAGGGATAAGCGCTGAAAGCATCTAAGCGCGAAGCCTGCCTCAAGATGAGATTTCCCAATTCGTAAGACCCCTGGAAGAACACCAGGTTGATAGGCTCGGGGTGGAAGCGCGGCAACGTGTGCAGCTGACGAGTACTAATCGGTCGAGGGCTTATCCTAAGCGAATAGGCATAGTAAGACAAATGATACAACCTCTTTCACCGCTTTGTTTCGCATCCAGTTTTCAAGGCGCAAGCCTTGATTCACAACGCCAATAACGGTATTTCATACCGCTCTTGCGCGAAAATGCGCGTGATATCTTGAAATAACGGTACGAAACACCTCTATTTCAGCTCATGAGCATTAAAAAAGCCGATTTTAGACGGAATAACGGTACGAAATACCGCTATTGCACCCAAAAGCAGCACAAAACACAGGAATAACGGTATTTCATACCGCTATTACGCCCAAAAGTAGCACAAACACAAGAATAACGGTATTTCATACCGCTATTTATATAGGCGAGCGCATCCAACGATGCAAGAGCCGCAAAGAAGGCAAGACTGCAACATATTGCTTTGCAATACTACCTGCAGCCTTACCATTTGAGACGATTTCATCGCTCAATATCTGGTCTGGTAACAATGGCGGAGGGGTTCCACGCGTACCCATCCCGAACACGACCGTTAAGCCCTCCAGCGCCAATGGTACTTGGACCGCAGGGTCCTGGGAGAGTAGGACGTTGCCAGGCCGGAGAACAGAGAAAAGCACCCAGCGATGGGTGCTTTTTTGTATATTGATCACAAGCACGATCAACCAAATAATGAGGAAAAAACCCAGTATTGAAATGATGTTGCAGCTGTAACACAAGCAAGGGCTTTGGCCTGATAAGTAACACTTCTATGTAGAAAAATGTAGGGGTGTTCTGGATTGACGTTTGCGAAAGTGCGGTATGTATAGAATAATTTTCCCGCTTTCTATGCAGAGAAGGGAATACCGTTTTTGACTGAGATGTCTTTTTTTGCGATCGGGAAAGGTAATTCGGCGAATAAAGCACAGGGAGCGCCCTAATAATAGGAATGAACATTTTTAAGGGACGCACTAGTCGACGCTTTGCATTTTTTAAAAAGCTGCGTATAATAAGATTATAGTCAAAGAAAGTCAAAGTCAGAACCGCCCCTGTATGACGACCGGCCTGGGACGTTTATACGTTCCTCGAGTGGATCTCATTGATGAAAGGAGGTTGGACGTTGGCTAACATTACCGACCTTATTGAGCACTATTTGAAACAAATTTTACAAAGCAGCTCGGAAGGCTCCGTCGAAATCCAAAGAAGCGATTTGGCCGACAAATTTTCCTGCGTCCCTTCGCAGATAAATTATGTGATCAGTACGCGGTTTACTTTGGAAAAGGGCTATTACGTGGAGAGCAAACGCGGCGGAGGCGGATACATTCGCATCCAGCGCGTCGACCTCCCTTCCCTGGCGATTATTCAGCAATACATTCAGCAAACGGTTGGTTACGAGATCGATCAAACGGCCGCAGAAGGGATCATCTATCAGTTGGAGGAAGCGCGTTTCATAACGAAACGCGAAGCCCATCTGCTGAGAACGGCCGTTTCCCGAGATTCGTTGACGCTCCCTCTCCCGCTCAGGGATCAGATTCGCGCCAAGCTGCTTAAAGCGATGTTAATCGCTTTACTGGCCAAATAAGTGGATACTCTAAGGAAGGGAGGTTTATCCGATGCAGTGTCAAGAATGCGGCAAGCGTCCGGCTACGCTGCATTTTACGAAAATCGTTAACGGCGAGAAGGCGGAGCTGCACATTTGCGAAACCTGTGCCAGGGAGAAGGGGGAGCTTATCCCCGGCAACCCAAACGGATTTTCGATTCATAACCTGCTCTCGGGGCTGCTTGATTTCGATCCTCAGAATCAGAATCCTATGGCCAAACAGGCAGTTGCCAAATGCGAAACCTGCGGCATGACTTATACGCAATTCAGTAAAATCGGCCGCTTCGGATGCAGCCATTGCTATAAGCAATTCGCCGAGAGGCTTGATCCCCTTCTGAAACGGGTACATGGTAATACGGTTCATGTGGGCAAAGTACCTAAGCGAGCCGGCGGGCGATTGAAGACGAAGCGGGAAATCGAACGGCTTAAGAAGGAAATGCAAGGCCGCATCGAACGCGAGGACTTTGAATCCGCCGCCCAGCTGCGTGACCGTATTCGCGAGCTTGAGAAAGAAATGAGCGGCTGAAGGGCAGGGAAAGAGGCAATGGCAAACCGGAAATTTGTCAAACAAGCGCTAAGTCAATGGATGAAGGGCGAAGGCGCGGACTCTGACGTCGTGATCAGCAGCCGCGTGCGCATTGCCCGCAATATTCGCAGCTTTCCTTTTCCAATGATGGCCGACCCATCCCAATCCTCTTCGGTAATGGAACAATTGCTTGGGGTAACAGAGAGCGGAAGGCTGAATGGGCTGGGCAAGTTGGAAGCGATTCGGTTATCGGATTTGACCGAGCTTGAGAAGCTCGTGCTGGTGGAGAAGCATCTCATCAGCCCGAATCTTGCGAGCGAATCGCGTAACGGAGCTCTAATTCTAAGTCCGAATGAAGACATAAGCATTATGATTAACGAAGAAGACCATTTGCGAATTCAATGCTTGTGTTCCGGTTTTCAAGTTCGCGAAGCATGGGACTGGGCGAGTAAAATCGATGATATCTTCGAAGAGCAAGTCGAGTACGCTTTCGATGAGAAGCATGGATACTTAACAAGTTGTCCAACGAATGTAGGAACGGGTATCCGGGCTTCCGTCATGATGCATTTGCCGGCGCTTGTGATGACCGGTCAAATTAACCGGATTTTGTCAGCCGTCACTCAGGTCGGGTTAGCCGTTCGGGGTTTATACGGGGAAGGCAGCGAAGCGACCGGTAATTTGTTTCAAGTGTCTAATCAAATTACGCTGGGACAATCCGAACAGGAAATAATCGAAAATTTATTCCAAGTTGCCCGCCAAATGATCGAACATGAGAAGTCGGCCCGGAGTAAGCTATTATCCGAATCGCGGCCTCGCGTCGAAGATCGGGTTCGCAGATCCTTCGGCATACTGACTCAAGCGATCATTATGGATAGCAAAGAGGCTTCCCAGCGATTATCGGATATTCGTCTTGGCGTTCATCTAGGCTTGGTGCCCGAGGTGCACGATCTAACTTTGAATGAACTTCTCGTGTCGACACAGCCCGGATTCCTGCAGCAAATGTTCGGCGAAGCGATGAGTCCGGAAGACAGGGATCGGTCAAGGGCGGAATTAATTCGCTCCAGACTGGAAACAAATTCATAAATGTTTTATTCTTAACTTTAATAAGGGAGGTATGTCTCATGATGTTTGGAAGATTTACGGAACGTGCGCAGAAGGTATTGGCTTTAGCCCAGGAAGAAGCAGTACGTTTGGGACACAACAACATCGGTACGGAGCATATCCTTCTTGGATTGATTCGGGAAGGCGAAAGCATCGCTGCCAAAGCCCTCATTGCATTGGGACTCGGTTTGGAGAAAATCCAGGACGAAGTGGAGTCACTGATCGGTCGAGGCCAAGAACAGCCTACGAATATTGCGTATACGCCGCGCGCCAAAAAAGTCATTGAACTGTCCATGGACGAAGCGCGCAAGCTCGGCCATACGTATGTAGGCACGGAACACATATTGCTCGGCCTCATTCGCGAAGGCGAGGGCGTCGCCGCTCGTGTCCTTAATAACCTTGGAATCAGCTTGAACAAAGCGCGCCAGCAGGTACTTCAACTGCTCGGAAGCAATGAAAGCGTGTCTCAGAACCACGGTCCATCCGCTAACGTGAGCACGCCTACGCTGGACGGCTTGGCTCGTGATCTGACCGCTAGCGCACGGGAAGGCAACATCGATCCCGTTATCGGCCGACAGAAGGAAATCGAGCGCGTTATCCAGGTGCTTTCCCGCCGGACGAAGAACAATCCAGTCCTTATCGGGGAACCGGGCGTCGGTAAAACGGCGATCGCTGAAGGACTTGCCCAGAAGATCGTCAACAACGAGATTCCCGAGACGCTTCGCGACAAACGCGTAATGACGTTGGATATGGGTTCCGTCGTAGCGGGTACCAAATACCGCGGAGAATTCGAGGATCGCCTGAAGAAAATAATGGATGAAATTCGTCAAGCCGGCAATGTCATCTTGTTCATCGACGAGCTTCACACGCTGATTGGCGCAGGAGGTGCGGAAGGCGCAATCGACGCTTCCAACATCCTGAAGCCAGCGCTCGCCCGCGGAGAGCTTCAATGCATCGGTGCGACTACGCTGGATGAATATCGCAAATATATCGAGAAAGACGCGGCGCTTGAACGCCGGTTCCAACCGATAACGGTTGATCAACCGACGCCTGAAGAAGCCATTCAGATCTTGCATGGTTTGCGCGACCGTTACGAAGCGCATCACCGGGTGAAAATTACCGACGAAGCGATCGAAGCAGCGGTTAAGCTATCCGACCGTTACATTCCGGACCGTTTCCTGCCGGATAAAGCAATTGATCTGATCGACGAAGCAGGCTCTAAAGTGAGACTCAATTCGTATACGGTTCCGCCGAACTTAAAACAACTGGAAACACGTCTTGAGGATATCCGCAAGGAGAAGGACGCCGCTGTCCAGAGCCAAGAGTTCGAGAAAGCAGCTGCCCTTCGCGATACGGAACAGAAAATCCGCGAAGAGCTCGACCATACGAAAAACCTGTGGAAAGAAAAGCAGGGCCGCACCGATTCCGAAGTCACGCCTGAGGATATTGCGCAGGTAGTCGCAAGCTGGACCGGTATTCCGGTCAGCAAGCTGGCGGAGGAAGAGACGGAACGCCTCCTCAATATGGAGAGCATCCTTCATGATCGGGTTATCGGCCAGGAGGAAGCCGTTAAATCGGTCTCGCGCGCTATCCGCCGCGCCCGAGCCGGTCTGAAGGATCCGAAGCGCCCAATGGGCTCCTTCATCTTCCTCGGACCTACGGGAGTAGGTAAAACGGAGCTCGCGCGCGCGATTGCCGAAGCGATGTTCGGAGACGAGAATGCAGTTATCCGCATCGACATGTCGGAGTATATGGAGAAGCACTCCACTTCCCGCCTTGTCGGAGCGCCTCCTGGATACGTCGGTTACGAAGAGGGCGGCCAGTTGACGGAGAAAGTTCGTCGCAAGCCATACTCGGTCGTGTTGCTTGACGAAATCGAGAAGGCGCATCCGGAAGTATTCAACGTCTTGCTGCAAGTGCTTGAAGACGGGCGCCTAACGGATTCCAAAGGCCGCTCCGTCGATTTCCGCAATACGCTGATCATCATGACCTCCAACGTCGGAGCGGAGCAAATCAAGAAAAATTCGACGCTCGGATTTACGGCTGCCCAGGACGCGGGCCGCGATTATCAGAACATGAAGGAAAAAGTTCTTGCAGAGCTCAAGAAGTCATTCCGTCCGGAATTTCTGAACCGGATTGACGAATCCATCGTATTCCACCCGCTCAATGAAGAGCACATCGCGCAAATCGTAACATTGATGGCCGATGATCTGCGCAAGCGCCTCGTCGAGCATAACGTTAGCTTCGAGCTCACCGAAACGGCCAAGAGCTTCCTGGCCAAGGAAGGCTATGATCCGCAATACGGAGCGCGGCCGCTTCGCAGAGCGATTCAGAAGCATATCGAAGACCGTCTGTCCGAAGATCTGTTGCTTGGCAAGATCACCAAGGGCAATAACCTACTCATTGATGAGGAAGAAGGCAGCCTTGTAGTTCGGCAGAAGGACGAAGTAACATCGCAAGCTTAATGGCTTGCGTCACCCCGGGACGTTGCTCTCCATATGTTATAGCAGCGTCATACGGTAAGAAAGGCTCTCCGTGCCGCCATTTACGGCGTCAGTTGCGGAGAGTCTTTTTTCATCCGACTGGGGGGGAAGGGATGTTTAATAGATGGGGCAGGAAGCGTTGGAAAGGGCTAATTGAAGATTTGGCAATAGGTATCGGAATCGTTCTCTTGCTTATTATTTTTTTCAAATTATTGCTTGTGTTGTTATGGATGTCAGGCGGGATATTGATCTTCGTACTTATTATTTGGTTAATCTGGAGATGGCGGGGATAATTATCTTTTTTTGGGTGGAATAAATGTCGGGTGGGTTCCTCTGCGGCATGTGGTCATGGTAAAATTCTAAGTAAGACAATGCGTCATTTCGATATTGAAGGAGCCGTAATCTATCATGGCCAAGGTTAAAATAAAATTTGCTTGCACGGAGTGCGGGACGGAGTCTCCGAAATGGATGGGGAAATGCCCAGGCTGTCATGAGTGGAATACGATGGTAGAAGAAACCGAAACGGAAATTAAAGCACCCGTAGGCCGGGGCGAGCTGCTCCGCACGAAAGAAAAGGCGCGGGCCATCATAGATATAGAAAGCGGGCGCGAGCCTCGCATAGCGACAGGGCTTTCGGAGCTAAATCGTGTTCTCGGCGGAGGTCTCGTCCCGGGTTCTCTCCTGCTTGTCGGCGGAGATCCCGGGATCGGGAAATCGACCCTTCTGCTGCAAACCTCGTATGCTTTATCCAAGCAAGGGTTGAAGGTGCTGTATGTTTCCGGAGAGGAGTCCGTCCGTCAGACCAAGCTTCGGGCGGATCGGCTCGGCGCCTTGAACGACAGATTGTTCGTTCTGTGCGAAACTAACCTCGAGGTAATCGAAGAAGCGATAACCGAGGTGCAACCGAACTTTCTCGTCATCGACTCCATTCAAACCGTATACCGCCCGGAGGTTGCTTCCGCGCCCGGAAGCGTGGCCCAAGTGAGGGAATGCACCGCCCATTTCATGAGAATTTCGAAAATCAACGGTGTGGCGACGGTGCTGGTCGGGCACGTTACTAAGGAAGGGGCAATCGCCGGGCCTCGGCTGCTCGAGCATATGGTCGATTGCGTGCTGTATTTCGAAGGGGAACGCCATCATACTTACCGAATATTGCGAGCGGTTAAAAACCGCTTCGGTTCTACGAACGAGATCGGAATTTTCGATATGACGGAAGATGGATTACGTGAAGTGACGAATCCTTCAGAGTTATTCTTGTCCGAAAGACCGCTTGGCGTTTCCGGTTCTACCGTCGTAGCCAGCATGGAAGGCACAAGGCCAGTTTTAGTGGAATTACAGGCGCTAATTTCTCCGACTCATTTCCCGTCGCCGCGCCGGATGGCATCAGGTTTCGACCATCATCGGATGTCGCTCGTTATTGCTGTGCTCGAGAAACGGATGGGAATGTTTCTGCAAAACCAGGATGCCTATCTCAACGTGGCGGGAGGAGTCAAGCTTGACGAGCCGGCAGCGGATCTGGCAGCAGCGGTCAGTCTTGCCTCCAGTTTCAAGGATTCGCCGACAAGGCCATTCGACGTCATCTTCGGCGAGGTCGGATTAACGGGTGAGGTGCGTGCCGTATCCAGGGCAGAGCAACGGGTGAAGGAAGCCCACAAACTCGGGTTTAAACGCGTAATTATGCCGGAGCAAAGCATGAAAGGGTGGCAACCTCCCGGAGACATTCAGCTCATCGGCGTAAAATCGGTTGCGGAAGCTCTAAAAGCCGCATTGGAATAGGGGGTATCGATAATATAATGAAGGAACATAAGGAAAGAGATCCTAAGGAAAAGGAACGCAGTCAGCAGGAAAAAACGATGAATTTACTGCTCCAGATGGTTGCGCCCGGTACCCCGTTCCGGGATGGGCTGGAAAACGTGCTGCGCGCCAAAACCGGAGCATTGATCGTTGTAGGCTACAGCCCCGAAGTGATGGAAGTCGTAGACGGAGGTTTTTCCATCAATTGCGATTTCAGCCCGAACTACTTGTATGAGTTAGCGAAAATGGATGGAGCCATTATTCTTAACGAGGATGTTAAACGCATATTATATGCGAATACGCAGCTCATTCCCGATTCATCCATCTCCTCCTCGGAAACGGGCATCCGACATCGGACGGCGGAGAGGGTTGCCAAGCAGACGGGCAAGCTTGTCGTATCCATCTCTCAGCGCCGTAACGTGATCACGCTGTATCAGGGCCAATTGCGTTATGCGCTTAAAGAAATGGGAGTAATCCTTACGAAAGCGAATCAAGCCATTCAGACGTTGGAAAAGTATCGAGCGGTGTTTACTCAGGCTTTAACCAACTTGTCCGCATTGGAGTATGAAGAGCTAGTCACCATGCACGAGGTGGCATATGTAATCCAGCGTGCGGAAATGGTGCTGCGCATTAAGAACGAAATCAATCGTTACGTGCTTGAGCTTGGCAATGAAGGAAGGCTCATCAGCATGCAGAAAGAAGAATTGGTCGGTACGGCCGAAGAAGAGGCTTGGCTCCTGCTTAGAGATTATGCCAAAGACGACGGCGACGACGACAAAGTTCGCGAAATCCAATCGGCTATCCGCAAATTATCCTCCGAAGAGCTGCTTGATTCCGCTACGTTAATTCGATTGCTCGGATACCCTTCCTTGAGCACCGTCGTTGAGGAAGGCTTACTGCCGCGGGGTTACCGGATGTTGAGTAAAATCCCCCGTTTACCAAGCGTCATCATCCATAACCTTGTCGATCGTTTTAGCGCTTTGCCGCATATTGTAACGGCTTCCATCGAGGAACTGGATGAGGTGGACGGAATCGGCGAGGTTCGGGCACGTGCCATTAAAGAGGGATTGAAACGCATACAAGAGCAGGTGTTTATTGACAGACAGATCTAAGGGGACTACAATTGGAAATGTTCTTAAAATCCCGATTGAGCTTACTTCCGAATGAACGCGATCGCAGGCAACGCTTAACATTCGGATCAATAGGGTATAGTAAAGTCGAGGTGGCAAACATGATTGCGAAATCCATACCGAATCTATTCACCATTGGAAACTTATCCTTGGGCGTTATCTCCATTATTTTGGCGTTCAACGATCAAGCGAACAGCGCGGCGCTCTTGGTTATAATCGCTATGCTTCTAGACGGATTGGATGGACGTGTCGCCCGAGCCTTGAATGTGCAAAGCGAATTCGGCAAAGAATTAGATTCTCTTTCCGATGTCATCTCATTCGGGGTCGCGCCCGCTTTTATTATGTATCAAGCTGCATTTCAAGATATCAGTCCGGCAATGGCGTGGATCGTTACGGCGATTTTCCCGATTTGCGGAGCGTTAAGGCTTGCCCGTTTTAATGTTATCGATGGTATTCCGGGTTATTTTATCGGATTGCCGATTCCTGCGGCAGGCGGAGTGTTAGCCACATTGGCGCTTTTCCATCACGAGCTGCACTACTCATTGCTGCTAATTAGTACGGTAGCGTTGTCATTCTTGATGATAAGCAACATGAAGTATCCTAATTTCAAGAAGCTTGGGTTACCCAAAGCAGCGATATGGGCCATTCCGGTTGTTATCGTAGCAGCCGCAATTCTCGCGTATATGTTCCAAGAAGCGATTCCGAAGGTCATTCTTGCGTTGCTTCTTCTCTATGCGTTATGGGGCCTAAAAAAAAACGTTGAACGGCTATTGCCAACGAGCAGGCGTGCGAAGCGCAGACAAGCGGCAGAGGAGAAAGAGCAATCCAAGCATAGCGCATAAGGTTCGATCGAATAACCGAAAGCATCGGTGTCTCTCTTTATGAATGGAGAGCTTCCGATGTTTTTTTTGCATATAAATGCTAGAATTTAGTCATGTTAAATGGACGGAGGGAGGACTAGCGTGTCCGAGAAAAAACCCGATAATAAAAAGAAGCGGCAACCAGACATTATACGAGAATCCTATGTGACGTATGACGATTACGCTAACATGCCGGACGACGGCAATCGCTACGAGATTGCGGACGGTCGATTGGAACTGATGTCGCTGGGGCCGAATGGGCTTCATCAGGTTATTAGTAAAGCTATGTACGATTCCATTTCACAAACATGCTCGCAAGATTACGTCATTCTCACGGCACCGTTCGACGTTATTTTATCCGAGATCGAAGTCCGTCAACCGGATCTTATCATCGTTCATAGAAACCGGAAATCCATCATCGCAAGGCGAGGGATCGAAGGAGCGCCGGATGTCGTCGTGGAGATATTGTCACCATCCACGCGCAGGCGGGACAAGCTGGACAAGACTAAAGCGTACGCCAAGTACCGCGTACCCGAATATTGGATCGTTGACCCCGAATCCTATTCGCTGGAATTATACCTCTTGCAGGAAAGCGGAAGCTACGAGTTAACGAACCTCTTTGATGCGGATGAGCCGGTTGTCTCTCCAAGGCTGACTTGCCTGGATTTTACGATGAACGAAATTATTGCGGTCGTTAAAGATACGTTAGACTGGGCTTGAACGAGGTAACAAAAAAGCAGTCTCCCGAAAGCCGGGAGGCTGCTTTTTCAGTGATGCAGACCATCAAGTCACATTAAGTTAAATTAAACCAGCCCAACGTGGAGCACTTGTCAGCTTCCTTAGTGACGACATCTTCTAAGCTGATTTCAAGCAGATTGCACATGGCGGACATGTAAAAGAGATTTTTGCCCATTTCGCTTCGAATGATTTCACGGCAATGCTCGCATAAACTGCCTTCCATATGGGACTTCGATTGGCGATTCGCTTGGTCAAGCGGCATCTCCTCGGAAAATCCCTGGTGTCTGGCGGTTAGCTCGATACATCCACATTCGGTAATTGATTTGGATACGGCCCGATTGACGGATGCGTTGGATTGACTGTACTTCGTTACGACATCGAGCAGACTGCGATGACGGAGCAACAATTCCGACACCTGACTCTGAAATTCCTGGAGCGTAGGTGCGCTCATCCGTTCCACCTCGGTTACTTGAATTTAAGGGCGGTTAAGCCGTACTTGCTTTTCCTCTTTTCATTATAGTGCAAGACTTACCAGATTTCAAAAGAAGTTGTAATTTCTGAACAATCTTTAAGAAGCTTGCGAGCGGGAGGTTAGCAATTCGAAAAATGGAACATACTAGTAACGATATTTCTGACTTTGTAAAAGCAAGGGAGTGATTATTATGATGATGAAAAGAGTTATTCAGACTATCGGTCTTCTACTAGGAGCATTGATAGGTCAACAAATTTCGAGTTTGCGGATGCCCGGTGAAACCCCTTGGATGGGTTCGTTGCTAGGAGCGTCAACCGGATCGGGAGGAACTTTTAGCACGATTGTTGGGGCTTTTGCCGGGTTATTGCTTGCGACTTCTATTGCAACGCCGCTTTCTCGTTCCATGCAGCGTGGAATCGATAGGCTATCCGGGTATCCTATGTCGGATCTATTGTCCGGATTAGTGGGTCTGACCTTTGGTCTTGCACTTTCTTCTTTCCTGTACCCTTTCGTCACGGACATTCCGTATGTGGGACAAGTATTGGCAGCCGGAACGGCGCTAACGCTCGGCTATGCGGGACTAAGGATCGGCATACGCAAGAAGGACGAGATCAGGGATTGGCTCCGGACAAGCAGGGTTGCCGAGGCGCCGAAAGCGCAAGGACCGCGGTATGAGGAACACAAAATTTTGGACACGAGCGTCATTATTGACGGCCGGATTGCGGATATTTGCAAAACGGGCTTTATCGAGGGGACATTGGTCATACCTGAATTCGTATTGGAGGAGCTTCAGCATATTGCGGATTCTTCTGATTTGCTCAAGCGGAACAGGGGGCGAAGGGGATTGGATATCCTTAATAAAATTCAAAAAGAATTGGACGTAAGGGTACTCATCTACGAGGATGCCAACGAAGAACCCGGCGAAGTGGACAGCAAACTCGTTAAGCTCGCCAAGGCGATGCAGGGAAAAGTGGTTACGAACGATTTCAACTTAAACAAGGTGTGCGAGCTTCAAGGCGTTTCCGTTCTCAATATCAACGATTTGGCCAATGCCGTCAAACCTGTCGTGCTGCCGGGGGAAGAAATTGTCGTGCAGGTCATTAAAGACGGCAAAGAGCACGGACAAGGCGTGGCTTATTTGGATGATGGAACGATGATCGTGGTGGAGGGCGGAAGGGATTTCATCGGGACGACGATGGAAGTGCTTGTAACTAGCGTACTGCAGACATCCGCGGGCCGAATGATCTTCGCCAAACCGAAGCTATTGGAAAAAGCGCTCTGACAAGGTATGATATTAGAAATACGGGCGGGACTCGCTCTAATGTCCCGTCTTTTGTTTGTGATTCAGAATGCATAGGGGATAGTGCCGATGGAATGGGGAGCCGTTGTGGTTGCAGCGGGGCGAGGCGCTCGCATGGGAGCTGCGGATAACAAGCCCTACTTAAAGTTGGCCGGGCGGACCGTGCTTGCCCATACGCTTGACGCATTTGAACGATGCTCTTCCGTAACTTCAATCGTCCTGGTGGTAACGTCGGGGGAACAGAAGAGAGCGGCAGAAGTTATTAGTGCCGAAGGCTTCGGCAAAGTGATCATGATCGTACCGGGCGGCGCAGAGCGGCAGGATAGCGTATACGCGGGATTGGCGGCATTGGATACGGAAGGCGTGCTCGTCCATGACGCGGCACGACCGCTCGTAACCGCCAAGCACATCGCGGCATGCTGCCGTGCGGCAGAAGAACACGGCGCGTCGGCGTTGGCCGTTCCCGTTAAAGATACGATCAAAGTTTCGGACGGCAACGGGTTTATCGTTGCGACTCCGGAACGCAGGACGCTGTGGAGCGTACAGACTCCGCAGGCCTTTTTGCGTCTGGAGCTCATGCAGGCGCATCGGCAAGCGCAGGAAGAAGGCGCGTCCGCAACGGATGACGCCATGCTTCTGGAGCGATTGGGGCGGAAAGTCGCCATTGTCGAAGGCGATTATGCCAATTTGAAAATAACGACGCCGGAAGATTTGCCTATCGCGGAGCTTCTGCTTGCGAGGCGTCAAGGGGAGGGGAGCCCGAAATGATTAGAATAGGACAAGGATTCGACGTACATCAACTCGTGGAAGGACGCCCATGCATCATCGGCGGCGTAAATATTCCTTATGAGAGAGGCCTGCTAGGTCACTCCGATGCTGACGTGCTATTACATACTATAAGCGATGCTATTCTCGGCGCTCTCGCTCTCGGGGATATCGGCAAGCACTTTCCCGATACCGACCCGAACTACAAGGACGCCGATAGCGTGCAATTGCTTGAACACGTATGGGGGTTAGCCAAGGAACGCGGCTACAAGCTCGGCAACGCGGACGCGACGATTATCGCCCAAGCGCCCAAGATGGCACCGTACATCCCGGCAATGGTCGCTGTAATCGCCCAGGCGTTAGAATGCGGGGAATCCCAAGTCAACGTCAAAGCGACAACGACCGAACGTCTAGGCTTCCCAGGGCGCGGCGAAGGCATCGCCGCCCAAGCGGTTGTTCTGTTGGCGAAGGTTTAGACGAGTCTCACCTAGGAGGAATAAATATGTCAACTAAAGTAAGAGTCCGATACGCGCCAAGTCCAACCGGCCATCTGCATATCGGCAACGCGCGAACAGCCATTTTCAACTACTTATTCGCTCGTCACCACGGCGGAGACTTTATCATCAGAATCGAAGACACAGACGTGAAACGCAACGTAGCCGGCGGCGAAGAGAGCCAGCTCACCTATCTCAAATGGCTGGGCGTCGACTGGGACGAAAGCGTTGATCGCGTTGGCGAATACGGTCCTTACCGTCAAACCGAACGCCTCGATATTTATCGCACCCATACGCAACAACTATTGGATCGCAAGCTTGCATATCTCTGTTACTGCAACGAGGAAGAGTTGGAGCGGGAGCGCGAGGAGCAAACGGAGCGCGGCGAAACGCCGAAGTACTCGGGTAGATGCCGTAACCTAAGCGCCGAAGAACAAGCGAAATTCGTTGCCGAAGGACGGATTCCGAGCGTTCGCTTTGTTGTGCCTCAAGATCGCGTCTATGCATTCCAAGATACCGTCAAAGGAGAGATTTCTTTCCGTTCCGACGATTTCGGCGACTTCGTCATCGTCAAGAAAGACGGAATTCCAACATACAACTACGCTGTTGCAGTTGATGACCATCTGATGGCCATCACCCACGTTCTTCGCGGAGAAGACCATATTACCAACACGCCCCGTCAGCTCATGATTTATGAAGCGTTCGATTGGACGCCTCCCGAATTCGGGCATATGACGCTGATCGTTAACGACCAACGCAAGAAGCTGTCCAAGCGCGACGAGTCGATCGTTCAGTTTATTCAGCAATACGACGGTCTCGGATATTTGCCCGAAGCGCTTTTTAATTTCATTACCTTGCTCGGTTGGTCCCCGGAAGGCGAAGAAGAAATATTTTCACGCGAACGGCTGATCGAGATCTTTAATGCGAACCGCCTATCCAAGAGTCCCGCCGTATTCGATACCGCCAAGTTAAGTTGGTTGAACCAGCACTATATGAAGCAGGCTGCGCCGGAGCGGGTCGTCGGGCTTTGCATTCCGCACCTTAAGGCAGCAGGCCGACTTCCGGAGCAGCCGAACGAACAAGAGCTTGAGTGGGCAACGGCGCTTGTGACTTTGTTTCGCGATCATTTGCGATTCGGTGCGGAGATCGTGCCGCTATCAGACCTTTTCTTCCAAGAGGTGCCGGAATTAATCGACGAAGCCGCGATCGTAATGGCGGAAGAGACAGTGCCAACCGTACTAGAGGCATTCCGGAACAATATCAACGCCGCGCCAGAACAAGATTTTACGATCGATAACATCAAAGCTTGGATCAAAGCTGTGCAAGCCGCGACAGGCATCAAAGGCAAAGGCTTGTTCATGCCGATCCGCGTCGCGCTTACGGGCCAGATGCACGGACCGGATCTGAACGGTACTATCTGGTTGCTGGGCCGTACAGAAGTATTGAAGCGGCTCGCGAAGTAAAATACGCGCCGTTCTTCAATTAACGAACCTGACGAGCCAACTGTTCCATATCTCTTGTCACCCGAGCGGGGTTGGGATATACTTGTGCTATATCGAAAATGTGCGACGAACAGGAAAGTACGTTTCGTTTAACGAATGTCCAGAGAAGGCGGTCTTGGCTGAGAGCCGCCACATTCTTGCGAAACCGAATTGCGCCTGGGAGCTGCGCCGCCGATTGGACAACCAACGGAAACGCGATCGCTATCGCGAGTACCGCAGGGAGGACCAGGTAAGCGGTGCCGGGAGGACCCCGTTAACGGTCCTATTGAGGAGTTTGTATCTCACCAGATACGAGCTCAAGCAGAGTGGGACCGCGTCATGACGTCTCTGCAGCGAAAGCTGCAGGGGCTTTTTTTATTTTAGACAGATCGCATGATTATCGCATAGGGGGGAACGGGACATGGGAATATGGCGAACGGTCAAATCCGATATAGACGCGGTGTTCGAGAACGACCCCGCTGCACGGAGTTGGTTCGAAGTTGTTTTTACTTATGCTGGGTTGCACGCAATCTGGTCACATCGTATCGCGCATTTCTTTTACCGCCGCCGGTTATTTTCCATCGCCCGCTTGATCTCGCAGGTTAGCCGGTTTTTCACGGGAATCGAAATTCACCCCGGTGCCCGAATAGGGAACAAACTGTTCATAGATCATGGAATGGGCGTGGTCATTGGCGAAACATGCGAAATCGGGGACGAGGTTATCATCTATCAAGGGGTAACGCTTGGCGGAACGGGAAAAGAAAAAGGGAAACGCCACCCGACGATCGGCAATCGTGTCGTTATCGCTTCCGGCGCGAAAGTGCTTGGATCGTTCACGGTTGGGGATAACTCTAATATTGGGGCTAACTCCGTCGTTCTTCGCGAAATCCCCCCCAATAGCACGGTTGTCGGCATTCCCGGCCGGATCGTGAAACGCGACGGCAAGAAAATCGGGGACCGTCTCGACCATACTAATCTGCCCGATCCGCTAATTGAAACGTTTCGTTTCATGCAGAAGGAAATCAACGAATTGAAAACGGAAATCGAACGCCTCAGAGCCAAAGATGCCGACGGGAACAAAGACGGGAATAATGAACCTGTGAGCATCGCGGCTTATGATAAATAAAAGGAGCTAACGCCACGTGAAACTCAAGATATACGATAGCATGACCAGGTCGCCGCAGCCGTTCGTGCCGCTGGTCCCGGGAAAAGTAAACATGTACGTGTGCGGACCGACGGTATATGACTATATTCATATCGGGAATGCAAGGCCGGTTATCTTCTTCGATGTCGTCAGGCGGTATTTAGAAGCGATCGGTTTACAAGTCAATTACATCGTCAACTATACGGATGTAGATGACAAAATGATTCGCAAAGCGGCGGAATTAGGCATTACAGTGCCGGAGCTGGCCGAGCGGTTCATCACGGCGTTCAAGGAAGATCGCGAAGCCCTTGGCGCGCATCAGCCGTCGATTTCCCCCCGGGTGACGGAAAACATAACGGAAATCGTGGAATTCATTCAAAGGTTAGTCGGCCAAGGCTCTGCCTATGAGAGCGGCGGGGATGTTTATTTCCGCACGGGTTCGTTCCCGGAATACGGCAAATTGTCTCACAAGAACCTTGATGAATTACAATACGGCATTCGGATAGACGTAGACGAGCGCAAAGAAAACCCGCAGGATTTCGTGTTATGGAAGTCCGCCAAACCCGGGGAAATTCATTGGCCCAGCCCCTGGGGCGACGGTCGCCCCGGTTGGCATATCGAATGCTCCGCGATGGTGCGGAGGTATGCGGGGGACACGCTGGACATTCATGGGGGCGGCCATGATTTGCAGTTTCCCCATCACGAGTGCGAGATTGCCCAGTCGGAATCTTTCACGGGTCTGCCATTGTCCCGCTATTGGATGCACAATGGGTTCGTGAATATAAACAACGAGAAAATGTCGAAGTCGCTTGGCAACGGCGTTAACGTCCGTCAACTGCTCAAAAACACCAGCAAGTATGCGATCCGATACCTCATGCTGGCAACCCATTACCGGAGCCCGCTTAATTTCAGCGATGAAACCGTTCGCCAAGCGTCCAATAGCATTGAGAGGCTGACGAATTGCCGGGACAACGTGAAGCATCGGTTGGGGTCCGTGGCGACGGGGTCTCTCGCCCTATCCGGAGATGAAGCGCTGAAGTCACGGCTTGAGCAGCTCCGAGAGGAATTTCATTCGCGGATGGATGACGATTTTAGCACGCCGGATGCGATCACGGCTTGGTTTGGTCTCGTAACGGAAGTAAACGCTTATCTGCAGAGAGAAGCCGTAAGCGAATCGGATTTGCTAATGATTCTCGCTCGTATAGAAGAGATGAACGGTATTCTGGGACTGCTGCCGCAAGTGGCCGAAGCGGGCTTGTTAGACGAAGAAGTCGACGCGTTAATCGCTGAACGGACGGCAGCGCGCGCTAACCGAAATTTTGCGCGCGCGGACGAAATTCGCGATTTATTGGCGGAGCGGGGAATTCTATTGGAAGACACGCCGCAAGGCATTCGTTGGCGGCGCAAATGAAGGACCGCATAAACCATACCTTGGACCCCGTAATTTCTCCCGTCGTGCCCGCTGACGTGCCGGTAAATCTGCTTTCTCCAGTTGTCCTGGCTTATATTGGGGATGCCGTGTTTGAAATATACGTAAGGCAGCGGCTTGTGGCGGGGTATAACCGCAAACCGCATGAGCTGCATCGCGCGGCAACCGGTTATGTTTCCGCTTCCGCGCAAGCCAAGCTCTTGCAAAGATGGATGCCGCTGCTCTCGGGTGAAGAAGCCGATATCGTGCGTCGCGGCCGCAATACCAAATCAGGACAGCCCCCAAAGAACGCGGATCCGGCCGATTACCGCCATGCAACCGCATTGGAGTGTTTGGTTGGTTACTTGTACTACCATGGAGCCAAGGATCGATTGGAGCAGTTAATGGATTTGGCTTTTACCGATCGGACGATATAAACGACAAAGGAAGATGAATATGAGCAATCATAACCCAAGACCGCCGGGGAACCGCCCCGCTACTGGCTCAAGGCAATTCGCCCCCGGTGAACGCAAAGCCGGATGGAGTTCTTCAAACAACGGGCGTAACGACAGGGACAGACGTAATCCTGCTGCTCCGCCTAATAAGGATACAGCCGCCGATAACGAGCTTTGGGCAGAAGAAAGCTCTCTAAAGAGCGAAGAAGAATATTTGGCGGGCAAACACCCGGTTTTGGAAGCCATGAAGGCGGGCCGCTCGATCAACAAAATATTCATGTCCAATCAGGCGCAGCGCCATCTCGTCCAGCCCATCATGGAAGAGGCCAAAGCTCGCGGCATTGTCGTTCAGCAGGTGGATAAGAGCAAACTGGATCGCCTAGTGCCCGATCTGCAGCACCAGGGAGTCGTGGCGCAAGCTGCGGCCGTCGCTTATGCGGACGTTGACGAGCTGCTCGCTCGCGCGGCGGAGCGCGGAGAAGCCCCGCTTATCGTCCTGCTTGATGAAGTGGAGGATCCGCACAATCTTGGATCGGTGCTGCGGACAGCCGATTGCACGGGCGTTCATGGGGTAATTATTCCTAAGCGCAGAAGCGCGGGGCTGACGGCGGTCGTCGCCAAAACATCCGCAGGCGCCGTAGAATACGTTCCCGTCGCGCGGGTTGCTAACCTGGTGCAGACGATGGAGAAGCTCAAAGAGGCTGGATTATGGATCGCCGGAGCTGACGCGGGCGCCAAAGAAGGCTTTTACGATACGAATCTCACGGGCCCTCTTGCGATCGTGATCGGAAACGAAGGCCAGGGGCTTTCCCGTTTAGTAAGGGAAAGGTGTGACTTTATTCTATCGCTACCCATGGTCGGCCAAATTAATTCCTTGAACGCATCCGTTGCGGCGGGCGTTATCTTATATGAGGTCGTGCGTCAACGCCTGCAAGCTCTGAAAAAAGGCGGCGCTTCGCAGGCAAGTCCGGTTTCGGATCATGCGGGAGACGCGAATGTTTCAACGTGAAGACGTTTTGTTGGTGGACGGTTATAATATGATCGGAGCTTGGCCGGAGCTCGCCATACTTAAGAACGAGAAGCTGGAAGATGCGCGCGATCGGCTATTGGACATGCTGTCGGATTACCAGAGCTATGCGGGGCTCATCGTCATCGTCGTCTTCGATGCGTTCCGGGTACCGGGTTCCGGAGCGGAATATCGTCATCGGAAGAAGCTGCAGGTCGTCTTTACCCGCGAACGGGAGACAGCCGATGAATGCATCGAACGATTGGTCGGGGAATGGACTTCCGTTCGCCGTAATATATATGTCGCCACTTCGGATCAAGTCGAGCAGCATGTGGCATTTGGACGCGGTGCGCTGCGTCTTTCGGCCCGTGAGCTCAGGCTGGAGATACGGCAGAGCAGAACCGATATTCAAACTGCCATTAAGAGGGATTCACCGCTTAAAAAGAATCCTTTAGACAGCGTTCTCTCTGATGAGGTTCAGCGGCGGTTGGAGCGTATGAGAAGAGGGCTTGGGGAAAGTTGATCAATGCGTGGCTTTTATTGCCAATTTTGCCACTGGCGAAGAGTGGCGAAAAACGGCAAATCCATTGACGCTATGGGCTATATCAAGTATATTGATTATAGTTTAGAAGACTAAGAGGTTCCAGTACGCCAATGCAGACCGGAGGAATGTTCATGAGCGTCGACTTGGAGAGGCTGGCAACACGTGAGTACGACTTCAAGGCCGATGAGGATATCGTGGAATTCGTTCGGTTGGGCGACAGCGAAGCGTTGGAGTACCTCATTCATAAGTATCGAAACTTCGTGCGGGCGAAAGCGCGCTCTTACTTTCTGATAGGCGCGGAGCGGGAAGATATCGTGCAGGAAGGAATGATCGGCCTATATAAGGCGATCCGTGACTTCAAGGGCGACAAGCTGGCCTCGTTTAAGGCTTTTGCGGAGTTATGCATTACCCGTCAGATTATTACCGCGATTAAGACCGCCACCCGTCAGAAGCATATTCCCCTTAATTCTTACGTTTCGTTGGACAAGCCCATATACGATGAAGATTCCGATCGAACTCTGCTAGATGTTATTTGCGGCTCCAGAGTTTGCGATCCTGAGGAAATGATTATTAACCAAGAGGAGTTTTACGGCCTCGAGGATAAGATGTCGGAGATACTAAGCGATTTGGAGCGCAAGGTTCTCATGCTTTATTTGGACGGACGCTCTTATCAGGAAATTGCCGTCGATCTCGACAGGCACGTGAAGTCCATCGATAACGCATTGCAGCGAGTCAAGCGGAAGCTGGAGCGTTATCTCGAAGTACGCGATCTTGGCAATTAAGCAATCATCTATCCTATAGATTTTACTGGCAGCCTCACCAACGAGCTGCTTTTTTTATGGGTATAAATGCATGTCAGAAAAGATGATGCCGATTATCTGATTGAAGTATGGTTAAAATACGCAAAAAAATGGAAGAATGGTACAAGGATGCTAGAGAGGTCGCATTCTTCCACCCTACTTAAGAGCTTCGAATAGAAGTCCAGCGACACTTTTCGTTGACATCGATACCCCCCTGTGATAAATTACTTTAGTAACCTAACGTGGTTTCTTATGCGCTGGCTCTGAATCATCGGCGAAACACCAGGTTTCGTTGTCGTATATGTACGACAGCGACCTCAATCTCAGCCTTGGTTCGCCAAGCTGGGGTTTCCGCTGAATGGTTGTATTTTTATGAAGTAATGATCCCGGGAGGTGGAAGGGATGCGGGTGATTATCACTCTAGCTTGTACGAACTGCAAGCATCGGAACTATACGTCGAGCAAGAACAAACGGACGCACGCCGATCGCATCGAGTTGAAGAAGTTCTGCAGATTTTGCAATGAACATACTCCTCATCGCGAAACACGCTAAGTCCTAGGAGGTATGAACGTGACTTTCCTGGCCAAAATGAAACAAAACTTTGGGTCCTTTTTTTCGTTTTTCGCAGATAGCTGGAACGAATTAAAGAAAGTCCGTTGGCCCAGCCGGAAAGAGCTCGTCAGCTACACGATCATTGTTATTGTGACGGTGCTGCTGGTAACGATCTACTTCTGGGGTCTGGACATCGGTATTTCATCCCTCGTCGATTTAGTCATTTGACGCAGGAACCAAAGGTGGCTTTTCCATGGAGAAAAGATGGTATGTAGTACACACGTACTCCGGATACGAGAACAAGGTTAAGGCTAACTTGGAGAAACGCGTGGAGTCGATGGGTATGCAAGACAAAATCTTCCGGGTGCTTGTGCCGATGGAAGAAGAAATCGTCAACAAGGACGGCAAGAAAAAGACGGTTATGCGTAAAGTATATCCGGGCTATGTCCTTGTGGAGATGGTTCAGACGGACGACTCCTGGTATGTAGTCCGCAACACGCCGGGCGTAACCGGGTTTGTTGGCTCTACGGGATCGGGATCGAAACCTACGGCGCTTCTGCCTGATGAAGTGGAGCAAATTTTGCGCCACATGGGTATGGACGAGCCGAAGGCGGTAATCGATTTCGAGCTTAAGGAGAATGTTCGCGTTAAAGTCGGACCTTTTGCCAACTTCGTCGGTTCCGTAGAAGAGATTCTGCCCGAGAAGAGCAAGCTGAAGGTTCATGTGAACATGTTTGGCAGGGAAACCCCGGTTGAGTTGGATTTCACTCAAGTGGAAAAGATATAAGGCGCGATAAGGTGTCTGGGTTTCTTGAACGAGCGGGAGGAATGAGAGTTCCGTTAGACCGCATTATGGGGCAAGGAGGTGTGCATCATGGCAAAAAAAGTCATCAAATTGGTAAAGCTGCAAGTTAACGCGGGTAAAGCTAACCCTGCGCCGCCGATCGGTCCTGCACTAGGTCAAGCTGGCGTAAATATCATGGCATTCTGTAAAGAGTTCAATGCTCGCACGGCAGACCAAGTGGGATTAATTATTCCGGTTGTAATTTCCGTATTCGAGGATCGCTCCTTTACGTTCGAGACGAAGACGCCACCGGCAGCGGTATTGCTTCGCGTCGCAGCGGGAATTCCTAAGGGATCCGGCGAACCGAACAAGAAGAAAGTGGCTACGGTTAAACGCGCGAAAGTACGCGATATCGCCGAGCAAAAAATGCAAGATCTTAACGCGGCATCCGTTGAAGCGGCTATGCGTATGATCGAAGGTACTGCCCGCAGCATGGGCGTCGTTATCGAAGACTAATCGTTCGCTGCCTAACTAGGCGGCTAGCGGACTGCGGTTCCTGGAACCGCTTGTGGGAGGAAACTTCCGTTAAAACCACAAAAGGAGGAGAACAACTTGGCTAAACACGGCAAGAAATATGCAGAGTCAGTTAAGCTGATCGATCGCGATGCAACCTACGAATCGTTGGAAGCTATCGAGCTCGTGAAGAAAGCGGCAACCGCCAAATTCGACGAAACGGTCGAAGCGGCTGTCCGTCTCGGCGTTGATCCGAGAAAACAAGATCAAGCAGTGCGCGGCGTAGTCGTCCTGCCTCACGGCACCGGCAAAACGCAACGCGTACTCGTATTCGCGAAAGGCGACAAGCTGAAAGAAGCTGAAGCTGCAGGCGCGGATTACGTAGGAGACGCAGATCTCATCGCCAAAATCCAACAAGGATGGTTCGAGTTTGACGTTTGCGTCGCAACTCCGGACATGATGAGCGAAGTCGGTAAACTGGGCCGTATTCTCGGGGGCAAAGGTTTGATGCCTAACCCTAAAGCGGGCACTGTAACGAACGACGTTGCAAAAGCCATTTCAGAGATTAAAGCCGGTAAAATCGAATACCGTCTGGACAAACAAGGACAAATTCACGCTCCGATCGGCAAGGTTTCGTTCGATGCACAGAAACTCGACGAAAACCTGAAAGCTCTGATCGATGCGCTGAGCCGCGCGAAACCCGCATCTTCCAAAGGCATCTACCTGAAGAACATCTCGATTTCTTCGACGATGGGACCAGGCGCCCGCGTTAATGCGGCAGTATATCGCTAATCCGATCGACTTGATTAGCTCGGCGGACGGTAAAAACTGTCTTTGACATCTGCAAGCCTTAATGGTAAGCTGATGAAGCTGAAAAATGAATATGGATACCGTAGACCGTAGGTGCAGCACGCAACCGTTACCCAGCAGCAATAGCTGGTGACATCAATCGTGTGAGCTTAATTTCCTACCGAGGTGTGTGGATAGAGTTTTCCTCTTTTGCAGAGTGCGTCGCATTTTGCTAATTAGAGTAAGAACACGTCATGCCTCCGCGAAGTCTGCGGGGGCATTTCTTATGTCTCCGTAAGGCTCCTCGGGATGAATATACGGTAATGCCAAGACTTAGGAGGTGTACACAATGGCAAATGCGAAAATCATTCAGGCAAAGCAGCAAGAAGTCGAGGTTATCGCGGCAAAGCTGCGTGAAAGCTCATGTACCGTCGTGGCTGACTATCGTGGCCTAAACGTAGCGCAAGTAACCCAACTTCGTAAGCTTTTGCGTGAAGCGGGTGTCGAATTCCAAGTGTTGAAAAACTCTTTGGTTAGCCGTGCTGCCGCAAACGCAGAGTTAGGCGAGCTTGATGCCGTTCTAACAGGTCCGACAGCTATCGCTTTCGGTAAAGACGTCGTTGCTCCTGCCAAGATCCTCAGCGATTTTGCGAAGAAGAACGATGCCTTGAAAGTTAAAGGCGGTATTGTCGAAGGACGTTTCGTAGACGCTGGCCAAGTAAAAGCACTTGCTGAACTTCCTTCCCGTGAAGGATTGCTGTCCATGTTGCTTAGCGTTCTGCAAGCGCCGGTTCGCAACTTCGCTCTCGCTGTCAAAGCGGTCGCGGACAAAGGCGAAGCAAGCGCGTAATCTAAACGACTATCAAATAATGAAGATCATATGATCTCAAATAATGGAGGAAAAACCAATGAGTAAAGAGCAAATCTTAGAAGCTATCAAAGGCATGACGGTTCTTGAACTGAACGATCTCGTTAAAGCAATCGAAGAAGAATTCGGCGTAACTGCAGCTGCTCCTGTTGCTGTTGTCGCTGGCGGCGGCGCTGCTGCTGAAGTTGAAGAGCAATCCGAGTTCGATGTTGTTCTTCTTGAAGCTGGCGCTTCCAAAATCAACGTTATCAAAGCCGTTCGCGAAATCACGGGTCTTGGCCTGAAAGAAGCGAAAGACCTTGTTGACAATGCACCGAAACCAATCAAAGAAAAAGTTGCCAAAGAAGAAGCTGACGCAGTTAAAGCGAAGCTTGAAGAAGCTGGCGCTAAAGTAGAAGTGAAGTAAGAAGCGGATCGTCAAACCCCTTGAAGATTTTCTTCGAGGGGTTTGTTCATGTGTAAACTTGATTATGCTTAGAGAAGGCAGCTTATGCCGTAACTTTGGAGGATCCAGCGTGAGCGATCATTACTATTCGAACAAGCCAAAGTCGGCAAGCAACCGGCAGGCGTTCGAAACGGTGCTACGGGGTTTTAGTTTGCGATTGACGTCGGATGCTGGCGTGTTTTCGCGGGACGGGGTGGACTACGGCAGTCGGGTGCTGATCGAGCATATGGATATACCGCATAACGCCAGTGTGCTGGATATCGGCTGCGGTTATGGTCCGATCGGATTAATTGCTGCCCGCCTTGCGCCGCAAGGACATGTTACTCTGATCGATATCAATGAAAGGGCTGTCGAATTGGCGAGGCATAATGCTGAGGCAAATGGTATACCCAATGTTTCTTTTGCCCAAAGCGACCTGTTCGCTGAAGTTGAAGCCGAGACTTTCGATGTGATCCTCTCTAATCCTCCCATACGCGCGGGTAAAGTCGTCGTGCATCGATTGTTGGTTGAATCGAGGACGCACCTCAAGCCTGGCGGGGCAACATGGGTAGTCATCCAGAACAAGCAGGGAGCTCCATCGGCTAGGGCAAAGCTCGAAGAGGTATATGGCGAGGAAGCGGTAATCGAGGTCGGCAAGGATAAGGGGTACCGGCTTTATCGCTGTACTCGAAATGGTGAATAATTTTAATTTGACTTGACATTTTCGCTGTGGTATTATTAAAAAATGTCAGTATTAGGATGGGCTAATTGTCTTCAACACAATATACCTCTAAACCTGATCCTAAACCCGGGAATAAATTCACGTTTGTTGGCGTATAATTGGTTTGTTTTGGGGTAAAGGCAGGATGAGTTGCCATTGTGCCGCCAACCGGCGCATAAGGGCTTTTCTTTATTTATGTGTTGAAGCAGACTTAAGGGGTGAGGTTAAGTTGGCAGGACATCTTGTTCAGTATGGTCGCCGCTCTCGGCGTAGCTACGCCCGCATTAATGAAGTGTTGGACGTCCCGAACCTGATCGAAATCCAGCAGCAATCGTACCAGAAGTTTTTGGACGAGGGTTTGCGGGAGATTTTTCAGGATATTTCGCCAATTTCGGATTTCACCGGCAATCTAGTGTTGGAGTTTATCGACTATAGCTTGGGTGAACCGAAATATTCAGTTGATGAAGCGAAAGAACGCGATGTAACCTACGCGGCTCCGCTTCGCGTTAAAGTTCGGTTGCTCAATAAGGAAACCGGCGAAGTTAAGGAACAGGAAGTATTCATGGGCGATTTCCCGCTTATGACCGAAACGGGTACGTTCATTATCAATGGTGCGGAACGGGTAATCGTCAGCCAGTTGGTACGCTCCCCGAGTGTTTACTACAGTACAAAAGTTGACAAGAACGGTAAGAAAACTTATACGGCAACCGTTATTCCGAATCGCGGGGCATGGCTCGAACTAGAGACCGATGCGAAAGATATCATTTACGTGCGTATCGACCGCACTCGCAAGATTCCGGTAACCGTGCTTCTTCGTTCGTTAGGTTTCGGTACCGATGCCGAGATTCTAGATTTGCTCGGACAGGACGAATATATTCGCAATACCCTTGAGAAGGACAATACCGACTCGACGGAGAAAGCGCTCATCGAAATCTACGAGCGTCTTCGCCCGGGCGAACCGCCGACATTGGATAACGCCCGCAGCTTGCTGATCGCGCGTTTCTTCGATCCGAAGCGTTATGATCTAGCGAATGTCGGTCGTTACAAAATCAATAAAAAGCTTCATATCAAAAACCGTTTGTTCAACCAACGGCTTGCGGAGACGCTAGTGGATCCTTCCACGGGCGAGATTATTGCCGAAGCCGGGCAAATGATAGACCGTCGTCTTTTAGATCAAATTCTCCCTATGCTGGAGAAAAACGTTGGCTTTAAGAACTATCGCGTCACGGGCGGCGTCTATGAGGCGGAAGATATCCCGTTGCAAAGCGTTAGTATCTATTCGCCAATTGAAGACGGAAAAGTGGTCAAGGTTATTTCCAACGGCATCATCGACAAATCGGTGAAGAATATTACGCCCGCGGACATTATCTCGTCCATCAACTACTTCATGAACTTGCTCCAATCGATCGGCAACACGGACGATATTGACCACCTCGGTAACCGTCGACTTCGTTCCGTCGGCGAATTGCTGCAAAATCAATTCCGTATCGGCTTGTCCCGGATGGAGAGAGTCGTAAGGGAAAGAATGTCGATTCAGGATCAGAATGCGATTACGCCTCAGGCGCTAATCAATATTCGTCCTGTTATTGCCGCGATCAAGGAATTTTTCGGTTCGTCCCAGCTGTCTCAGTTCATGGATCAGACGAACCCGCTTGCGGAATTGACGCACAAGCGCCGTCTATCCGCGCTCGGGCCTGGCGGTTTGACACGGGAACGCGCGGGCTTCGAAGTTCGTGACGTCCATCACTCCCACTATGGCCGGATGTGTCCGATCGAGACTCCGGAGGGACCGAACATCGGGTTGATCAACTCCTTGTCTTCCTTTGCGCGGATCAACGAGTACGGCTTCATCGAAGCTCCTTACCGTAAAGTCGATCCGCGCAAAGACCGGGTTTCGAATGACATTGTCTACATGACCGCGGATGAAGAGGATAATTATATCATCGCGCAAGCGAACGCTCAGTTGAATCCGGATGGCTCATTCGTCGAAGAAAATATCATCGTTCGTTACAACAAGCAGACGGATAACATCCTGACAATGCCGAGCGATCGGGTCGATTACATGGACGTATCGCCTAAGCAGGTGGTATCGGTTGCGACCGCGATGATTCCGTTCCTCGAGAACGATGACTCCAACCGCGCGCTCATGGGTTCCAACATGCAGCGTCAAGCCGTTCCTCTGCTTATACCGGAAGCGCCATTCGTCGGTACCGGAATGGAACACAAGTCCGCTAAGGACTCCGGGGTATGTATTGTGTCCAAATATGACGGATTCATCGAACGTGTGTCCGCGAATGAAATTCAGTTGCGCCGAGTCGAGATGATCGAAGGCAAAGAAGTCAAAGGCGATATCATCAAATACAAGCTGCAGAAATTTATGCGTTCCAACCAAGGGACGTGTATTAACCAAAGGCCGCTTGTACGTCGTGGAGATATCATCAAAAAAGGCGATATCATGGCTGACGGACCTTCGACGGATGTTGGCGAGCTGGCGCTTGGACGTAACGTCGTCGTCGCGTTTATGACCTGGGAAGGTTATAACTACGAGGATGCGATCCTGCTGTCCGAGAAATTGGTGCGGGAAGACGTCTATACTTCGATTCACATCGAAGAATACGAGTCGGAAGCCCGGGATACGAAGCTCGGACCTGAAGAGATTACCCGCGATATCCCTAACGTCGGGGAAGACGCGCTTCGCAACCTTGACGAGCGCGGCATCATCCGCGTAGGCGCCGAGATCAGCGCAGGCGATATCCTAGTCGGTAAAGTCACGCCTAAAGGCGTAACAGAGCTTACGGCGGAAGAACGCTTGCTGCACGCGATCTTCGGAGAGAAAGCCCGCGAAGTTCGCGACACCTCTCTGCGCGTACCGCATGGTACCGACGGGATCGTCGTCGACGTTAAAGTATTTACCCGCGAGAACGGCGATGAGCTGCCTCCTGGCGTCAATCAACTGGTACGTGCTTATATCGCCCAGAAACGGAAAATTTCCGAAGGCGATAAAATGGCGGGACGACATGGTAACAAAGGGGTTATCGCCCGTATTTTGCCGGAAGAAGACATGCCGTTCCTGCCGGACGGCACGCCCGTACAAGTCGTGCTTAATCCGCTGGGCGTACCTTCCCGGATGAACATCGGTCAAGTACTGGAAGTTCACTTGGGCATGGCGTGCAAGCTTCTAGGCATCCACTCCGCGACTCCCGTATTCGACGGCGCGCGCGAGACGGACGTCTTCGATGCAATGGAAGAAGCCGGCATGAAGCGCAACGGCAAATGGCAGCTGCGCGACGGTCGTTCGGGCGAATTGTTCGAACGCGAAGTTACCGTTGGCGTTATGTATATGATCAAGCTGGCGCACATGGTCGACGACAAAATCCATGCACGCTCCACGGGACCATACTCGCTCGTTACGCAACAGCCGCTGGGCGGTAAAGCCCAGTTCGGGGGTCAACGTTTCGGGGAGATGGAAGTTTGGGCGCTCGAGGCTTATGGAGCCGCCTATACGCTGCAAGAAATATTGACCGTCAAATCCGATGATGTGGTCGGTCGCGTAAAAACCTACGAATCGATTGTCAAAGGCGAGAATGTGCCGGAGCCAGGCGTTCCGGAGTCGTTCAAGGTATTGATCAAGGAACTCCAAAGTCTCGGTATGGACGTTAAGATCTTATCCGGAGACGAGCAAGAGATCGAAATGAAGGAAATGGACGACGAAGACGATGCCGCCGGCGATAAGCTGAACCTTAATCTCGAGGGCTCAGAAGTCGGCGTCGAATAGCGTGCCAGGCCATGAGGCATCCTCGATGCCGCTATCCTGTGCTCGCTAGTGCGATCGGAAGGGCGCTCTAGGGCGCCCGGCACCGATTGTCGCGAGTGCAAGCTGAATTCATGCAGCATTGCCTTTAGACAGGCTGCATAGAACAGTCGCATGACGCCGGGCCTTCGGGGCCGTCGTTAAGATCCGAAATCTTAGCAACGATGAAGGAGGGCTTGCTCCTTGTTAGACGTCAATAACTTTGAGTTCATGAAAATCGGGTTGGCTTCCCCGGATAAAATCCGGTCTTGGTCGAGAGGCGAAGTCAAAAAGCCGGAAACGATCAATTATCGGACGTTGAAGCCGGAAAAAGAAGGCTTGTTCTGCGAGAAGATTTTTGGACCTACGAAGGACTGGGAATGCCATTGCGGCAAATACAAACGCGTTCGTTACAAAGGCGTCGTCTGCGATCGTTGCGGCGTTGAAGTCACGCGCGCGAAAGTTCGCCGCGAACGGATGGGGCATATCGAACTGGCCGCTCCGGTTTCGCATATCTGGTACTTTAAGGGAATCCCAAGCCGTATGGGGCTTGCGCTCGATATGTCCCCACGCTCCTTGGAAGAGATTATTTATTTCGCTTCCTACGTTGTGACGGATCCCGGCGATACGCCCCTCGAGAAGAAGCAACTGCTCTCCGAGAAAGAATACCGCAGCTATCGCGAGAAGTACGGGTATGCTTTCCATGCGGGTATGGGCGCAGAAGCCGTCAAGAGACTGCTGCAAGATATCGACCTTGACCGTGAGCTCGAGACGCTTAAGGAAGATCTTCGCACCGCTCAAGGCCAACGCCGCAACCGCGCGATCAAACGCCTCGAAGTCGTGGAATCGTTCCGTAACTCCGGAAATCTGCCCGACTGGATGATTCTGGACGTGCTTCCGGTCATTCCTCCGGAACTGCGCCCAATGGTTCAGTTGGATGGCGGCCGGTTCGCTACGAGCGACTTGAACGACTTGTACCGCCGCGTTATTAACCGGAACAATCGCCTGAAACGTTTGCTGGATCTCGGAGCGCCGGACATCATCGTCCAGAACGAGAAACGGATGCTTCAGGAAGCAGTGGATGCGTTGATCGATAACGGTCGCCGCGGACGCCCTGTAACGGGCCCCGGCAATCGTCCTTTGAAATCGCTCAGCCATATGCTTAAGGGTAAGCAAGGCCGTTTCCGTCAGAACTTGCTCGGCAAACGCGTTGACTATTCCGGTCGTTCGGTTATCGTAGTCGGACCAAGCCTCAAAATGTTCCAATGCGGCCTTCCAAAAGAGATGGCGCTGGAGCTGTTCAAGCCTTTCGTTATGAAGGAATTAGTGTTGAAAGGCCTTGCCCACAACATTAAGAGCGCCAAACGTAAAGTTGAACGCGTCAGTCCTGAAGTTTGGGACGTGCTAGAGGAAGTCATCAAGGAGCATCCGGTCCTTCTGAACCGAGCGCCTACTCTTCACAGATTGGGCATTCAAGCGTTCGAGCCGATCCTTGTTGAAGGACGCGCCATCAAGCTTCATCCACTCGTATGTACGGCATACAATGCCGACTTCGACGGTGACCAAATGGCCGTTCACGTACCTCTGTCTGCCGAAGCCCAAGCAGAAGCGCGTTTGCTTATGCTTGCATCGGGTAACATCTTGAACCCTAAAGACGGAAAACCGGTAGTTACACCGTCCCAGGATATGGTTCTCGGATGTTATTACCTGACGATGGACAACAATAAATCTTATGGTTCAGGTATCCGATTCGCGGACGTCAACGAAGCTGTTTCTGCTTATCAACGCAGCGTAACGGGAATTTCCCTCCATGCTCGCGTCGTTATCCCGGTTAGAGAGTTGAAGAAAAAAACCTTTACACCGGAACAGCAGGAAGCTCTGATTGTTACGACAATCGGCAAAATCATCTTCAACGAGATTTTCCCGGACACATTCCCGTACATCAATGAAGCCACTAAGGAGAATTTGGTTAAGGGAACGCCGGACAAATACTTTATCTACGACAAGGGCGCGGATATTAGCAAGTTCATCAACGATCCGGCCATTCCCGGCGCCGTAGGCAAAGAATACCTGGGTAACATTATCGGGGAATGTTTCCGAATCTATCACACGACGAAAACTTCGGTTATTCTCGATAATATCAAGCAACTCGGATTTACGTATTCGACTCGTGCGGGTATTACCATCGGCGTGTCCGATGTTATCGTTCCTCAAGAGAAGGATCAGATCTTGCAGAAATCCGAAGAGCGCGTCGGGGTTGTTTCGACTCAATATCGCCGCGGACTGATTACGAACGAAGAGCGTCGCGACCGGGTTATCGAGATCTGGAGCAAAACGAAGGACGAGATCACGGATATCCTGATGAAGTCCATGGACCGCTATAACAACATTATGTTGATGGTCGATTCCAAAGCGCGGGGCAACAAATCGCAAATCACCCAATTAGGCGGTATGCGGGGGCTGATGGCCAACCCGTCCGGACGAATCATCGAGTTGCCGATCAAATCTAACTTCCGTGAAGGCCTCACCGTATTGGAGTACTTTATCTCCACTCACGGAGCGCGGAAAGGTCTTGCCGATACCGCACTCCGGACGGCCGACTCCGGTTACTTGACCCGTCGTCTCGTCGATGTTGCGCAGGACGTTATCGTTCGCGAGGACGATTGCGGAACGGACAAAGGGATTACCGTATCCCGGATCGAGGATGGCAAAGAAGTCATCGAGGATTTGTTCGATCGTATCGAAGGCCGTTATGCATTCGCTACGATTCGCAATCCGGAGAACAACGATATCATCGTCAACCGCAATGAGCTTATCGATACGCCTAGAGCGGAAGAAATCGTTCGCGTAGGCATTAAGCAAGTACAGATTCGTTCCGTACTCAGCTGCCGCGCGCGTCATGGCGTATGTAAACTCTGCTACGGGCGTAATCTTGCAACCGGCAAGAAAGTCGAAATCGGTGAAGCGGTCGGCATCATCGCGGCGCAATCCATCGGCGAGCCGGGAACGCAGCTCACGATGCGTACGTTCCATACCGGGGGCGTTGCAGGGGATGATATTACGCAAGGTTTGCCGCGTATCCAGGAGCTTTTCGAAGCCCGGAATCCGAAGGGCCAAGCGATTATCTCCGAGCTCGACGGCGTAGTTAAAGAAATTCGCGAGACGAAGGACCGACGCGAAATCGAGTTGCAGGGCGGGGCTGAGTCCAAAATTTACCCTGTCAGCTATGGATCGCGTATCCGCGTCGTTCAAGGCCAGCAGGTTGAAGCTGGCGATGAATTGACCGACGGTTCCATCGATCCTAAAGAAATGCTTCGTATCAAAGGCATCCGCGGTGTGCAAAATTACATTTTGCAAGAAGTTCAACGCGTTTACCGTAACCAAGGTGTTGAGATCAACGACAAACACATCGAGGTAATGATCAAGCAGATGCTGCGTAAAATCCGCATCGTTGATCCTGGTGACACGATACTTCTCCCGGGAGCTTTCGTGGATCTCCACGAATACGAAGCGGCTAACCGCGAAGCGATTCTCGCAGACAAAGAACCGGCCGTTGCACGTCCGGTACTCCTCGGAATTACGAAAGCTTCGCTCGAGACCGATTCGTTCCTATCGGCGGCGTCTTTCCAAGAGACGACCCGCGTTCTGACCGATGCTGCGATCAAAGGCAAAGTCGACAGATTGCTTGGTCTTAAGGAGAACGTCATTATCGGGAAGCTCATTCCTGCAGGTACGGGAATGGCGCGTTACCGCAACATTCGCGTCGTGTCGCCTTTTGACGAACCGACCGATGAAGCGGCTGAACTCGAGCCGGTTGGCGTGGAGTAAGTCAACAACATCTATAAATCACAGGCGGATACCGGCAACGGTATCCGCTTTTTTATGTTCTTATAATTCTTGACACACCCATATTGAAGTGATAATATATCCTAGTGTGTGCCAGACGTGCGTCAAATTGACGTGCATCGATACGATGCGAAACCTAGGCAAAGCGTGTGACATTGGCATAGACGATGCTATGCGATCGTCGTGACCGTTGAGGAATAAGGTAGTTGGGTTTGATTCGATGGCTCGGTCCAGAGGAAAGCGATTTTCATGGGTGAGCTGTCGGTCGGGCCCTTTCTCGTCTCTCAAAATGAACCACCTGGATCTGTGGACTTCGCAGGCGAATATCGGTTGAGTCGTTTTAATTACTTTTTACCGTTCATGGGAAGGGGGTGGCAGCATGCCAACTATTAATCAGCTAGTTCGTAAAGGCCGTCAGTCTAAGGTCGTTAAATCGAAATCACCTGCACTTCAAAGAGGATTCAATGCTCTTAAACGCGTTGAAACCGAATTGAGCGCTCCTCAAAAACGTGGAGTTTGCACCCGTGTAGGAACGATGACACCGAAAAAACCGAACTCTGCGCTTCGTAAATACGCGAGGGTCCGTTTGACCAACCGTGTCGAGGTGACCGCCTACATCGGGGGTATCGGCCATAACTTGCAAGAGCATAGCGTTGTGCTCGTGCGCGGAGGCCGGGTTAAAGATCTACCGGGGGTTCGTTACCATATCGTTCGCGGAGCTTTGGATACCGCAGGCGTTAACAACCGGAAGCAAGCTCGTTCCAAATACGGTACGAAAAGACCGAAAGTTAAAAAATCCTAATAAGCGGTTAGGTGATGGTGATTATGCCGCCTAACGCTGGACAACATGAATGAGAAAGGAGGAACTTCGATGCCACGCAAAGGACCGGTTCCGAAACGGGATGTACTCCCGGATCCGCTGTATAACAGCAAACTAGTTACTCGTCTTGTAAACCGCATTATGATCGACGGTAAGAAAGGCGTAGCCCAGCAACTTCTATACGATGCGTTCACCCTGATTCAGGAACGCTCGGGTAAAGATGCTATGGAGGTCTTTGAAGCCGCAATTAAGAACATCATGCCGGTACTTGAAGTTAAAGCTCGCCGCGTAGGCGGAGCAAACTATCAAGTTCCGATTGAAGTTAAGCCTGAACGCCGCACGTCCCTTGGACTGCGCTGGCTCGTCAACTACTCTCGCAACCGCGGTGAGAAGACGATGGAAGAGCGTTTAGCAGCTGAAATTCTGGATGCTTCCAACAACACGGGCGCAGCCGTTAAGAAGCGCGAAGATACGCACAAAATGGCGGAAGCGAACAAAGCGTTTGCTCACTACCGTTGGTAGGATTCGCTTAAGCAAGACAAATGAAGGGAGACTGTACCATGGCAAGAGAGTTCTCCTTGCAAAATACGCGTAATATCGGCATTATGGCGCATATTGATGCGGGCAAAACCACTACCACTGAACGGATTCTGTTCTATACCGGCCGTGTTCATAAGATCGGCGAAGTGCATGAAGGCGCCGCTACGATGGACTGGATGGAGCAAGAGCAAGAGCGCGGTATTACGATTACGTCTGCCGCAACGACTGCTCAATGGGATGGTCATCGCATCAATATTATCGACACTCCGGGTCACGTTGACTTTACGGTAGAGGTTGAGCGCTCCTTGCGCGTATTGGACGGGGCCGTAGGCGTATTTAGCGCCAAAGAAGGCGTGGAACCACAATCCGAGACGGTATGGCGTCAAGCTGACCGTTACGGCGTTCCCCGTATCGCTTACGTTAACAAAATGGATATTATCGGTGCAGACTTCCTGAATGTCGTTAGAGACATGAAGTTGCGCTTGAACGCAAACGCTGTAGCTATTCAACTGCCGATGGGCGCTGAAGATGTTTTCGTAGGGATGATCGACCTGATTGAACGGGTTGCTTATAAATACAAAGACGATCTTGGCAAAGACCCTGAGAAAGTTGCAATCCCTGCGGAATACGAAGCGCAAGCGGAAGAACTGCGGGCCATCTTGGTAGAGAAGGTTGCCGAGCTTGACGAAGATTTGACGATGAAATTTCTGGAAGGTGAAGAAATCACCATTCCGGAAATCAAAGCAGCTCTTCGCAAAGGCGTCTGCGAAGTGAAAATCTTCCCGGTCGTATGCGGATCTTCCTACCGTAACAAAGGTGTTCAACCGATGCTGGATGCGGTAGTTGATTTCCTTCCGTCTCCTCTTGATGTTCCTGCTATTAAAGGACTTCTGGATGATGGTACGGAAACAACTCGCGAATCTTCGGACACTGCGCCGTTTGCTGCACTTGCATTCAAAATCATGACTGACCCTTACGTTGGTCGATTGACTTTCTTCCGTGTATACTCGGGCATATTGAACGCAGGTTCGTATGTTGTGAACGCGACTAAAGGCAAACGCGAACGTGTCGGCCGGATTTTGCAGATGCATGCGAACAGCCGTCAGGAAATCAGCGAAGTCCATGCTGGTGATATTGCAGCAGCCGTTGGTCTTAAAGATACAACGACAGGCGATACACTATGTGATGAGAAGCATCCGGTTATTCTTGAATCGATGAACTTCCCAGAGCCGGTTATCCAACTTGCGGTTGAGCCAAAAACGAAAGCCGACCAAGATAAAATGGGTATCGCTCTGCAGAAGCTGTCCGAGGAAGATCCTACGTTCCGTGCGCACACGGACGAAGAGACCGGCCAAACGATCATCGCTGGTATGGGTGAACTTCACTTGGAAATTCTTGTTGACCGCATGCTTCGCGAATTCAAAGTCGAGACGAATGTCGGTAAACCGCAAGTTGCTTACCGTGAAACGTTCCGTGTCCCTGCGAAGGTCGAAGGCAAATTCGTTCGTCAATCCGGCGGACGCGGTCAATACGGCCATTGCTGGATCGAGTTCGAACCGCGTGAACCTGGTGAAGGTTTCTTGTTCGAAAACAAAGTCGTCGGTGGCGTCGTTCCTCGTGAATTTATCGCACCGGTTCAAGCAGGTATTGAAGAGTCAATGAAAAACGGTGTTCTCGCAGGCTTCCCGCTTGTCGATATTAAAGCCACTATCGTTGACGTTTCGTACCATGATGTCGACTCCTCGGAGATGGCATTTAAAATTGCCGGATCGATGGCGCTTAAAGCAGCTAAGGACAAATGCAGCCCTTGCTTGCTAGAGCCGATCATGAAGGTTGAAGTAACCGTGCCTGAAGAGTACATGGGCGACGTAATGGGTATGTTGAACTCCCGTCGTGGACGCATCGAAGGAATGGATTCACGCTTCGGCGCGCAAATCATTCGTGCGAAGGTTCCTCTTGCCGAGATGTTCGGATATTCCACAACGCTTCGTTCCGGTACGCAAGGCCGTGGGGTATTCTCAATGGAATTGTCCCACTACGAAGAAGTGCCGAAATCAATTTCCGAAGAAATTATTTCGAAGCACAAAGGCGCTTAAGTTATATTAGGAAGTGGACGGGAATGGGATACGCTATGTGCGCTCCCGCCCGCCAACAAATATAATCCTTTTAATCATTAAGGAGGAACAGTATTCATGGCAAAGGCTAAGTTTGAACGTAACAAACCACACGTAAACATCGGAACTATCGGTCACGTCGACCACGGTAAAACAACGTTGACAGCTGCTATCACAACCGTACTTTCCAAACGTTATGGCGGAGCTGCAGTAGCTTTCGACCAAATCGACAAAGCACCGGAAGAGCGCGAGCGTGGAATCACGATTTCCACAGCGCACGTTGAGTACGAAACTCCTAACCGTCACTATGCACACGTTGACTGCCCGGGACATGCTGACTATGTTAAAAACATGATCACCGGCGCTGCTCAAATGGACGGAGCAATCCTGGTTGTATCCGCTGCTGACGGCCCTATGCCGCAAACGCGTGAACACATCTTGCTTTCCAAACAAGTAGGCGTTCCTTACATCGTCGTATTCTTGAACAAATGCGACATGGTTGACGATGACGAATTGCTTGAACTCGTTGAGATGGAAGTTCGCGACCTTCTGAACGAATACGATTTCCCGGGCGACGACACTCCGATCATCCGCGGTGCTGCTCGTGAAGCGTTGCAAAACCCTGATGGCGACTGGGCTAACAAAATCATCGAGTTGTTCGATGCTGTCGATAGCTACATCCCGCAACCTGAGCGTGCAACTGACAAGCCTTTCTTGATGCCTGTTGAGGATGTATTCACAATCACGGGTCGCGGTACGGTTGCTACTGGACGCGTTGAGCGTGGAGTTATCAAAATCGGTGATGAAGTTGAAATCATCGGTCTGGTAGAAGATACTCGCAAATCCGTTGTAACCGGCGTTGAAATGTTCCGTAAATTGCTTGATTCCGCTCAAGCCGGCGACAACGTTGGCGCATTGCTTCGCGGTGTAGACCGTAAAGACATCGAGCGCGGTCAAGTTATCGCGAAACCGGGTTCGGTTAAGCCTCACACTGAATTCACTGCGCAAATCTACGTTCTGACTTCTGCTGAGGGCGGCCGTCATAAGCCTTTCTTCACAGGCTACCGTCCACAGTTCTACTTCCGGACGACTGACGTAACAGGCATCATCAACTTGCCTGAAGGTACTGAAATGGTTATGCCTGGTGACAACATCACGGTTACCGTTTCTCTGATCGCTCCAATCGCCGTTGAAGACGGTACTCGCTTCGCTATCCGCGAAGGCGGCCGTACTGTAGGCGCTGGCGCAGTCGCTTCCATCCAGAAATAAGCAAAGATGTTTAGAAGAGCCGATCTCAGCATAATGCTGGGTCGGTTCTTTTTTAACGAACAGAAAGTATTCAATAAGCGAAATACTTCATCGTGCATAAGCTTGTTGCCAATCCCCCAGCGCTTATCGTTGCGATCGAGAGGAAGAAAGTATCCAGCGAGAAGAGCAATCCCCCTATGATGACAACCGTGGCATCCATAATCAGAATCAATATACCGACGTTAAGACGTAATCTGCTTGCAAATAGCTTGGCTAGAAGATCTATGCCGCCCGTACTCGTATCATTTCGTAACAGGATTCCAAAACCAATCCCGATGCAAATGCCTCCGATAACGGAAGCGATAAATGGGTGAGAGGTGACAGCAGAGCCAAACGGATAATAGGGATCAAATAAATCAATAAAGTACGATAAAAAAATCATGCCATATAAGCTGTGGAAGAACATTGAGCGATCCTTAATCCACGTGTATACAAACACAGGGATACTGCACATGATGAGAATGAAGCCGACTTTGAGTCCGAATAAATAATTTGCTATTAGAGCAATTCCGATAAAGCCGCCATCCAGCACCTTTATAGGCATCAGAAAGAAGTCGATTCCGAAAGCGATCAGCAGGCTTCCGATGATTATCGCAATTAATTTACGGAGTGAAAGCAAACTAGACCAGTCCTTTCATTGAAGCCTGTCTTATCTATATGGCGGATAAGCATAGGTCATGATGATAACTGGTAGATTACTATTTCCGATCCGCGGATATGCCAAGTTTTGATAATATAGTAATCGCTGATTTCAGCGTTACCATAGCAGGACTACATCATTTATAGAAGAATTGCATTTGAATAAAAATTTTTGTTGCAATCAATTGGGCAGGTCGCTATAATAGTGAATGTTGGTCTGTGACTGTGCGTCGATGTGAGAGGTTGCCGACACACCCGGCCCCTTTGCCATGAGGGAGCCTAATGGTGATTGTCGGGTTATTCTCGCGGA
>FWWL01002462.1_pt1 | contig 38357 bp, 29 predicted proteins | sample 2228331 | NCBI WGS metagenome assembly FWWL01 (sample SAMEA103939775, study PRJEB20133) | metagenome
CCCACCCTCCCTTTAGTTACTTATAGGGGGTTCCACCCCCTAAGCATACCCCCTTTTTTGGTAAGTTAATTATAGGGGGCTACTCCCCCTAGTGATACCCCCATTCTTTAGAGAAAGTGCCCTAGGCACCCTTAGGCACCCGTCCTGAGGTTTTATGGCTCAAACTCCTTTTTTCTCTGTTAGAGAATTTTTTCTTAAGTAGAAATTTCTGAATGGTAATAACTACGATTTTATCTGAATTCTCTCAATACGTCAAAGGGCTTTTATTTTTATGCATTTTTCTTGACTTTTTAATTTTGCAGTGGTATAAGATTTACACTGTAACTATATTTCTTGACAAAAAAGATGAGTAGAAGTTTAGGTAATTAAAGGAGGTTAAGCGTGGAAGAGCAAGGGCGTGTTAGGATAGAGTTTGGTGATTGGCTTAAGACAGGGGTTGATGTTATAGACCAGCAGCATAAGGAACTTATTGATAGGATAAATAAGTTTTTCGAATCTCTTGAGGGTGGAGATCCGAAAGTGGAAGAACTACTGGATTTTCTTATTGAGTATGCTAGATTTCATTTTGATAATGAGGAGAATTATATATTGTCTAATAGATGTCCTTTACTTGAGATACAGAAGTTACAACATCAGAATTTTATTCAGGAGGTTTCGAAGCTATCTGATGAGTTTAAAAAGACAGAATTAAAGATGAGTTATATGATAAAGTTTAGGAAGTTTCTGGTAGACTGGCTGGTAAAACACATATCTAATGTGGATAAAAATTCTGTGCCTTTTCATGGTAAAGGTTAGATTTGAAAATGTCGGGTATTCCTGGTGGGCGTAGTTACCTAAAGAGAGAAAAACTTATACTCTGAATTGGGTTATACCTAGTGGGCCCCTACGTTTACTTTAGGGTAGGATAGAAGTTACTCTACAGATAACTAAGGGGCAGAATTGTTAAAATTTGCTATGTTGTTACCAGGTCTTTCTAAGATATTTTGGTAGAATTTGATTCTATGAAAGTTGGAAACAATAAGTAGATTTTATCATACATTCTGATAATATTTCTCAAAAGCTTTTTGTTAAAGGTATGTTGATTTTAATGTTTATTTTTATTATTTTTTCTGAAAAAGGAGGATAATATGTCTGTTAAGTATGAAAATTTAAATATAGGGCTTGACCCAGAAAGTAGGCAAAAAATAGTAAACTATCTTTATAGTTTTCTATCGAACCAATTTGTTCTGTATGTAAAGTCTAGGAATTACCACTGGAATGTTGTAGGGATAAACTTCAGAGAATTACACGAGTTTTTTAAAGAGATCTACGAAGATCTGGATGAGATAATAGATGATGTAGCAGAAAGGATAAGATCTTTAGGGTTTTTTGTTCCAGCAAGTATGGAATCTTTTCTAAAGGCAGCTACACTACACGAGAATCATAACGAAAAGATATCAGATAGAGAAATGTTGCAGGATTTGCTGAATGACATAGAAACTGATATAAAAGACCTAAGAAATATCATAGATCTTTCTTCGAAATTAGGAGATGAAGGAACCGCTAATTTTCTCACAGATATACTTGAAAAGAAAGAGAAAACAGCCTGGATGATAAGAGCTTCTTTAGAATAACCTAGTAAATCAAGCAAAAGAAGGGTAGGTGTCTACCCCTTTACAAACTCAATGCTTTTTAAGCAAAAGATTCTATAATTTCTTCTTTTTCCTTATCGGATAACTCAAGAGGTTTGGAATATATTCCACCTTCTCTTACCACTGGATCTATGGATTCGTAATAAGGTTTATCTGGGTTTATATAGAATATTCCTATTGGTATTTTATCTTCCCATTCTGTGGCCTTTTGGATGGCTTGAGTAATGTCATAAGGGTCATGACCAATATCTTCCAGTTTGTATATTCTCTCTTTATACCACTGATATGTATTTTTTTTGTTGTAAGTTACACAAGGTGAAATGTCATCTACTAAAGCAAATCCTTTGTGTTGTATGGCTTTTGCTATTATTTGAGCCATGTGATCGGGTTCACCAGAGAATGTTCTGGCCACAAATGTAGCACCTGCACTTATAGCTAGGAATATAGGGTTTAGACTAAATTCATAGTTACCATCTGGTGTAGATTTCGTTTTCGAACCAAAATCGCTTGTAGGTGATGTCTGACCAGTTGTCAAACCGTATATCTGGTTATCCATAACCACATATGTTATATCAATATTTCTTCTACAAGCGTGAACAAGATGTCCTACTCCGATACCATACCCATCACCATCTCCACCAGCAGCTATAACTGTTAGCTTTGGATTTGCCATCTTTATTCCTTGAGCAGTCGGCAAAGCTCTACCATGTAAACTGTGGTATCCGTAAGCCTTTATAAAGTGAGGTAAATTTGAAGAACATCCTATACCTGATACTATAACAACATTAGATGGATCTAAATCTAACATAGCTAAAGCTGTCTGTAATCCCTTGAGCAAACCGTAATCACCACAACCTGGACACCAAGTTGGGTTCAGATCCACCTTAAATTTCTTCACATCTACGTTAATCATAAAAACCTCCTAAAATGCGTTATATATACTTCTCAACTTCAGATAAAAGATAAGCTGGTGTAAATGGTTCTCCATCGTATTTGAGTATTTTATTTTTGATAATGAACCCAGTTTCCATGCTTATCAATTTACAAAGCTGAGCTGAGTAGTTATTCTCAACAGCTATGATCTTTTTCTGAGAAGAGAGCAAATCCAATATCTCTTTTTTGAACGGATACAAGTACTTAAAGTGTATATGATTAACTTTAACACCTTTAGAAATAAGAGTTTCCCTAACTTCTCTTATAACTCCATAAGTAGACCCCCATCCTACTAATGTTATATCTGCATTACTCCCACCCTCTACTAAAGGTAGTGATAATTCTTTAACTATGTATTCGAGTTTTCTCATTCTTTTTTCCATCATCTTTTTCCTTTTCACTTCATCTGTATAAACATCACTTATCAAGACACCATCTTCATCGTGTTCATCGGTGGCAGCTACATAATAAGTTCCAGGAGTACCTGGTAAAACCCTTGGAGACACACCTGTAGGAGTATCTAGATACCTTTTGTATCCATTAGACACTGTTTCAACAAGTTCACCTCTCTCTATTTTTATCTTCTTATAATCTATTTCTTCAGCTGGAACTCCCCAGTAACCGTTTGATAGTAGAAAATCCAAAAGAATAATTACAGGAACTTGATATTTTTCAGCGATATTAAGGGCTTCAGCGGCAGTATAAAACGCATCAGCTGGATCTCTAGGCGCAATTATGACTTTAGGAAAGTCACCTTGGGATGCCCCAAGAGCTTGAAAGAGATCACCTTGTTCTGTTTTAGTAGGTAAACCAGTAGAAGGTCCGCCTCTCATTGAATTGATAACCACTATTGGAGTTTCAGTCATAGCGGCAGAACCTATAGCTTCTGTCATTAATGCGAAACCACCACCTGAAGTAGCACACATGGCCCTAGCTCCAGCAAAAGCAGCTCCGATAGCCATATTTATTACCGATATCTCATCTTCAGCTTGTTTTACTACTATACCGTATTTTTTACCATTTGAAGCAAACCAGTGAAGTATAGATGTGGCAGGGGTCATAGGATATGCAGAATAAAATTTACATCCACCGATGGCTGCTCCTATAGCGGTAGCATAGTTTCCGGTCAAGATGTAATACTTTTTATTTTGTTTTTTTAGTCCAAAGTTAACATTTTCATTTACAGCATTGTAACCAACGTTTATAACATGAATATTTGCATTAGCAACATCTTCACCTTTCTTACCAAAAGATTTTCTGATTATATCCTCGAGTAGCTCTTTATCCATATTCAATAATTTGACTAAAGCACCTATAGCTAGAGTATTCTGCATGATAGGATGTTTTGCTTGTTCAGGTGCAAGTTCTCTAAGCGAAAGACCAATATAATTAATATCAGACCTAGGATTGTCTATCTTGATTTTATCCTTGTTATAAATTACATATCCACCGCTAGCTACCGCATCTTTATGCCTCTCATATTCTGACTGATTGAGTGGTATGAGTATATCAGGTTTATTTCCGTGTGTAAAAACAGTATTGTTCGAAATTCTAAATTGTAACCAAACGAAACCACCTCTAATCACTGACTGATAACTATTATAAGCGTAAAAACCCATTCCACTTCTGGAAGCCAGTTTTGACATGGTATCACCAACCGAAGCAACACCGTCTCCAGCGGATCCACATACTCTCACTACAACATCTCCTTTCTCCATAAAAACACCTCAAAGAGTTATTTTTGTATTACATAAAGAATACAAAAATACTATAATTAAAGTCAATTTTTGTCGAGTTTGTTCCAGAGGTTTCTACTTAAGAATTTTTCTTATCATCTATTTGGGGTAACTTCCCACACACCTTTCAGTTATCTACAGGGGGCTTCGACCCCTAGAATACTCCCATTTTTTAAATTTTAAAGAAAGTGCCTTAGGCACCCACCCCTTAGTTACTTCTAGGGGGGCACCCCCTAAGCATACCCCAGTTTTTTAGAGGCTAGGCCTCTTTTTTAAGAGAGTGTCTTAGACACCCCAATTATTTAAGGAAAGTGCCTTAGGCACTTTAGACACAAGTGCCCTAGGCATCCGCCCTAATTGTTTTCTTAGAGAGACGAAGTCCCTCTATAACTCTTTTTGTAAAATAGAAATCTCTTGGTATTGAGCTAGTTTTATTGAAAGTTTATATAATATATTGTATTATTTTCGATGTAGAAGAGGGGATTATGCCTACTGTGAGAAAATATAATGAAGGTGCGGTTATATACTTTGACAAGGACGTAGGAGAGGATGTATATCTCTTAAAAAGTGGATCTGTGTCAATAAAATTTATTTCTGAAGACACTAATGAGGAGATCACTAAGATAGTAAGAATAGGTGAGATATTCGGTTTGAAATCTGCTATTGCATCTTTGCCTAGAGGTGAGACTGCGATAGCAACCGAGCCTTCCGAGGTAATAGTATTTACAACAAAGGAGTTTGAAAATTTTGTTTCAAATAAATCGGAAATAATATTCAAAACATTGAGGGCATTAACTAATCAGTTGAGAAATATAGGTATAAGGGTAAACAATATTCTTTCTAACAACACGATAATACCACCTGATTTAGGTATGTTCAAGATAGGGGAATACTTTCTCCAAAGCAGAAAATATTCCCAAGCAATACAAGTGTTTCAGAGATTCATAAAATCATACCCTGATTCACAATTGGTAAAAGAAGCAAAAAAAAGAATAGAAATATCCGAAAAGGCTTTGAAAACCGGCGTCCTAGATAAATTTACACCTGTTACAGATTCATATCCGCAAGATATATCCGAAATGTCGAGTAATTTTGATATTGATAGCATAAGTTTCGATGGCACAGTATCAAGCATTATGAAAGCTATATTTCTAGCTGAGAACATGTATAACCAAGGCAAAATCGACGAATGTCTCAAGATAATAGACAAACTGTTCAACTCAAACATACAGAACAATATAGAACTTTTCGAAAAGGTTTATCTAATCAAAGCAAAAGCTTTGTCAAAAGTGAAAAGATACGATGAAGCAATAGAGACATATAAAATGATGATAGAAAAATTTCCAAACTCAAGACAGCTTAAGATAGCTATGTTTGGTATAGCAACATCTCTTCTGGAGAAAGGTGATAAAAACAGCGCGGTAATGATGCTTAAGAAAATAGCTTCTACACCTCCTTATGATGAAATATCTGAAAAGGCAAAAGAATTAGCAAATAAATTCTCTCAGAGTGTTTGAATCAATACCGTAATTTTGCTAAGAGAATATAGATTTCAGCTCTGCGATCGATTTTTCGAAATCGGTTTTTTCAAACATGTCTTGTTTTATGTAAGCATTCATTCTATCTATATACTGTAGTGCTGTATCTACTTTAGGATTTGATCCTTTGACGTATGCTCCTATGTTTATCAGGTCTTGGTTCTCACGATAAATTGCCATAAGTTCTCTGAACTTGTAAACAAGCTCCAGATGATCTCTAGAAACTATTTCTGGCATAAGTCTACTTACGCTTACAAGGATGTCTATTGCAGGGTAAAGTCCTAGAGAAGCTAAGCTTCTTGATAGGATTATATGTCCATCTAAGGTAGCTCTTATATGATCTGAAATCGGTTCTGAAATATCGTCACCTTCTACTAACACTGTATAGAACGCTGTGATACTTCCTTCTTTACCTGGGCCAGATCTTTCCATCAACCTTGGTAACATGGTAAACACGCTCGGAGTGTATCCTCGTGTTGTAGGTGGTTCCCCCATAGATAGGCTTATTTCTCTTTGGGCGAATGCTAATCTGGTGATAGAATCCATCAGCAACATAACATCATACCCCTTGTCTCTGAAAAACTCTGCTATACTTGTAGCAACATAAGCACATCTCAGTCGTGCCATTGGTGGCTCATCGGATGTTGCTACTACAACAACGCTTCTTTTCAACCCTTCTTCTCCTAGATCTCTTTCTATGAATTCTCTTACTTCTCTTCCTCTCTCTCCTACAAGAGCAATAACTGTGACATCTGCTTTTGTATTTCTTGCTATCATGCTCAGAAGAGTGCTTTTACCAACGCCACTACCGGAAAATATTCCCATTCTCTGACCTTTACCAACTGTAAGAAGCCCATCTATAGCTCTGACACCTGTTTGTATAGGTTCTTTTATTCTTTTTCTGGTGAGTGGATTTGGTGGATCATTGTCTATATAATAGTAGTCTTGTATCTTATAAGTTCCCCCAGATATTAATTCCCCAAACCCATTGAAGATCCTTCCCAACATTTCCTCTCCAACTGGTATTTCGTGTTTTTTACCTGTATTAACTACTTTTGCCCCATTTTGAAGCCCAACAACATTAGTAAACGGCACTAGAAAAACTTTGTTATTCACGAAACCTACTACTTCTGCTTTAAGTGTTCTTTCATTTTCCAGGTATATATCGCATATATCACCGGTTGAACAAGGTGGACCTTCGCTCTCTATTATTACGCCAGTTAGCTTCTGGACTCTTCCAGTTGCTCTTACAAACTCATTTCTTTTTACAGCATGTGTATACTTTTCAAATACTCCCATATTTTTACTCAACTACTACCTGTACAAAAGACGTTCCAGATATGGCAGAATATATCATTTCAGTTTGTGAGATAGTAAAAGGCACCACATTTTTACTTCTTCCTATCGAAAATATAGCGTTATTGAGAAAATCCGGCAACACATCAAACCTTATTCCCCCCATAGCCACACTACTGTTTGGGATCTCCATGTTCACTGACAACTTGTCTACTCTTAAATCTTCAGAGATAAACCTTCTTAGGTCCTCGTAAGTATTAAAAGAAAACATCTCCGGATATTTGGACATCTCGTATATTGTTCTTGTAGCCATGTTCATAGCTGAGAATGTTATTCTAGTGCCTTTCTTAACCCAGATTGGTATATTAAATGTGAATTCACTGAACGAAAATTCACCTCTGAACTTTTTCATAACTACCGTAACCTTTATCTTGTCACCAGGCGAAACCTTTTGTTTTGATACAATCAAAGATGTTATGAAGTCTATGTCTACAGGTTTTGTCTTTATTGAAGTACTTATAGAGTTTATGTTAGCTTTCAAAAGAGGATTTCTGAGTATGAAATTTGCCAGTTGGCTAACACTGTCTATGGAAACTAAATATCCATACTCAGAAACAAAAGTAGGAATTATATCTCTAAACTCTAAATCAAATTCTCTATCTATATTTTCGAACCTAAAACCTATTCGTGTGTAAAGTTCAATATTATTTTCGCCAAACCTTCCCTGAGATTTCAGAATTGACTCTTGTAATACCGCAGAAATTAAACCGGGTAGTAACTCTGGCACATTTGCTATTTGGTATTTGTAGAGATATTTACCATCTACAGCTACTGATACATCTATCATTTTAGGTATTTTGCCTAGCTCAGCAAAAATTCCGCTATTTCCGTCAAATTTCATCGAACCTACGATTTCACCGGGAACTGCAAGTTTAAAAGACAAATTCTGCCTAGGTATGACGGATAAAACCTCAGCTCTAGAAATAGGTATTTCGTAATTGCCTCCTAGAAATGCTGGATGCCCCAAAGCAAAAATCTTATTACCTTCAACGTATGTTACAGTTCCAATTGCGGATATTTCAATGTCACCGCTAACCAAAATTATCCCTAAAGCATCACCAGGTTCTATATTATTTGTTAGTTTAGTATTTTCGTTTACATTCTCTGGAATTACTTTCGAGAAATTGTCTATGAATAGCAAATTTTTTACCTTAAATTGTCCTTTCAAGAATTCTTTTACTTCTTCTGAAACACCGGAAAGAAATATAGGCATCGAATAAGTTAAATCTTCAGGTTTAGATGTCACTTTGTCTATATATTTCTGAAGTTCTAGCATATCTTCGATAGGGGTTATTCCGAATATCGGTTCTTTCAGAAAACTCCACGTAAACGCAACAGCTCCAATTATCTTACCATCCACATAAACAGGACTTCCACTCATTCCAGCAGCAACACCTGTTTTAGATATTTCTTCATCCTTAGTTTTTGCTATTATTACATATGATTTGGGACTTGATTTAACAGTCCCTATAAACTCTACTTCAAAAGATTTTAGAGTATTACTACTCCATCTTGTGACCGCAATGCCTCTTTTCCCAGAAAAATCAACAGAAATAGCTGAAAATGTTAGAAAAAATACTTTCAGTGTTAAAAATAGTAAAAATTTTTTCATACCATCACCTTAGCAAAATATAACAAAAACACCTAATACCTATCAATTATTTTATACAAATAGTCAGGAATTTCTACTTAAGAATTTTTATTAGCATCTATTTAGGGTAATTCCCCGCCCACCCACCCTTAAGTTAATTAATAGGGGGCTTTGCCCCCTAAGAATACCCCCCGTTTTTTTAGAAAAGTGTCTTAGACACCCGCCCTTAAGTTTGATTCTAGGGGGTTAACACCCCCTAAGTGTACCCACATTATTTAAGAAAAGTGCCTTAGGCACAGCGCCTTAGGTGCCCCCCGTTTTTTAAAGAAAGTGCCCTAGGCACCCCCTAAGTGTACCCCCAAGTTTAAGAGCTTTTCTTCTTTGCGTTAGGTAACTCTAATTTGCTTTTTAGTATAATATTTATAGCAATTCCCACCCAACCCGCCCTAAGAGATTTCACAGGGAGCTCCGCCCCCTAGTAATACCCCCGTTTTTTGATAAGTTAATTATAAGGGCTTTCGCCCCCTACTAATACTCCCATTGTTTAAGGAGACTTGCTTTAGGCACCATTTTAAAATTAGGATAGTATTTTACTCAGACTAAGAGATTTCACCCCCTATTTTAAGAAAGTGCCCTAGGCACGAGGCTAAGCCTCTTTGAGGCTAGGCCTCTTTTCTTAATTGTAGTTGGCTCTACCCCCTAAGAATACCCCCGTTTTTTAAGAAAAGCGCCCTAGGCGCCCTTAGGCACCTTTTAGGAGGAAAAATTTTTGTTAAATAGAAATTCCTGTGGGTGTAATTTAGTTTTCTTGAATGTAAGAGTTTAGTTTTTTATAATTTTTTCAGAAATTTTTTGACGACAAGGAGCACGTATGGTGAGAATAAGATTAAGAAGGTTTGGTACAAAAAAGCGACCCTACTACAGAATAGTTGTGGTAGACTCTAGAAAGAAAGTTCAGGGAGGGTTTATCGAGAGTTTAGGTTATTACATGCCTATGGAAGGTAAGAAATTTCACATAGATGATGAGAGATATAATTATTGGATCTCTGTAGGAGCTCAACCTTCTGATACTGTTAGTAAACTTATTTCTAGATTTTCTTCAATTTCAGGTTCTTAGTTAAGAAAAAAAGAAATTTTAAAAAGAGGGGTAAGTTATGAAGGAAAAAGAACTCGTTGAGCAGATCGTCAAGGCGTTAGTTGACTATCCAGAGGATATCTCTCTCAAGATTGTTGAGGGGGAAAAATCTACTATCCTCGAGCTAAAAGTTAAATCCGAGGATATCGGTAAAATAATTGGCAAAAAGGGTAGAATTGCTAAAGCTATAAGAACCATTGTGAGTGCGATAGCAGTTAAAAACGGAAGAAGAGTAATTCTTGAGATATTAGACTAACTTAATTTTGCCCCCGCGAGGGGGTATTATAAAATGTCTTGTAATATATTTGTATTGTCAAATGGTGTAGGTGAAGATACTGTAGCGAAGTTTCTAATTCGCCATCTTTTAAGGTTAGATCCTAACCTTTCCATTTCTGTTTTTCCCCTGGTAAAGGGGGTGGATTATTCAGATTTGCCTATAGCATTTAAGTTTATGCCTGAATATTTACCTTCTAGCGGAATGACTACCAGGTCTATTTCAAACTTTGTTAGAGATACACTGAGTGGAGGTGTCAGTAATATCATAAAGTATGTAAAGTCTCTTAAACATTCACCTAGACCAGATTTAGCTGTAATAATAGGTGATCCTTTCTTGTTATTTTTAGGTAGAAAAGCGCTAAAAAATGTGGAGATAATATTCGTATCACTTTTCAAAAGCGAAATTGTATCTCGACATTACTTCTTTGAAATACCTCTTTTAAAAAAATCTCTTGCAGTTATAACTAGAGATGCTATTTCCGCAGAAAAGCTAAAACAAAAAGGAGTGAATGCGTTATATTTTGGAAATCCTATGGTAGATAGTATACAAATTATAGACAAACTTGAATTCGACAAAAGGAATAAAGTGATACTTCTACTCCCAGGTAGCAGAGAATATTCCTATTCTACTCTAAAAGATATGCTATCAATAGTTAAGGAAATAAAATCAAAATTGCCAAAAGTAGAAGTTTTCTGTGCTTTGAGTTCTAATATTGATAAAAGCAAAGTCATCGGTATCCTAAAAGCCGACTCTTGGAATGTAACGACAGAAGAGGAAGTAATTACAGCTTCAAATAACAAGTTTAGTGTAAAATTTGTTTATGGTGCATTTGGCAATTTACTTTCTATTTCAGATGTTGTAATAAGTGCTGCGGGCACAGCTACAGAGCAAAGCATAGGATTTGGTAAACCTACATTAATGTTCATCAACTCTGAAATGCGAAAATCTGTAGGTCAGAGATGGATAAAAAGACAAAAAATCCTTTTAGGTGAGAGCATAAGTATTTTCAGCATAAATGATAAGGATAATATTGTAGAAGAAGTAAAAAAGTTACTCACAGATGAGAAATACTATAAGGAAAAGGTGGATATATGTAAAAACTACATTGAGGGCAAAGGGTCAATAGAAAAAATAGCTAAATTCATCCTAAAGTCCATTTCTGAAAATGCTCACCTGAATCTGAAAACTTCTTGAGAGTCGGAAATTTCTACTTAAGAATTTTTCTTAGCATCTATTTAAGGTAATTTCCCGCCCACCCACCCTTTAGTTTAATTATAGGGGGCTTCGCCCCCTAGTAATACCCCCATTATTTAAAGAAAGTGCCTTAGGCACCCACCCTTAAGTTTGATTCTAGGGGGTCCACCTCCTAAGTGTACCCCCATTTTTCAGGAAACTAAGTTTCTTTGATTTTTATTTAGCAATCTATTTAGGGGTAACTCTCACCCACCCGCCTTAGTCGTTGTTCTAGAGGGCTTTGCCCTCTAAGGGTACTCCCGTTTTTGAGAGGCTAAGCCTCTTCCTTAATTTGAGTCAGGTAACCCTTGTTTGCTTTTTAGCAATCTATTTATAGCAACTTCCCACCCACCCTCCCTTCAGTGGCTTATTAGGGGGTTAACACCCCCTAGTATACCCCCTGTTTTTTGGTAAGTTAATTATAGGGGGCTTCGCCCCCTAGTAATACCCCTGTTTTAAAAAAGTGTCCTAGACACCCTTAGGCACCTTTTAGAAGGAAAAATTTTGTTAAATAGAAATTCCTGGGCTTGAGAGTAAGCAAAATTGTGATTGATGTTTTAGTATTTGTATACTTTTAAAAACAGACTGTTAGTTTTCTCGGAGATGGGTTTATGGTAGATATAATAAAAGAAAAATTATCGAAGTTTTCTTGTGATTTCTATGAAACTAGGTGGGAGGAAACTCAATCCAATTCAATTGTTGTGTCTGAAATAGGTGTCGAAGATCTTTCTTCCAACATATCTTCTGGTGGTTCTTTAAGAGTTTGGGTTAACGGTGGCATGGCTTTCTCTTCTTTGAATGATATCGATAAAATTTCAACTGTTCTTGATGAAACATACAAATCAGCCAAGTTAGTTTCTTCATCTAACAAAACTCCTTTCTCCTCCTATAGCCCCATAGTTGATGAAGTTAAAACCAGTTACAATATAGATCCACTTTCTGTTCCCGTTAGCCAGAAATTAAACCTTTGTAATGATTACTTCAAGATACTTAAGCAGTCAAAAATCCAAAGTTGTAAAGTCAGATATCTGGATTTCAAAAAGACAAAATACTACATGAACTCTGAAGGTAGTTTTATCAAAATGGAATTTACGTATGTGGGGATAGGTTTTTACGCTTTTGCGGTAGACGGTAGTAATGTTCAAAGGGCTTTTGATTCTTTAGCTTTATACAGTGGGTTTGAAGAAGTTTCAAATTTACACCCTAGATGTGAAGCTACCGCCAAAAGAGCTGTAGACCTTCTTTCGGCACCCCAAATTGCCGGTGGTAAGTATAACGTTATAATAGATCCCAAGTTAACTGGTGTCTTTGTCCACGAAGCATTTGGGCATCTTTCTGAAGCTGACCACATTTACGAGAATGAGTCTCTTAAGAACATTATGAAGATAGGTAGAAGATTTGGACCGGATTTTCTCAACATTGTGGATGATGGAGGTATACCGGGTGTCGTTGGGTATACTCCTTACGATGACGAAGGTATTCCTGCCAGTAGAACCTACCTTATCAAAAATGGTGTTTTGAATGCTAGACTTCATTCCAGAATAACCTCAAAGATCATGGATGAAAAACTATCTGGTAATGCCAGAGCAATATCTTTTAAGCATCCACCTATTGTGAGAATGACAAACACTTTCATGGAAGCTGGTAACACTTCAGTCGAGGAACTTTTCGAGAAACTTGGTGATGGATTTTATGTAGTTGATTTTATTGGTGGACAAACTAATTTGGAGATGTTTACGTTTGCGGCAGCTTACGGATATGAAGTTAGAAATGGTAAGCCCGTTAGACTCGTAAGAGACATAAATATTACTGGAAATGTCTTTGAGACATTAAATAACATTGTTGATATCGCTAACGATCTACAGATACATAGCACAATGGGTGGATGTGGAAAAGGAGGACAATCGCCTCTTCCTGTTGGTGACGGAGGGCCACACATACTCGTAAAAGATGTACTAATCGGAGGTAGGGTGTAGAATGCCTTTCGAGAATGAAAAAAGGCGGTTAGGTAAGTATGATCATCTAAAACTACCAGAAGTTAACACCATATTAGGTTTTAACACTGTATTCAGAGGAAATTTCGTTGTAGAAGGACCGATGAGAATAGATGGGAAATTCGAAGGAGATATCAAATCCTTAGATATTGTAATAATAGGTTCAGATGGAGTAATCAAAGGAGATATATACGGGAGCACGGTTATAGTCGGCGGGAAAATCAGGGGTAACATATTCGGACTAAATGAGATTATTCTACTTTCAACAGCAGATATTGTAGGCAACCTTAACTCGCAAAAAATGGTAATAGATGATGGTGCTTCTTTTAAAGGAAGATTCAAAAAGTTTTCTGAAAATGAAATGTTACAAATATTTGATCAGGTAGTTAAAACCTACATCGAGAAGGAGAAAAAAGAGTGGTCAATATAAATAATGAAAAATTAATGAAAAATGAAAAATGTAGATCTAATGCTTTACACTAAGGAAGATGAGTAGAAAAATCCTAATACTTTTGTTTGGAAACTTAGCCTTACTAACGATACTCATTCTGTTATTTGACACTTTTGGTATAATAGATTACAGAGAATTTCTATACGAGAACTTACCTTTTGTCAGGTCATATATAGAACAAAAAATCGAAGACCCATCTATTCTGGAAAAAGAAAATTTACTTAGATACAAAACCGAACTAGACTACATAAAAAATTCACTGGAAAAGAAAGAAAAAGAATTACAAATCAGGGAAAGTAACATAATAAATAAAGAACTTGAACTTCAGCAAAAAATGGTGGAAGTCGAACAAGTAAGAGCAAACCTAGAAAAACTCCAGAATTCTTTCATAAGTTATGACCAAAAAGTGACTAAAGTAGCTAACTATTTGCTGAACATACCACCAGATTCTGCAGTAAAAGTATTAGAAGAAATGGATGACAACATGATAATTGATGTGCTAATGAAAATAGATCAAATTTCAGAAAGAGAAGGAATAGCCTCTATATCCCCCTTGCTCCTATCGAGATTGCCAGCTGATAGAGCTGCAAGAATTCAAGCAAAGATTTTACAAAGATAACTAAAAAATAAATCTCACTCAAACAATTTCTTAATTTCTTCCCAAGAAAGGTTGTTTAACATTGATGAACTTTCTTCTATTATGTTATCGAATAAAAGTTTTTTGGAATCTTGGAGTTTTAAAATTTTTTCTTCTATACTATTTTGTGTAACTAGTTTATACACGTTAACAGTCTTTGTTTGACCTATTCTATGAACTCTATCCATAGCTTGTTTTTCTATCATTGGGTTCCACCAAGGATCGTATAGAATCACAACATCAGCAGAAGTTAGATTAATACCAAATCCACCAGCTTTTAAGCTTATAAGAAACACTTTTTTCTCGTTATTTTGGTTAAATTCATCGATTATCTCCTGTCTATTTCTTGTAGAACCATCTAAGTAAGAATAATCTATTTGGTCTTTTTTAAGTTGGTTCTCGATTATCTTAAGCATTTCAACAAACTGTGAAAATACCAATATCTTATGTTCCGACTCTATAGCATCGTTAAGTAAATCCATAAGTAGTTCGAGTTTCCCTGATGTTACGTCTTGGTAATTATCCGAAACGAGATAAGGGTGATTACATATTTGTCTCAACTTGGTAAGTGCTGAAAATATATGTATTTTTGATTTCTCAAACCCCAATTCACTTACCTTTTCCAGTATATTCATTCTCAAATCTCTAAGCACATACTCGTATATTTCTCTCTGTTTTGGGTCCATTTCACAAAAAACATTTTGTTCTATTTTGCTAGGCAATTCCTTCAGGACGTTTTCTTTTTTTCTTCTTAGAATGAAAGAGTATATTCTCTTTACCAACTCTTTCTGATTTTCAGGCTTGGAATACTTTTGCATGAAATTGGTGTAGTTCTCGAAAAAACCAGGCAGTACAAAATCGAATATGGACCACAAATCCGCTATAGAATTTTCTATCGGTGTTCCTGTCAATGCTATTTTTATATTAGAGTCTATCATTTTAACTAGTTTGGTTGTTTTAGCTTCTTTATTTTTTATGTATTGTGCTTCATCAACCACTACAACCTTGAATTTTTTATTCTTGTAGAGATCTATATCATTTCTTACGATAGGAAAAGATGTTATTATAATCTGATAATTTTTAAAGTTTTCCAACACATATTCTCTCTCAGATGGTTTTCCAACCGCTATACCATACTTCATCGATGGAAAAAATTTTTCTATTTCTCTTGCCCAATTGTAAACTAACGAAGTCGGACATATAACTAAAGAAGGTAAATGTTCTTCCTGCTCTGAGATATATTTTATGAAAGCTAGGGCTTGGAGTGTTTTACCTAAACCCATATCATCAGCAAGTATACCACCAAAACTGTGCTTGTAAAGGAACGAAAGCCAGTAAAAACCAATTTTCTGATATTCTCTCATTATATCTGAAACCTCTTCAGGAATCTTTGGCAATACAGAAGGTTTCATTGTTCTCATTTCTTTCAAAAGTTCCAGAGTTTTGCCTTTCTTATTTATAACGAATGTGTCTTTTGAATTTACCATGCTATATATCTCATCTTCCAATATCATCGTTTTTATCAATTTTGATATACCCTTTTCCTTCTCTATCTCTTCAACAAAATCTTTCAGTTTATTGACTATTGGAACGACTTCATCAGAGTTTTTTATTTTGTAATACCTGTTATGAATAGTTATTATACCATCTGAAGGTATCTCATCTACAAAGCCAAGGAATTCTTTCAAAGGTATTTCACTCACAACTTCGGAAGTTTGTGAATCAAGTAGAAATGCCCTAGAGTGAAAGTTAAATCTTTTGTCATCTGTAGATTCTATATCTACATCAAAGACTATTTTTACTTCTCTCGGTAGTATATTTACTAAGTTCTCAGACAGTACTACTTTGACTAGCCAAAACTTCCATCCATAAAAAAGTTTCCTAACAAGAAAATCTTTTTTTACATTTGCATATTGTGATACATGATTGCTTTGGAAAAAATACTCAGAAAGTCTTATGGAATCTATCATGCTCACTACTCTTTGCTTCAGTTCTTTTATGTTACTTATAAAAGTACTTTCATCTATCTCTATATGATTAATGTTGGGTTCGAAAAGTTTCTTTGCACTAATAGTTTTGCCTTTGTAAGTGATCATTGGTTCCCAATATAGCTTTTCTATCTCTTCCTTGTAATCGAAAAACAAAAATATTTCCACTTCTTCTGGATCAACTATAGTTAACTTGGTTTCAACAATTTCTTCTTCTATTTCAACCTGCGCAAATTCTTTCAGTAATGGCAAAAACTTTCCAAAAAACTTCGGAAAATCTTTTTCAGAGATCTTAAATCTGTTTTCGAATATTATTAGCCAATTTTCTATAGGTATCGGATTACTAAAGTTGTATACCGAGTTTCTAATAACAACTTTCTTAATATTTCCATTTGATATCATTATCACTTTAGAATAATCTTCTAAAGTTTCTACAGCTATTTTTTTCGTTTCTTTGTCTTGTGTATTTCTTATTCTGAGCTTTGGAACGAAGGTCTCATCACTAAAAGTAACCTTCTCTTTAGTTCCGTTTTCGGTTACTACATATACCCTGGGATGTTCTCTTATCGCATCAAATAAATTTATGAACTGACTCATCGAGAGAGAGATACCATCGTCAGGATAGGTATATATGTTATTATTGTGGATAAGCTTCCTTAAGAATATGTCATCTTCAGGTGTGACTTTCACATGCCTAACGCTGTCTATTATGTATTCATAAATATAGTTTTTAGGGCTTTTGGCTAACTTTTTGTCAGCTAAATCGAACTTTATCTTTATAGATGAATTCTCTCTAAAACTTGTCAAATCTAGAATAACCTCAAGAGGAATTATTTTTCTATGGGGTGTTTCCGCAAGTTGGCTTTGCTCGGTATTATATCTTTGCTCTGCATTAGAGGCTATATTATTCGCCGCTATTATAAGTGAAAGTACATGTTCACAGTTTTTCCCCTTATTACAACTGCACGAATTTGATACTACCTCATCGTTATCTAAGTTTACTTTCACTTGAGCGTTGTATGCCTCTCCATCTACTTGAACAACACCAAGAATATGCGCAATATCATTTTTTACCTTGTATTTTAAATCTTTGACCATTCCCTCTGAATAGTAATTAAAAGCCTTCACGTATGTAGCCTCTCCGAATTCATCTAAAATTTTAGCTTTTGGTAACATATTTTATTCCTTAAAAGGGTTTTCCTAATATTGTAAAGATTTGATAAATAAAAATCAACAAATGTATAGAGTCTGCCCAGGAATTTCTATTTAATAAAAATTTTTCCTTTTAAAAGGGAGTTATAGAGGGACGAAGTCCCTCTAAGAAAACAATTAGGGTGGGTGGGCGGGGATTGCTCACTTTAGCGGAGTCTAAAAATTCTAAAATAGAAATTTCTGAACTCTATCCCCAGAGGTTTCTACTTAAGAATTTTTCTTAGCATCCATCTAGGGTAATTTCCCACCCCCCATCCCTAAGAGATTCTATAGGGGGCTACGCCCCCTAGTGATACCCCCATCTTGAATTAGAAAGTAACTTCCTGCCCATCCTAAGAGATTTTATAAAGGGTTCCACCCCCTAAGCACACCCCTGTCTATTCCAAAAGTTAATTTTAGAGGGCTAAGCCCTCTAATGGCACTACCGAGTCTAAGACTTTTTCTTCCTTGAAGTTAGGTAATTTTTGTATGCTTTTTAGTAACCTATCTAGAGTAATTTCCCACCCAACCCTAAGTTGTTGTTCTAGAGGGCGGAGCCCTCTAAGAGTACTCCCGTTTTTGAAAGAAAGTGCTCTAAGCACCCACCCTAATTGTCCTTTTAGAGGTAAAAATTTTTGTTAAATAGAAATTCCTGTTAGCTAAATGGAGATTGTTGAAGGGAGTGTAAAATGTTTTTTACAATAACTTGAGTATGGAGTCAAAGTTTTTCGGAGGAAGGATAACGGTAAAAATTGGTGATATAACTGAAGAGGTTGTAGATGCAATAGTGAACGCTGCTAATTCATCTCTTATGGGGGGTGGGGGTGTAGATGGAGCAATTCACCGAAAGGGTGGTCCCGCGATACTCGAAGAATGTAAAAACATAAGAAAAACAAAGTATCCGGATGGATTACCTACAGGAGAAGCAGTATACACAACAGCTGGAAACCTAAAAGCTAAATACGTAATACACACAGTAGGTCCTATTTGGAACGGAGGTAAGAGCGGTGAAGAGAGACTTTTGAGAAATTCATATCTAAACAGCTTAACATTAGCCAAAAACTTAGGATGTAAATCAATAGCGTTTCCAGCTATTTCCACAGGTGTATACGGTTATCCTAAAGAGTTAGCAGCTATGGTAGTTACAAACCTTCTGGAAGATTACATAAAAAACAATGAAACTCCTGAGGAAATAAGGTTGGTCTTTTTTTCTGATTCTGATTACGAGATATTTTTATCAGTGGCTAGGAAAGAATGGAAACAGTAAACCAACCTTACATACTTTTCTGGGCAATAACAGGTGGTAACTTAATATTCCTAGTCACTGTTTTAGCGATAATTATTTCTAGATCTTACACACCAGACTCACATAAATTCTACAAAAATGCTATTATTTCAAGTATCGTTTATCAGGTAGGATTGATTTTGATATACTTTCTAAAAGACATAATGTTTTTAGCATTTTTCCTTACAGCTATTGTATTCTCATTAAAATTCTATCTAGAAGCTAGAATGTTTAAGGGGCTTAAATATACCTCAACAGATTTCATGAATTATTTCATAGGGTTAACTCTCTTAACTTTCTCAATACCAATATTATACTTTACAGGTATAAACGAAAAGTTGGTTTATTTTTCAATAATAGTATTTCTAAACTTAGTTATGTGTATAGTATGGATATTAAAAGCCAAAATCAAGATAATGGGTATATCACATATACTTTCAATAACACTTTTTGCGTCTTTTTTTGATAACTATCAAGAAGCTATATTTTATTCTCTTATACCGTATGGGCTAGGAGTAATATATATCTTGTCAAAAGATTATCTTGATTCAGTAAAATTCTCCAGGATAATAAATCAAGACAAGGACAAGGTCATAGAGTCACTAAACACGCAGTTCCTAGAGTTTTTAGGTTTACTTATAAATACAATAGAATCTCGATATGAAAGGAGAAAAAATCATTCTAGAAACGTGACCATGATAGCAGAAGGTATAGCTAGGGAGATGGGAATAGGCGAGAAGTTTGAGAAATTTACAAGAGAAAGTTCAATTATTCATGACATAGGTTACATAGGAATAGACCATAGGATCTTCTCTAAGAAGGAAGATCTAACCGATGAAGAAGTAGAAAAAATAAAACCACATACTATCATAGGTAAAAGTGTTCTGGAAAAAAGTGTCCTGTTCATAAAGTACATACCCGCTGTATTATACCACCACGAAAAAATAGATGGCACTGGCTATCCTGAAGGGCTAAAAGGTAATGCTTTACCTCTAATATCAAAAATACTCTGTGTGGCTAACGAGTTTGAAAATCTTATAAACGGCAGATACTCCAAACCTTTAATAGTAAAAGATGCTGTGGACTACATTGTATCGAAAAGTGGTATACTTTTCGACCCACTAGTGGTAGAAGCTTTCAAAAGGTTTGTTAGAAAAACCTACTACTGATTTATCTTCATAACTTCTAGAAAGGCTTCCTGTGGTATACTTACATTTCCTATCATTTTTAACTTTTTCTTGCCTTCCTTTTGTTTTTCAAGTAGCTTTCTTTTTCTAGTGACATCTCCTCCATAACATTTCGCGGTAACATCTTTCCTTAGGGGAGCGATATCTTCTCTTGCTATTATTTTGCTACCTATTGCTGCCTGGATGGCTATAGGAAACAAATGTTTTGGTATAAGCTTCTGAAGTTTCTTGACCAAATCTCTACCTTTATACTGGGCTTGATCTCTGTACACTAAGAATGATAAAGCATCGACTGGCTTGCCATTTACAAGGATGTCAAGTTTTACTATATCAGATTCTCTATATCCTATGAAATCATAATCAAGAGAAGCATAACCCGAAGATACACTTTTAAGGCTGTCAAAAAATCCATATATTACTTCAGATAAAGGCATCTCATAGTTTAATTCAATTCTGTCTTTCGTTATGTAATGAGTAGACCTTTGTTCAGCTCTTTTTGAAACCAAAAGTTGAATGATATCACCTAAGTATTGACTCGGTGTTATTATCTTTACAGCCACATAAGGCTCTTCTATAGAATCTATTTTTGTGACATCTGGTAACTCAGAAGGATTTTCGACGAATATTATATCCCCGTTTTTTAAATTACATTTATATTTCACAGTTGGAATAGTAGTTATAACAGATAGATTAAACTCTGTTTCTAATCTTTCAACGACGATCTGCATGTGCAAAAGCCCCAGAAAACCACACTTGAATCCCATACCAAGAGAGAGGGAATTTATAGGCTCAAATGTCAAGGCAGCATCAGTCAGTTTTAATTTTTGTATAGTTTCTTTTAACTCTACAAAATCTTCATTTTCAGTGGGAAACAGGCAAGCAAAAACCATAGGTTTAGGCTCCCTATAACCTGGTATTGGCTTAGATGTAGGATTATTCGCGAAAGTCACAGTATCGCCTACTGAAAATTCCGAGATAGACTTTATATTTCCTATAAGATAACCAACTTCACCAGCAGATAACTCATCCTTTTTAGTAAAACCTGGTCTCATTATACCTACTTCTTCAACCTTATACTTCTTACCGCTAGCCATGAACATTATTTCATCACCCGGTTTGACAACTCCATCAAAAACTCTTACTTTCACTACAACTCCCTTATAGTTATCATAAAGAGAATCAAACACAAGGCATTTCAAAGGCTTTGTAGTATCTCCTCTGGGACAAGGAATCCTTTCGATTATAGCTTTTAGTAACTCATCTATACCTATACCTTCTTTTGCGCTTATAAGTATAGCTTCTTTGGAGTCAAGACCTAGTTCTTTTTCTATTTCTTCTTTTGTTCTTTCTATATCAGCACTTGGCAAGTCTATCTTGTTTATAACTGGTATGATGGAAAGGTTTTCTTCAAACGCAAGCATGAAGTTTGTAAGCGTCTGAGCTTGAACACCTTGAGTTGCATCAACTAATAAAAGCGCACCTTCACAAGCTTTAAGAGATCTCAAAACTTCGTAGTTAAAGTCTACATGTCCGGGTGTATCCACAAGATTGAATGTATACCTCTCACCAGCGTAATCATACTCAAACGTAACAGCCTGAGCTTTAACAGTTATACCATGTTGTTTTTCAACAGGCATAAAATCAAGAAAAGGAGCATCTCCAACCTTATCCACTAACCCAGCAAGCTCAAGAAACCTGTCAGCTAATGTAGACTTTCCATGATCAATATGCGCTATTATCGAAAAATTTCTTATTTTTGTTATATCTACCATAGGCGTTGCGTATAATTTTATAGACTAAAGACTAAAATTTTGAATTTCAAAAGATACTAAAACTACAAGAAAATGGATAAGCTTATATAAGCTAAACCTCTTACTTTTTTGAGTTAGGTAATTTTGTTTGCTTTTTAGCATACTATTTAGGGTAACTCCCGCCCACCCACCCTGAGGCTAGGCCTCTTTCCTTAATTCTAGAGGGCTTCGCCCTCTAAGAGTACTCCCTTTGATAAGTTAATTATAGGGGGCTTGGCCCCCTAAGATTACCCCCGTTTTTTTAGAGGCTAAGCCTCTTTTCTAAGAGAGTGTCTTAGATACCCCTATTTTTTTAGAAAAGTGCCCTAGGTACAGTGCTTTAAGCACTTAGGCACCCCTCTAAGAGTACATCTTCTACCTTGAAAAAGGTGTACCTAGAAATATCAAGAATACATTTCTTCACTATTTTCCTTGAATATTTTTCATTGCGAGTATAACGATTTTTTCAAAAACCTCTTTATCGGATGAAAATTTTGAATATATAAGTATTAACAAGCATTATTTAGTCCAATTCAATTATTCAAAGTGAATATTAAAAAGCGATTCCTGTTAATAAATTTTCTTTAACTTGAACTCATTAACCTTAGTTTTTACAATCTTAGGGCTATATTTTTACTTAACTTAGCAAAGGTTTGGTTTTCACGATCATAATGTGGGGGTGGTGATGAAAAAGCTGTTATCTTCTATTCTCTTGTTTTTGTCCATAAATCATACCTTTTGTGAGATTATAAAAACAAATAAATTGTCAATATACCTATATCCAACAAATTTCATAGAAAGAAAAGGTGAAGTGCTCTCTCTGGCATTCCTACGTACCAATAACATCTCTATCGATAAAATTACGCTGGAAGATGTGTTAGAATTTTACCCTACTCAAATAAACGAAAATATCTCTTTTTCATTGATACCCATCCCGCATACCATACTTACTGATTTTAACATCTACATATACTACAAGGATGATAGCAACGTTATTGAAAAATTCAATATACCGGTTTATGTCAAAATAGACCCTATAAGTTATGCCAAAAAGAAACCCTTACATCTTAAAAAAGAAATATTTATCTCTAACTCTTTTAAATTCAAAACCAATAGGTTACCTAAGACAGATAATGTATTTTTTGAAAACACTGTATCCTTAAACAAACCTATCGATGTTCAAATAAAAGATAAATACGGAGTAAATAGATCGAAAGGTGGTATAATCGAAGGTAGAATACACCTAGGAATAGATATGCTAGGATACTTGGGCCATCCTGTTTATGCTTCTCAGAAAGGTATAGTTACAAGGACATTTAGAGGTAAAAAAGAAGGCAACTGTGTGGTTATATACCACGGATTAGGCATATCTACAGTTTATATGCATTTACAGAAAATTTTAGTCAAACCGGGCGAAATAGTAAATACCAACACAGTTATAGGTACGGTTGGGTCTACTGGACTCTCTACAGGACCACATTTACACTTTGGCGTTAGCCTTCATCAAATCTACGTGGACCCCGAAGTATTTATCTCCCGAGATTATAGCTACATTTCTACTGTATCAAACGGTATGTTAATACAACCCGAAGTTAGGTAATAAATTCATAATGAATAATTTTTATATATTTTAGGTGTATAATAATTACACAGTCGGTTTCGAGACATTTATTTTTGTAACCTCATTACAGCTAATATTATCTAAACAAAAAGACTACATATGTTCAAGGATTTTCTCTTTGGCATATTTTTTGCTTGAATACTAAAAGGAGGATGGTATGAAGAAAATTAAAGAAGATTTTATGAAGGATATAGACATTCAGAACTGCGATGTAGATCAAATACTGAGAAATGTAGTAAAAGAATCTAGAAAAAATCAAGACTCTGAAAATGTTTTAGTTCACTACTTTAAGCTAGCAGAAAAGATACCATTGCTTTCGAGGGAAGAAGAGACGAAACTTGCCAAACTAGCAAAGGAAGGAAATAAAGAGGCAAGGAACAAACTTATATTATCGAATCTAAGATTTGTTATAAAAGTTGCTAAGAGCTATTATAACTCAGAAATTCCATTATCTGACCTGATAGGCGAAGGAATTCTTGGGCTTTTGGTTGCTGTTGACAAGTTTGATTACACTAAAGGTTGGCATTTCATATCTTATGCGGTTTGGTGGATTAAGCAAGCTATTCTGAAATATATAGCTGAGAGATCTAGAGTAGCCAGGTTTCCTATGAACAGAATTAATGAAATTCTTAAGATAGAAAGGTTTGTTAGAGAATTCGAACTAGAAAATGGTAGGTATCCATCGATAGAAGAGATATCCAAAGCCACTGATATAAAAAAAGAAGATGTAGAAATTCTTATGAATAGAAAGAGTAGAGACTATATTTCTTTTTACGATAAAGCTTTCAACGATAGCGATGTTACATACTCAGATATCTTGAATGTTGAAGATCAGATAATATCTACACCTGATGAAATAGTACTACAAAACTCCATAAACGAAGAAATCCGAAAAGTGATAGATTTGCTGAGTGAAAAAGAAAGAGAAGTCATAAAACATAGGTATGGATTTTACGGTAGAAACTATTCTCTTAAGGAGGTAGGTGAGAAGTTCAATATAACTAAAGAAAGAGTAAGACAGATAGAAAACAAAGCTCTCGAAAAACTCAAAGAGATAATATCTAGCAGATCTTCGGATATTCTACCTGTATCTAGAAATTAATGTTATAGGAGTTAGAAGTAGCTTTTCATAAAAGCATGGAAAGCCTACACTGCAGGAATTTCTACTTAAGAATTTTTCTTAGCATCCATCTAGGGTAACTCCCGCCCACCCACCCCTTAGTTGATTATAGGGGGTTCCACCCCCTAAGAATACCCCCGTTTTTTAAGGAAAGTGCCTTAGGCACGAGGCTAGGCCTCTTTGAAGCTAGGCTTCTTTTCTTAATTGTTAGGGGGCTTCACACCTTTGTTTTAAGAAAGTGCTTTAAGCACCCCTAGGCACCCCCTAGTAATACCCCCATTATTTGAGGAAAGTGCCCTATGCACCTTAGGCACGAGGCTAAGCCTCTTTTCTTATAGGGACTTTGTATTTTAATTTGTTATAGAGTGGTTTTTGATATATAATTATACTGCTGAAGGGGGAAAAAATGTCAGAAGGGTTAAAGAATCAGGTTTCTGGAGAAATACAATCTTTCTCAGTCGAGAAAGTCAATATCAATACCTTATTAGAAGCAGGTGCGCATTTCGGCCACCAGAGAAGCAGATGGAATCCTAAAATGAAACCGTATATCTTTGCAGAGAGAGGTAGTGTAGATATAATAAACCTACAAAAAACACTCGAGGAACTTAAAAAAGCATATGATTTTGCAAAAGAGGTTGCTAAAAAAGGTGGTAGATTTTTATTTGTAGGCACCAGAAAACAAGCTCAAGATATAATAAAACAGGAAGCTATAGCCTGTGGTCAATTTTACGTACACAAGTCTTGGGTTCCAGGGACATTGACCAATTTTCAATCTTTCAGAAGAGCTGTTCAAAATCTTTTAAGAATAGAAAAAATGGAGACTGACGGCTCAATAAATCAGCTACCAAAAAGCGAAATAAACAAACTTCTAAGAAAGAAAAGAAAACTTCAGGAAAGACTAGAAGGCATTAGAGAGATGAAATCTCTTCCTGATGCTATGTATATAGTAGATATAACTAAAGAAAAAATAGCAGTCCAAGAAGCAATAAGGCTAGGTATACCTGTTATCGCAATTGTTGACACAAACGGTGACCCAACTCTAGTAAACTACCCTATACCAGCTAATGATGATGCTGTAAGGTCTATACAACTAATAACTAGTGTCATAAAAAGCGCTATAATGGAAGGAATATCAGAAGGCATAAAAATAGAGTACCAGAAATCTACAGAAGAACCAGAAGAAAAAATAAGCTTCATAGAAGTTCCTGAAGAAATAGAAAACATGGAAGATAGTGAGTAATATCTACATGATTTTTAAATACAAATTCGATTTGTTTTCGATAGGTCTTTATATCCCTATTCCTTTTGACAGTTTTATTGTTTCGGAATTTCAGCTAATAAATCTCGACATGTCTAATATCGTATCTCCAACTGTCTCTGAGACTTTGGAAGACATATTTCTCCTAGACCAAGTACATGGAAATGATGTTGTTTTGATAAATGGTAAGGAAATCAAAATATTTTACCACAACTCTGAAAATACTGAATCGATACCATTTGATAGTTCTTTATCTGGCAAAATCAAAGCAGATGCTGTTATATCAACAAGCAAGGTAAAATGTGGTATAAAAACTGCTGACTGTGTGCCGATCCTATTCTTCTATGACAACACGGTAGGAGCCATACACGCAGGATGGAGAGGACTTAAAAACGATGTAATAGGGAAAACTATAAAAATCCTAGAAAATCTAAAGATTAGATTAGAATTTCAGAAAATGAAATTTTTCATCCTTCCCTCTATCAATGTTTGCTGTTACGAGGTTGGTGAAGAATTCCTAGAATGGGCGAGAGATTTCTGTATCATTAAAGAGAATAAAGTTTTTTTTGACATGACAAAATACATAACCACATACCTTCTTTCTCAAAATGTAACCGAAGAAAATATATACTACTCACCCCTTTGTACTGGTTGCCACTCAAATATCCTTCCCTCTTATAGATTCAACAAAACAGAAAAAAGAATGATATCCTTTATATATCTACATTAGAGTTCATATTTTGCTTACTATTTCTCATACCAAAATATGGTATAAAAAATAATTGGAATTGAAACTTTTGGTAAATTTTATCCTCTAATATTTGCTTTGCCTAATTACTTTCTAGTCGAACATGTTTTATAATTGGCTTTTTCCTATTTTCTTAGTATAGGGGCTCAGTTACTTTTATTTTAAGAAAGTGTCTAAGACACTTTTATTCCCTAAGGAAGTAAACTTTTCTTTGATGGGAATTCTTACTCTTTCTTTAAGCTAAATAACTTTTGTTTGATTTTAGCATACTATTTAGGGTAACTCCCGCCCACCCATACCTAAAAGATTTCACAGGGGGCTTCCGTCCCCTAGTGTACCCCCATTTTTTTAGAGGTTAGGCCTCTTTTTTAAGAGAGTGCCCCAAACATCGCGTTTTTTAAGGAAAGTGTCCTAGACACAAGTGCCTAAGGCACGAGTCTAAGCCTCTTTGAAGCTAGGCTTCTTTTCTTGATTATATGGGGCTACATCCTAGTAATACCCACATTTTTTTAGAAAAGTACCCTAGGCACAGTGCTTTAAGCACCCTTAGGCACCCCCTAAGAATACCCCCATTTTAGTTAGGGGACTTTTGTTTGCTCTTTAGCATACTATTTAGGGTAACTCCCGCCCACCCGCCCTTCAGTTGCTTATAGGGGGGCGAAGCCCCCCTAGTAATACCCCCATCTTGAATTAGAAAGTAACTTCTCGCTAACCTTTACTTAAGTTATCTATAGGGGCTTTCACCCCCTAGTGATATCCCCGAGGCTAAGCCTCTTTTTTAAGAAGGTGTCCTAGACACCCCCGTTTTTGAGCGGATGCTTTTTTCAGAGTAACTTTTATCTTACCCATTAAGTTAATTAATAGTTAGTTCCACCTACTAAGCATAACACCTTGTGTTAAAGTTTTATGATATTATTCTAAACTACATTGACTTTTGCCTAGTATCCTATTTTAGATTAATTTCTACTTGTTACTACTTAGGTTATTTGATATGTGCTACATCTCTAGTAATGTTACCATTTTAAAAAGTGTTTTAGGCACTAACCACGAATGGTTTAAAAGAGGTTATACTCTAGGCTTTTTCCATTTAAAACTTTTTGAGTTGTTTTGTTGTTTTTTCTTTTATTGACTTAAATTCTTGCGATTCCTCATAAGGCACTATAATTATAGTTCTATTTTCTCTTTTGAAAGTAATAAATTTATACAAATCCTTACATATGTGTATTGAGTCTCTAATTTTGGCTTTTACATTTGGGTAGCAAACATCGTAAGCGCTAATTCTCGCATCTTCTGTTGCTTGTTCAATTTTATTTTTTATCTCATTGAGTTCTTTCTCCACGCTGTCAAGTTCACTGGAAAGTTCTTTTAACCTCTGGTTAAGACTGTTGAATTTTTCTTTCTTTTCTTCAGGTATCCTACCACCACTCGAAATTAGTTGTTGTAACACAGAGAGTTCTTTCTTGAGTTCCTCTATCTGAACAGATAACTTTTCTTTCTGATGGATAAGTGAATCATGTTTTTCTTGTAAATCCGGGTCAGTCCCAGCTTCCAACACTGTTTCTATCCAAGACTCTGCACCAAGCTGTTTTGCAACTATTTCTTTGAATGCTCTCACATGACCACCTGCTATACTTGCTTTTCTACCTAGGCATATTACGCTATTTTTCGCTGAAACCCTGCTATGCAATATATACTCCATTACTATGACATTACCACCTGATTTTACATTTGCTCTTTCTATGAATTTTGCTATAACATCTCCTCCTGCTATTACTGTTCCTGCTTCTTTACCTTGAATACCTGTTCTTATTACCACATTACCATCTGCTACTACTTCTGCTTTTTCGACAGTTCCCCATATATCAACGTTACCACCAGCCTTAACCTTAAAAGTATCTCTGACATTTCCTCTCACTATCACGTTTCCTATAAAATCTATATCTCCGGTTTCAGTAGCAACATCTCCTAACACTTCATAGATTGGTTCTATATTAATTTTACCGTTTTTCATTACTACCTGACCTTGTTCTAAAGCTATAAGTTCTAATCCATTCTCGGAGATCTGAACATTTTTGCCAGCTAAATTAGCCAATGAAACATCTCTACCGTTAGTTGCCGGTATTACCCTACCTCTTATCGTTTTACCAGGTTTACCCAAAGTTGCTGGTTCCTTAGCGGCTAGAACTTGACCTTTCACAACGTTTTCTATTTGTAATATTTTGTGAAAATCTATACTTTCATTCCCAATCATTCCTAAATTAATCCCAACATTTGTGTTAAAGTAGTACTTTATCTGGGCATCTTTACCAGGTATCGGTGGATCCCATGAAGCAACTTCTACAGGTATATCAAATCTTTTCTCAAAAATACAGTTTTTTATCTCCTCCTGATTTATCCCGTATACTATTCCTCTTGAACTAAGAAGCTCAAGAATTTCCTGGACAGTTGGTAGTTTAGCACTGGAAGATGAAGGATGATCTAAGTGTAGGAAAGCCTTGCTTTCATCTGGTGTTATCTCCAGAGAATACTTTACTTCCTCACTAGAGAAGATAGGTGGAGCTACCCTTATAGGTTCACTAGAAGGGGTCTCAATTTCTTTCCTCAAAACTCTCTCATCAAAGTTAGTTACCCCCATCTCCTGTAACTCTGATACTACTTCGCTCAACGAGACCATTTTACCTTTACCCTGCGGAGGAACAACCTTTACGAATATTCCATCAGCAGTGTTAACTACCCAAAATTTACCGTTTAGATGTGACACTTCACTCTCTATTTCTGCTGAACTAACTGAACTTTTACCTGAGGTAGCTAGAGATCTCACCAATACCCTATAAGGTTTTTTACCTATTCCTAAAAAACCACTACTACCACTCTCAAGGATTTCATACTCTAGGTTGTAAATCTCAGTGTTGAACTCACTTGCAGCTATTTCTAAAGCTTCTTTTACACTGTTTGCAACTACCTCTATTTCATTTAACTCTTCTTCCAAAGATTCAAACAAATCAGCAATATCCTTTATCTTCATACATGAAAAAATTATACAAATATTTTGATTCTCTTTCAAGCGATAAGGAGCATGTTCCGGAAATTTCTACTTAAGAATTTTTCTTAGCATCTATCTAGAGTAACTCCCACCCAACCCACCCTTTAGTTTAATTATAGGGGGTTTCACCCCCTAGTAATACCCCCCTTTTTGCTTGAATTAGAAAGTAATTCATACCTGCCCTTAAGTTTAATTCCAGAGGGTTTCGCCCCCTAAGAATACTTCCATTATTGAGTATCTGATGAGTTTTCATTCTTTTCTTAAAGTTAGGTAATTTTTGTTTGCTTTTTAGCATACTATTTATAGTAACTCCCACCCACCCACCCTTAAGTTAATTAATAGGGGGCTTTTGCCCCCTAGTGTACCCCCGTTTTTTAAAGAAAGCGCCCTAGGCGCCCACTCACCCTTTAGTTACATACAGGGGGCTCTGCCCCCTAGTATACCCCCGTTTTTTAGAAAAGTGTCTTAGACACCCACCCGCTCCAAAGTTAACTATAGGGAACTATGTCCCCAATTGATACTCCCTTATTCTGAAGCTTCGAAGTAGATGCTATGCTATTTTCTATTAGTTTTTCTTAGAGTGGACCAATGTTAGAAAAATTCGAAGATGCTTATGAAACATCTCGAGAAGGTGAAGTAACAGATGATAAGAAAATGATAAGAATATATATTTATTTTTTATATCTCTAGAGGTATTGTATTACTCTACAACGATTTTTTGAGCAAGCTCAGGTAATGATTATAAAGAAGAAATGTATTCTATTTTTAACATTCTTTCAAACATGGGGATGAAATGATAAAGTAGTAAAATGGAAACACTGAAGGATCTTACAGGGGAGAATTTTATCTCTGTAAACAGTACAGAATAATTTATCTTTTCTTGGCTGAACGAAATCTTATCGAAACCAAAGTATAATTTCAGATATTCTGAAAAATCTAGATTTGAGGAGAGATAGAAATAAAGATTTGATGTGTTTGCGTCTGCCCACGGCAAAAACGGAAATTTTATACCAAATACCAGATCAGATTCGGAGAATATGGATGTATATCTTATTGCAAAAGGTATATGTAGTCCATACATATTCTTGAAATAATCTGGATTAGAGGACATTGCACCGGTACCTATGGATATATCATCTAGGGCTAAAGCTAGAGAAAATCTGTTATAATTTTCCAAAATAGAAAATTTTATAGACACCATAGGAATATTTGCCGAAACTGAACCACTTCCTATAATCCCATAGACATCTTCAGTTATCCCTAATGTAAAGAATTCCCAGAGACCTACGTGGAGTTTCGTGCCTATGTTACCACTACCGTATATAACAAAGTTAATGCTATACATTCCTTTGGAGATGGTATAAGGTGTAACTGTCGTACCAAAGTAATAGTTGTATGTATAAGGTATTTTTACGGAAGCGACTTTTTCTATTACTATTTCGTCACTGCTTATAACAGTTGTATCTGAATATACATTTGGGTATATAGCAATAATGAAAATAAGAATAAGAATATGAAGAAATGAAACATATCGCATTTCTCTACGATGCCCTTAAAAATTATCGTAAAATTCTTCAAAAACAAAACCCCCTTGGTGGGGGATTCGGGATGACTGGATTTGAACCAGCGACCCCACCCACCCCAAGGGTGTGCGCTACCAGGCTGCGCTACATCCCGATCGAAATTGGGCGGTAGAGGATTCGAACCTCTGGCCTCCACTGCGTCAAAGTGGCGCTCTAACCAACTGAGCTAACCGCCCATCATTCTACATCTAAGTCCTTTAACAGTTTCTATTATACACATATTTATGCGACTTTGTCAAAAAATAAACACATACCAAACTAGTACTAGTTTTCATTGAATATGACCTAATCGAGAACCATTTCTAAAATATAAAGCTTTTCAAAATCTTCACAGTAATAAACACCGTATGAATATAGATTCAATACCAACAAGCAAAACTATGATACTTTATACCGCTTTAGTAAACAGATCTGAAAGTAGATACCTCTTTTGTGGAAAAGACAATCTATCAACATTCAACTTTACGTTACAAAATGGTTATTCGTGTGTAGAGGATAACGATAAAAAAGTGTAAATTATAACTTCTTCAATTCTAGATTCTAAGTTTTTCTTAGGAATATCTTTTCTAGGTAATCCTTTGACAGGTATACCATGGTAGGTCTACCATGAGGACAAGCATATTTTTCATCAATGTTTTGTAGCTCTTCCAGGATCTGATAATATTCTGCTATAGAAAGCTTGTCATTAGCCTTCACTGCTTCTCTACATGAGATGACTTCCATAGCATTTACTATTTTTTCTGGTGTTTCTTTTGCTTGAGATATCTTTTCAGAAATCTCTATGATCGCTTCTTTTATATCTATGGAAACATCGAAAAATCTCGGGTACCCATATATCGTAACTTTGTTTCCTAGTATTTCTAATCTAAACCCTAGTTTTTCGAAAATTTCTAAGTTATTTGTAATTGTTTCGGAAATTGCCAATGAGACTTCAAACTCTAAGCTTTGTAAGAGTAGCTGACTTTCTAGCTTATCTGTAGAGTTGAATTTCTTGTATATTCTTGAAAATATTATTCTCTCATGTGCTGCATGCTGATCCATTATCAAAAGCTTATCCTCTCCAATCACTTCAAATATAGCGTATGTGCCTAACACAACACCGACAAATCTATACTTCTCAGCAAGTTTTAGAAAATTTTTCGACAGCACTACATTGTCACGTTTTACCTGATTTTCAATGCCATGTTCCGTATAGTTGCTAATACTATAGTTAGATACACTGTTTCGAGTTATATTTATACTCCTTTCTAAAGGTGTTTTTTCGTAGGTAACATTACCTTCTTGTTTATCGGGATATAAACTTGGTGATGAATTTGGAATAGTTTTAGGGTAATTTACATCTTTTGATTTCGATATTAGGAAGTTTTCTATAGATTTTTTTATCTCTTTTTCGAGAGGATTAAATCTATCGATTTCGTGTATATCTGGTATCTGATCAATTGTTCTCAAGTTTTTTTCTATCAAAGATGATATTGCGTAAAATATTTTACCTTCGTTTTTGAACTTTACTTCAGTTTTTGCTGGGTGGATATTTACGTCCACTAAAGAAGGATCTATTTCGAGAAAGCAAAAAACTATGGGATATGAACCTTTCGGCACTAAACTACCATATGCTCTGGAAACTGCCATCATGAAAGATTTGTTTTCTACACATCTTTTATTCACAAAGAAAAATTGCATATGTCTGTTTGGTCTATTTACTGAAGGTTTAGAATGAAATATACTTAGCGTGAAATCATCAAAGGATTGTGTTATCTCCATGAGGTCGTTTATTTCTGGGAAAATGTCTATTATTCTGGTTTCGTAATTAGAAGTTCTTGCCAGAGCAAGATACTTTTTGTTATCCTTCCTAAGTTCGAATGAGATGTTCGGGAAAGGTAATGACTTCTTAACAAATACTTCGTATATGTTCTTAAATTCGGTTGTTTCTGATTTTAGAAATGATCTTCTTGCAGGTAAGTTGAAAAATAGTCTTTTTACTCTAACTTTTGTTCCACTATGCCAAGCTGTTGGTTCCAAACTTTTCTTGACACCACCTACCACCAAAAGCTTATAAGCGTCTTCAGAAGACAAATACTTTGAAATTATCTCCAACTCGGATACTTCTGCAATACTCGCTAAAGCTTCTCCTCTGAACCCTAGCGACCTGATCCTGTAGATATCGTTTTCATCTTTTATTTTACTTGTTGTATGTCTTAAATAACATTTTTCCAAGTCATCCTTGTCCATTCCTTCACCGTCATCTATTACTTCTATCAGTTCTTTACCACCGCTTATTACGTTCACAAATATATTGTTACTTCCTGCATCTATGGAATTATCGATTAATTCTCTTACCACAGATGAAGGGTTTTCCACAACCTCTCCTGCAGCTATTTTCGAGACAACGTTATCTGGTAGTATGTTTATTTTTGACATAGCATTTACTTCGTGTTAAACAAATTTAATTCTTCACCAAAGTGAAAGATAATTTCAAATTGTCTTTGCTTTTCAGAAATTTCTACTTAAGAATTTTTCTTAGCATCTATTTAGGGTAACTTCCCACCTGCCCACCCCTTAGTTATCTATAGGGGGCTTCGCCCCCTAAGCATACCCCCATTCTTCAGTATCTGATGAGTTTTTATTCTTCTCTTAAAGCTAGGTAACTTTTGCTTGCGATTTAGTAACCTATCTAGGGTAATTCCCACCCAACCCACCCCTTAGTTATCTATAGGGGGCTTGGCCCCCTAAGAATACCCCCGAGGCTAAGCCTCTTTTTTTAATTGTAGGGGGCGAAACCCTATTTTAAGAAAGTGTCTTAGACACAAGTGCTTTAAGCACCCTTAGGCACCCCTCTAAGAATAGAATACTCCCTTTTCTAAAAAGTGAGTGCTTCTCTCTTAAAGCTAAAACTACTTATTTTTTGAGCTAGGTAACCCTTATTTGCTATTTAGGGTAATTTCCCGCCCCCACCTCTTAAGTTATCTACAGGGGCTTGGCCCTCTAAGAATACCCCCAGCTATTTAGAGTAAACTCCTATTCCGTAATTAAGTTTAAGTAACTTTTTCTTGAGATAAGTAACTCTTATTTTCTTTTTAGCAACCTGTTTAGGGTAACTCCCCACCCACCCGTCATACTTGTTGTTCTAGAGGGCTTCGCCCTCTAAGGGTACCCCCCGCTCTTTAGTAAGTTAATTCTAGGGGATTTTGCCCCCCATTAATACTCCTATTATTTAAGAAAAGTGCCTTAGTCACAGTGTCTTAGACACCCCAAGTTTAAGAGTTTTCCTTCTTTGAGTTAGGTAACGTTTATTTGCTTTTTAGCAACATATTCATAGCAACTCCTACCCAACCCTCCCTTTAGTCACATACAGGGGGCTTTTGCCCCATATTTTAAGAAAGCGCCTTAGGCGCCCCCGTTTTTTAAGAAAAGTGCCGTAGGCACTAAGCCTCTTTTCCAGAGGGACGAAGTCCTTCTATAACTCCATTTTAAAAGGAAAAACTTTTGTTAAATAGAAATTTCTGTTTGGTATTTAGAATAACTTTGAATTTTAACTGAACTTTTTCACTATATCAAAGGGTTTTTATTTTTATGTATTTTTTCTTAACTTTTTAATTTTCCAATATAGGAAACCCACACTACAAAATGGCAAAATTTAAAACTTCTGGTGGCAAACAACTGTATTGCTTGAGAAAGCTTATATAAGTTCCTTGAATTTCCTATTGTAGTGTGTAACTGAGTAAAAATTTAGGTAGTTAACTCTAAAGGTAAATAGCAGTTGATCTGAGTTTAAGACTTATAGTTTTTTGTCCACTAAAAATAAGGATTCAAAAACTTTTTAACATATTCAAAAATGTGAGTAATAAAGAGGTTTAATGCTTGGAGTCAGCAAAAAATTGAGATGCTAAAAAGTAAGTAGGGGCAGTGTGCCCCTATAAAGTTATATATTCTTTAGAGCATCATCTAGTGCTTCTATTATATCATCAACATTTTCAGTGCCAATTGATAGTCTGACAAGATCAGGTGTAGCACCGGTGGCTACTTTTTCTTCATCACTTAATTGCTGTTGTGTTGTCAACCATGGATATATAACAAGAGATTTCGAATCACCTATGTTAGCGAGATGTGAGAATAGTTTCAACGAATCGATGAATTTTCTTACTCTGGTTTCACCACCTTCTATGCCAATTGTAACGAGAGCACTGGCACCTTTAGGTAGATATTTTTTTGCTAGTTCGTATGATGGACTACTTTTGAGCAAAGGATACCTGACCCAAGCAACTTTAGGATGTTTTTCTAAGTATTCTGCAACTTTTAGTGCGTTTTGTGAATGTCTTTCCATTCTAAGATGTAATGTTTCAAGTCCTTGTAAGAAAAGAAAAGAATTGAAGGGACTTAATGTAGCACCTATATCTCTCAAGAGTTGAATTCTGGCTTTTATTATATAAGCTGCAGGACCTAAATCTGCGTAAACTAACCCATGATAGCTTTGATCTGGAGTTGTAAATTCTGGAAATCTTCCACTTTTAGCCCAATCGAACTTTCCAGAGTCCACAAGTATACCACCTATAGAATTACCATGTCCACCTATAAACTTGGTGGCTGAATAGACTACTATGTCTGCGCCATAGTCAAAAGGTCTTAAAAGGTAACCAGTAGGCACTGTGTTGTCGACTATTAAAGGTATACCATGTTTATGAGCAATTGCGGCAATTTTCTCAATATCAGGTACATCAAGCTTGGGATTACCTATACTTTCAAAATATAGAGCTTTTGTTTTATCATTTATCTTCTCTTCGAAGTTTGCCGGGTTGGATGGATCAACGAAATGCACTTTTATGCCTAATCTTGGTAATGTCCACCTAAAGAGGTTATACGTTCCCCCATACAAACTATTAGCAGAGACAATTTCGTCACCTGGTTTTGCGATAGTTAGGATTGCGTATGTTTCAGCTGCTTGCCCAGATGCAAGAGCAAGCGCGCCAACTCCACCCTCCAAAAGAGCCACTCTCTTCTCAAAAACATCAGTAGTGGGGTTCATTATCCTGGTATAGATGTTACCCACTTCCTTGAGTGCAAATAAGTTTGCAGCATGCTCAGTGCTTTTGAAAACATATGAGGTGGTCTGATAAATCGGCACAGCTCTAGATCCAGTAGCTGGATCTGGTTCTTGCCCCCCATGAAGCAAAATAGTTTCAAGTCTGTAATCTTTAGCCATATTTTATACCTCCTTATTTTTGATCAGTATTGTAAATAATAAATGAATAAAATTTCAACATTTAAAAAATTTTGTTTTTTCAAATTTTTTATATTTCATTATATAAATTTAAAAACTAAAAAGTCATAATTTTTAATTTGGGATTCAGGAATTTCTACTTAAGAATTTTTCTTAGCATCTATTTAGAGTAATTTTCTGACCACCCACCCTTAAGTTTGATTCTAGGGGGCGGAGCCCCCTAGTAATACCTCCTGTTTTTTGAAGAAAGCGCCCTTAGGCACAGTGTCTTAGGCATACACTATAATTGTCCCTTTTAAAATGAAAAGTTTTTGTTAAATAGAAATTTCTGGATAACTTCTTTTTCAGATTGAAACAAAATGTTGACATCCTTCATAAAAGTTAGTCTTTTATTCTGGAGGAGAAAATGGATATAGTAAAATCGATTGTAATGGGGATTATACAAGGTTTAACGGAATTTTTACCTATAAGTAGTTCTGGGCATCTGGTTTTATTAGACCATTTTCTAAAGGATTTTGGTAAATCGAACCTACTTTTTATAATACTTCTTCACGTAGCTACTCTTTTAGTGGTAATAATATATTTTTGGAACGAATTTCTGATCCTTGTAAAAGGTGGTTTGAAATTTTACAAATTTGGTCATGACGGTGAGAGTAAAATATTTTGGTATGTAGTGATTGCTACGATGTTTACCGTGATAGTAGCATTGATAATCGAGCCTATTGTTTCAGATATCGTGGAAAGAAATTACAAACTTGTTGGTATTTTTTGGATTATTAATTCGCTAATACTTCTGCTACCAGTTATTTTCGCATCTCACCAGAATACACCCAAAACACTCGAGAATATTTCTTTTGTAGATAGCATAATAATTGGTATCTCTCAAGGAATAGCAACTCTTCCAGGTGTCTCAAGGTCCGGCACTACAATATCTACTGCACTGCTTCTAGGAATAGAAAGGTCAACATCTGGTGTTTTCAGTTTTCTTATTTTTATTCCTGCGGTTATAGGCTCACTTGTCTTCGAAACGTATAGGGAGATAAAAGAACAGGGAATATCGCAGTTTACCTTTGACTTATCTTCGGTGGCTGGCTTTGTGACTGCGTTCATAGTAGGATATTTAGCCCTACACCTACTCATGATATTACTCAAAGGAGGTAAAATATTCTATTTTGCAATGTACACTTTTATAGCAGGTATACTAACACTCTTGATATAGTATCCGAATAATATATCTATGATACATAAATACACGGAATCAATACTGAAAAGTACAAGCTTTATTGATAACACCAATAAAATTTCTGAAACCAAGATAAAAAAATCTAAAAATCTCAATGAACTTAAAGAAGTTGCAGAAAAGTTTGAAGCAATATTCGTAAATATGATGCTAAAAGAAATGAGAAAAAACATACACAAAAGCGACTTTCTGAAAGGTGGATTCGTTGAAGAACTATTTGAAGATATGTTATATCAGGAGTATTCTAATATAATAGCAAAACAGTATCCACTTGGATTGGCAGAAAAAATCGTTGAAACGTATAAAGATTACATAAAATAACATTATTTGAACAGAAATTTCTACATTAAGAATTTTTCTTAGCAACCTATTTAGAGCAACTCCCCCTAACCCACCCTGAGGCTAAGCCTCTTTTCTTAATTATAGGAGTTACGTCCTAGTAATACCCCGTCTTAGAAAAGTGCCTTAGGCACCCCTAAGAATACCCACGTTATAGAAATTTCTGTATGTTGAATTGAAATTGTAGATTTTTGTATAATTTCGAAGTAAAGTTTGTTACTAAAGCATAAATTAGAG